>Ga0123332_1000022_pt1 | contig 137265 bp, 110 predicted proteins | sample BioC12SIPDNA_4_FD_89958 | JGI IMG/M metagenome (GOLD analysis project Ga0123332, IMG submission 89958) | Anaerobic biogas reactor microbial communites from Washington, USA - Biogas_R2_A C12 SIP DNA | ecosystem: Engineered > Bioreactor > Anaerobic > Unclassified | place: Washington, USA... | reverse complement strand
GCGGAAGTGGGGGACGAAGCACCACTTCGCGGTTTTGGCGGGAGCGGGGGGGAAGATCTCGCGGACGAAGGCGGCCGGGTCGCCCCAGACGGGCGGGCACTTCAGGCCGTGGGCCATGGCAAAAGAATAGGAGAGGGGGCCCCGGGTCATGGCCACCTTGGCACGTGGGTTGGGGAGTATCGCGCTGCGCCAGTAGATGATCCCCGTGCCCCAGACGGTGGTCAGAGGCGTGGCAAAATGGAGTGTGGAGCCGACGACGAAGAAGTGTTCGACGGGCGCATTCGGTTCCACCCGGACCGGCTCGCGGCCCGACAGGTGCCTGACAATGAGCGGGGTGAGGAGGTCGCCGAAGTTGTTCTTTTCGACCCAGTAGGCGTGGATGACGTTCATGTTCTTGCAGGACCTACCAGGCGGCACCAGATCCCTGGATAAGGAGGTGACTCTTGGAAGTGATGTGACGGGGATGTGAGTCGCGGATGGGAAGTGGACCCCGAGCACGCATGCTAAATAATCATTCCAGCCGGATAGAACCCAATTCCTTTCAGGTCACTTTGGATTAGAAGTGACTTCGTTTCGTCCGTTACAAAAATGGGTGCATCATGATTCTGACGAACAGTAAAGATGCCTTGTGACGTGGCATCGCTTCGGGGGATCTTTAGCCGCGTAAGCTGCCGAACCTGCTTTGTGAACTTTCCACACTTATGGCAAACCTCGTTGTTGCTTTGACGGGGATCTGCATCCACGATATTCGTCGGCCGCGCCCAAAACAACGCGTTTTCGGGGGCCGGCAAGCTCTCAACCATCAGTTTCTTGCGAACCAGCTTAGTCCTTACGGGCTTCGTGTCTGCAAATTCAAACGGTAGGCCGACTCTATCTAGAAGAGCCTTTCCATGGCCAGTCACCATCAGCCACAGGCCGCCCCAAAAACACGTGTGACCGTGACTCATCGACAATTCCGGTGTTCCGAATTCCTCGTCCCAGTAATACAGCAGCGGAGGTCTCAACTCATTCGTATTCTGCCCGCAGGCATCGCATGGCGGATTCAACGCGTGCGTCCCCGCGTAGCAGAAATCACTCTGAAAACGCCTCGTTGCGTGCGCCAATAGGTATATCTTATTCATATCCCAAACCACCGAACCAGGAAGTCTCGAATTTCGAGGATCGTTTCCTTGCTGACCGTGCTGTAACCACCATGGCTCTCAATCATTCTGTCAAACGCGTTGTTGTAATGGCCTCCTTTGATGCCCGTCTTGCCTGTCCCAACGTACCCCTTGCCGCCGTGTATCTTCGCGTGCAAAGCTGGGTCAATCCGCTTCCGATTGGGTAGGCCCGCGCGCCCAATGATATCCGGATGACTTGCAGCCGAGTTCCCAGCATCTCGGAGTTTGCTTTGAATCTTGAGAGGGATCGTGTGGTGCATGTCGTAAGCGTTATGGACAAGCACGCCAGCCGCTGACACATAGTATACATGCTCCGTCTCAACCTCCAGATTGAAAACGGGCTCGCTGCCGGCTCGCGCCCGTAGCGCGGTGACGGGCGACTGGGTGCCGTCGAGGGAGAGGACTCGCTCGCCGACCTGGAGCAAGCCGGCCTGGACGAACTCCTGGCGGTCCTCGCTCCAGAAGGGGTGGTTGGCGGTGGTGCCGATCGGTTCGTCGAGCCCCTCGATGTGAAGGTCGACCACATTGCCGGCTGAGTGGGCGAACTTGCCGGTGACCAGGTGGTGGCCGTCGCTGGGGCGGTCGGGAAGCGGCGGGCAGGAGGTGATGGAGAGGACCTCGGCCGGGCCGTCGATGCCGAGTTCCTCCATGGAGAGGTAGACGGAGCCGCCTGGGCGGGCTTCCTCCGCTTCGAGCCAACCCAACGGGCGGAGGAAGTCGATATCGAGGGTGCCCCCGTCCGGCTTCTCCATCCGCAGGGCGATCTTGCGCCACTCGGCCGGATCGATCGGGCCGTATTCGTCTTCGGCGTCCTCCAGTTCCGGATTGTCGGCCAGGACCCAGGTGCCGACCTCGATATCGCGGATCTTCTGGGTGACGTAGCCCGGAGACTCATCCGCCGGGAGCGAAGCGGGGTCAACCGCCGAGCATGCGGAGGCGAGCGAGAGGTCGGGGGTTGCGGGGACGTCCGTGGGCAGCCCGCCGGAGAGGACGAGGCCGCCGAGGGCCGCGAAGAGGAGGGCGAAGAGCCAGGGCGCAAGGCGGCTGGGCCGACGGGTTCTGGCTGTGGCCATCCCGGGCGGCAGTTTCGTGCGGCGGGCCGTCTTGGCGGCGGTTGCGGCGGTGGGCATCACAGGCTTCTCACTCCTCCACGGCCCCACACATCGCCTTCACCAGGGCCGGGCCGAACTCCAGGCGGTCCTTGACGGTTGGGGGACGTGACAGTCTCGGACTTGTGTCCACCATCTGCTCCATGAGAAACGCCGGGATCCTGCGGTCGCGAAACAACGCACCCGGCGTGTCCATCCGGCCTTTGGCAACCTCAGCACCTCCAGCAGCAGCCGATTTCGGACGCGGCGGATTGGGTTGATAGAACGTGCTGCCGTCCGTCAGCAACTTCCAGAGCCTCATGGCAAGCGGCTGCAGTTCGGCCGCTCCCTGAACGAAGTCCGCCGCTTCGGTGTTGTGCATGGTCAAGAACAGATCGATCCGATGCCCCCCGTCTACCCAATCGTAGATCGCCTTGCGCTCGTGGAATATCTCGGGCATGAGCCGCTCATCGGTCACGTCCCAGTTCCGGTTCAGGTCATACCCGTTCGCATTGAACCGCACGCCTCCCCGAAGAACGCCGTCAGGATCGGGCAGGGGAAACACCTTCCAAATGAACCGGTCACGAATGGCGGCCGCCTCTGGTGCGTCGGACAGGAGGAAGCGAATGGCGCCGTCCACCACCCAGGACGTGCCGCTCTCCCATGCATGCTGACGCGCGATCAGCCATATCACCTTCTTGCCGCTCTCGGCAATATCTGGATTGGTGATGGTGAGGAGCGGAATAGGCCGCCCCTGAACGCTCTTTCCAACAACATCTTGCCGGAGGTGAGGGTGCGTGCCGACCTCCCCGAGCAAGGCCTGGAGATGACGCTGCGTGTAGGGCGGCTGCCGTGCGATCCACACTCGCGGGCCCGTCGGCTTAAGCTGCACGCGGATCTCGCCGGCGTCGGGGTTCCACTCGGCCGCCTCGAAGTGATGCCAGGTCCGATCGTCGTAACTGTAGACCGGCCGCATGTTGCGCAGGCCGGAACCGTCGTGCGCCCGGTAGTTGTACTCGCCCTTGAGGTCGGTCAAGTCGACGGTCAATTCGTTGTCGCCAAGGCCGTCCAGCCGAAAATAGAACCAACTGGGCTGCCGGTTGCGTTTGTCCTGGTCCACTTCTCCCGGGACTCCGCAACGCAAGTGCGTCTCGGAAACGCGTTCCACGGCGCCGACATTGCCCCCCTCGAAGTCGGTAGAGACCTTGATTGCGCCGGCCCCGTCGGAACCGAACACCTCGTGGACTGCTTCCAGGTACTTCATCCCGTGGACCGTGTCGGGCTCCAGATAGCTTCCTTCGGTCCATTCGTTCCAGCAATTGATGTTCAGAATTCGCGGTCCGCCGGGCTTCGCCAGGAGGCGTTGCTTGGTCATCGCCAGGGCCTCTTGGAACCGTTCCGGCGTGTTGCCGCTGATGGTGTTCGTGAACGGGTAGCCGAAATTGCCGAACTCGTCGTCCTGGTGGGCACGGGGGCTCGAATCCCAACCCATCGTCACGTTGGGGAAATAAGGCACGCTGAACTTGCGCTCGGCCTCATTCCAATAGCGGAAGTAACTGTCGCGGACTTCGTTGTAGTCGGTCTGCTGGCTCGGTAGCCCCACGTGATGAATCCACACGTACGAGGTTACCGAATCGAAGCCGAGATCCTTGACCAACTGCGCGGCGTCTACCGGTTTCCGCTCGCCGGGCAGGATGGCCCGTCCCCAGACGACCGCGTTCAGATGCAGGCCCGGCAGGCCGGCCGCCACCGCTTTGGCACGAAACCCGTCGAGCGCCTTGCGAGTCGCTTCCACACTGCCGAACCCGTCGAGCAACGTCGTCAGATCGTAGAACGAGGAGTAGGGCCGCCCGTCGATCCGCCAGTACGACGGATGGGAGAAATAGGAACGGATGACGTGGTCGCAGACCTTCTCGAAAGTTTCCGGCGTGACTTTGCCGGGATAGAGAACCTTGCGTTCCGCACCGCGGCGGTAGGGGTGAATTTCGGTCCAGTCGTGGTTGGCCCACATGAAGGCGAACTTGAGCCGCGAGTTGTTCTCCGCCTTCAGGAACCCCTCATCGATCGGCCGGTCCAGAAACGGCCCGTCGTCGTAGTAGTACCAATCGAAGATGAACGCGTCGATGCCGTGGTCGGCGGCGGCCGCGATCTTTCGGGCCATGACCTTCGGATCGGACTCGTCCTCATATCCCCACAGCGGCACATTGGGCTGGTGATGGCCCGGAAAACGGGGCCGGGCCGCCTTGACCAGTTCCCATTCCGACCACTCTTCGCCCTTGTTCTTCACGTTCCGTGGATCGCCCGGGTGATAATTGCCGAAGTAGTAACACGCGATGGTGATCGGCGGGTCGGACTCGACTGCCGGACGTACCGCGGGCTGCGCGGCGGAGTCCACTTCGTTGATGGTGACGGACACATTGTCGAGCCGGGGGGTGAGTTTGGCCGCCTGAAACGCGATCATGATCGACGTGCCGGCGGGAACCTGTCTGGCCACGAGTTCTTGCCGCTCCCCAGGCGGATAGTCGTCCGTTGCCAGTTGGACGAAGTTGCCGTCCAGAATCGCCGCGTTCAGGACAGAGCCGGACTTCCACGGCTCGGCGACGTCGAAGGTCAGCACCACATCCGAAGCATGCTCCAGAACCCCGACCTTTTGGCGGAAGAAGCCGAGCGTGGATGGATTGCAGACGGCCGAAGCCGCTCCACTTTTCGCCTGGAGCGCATAAGTGCTCTCCGACCCCTGCCATCCCGCGGGCAAGCCGCTGTACCAACCGCCCTGGCCCGGCGTCATGCCGCTGAGGTCGCTGAAGTCGCCGTTGACGACTCCGATTTGCTGAGCCTGGGCGGAACAAACACCCGCTGCACACGCGCAAAACGCCACCAGAATCCAGACGACAATGGAGATCGTTCTCTTCATCTTTAAGCACCTCGTTGAGTGGTATTCGACGGAGATCATTAGGGTGTCTGACCTGGCACCACCGGCCGCGATCGCCTGGCCAAAATCCTATCCGACCGATGAGACGATGCCAAGCTCCACGCTCCTGTTACTTCCACGGCAGGCAGGCAAGCAGAACTGACACGTCACTGAGTCTTCGCCGTGAAACGCACCAGCAAGCGGGCAACGGACGGATCGACCTGATAGATCCTCGCGGCCGTTGTGTCGATTGCCTTCTGAATCGGCCTGAGATCGCGCCCCTCTGCCGCGGCCGCCTGAGCCGCTTGGCCAAGAGTTGCCAACTCCCGATGATCCGCACTGGCGGCATCAAAGCGGCGAATACCGAGAAACTCGAGCATCCCGGGCGAACCGAAGCCCTTCCCGCCGCGAACGTTGTGGGCCTCCACCAGGAAACCAACCACCGAACTGTTGAGCATCGCCGCCAGGTAACGGGCTTCCTCAGACGACTCGGTCGCGATCATGGCGCACGTCTCTTGGCACACAATCGGACGAAGGCCGAGCAACGGGACCTCCGCAGGCTCCAGAACCGCCGCACGAACACAGCGGTCCATGCGCCGCCAGACGACCTTGTGAGGTGCCACCGTGTACTCTCCGACGTTGTACATCGAGTAGAAGGCAGCGGAGCCCTGATAGCGGCGATAGGCCTGCCGGCTCTGCAACTGAGACTCAAACCGCTTCAGGTAGGCATGTGCCCTGGGAAAGTCCCGCATCATTCTCGACTCGTCGATCCCCCGCCGCGTCGACGGATCCTGCGCGAGGAGCAGATGAACGGAAGGAACGGCCCGGAACCGCCCGACGTCGCTCCACCGCACCAGGGGATAGAGCAAGTCGGGTTCGACTTGCGCACGGACGGACGGCACAAGTTGCTTCCCGCGACCGGGAAGGTTTTCCACCTCGACGAGTTGTCCGGCGCGTCCAAGGAGTTTCAACCAGTAGACGCCGTTGGCGCCGCCCGTGTTGGCCCCCAGGTGGGCCGTGTAATCGGACGGACCAGCCAGTCGGTGCACGTCCAAACGCACACCCACGGGACACAGAACCCACGGCGACTGTGGGCGCTGCGGATCGATCGGCGACGCCTCCAACGATTCACGAATGAACTGCGGCGTATCGCTGTCCTTGGTTTCGCCTGCTCGTTTGTCCCCGTGCAACCAGCGCACATAGGGTACCGGATACGTCGTGCGAGGCCCCTTCTCCAGGACGATGGTAGAACTCCAATTTGACGCCGTATCAAAAGGCTGAACGTCGACGAGATCGTCGACCCGGTGAACCTTGAGAAGAGCCCCTTCGTCGCCCAGGCGGAAACGCCGGAATCCGTCCCCCGCCCCCCGGGTCTGGAACAGCGTCTGGGTGACAACCATGCCAAGCCGTCCCCCGTCGCGAAGATAGCGGTCGGCTCCGGTATAGAGCACGAGCATGGCGAGGTCCTTCTTCCCCCCGCCGTGACGCGCTTCATTTCCCGAAAGCGAAAACAGGCCGTAACGCTGCCACAACTCCTTCGTCTGATTCCGGTACTCACCCGGCAAATGGTCCCAGGCAAGCCAGGGCGGATTCCCGACAAGAAAATCGAAAGCCGGCTCTGCAGGTCCCTGCCGCACCACGTCGCGGAGGTGAACTGGTATGGCCACCGTTTCTCCCCGCCCAAGCAGGTCTCGGACGGCAAGCAGGTAGTTGGCTCGCGCTGCCAGAACCGCCAGATCATTCACGTCCATTCCCACAACACGATCCAGGATTCCCGCGAGGTCGGGATGTCGGCCACGCCCCCTTCTCAGTCTGTCCAACGCGCGGAGGAGAAACACGCCCGAGCCGCAGGTAGGGTCGAGCAAGCGACCTCTCGCCGCTCCGTTAAACCCGACCTGGTCCAGAACATGATCGGCCAGCCAGGCGGGAGTGTAGTGTTCCCCGAGCGCGTGCCGCACCTGCTTGGGGAAGAGAGACATGTAGAAAGCACCGAACAGATCGTGTCCTTTGGCGGGATCGAGATCGGCGGGGAGGGGCACCAACTCGTGTACGGGGCGGTTCAAATCGCGAAGCCACTGTTCCAACGGTTCGTTCCACCCATGCCGATACCATCCCCATCGTGATGCCCCCGGAAAGTCTGCCACTCCCCAGTTGGCCGCACATTCCCCATTCTCGAATCGTTCAATATCCTCCCTCAAGAACAGCTCGCCCGGCGCGTTCCGATTTGGCACCGAAACGTGCGCGAGAACTGCCCGTGTGAGAAGCTTCACCACCAGGGCATAGTACGTCTGCACGGCGAACAGGAACCGGGCGGGATCGGTCGCCTCTTCTGGCAACGTGAGCTGCACAGCCATCCGCGACAATGCCGCCCGTGCCGGTGCCGTCATAGCAGCGGAAGACTCGGACACGGTCTGCAGAACCGCCTCGTCATGGCTCATCCGCTCCAGAAGGAGTCGCACGCCGGCAGTGAAATGCCGGGTTCGCCCGCCCACGAACTCGTTCAACGAGGACTGCGAGATTCTCTTGCTTCCTGCCGGCACTCGCCCACTCCAACCCAAACCAACAGATCCTGGAGTCTGTCAGCCTATCAGTCGGCCGTTAACGAAACCAGTCCGTCTCCGGGCGTGGCGAGCGATGTCGGGAGATTATTCCCAAGAAAGAATATGGCCGCGCCGGAAACTCCGTTCGCGACGCGGCCACAACCGGGAGGGGACGAAAAGGCCGACGAACTGCCCCGTCTCAGTGACGCGGGCAATCGAAACCCGTGAAGAACGCTAATTTCACATTCCTACGCGCTCCCTCGGTACAATGAAAACTCGAACTTGGAGGCTCGCTGGCGAGCGGGTCCGACTATTGCGACGCGGCGGCAACAACGTCACTCGCATTGGCCTGCACTTCCTGCTCTTTCTCGCAACATTCTGCTTCGGAGGTGCAACACTTGCCATCCTTCGAGCAGCAACCGGCGGGGCTCTCTTCACACTCCTTGCACGACTCGACGCTGCACTCTTTGGCCTCGCCCGAGCAGCACTTGCTCTCGGCTAAGACGGCGCCGAAGGGGCACCCGCCGGCCGAACAGGCCTTCTCTTCGCCCTCCACCCCAAGCGAGGCAAAGCTCGCCAACGACGGGCACTGTCCTTCCGTGCAGCCGGCCTTTTTGCTGCAGCAGGCAGGCTCGTCGCCGGGGAGTGAAGCTGCCATTTCCGTGGCCTTGAAGCCCGAGCAGCAGGAACCGCCCGCGGAAGCCGGCGTGAAACTGGGCGCCGCGGGACTCGATCCGCTCAACACGCCGTTCTGAGCCAGCAGAACTCCCGCAGCAACAATGAGCGCCAACGCAAACGTCACCGGCAAAAGAGCACGAACCATAATTCCTCCTGCATCCTCAATAAAGTCTTGTTCCTGTTATCCTGAACCGCCGTATGAGGGCCACACGCTTGGCGGTGGAGTGTTTTCGGGGTTGCGGAGGAATTCTTCTGCCCGCTATTGGGAAGTCAAGGCCTTGCATATTCGGCAAGAACCCAGCACATTGGGGCGAGCGCTGCTTGCTGTGGAAAGGCCCGGGAGGGCGCGTTTCCGAACCGGTCGTCATCACCCTTCGGCAGGGAGGCGGACAGCTTGGCGACTCGTGGTCGGAAACAGAAGATGCGATTTCCTCGCCCCCATTCGACGTCTGAGAGAACTCTATTTTGCGAGAAAGCCTGAACGAATACCTATGAGTGAAGCAACCCATGAAGCGGATTATCGGGCGACCGTCACTTCCAACGAGACACTTGGATTCCTGCCCGGCACACGAATCGAACTGGCTCGCCGCCACGACGTCCGCCCAACTCCCGAACACTTCGTCTTCGATTTCGACGGCACGCTGAGCCTAATTCGTGAGGGTTGGCCCGAGGTGATGGTGCCCATGATGGTCGAATTCCTGCAGGAAACCGGCACGACCGAGACGGCCCAGGAACTGTTCGATCTGGTGCACACCTTCGTGATGGAGTTGAACGGCAAGCAGACGATCTACCAGATGATCCGCCTCGCCGAAGAAATCAGCCGACGCGGCGTCTCCCCTCTCGAACCAGTCGACTACAAGAACCTTTACCACCAGCGTTTGATGGATCGAATTACCGAGCGGCGCGAGGCCTTGCGAAGCGGCAAGACCCCGCCGGAGGACATGCTCGTCCCCCATTCGTTCGGTCTGCTGCAGGCATTGCAGCAACGGGGGGCCGAGCTCTACCTGGCGAGCGGCACCGACGAGCAGTATGTCCGCGAAGAAGTCGAACTGCTGGGGCTCGACACCTATTTTGGACCGCACGTCTACGGAGCCGTCGACGATTTCAAGACCTTCTCGAAGGCCATGGTAATCCGTCGAATTCTCGACGAGAACCGGGTCGACGGAACTCGACTCGTGGGGTTCGGCGACGGGTACGTGGAGATCATGAATGTGAAGGAGGCCGGCGGCACGGCGGTGGCCGTTGCCAGCGACGAGGCGGGCCGGAGCGGCAATCCCGATCCCTGGAAGCGGCAGCGACTGCTCGGCGTGGGGGCCGACCTGGTCATCCCCGACTATCAGGACACGCCGGCCCTCGTTGAGTTTCTCTGGAACGAACGGGAGTATGCCGCGTTATGAAGACTCTGACCACCGTGCGTACCGAGCGAATTGACGAGATCCTGGCTGGCTTCGACCGCTTGCGGATCGCCGTGTTGGGCGACTTCTTCCTCGACAAGTACCTCGATATCGATTCGGGACTGGCGGAAGTGAGCATCGAAACCGGCAAGATGGCCCACCAGGTCGTCGGCGTCCGCCACAGCCCCGGCGCAGCAGGGACGATCGTCTGCAACCTGGCTGCCCTGGGGGTAGGCACCCTTCATGCCGTCGGCTTCTGTGGCGACGACGGAGAGGGTTTCGAGTTGCGAAAGGATCTCGAGGCTCTCGCCTGCTCTTCCACCCACCTCCACGTCAACGCCCAGCGGAAGACTCCTACCTACCTGAAACCGCGAGACAAGGACCTTCCCGGCCTGGAAGGCGAACACAATCGCTACGACACCAAGAACCGGCAGCCTACCGGCGAGGCGATCCAGCGGACGATCGTCGCCTCGCTCGACGCGATCCTTCCCCAGGTCGACGCGGTCGTGATCCTCGATCAAGTCGAGGAGCCCGAATGCGGCGCGGTCACAACCCTTGTGCGCGACGCCCTGGCCGATCGTGCCCGGCGCTGGCCCGGTGTCGTTTTCTGGGCCGACAGCCGCCTGCGGATCAGGCAGTTTCGCTCGGTGATAATCAAGTCAAACCAGTTCGAAGCGGTCGGCATGGAGAATCCGCCGCCCGGTGCAGAGGTCGATCCTCGGGATCTGCTCGAGGCGGTGACGCGCCGGCGCGCCGAGACGGGGGCTCCCATTTGCGTCACTCGGGGCCCGCACGGCATGTACGTGACCGATCCGGAGCCAACCATGGTGCCGGGCGTGCAAGTCGCCGGGCCGACGGACCCCACCGGGGCGGGCGATAGCGCCACCGCCGGCGCCGTGGCCGCCCTCTGCGCCGGCGCAACATTGCCCGAGGCGGCCCTCATCGGGAACCTCGTTGCTTCCGTCACCATCCAGCAACTGGCAACGACCGGCACCGCCAGCCGGCAGCAGGTACGCGAGCGACTGGCGATGTGGCTTGCCCAACAGCAGTAGGGTGCGTCTTGACGCACCTTGAGTCTCTAGAAGGCCTCGCGCGACTCCCGGAAGGACTCGCGCGGTCCTTTACCCGTCATTCCCGCGAAGGCGGGAATCCAGACACTCCGCAAACGTCACTGGATTCCCGCCTTCGCGGGAATGACGCTGGGGACGGCCCTCTCGCGACCGTGTTTCCAGGAATCACGCAAGGCCATTTGATGGGACCGGGAACTTCACGCCGATTTTTTCAGCGTGGTCGTCTGGTTGAGCTTGTTGTAGAGAGTCTTGAGACTGATCCCCAACTCTTCGGCAACCAGCGGCTTGTTGCCGTTGTGTCGCTCCAGGGCCGCACAGATCGCCTGCATCTCCAATTCGCGGAGCGTGCACGGCTCGTCGGAGACCGGATCCCGCGCCAGAACCGAGGGGCTTCCGAAACGGCTGGGCAAGTGCTCGGGAAGGATCGGAAGCTCGTCGGCCAAAATCATCGCATGCTCCACGACGTTGGCCAATTCGCGGACGTTTCCCGGCCATCCATGCGACTTGAGAAGCCGGAGGGTTTCCGGAGCGAAGATGACTGTGTTCTCCGAGATGCAGGAACGGTATCGTCTCGCCAGGTGATAGGCGAGCAGCGGAATATCGTCGATCCGGTCGCGCAGCGGCGGCAGGTGGATCTCGAAGGTGTTGATCCGGTACCAGAGGTCCTCGCGGAATTCCTGGTTCTTGACCATCTCGTCAAGATGGCGATGGGTGGCGCAGACGACGCGGACGTTGCAGGTGAACGGTTCGTTGTCGCCGACGCGCCGGACTTCGCCGCTCTCCAGAAAACGCAGTAACTTGGCCTGCATGGCTTTCGGCAATTCGCCGATCTCGTCCAGGAACAGCGTACCGCCGTCGGCCACTTCGAACAGCCCGACCCGGTGCTCGTCGGCCCCGGTGAAGGCCCCTTTACGATGCCCGAACAACTCGCTCTCGATGAGGTTCTCGGGCAAGGCTCCGCAATTGATGGGCACGAACGGCTTGTCGGCCCGCAGACTCTGATCGTGAAGGGCCCGGGCCACCAGTTCCTTTCCGGTGCCGGTCTCGCCGAGAATCAGGATCGTGGAATCGGTGGGGGCGACCTTGCTCAACAGTTGCCGCACGCCGCTCATCCCGCGGGAATCGCCCACCAGGTCCGACCGCCCTTCCAGACGTTCGAGACGCTGTTTTAAGGCGAGATACTTCTTGGTCAACTCCCGTTTCTCGGCCACCCGTTGCAGAATCGCCCGCAGTTCGATCAACTTGCAGGGCTTCGTCAAATAGTCGAAGGCCCCGTAGCGGAGGGCCGCCACGGCCGATTCCAGCGAACTCTTGCCGGTCAGGACGATGGCGTCGGTCTCGGGCGCCATTTCCTTGGCCTTGGCGATGACCTCGATTCCGTTCCGCCCGGGCATGTCGAGATCGACGAGAATGCAGTCGTAAGTGTTCAGTTCCAGGGCGGCCATGGCCTTCTCGCCGTCCGGGCAGACCGTGACCTCGTGCCCCATCCGCGGCAACTCGAGCCGCATCAGTTCCTGGAGGGATTGCTCGTCGTCGGCAAACAAGAGCCGCAGCGGCGTGCCGGCCGGACGGCGAGCGGGTTTTGTGTTGTGATCGTGAGTTGTATCGGTCATGAGCGTATCCTTCCGTGGATCATGCAGCTCGGTGATGATTGGCATCCTTGTTTTCAACGACCAACGGGAGACGCACCCGGAAAGTGGCGCCTCGGCCGGGCCCCTCGCTGTGCGCTTCGATCTCGCCCCCGTGATCCGAGATAATGCGGTGGGTGATCGATAGTCCCAGGCCGGTCCCTTGGCCCACCGCGCGGCGAGTGAAGAACGGCTCGAAGACGTGTTCCAGCACGTCATCCGCCATGCCGCATCCGTTGTCGGTGAAGGTGAGTTCGGCCAGTCCGCCGTTGCGGCTCAGGTCCACCCGCACGATCCCTTCGCCGTCCTCGACGCAGTCCAGGGCGTTGGTCAGCAGGTTGAGCACGACTTGCTTGATTTCCTGGGAGTTGACCGAAGCCAGAATCCCCTCGGCGGATTGGAATTCGATCTTCTTGTGCTGGTATTTGCCGATATGGCCGACCATCTCGATCACGCCGGCCACCACCTCGCTGAGGGCGGTGGTCTGCCGCTTGGACGGGCCGACCCGCGAGAAGTCGAGCAGCTTTTCCGTAATCCCTTTGCAGCGGAAAGCCTCGTTCTGAATCATTTGCAGGTACTTCTGCATGAGCGGATCGGGCTCGCGACCGTCAAGTGCGTCTTCCAGAAGGCGGCTTTCGAGCGACTCGGCACACATGGCAATGGACGCCAGGGGATTGTTGATCTCGTGGGCCACGCCCGCAGCCAGGAATCCTACCCCCGCCAGCCGCTCGCTGCGAACCACCTGCCGGGTCCGTTCGCACACCTGACGGTCCAGGTCGTCGCGAATGTCCTGGAACCGCTGCGTCATATCGTTCATGGCCTCGGCAAGTTCGGCCATCTCATCTTCGCTGGAAAGATGGATTCGGTAGTCGAAATCCCCGGCCGCCACGCTTCGCGATCCTTCGATAAGAATCCGCAGCGGCTGAAAGATCCAGCGATAGAACAGATTGATGAACAGGGCAAAGATCAAGCCGGCCAGCACGGCCGAGACCCAGGTCCCCGCCATCAACGTGTGATACTGGCTGCGCTCCCCCTCCGCAAACCCGGTGAATCGATCGTAGAGATAGGTCGGCAGTTCATTCGCCAACTGCTGCAGTTTCTGCATCTCGTCGCTGAGAGCGTTGATCCGCATGTCGTCCGTCGTCCAGTCGCCGTCGTTCTGGAAACGGTGGATCTGCTCCAGGCACATGCCGATCTTGCTGACCGTTTCCCACTCCTGGCGATTGTCCGCCATCCCGGAATCGGCCGCAAAATGCTCCTCGAGCTTCTCGCGGTAGTCGGCCAGCGTCTCCTCCACGTTCTTCACGCCATCGCGAAACTGGCCGCGAACGCGGAAAGTCCCCACCAGATCGCATCCCGTGTCGGTTGCCGGAAACGGGTTCGCCCGCCTTCCCCGCAATTCGCCCAACAGAATCCGCAGATCGGCAACGTCGCTGCTCAGCTTGTTGGCCAGCGGAAGCTCTTTCGATCGCCAGCTAAGCCCCTTCACAATCGACCGGTAGCGGTGCGTGCTCACCAGGCCGCTGCCGGCCAGGATGGCCACGCACAGCACCAGCAGACCGAGACTCACCAGGAACTTAACGCGAATGGGCCACTTGGACAGCAAGGGCGACCTCCTTGTCGCTCGCTCGTTGCATCATGCGGGAACAGCCGGATCGCAGAACATCGCGACGGCGACACAGTCTACCATCCTTCCGGGAAGAATAACAAGAAAGGTTGGGTGATCCAGGAAGACTGGGGTCTCTTGGTATGCCCCAACACCACCCTATTCGGACCGCCGATCGACTACTTCACAAAAGCTTCTATACGATCGAAGGCGGCTTCCAGGTTCGCCATGCTGGTGGCAAACGAAGCCCGGGCGTAGCCTTCCGTGCCGAAGGCCGAGCCCATGACCATGCCGACCTTCTGCTGGGCAAGCAGTTCCAGGCACCACTCTGTGGAGGTATCGATCTGCCGATTGCCGTATTTGCGTCCAAGATGCTCGCTGATATTGATGAACGCATAAAAAGCCCCGGTCATGTTGGCACAGCTCAGCCCGGGGATATCCGAAATCCGCTGCTGCACAAAATCGCGCCGCTTGGCAAATGCCGACAGCATCTCGGCCACGCACTCTTGCGGTCCCTTGAGAGCCGCCAGGGACGCGTATTGGCTGACGCTGCACGGGCACGAGGTCTCCTGGCTTTGCAGGTCGTCCATGGCCTTCGCCACGTTCGCCGGCGCCATCGCCCAGCCGATCCGCCAACCGGTCATGGCGTAGGTCTTGCTCACGCCGTTAACAACGACACAACGGTCCTGCAACCCCGGACGGACCGTCGGAAAACTCGCAAATCGGCTGCCGCCGTAAACCAGCCGTTCGTAGATCTCGTCGGCCACGACGGTCAGTTTCTTCTCGAGTACCACATCGGCCAGCGCCCCCAAATCGTCGGGAGAATACATCGTGCCCGTCGGATTCGAGGGGCTGCAGAGGAGCAAGACCTTGGTTTTGGCGGTGATTGCCGCGCGAAGCGCCTCGGGAGTCAGTCGGAAGTCGTCTTCTTGCCTGGTCTGGACGATGACCGGCACGGCCCCGGTCAACTTGACCAACTCTGCGTAGCTGACCCAGTAGGGCGCCGGAATGATCACCTCGTCGCCCGGATTCAGCAGGACCGTGAACACGTTGTGGAGCGAGTGCTTCGCACCGTTGGAGACCACCACTTGCGTGGGGGCGTATACCAACCCGTGCGTCGCCTGGTAGGCCTCGACAATCGCCTTCCTGAGTTCGGGCAGGCCGCCGGACTGGGTGTAGTGCGTATGGCCCGCCTCCATGGCCTCCAGGGCGGCCTGGCGGATGTGAAGCGGCGTATCGAAATCGGGCTCTCCGAGACTGAGGTCGTAGACCGTCTCACCCCGAGCCTTCAACTCCTTGGCCTTCGTGGCCATGGCGATGGTGGCAGAAGGTTCCAGGGCTTGAACAATGCGTGAAATGCTCAAGGACATGACGACGGGCTCCGTTGCAGATCTCGGGGGGAAGGGGCGATAGGAATGGTCACGCGCCAGCGCGGCAAACGAGCGGAAGCCTTGCGGCAGATGCGCCCCGTGCGGCACGGTTGGCGGCCGGCGCGATGAACTGGACAATCATAGTGCTTTCCAGGTTCTCTTCCAAGTGGGTCGAGGGCGTTTAGCCCCCGGAATGAGGCGTTTTCCGGGGCACTTTGCCGGGGACCCTGCGATCTGCCGCTGTCCCTCTCTTTCTCCCCGAAGCGAATCGGGGAGCAAAGGTCGAGCCGCCAGTTCCGGGGACTCGAAAAATGGGCGGATGGATAGATCGACGGCCCTCACTTCTGTACCAGGGTGCAATCCCAAAGCGGGGCAAGCCCGCAACCCAACCTTCACGAACATGCGCGCACCATGCGCACAAGTCCGGCAAAAGGACTCTAAACTGCTCTCGGACCGATCCCCGGACTCGTGGTATGATCTCCACGACATTCTGGTTGCGGAGTGGCATATTCAGGTCCAATCGGGTGATTTTGGTCAGAAGGCCTTGTCAGAAAGCCGGGAGAAGGGAACCATGGGAACGTGGGACATAGTCTTGCTGGTAGTTGCCGGATACGTGGCGACATTCGGACTGGCGCGGCTCATGACCCAACGTCGCCAGCACCTGATCGAGCGGTTCCGGGAGCAGATGGAGCAAAGCGAGCCCAACTCCACTCCCGACAAATCGTCCTCGTCCGCGCCCCAGAGACGCCAAGCAGCTTGATGCCAAAACGCTTCTACATCGAAACCGTCGGCTGTCAGATGAACGTCCTCGACAGCGAACTCGTGGCAGCCAGTCTGCTGGCCGCCGGGTATGAGGCGGTCGACAATCGCCGCGACGCCGACGTGATCCTGTTCAATACGTGCAGCGTCCGGCAACATGCCGAAGACAAAATCTACAGCGCCTTGGGGCGATTGAAACACGTCAAGGACCGCCGCCCCGACAAGATCATCGGTGTGCTCGGCTGCATGGCCCAGAAAGACCGGGCCGGGATCTTCAAGCGGGCGCCGCACGTCGATCTGGTGGTCGGCCCCGGCCAGATCGGCCAACTTCCCCTGCTGCTTGCCCAACTGGGTGCCGACCGCACGCCCCTGCTCGAAATCAGCCTGGATCGCAGGGGGAAGCCTCGCGGCGAAGTGGAAGACAGCTTCGAACAGTTCGACCCCCTCCGCATGGCCGAAGCCCGGCAGGCCCGCCATCAGGCCATGGTGCGGATCATGTTCGGCTGCGACAAGTTCTGCACCTATTGCATCGTGCCCAGCGTCCGAGGCCCCGAGCAGAGCCGGCCCGCCCGGGAAATCGAGGCCGAGGTTGCCCAGTTGGCCGACCAGGGTTGCCTGGAGGTGACCCTCTTGGGGCAAACGGTCAACAGCTACGAGGACTCAGAGAATGGCGGCTCCGTGCGTCTGGCAGACCTGTTGGAGCGGCTCAACGGAGTCGAGGGGATCCGGCGGATCAAGTTCGTCACCAACTATCCCCGCCACATGGACGACGGGCTGCTCCAGGCGGTTCGCGATCTCGACAAGGTCTCCCCCTATCTGCATGTGCCCGCCCAGAGCGGCTCGAACGCCGTACTCAAGCGGATGAAGCGGGGCTACACCGTCGAGGAATACCGCGACATGCTCGAACGGATCCGGGCAACCGTTCCCGGAGCGGCCGTCACCAGCGACTTCATCGTCGGTTTCTGCGGCGAGACGGAACAGGACTTCCAGCAAACGGTTGATCTTGTCCGCCTGGGCCGGTTCAAGAACAGCTTCATCTTCAAGTACAGTCCACGCACGGGCACTAAGGCCGACGAGCTTTTCGAGGACGATATCCCCGAGGACGTGAAACGCCGGCGAAACAACGAACTGCTGGCGATCCAGAACGCGATCAGCCAGGAAGAGAACGATCCGTTCGTAGGCCGGACGGTGGAGATCCTCGTCGAGGGGCCCAGCAAAGCCGCCCACAAACGGGAATCCGCCGGCCAGACCGTGCAACTCACCGGACGGACCGTTTGTGATCGAATTGTCGTGTTCGACGGGCCGAGCGGCTTGATCGGGCAGATACTGCCGGTGAGGATCGAGTCGGCAAACTCGTTCACGCTGTTCGGTCGATTGACCTTCGCCAACCAGGAAGAAGGCCGGGGGGAATTGCGGCAACCATGATCGTCTTGCCGCAAGAACCTCCGGCCACAGATGGCAACCTATGCGTTCGGGTCAGCGTCCCTCCCAGAAACGCGGCTCTCGCTTCGCGTGCGCTACCGCGATCACTACCACCCGCTCAACTTCCTCGCGGAATATCACTCGGAACGGATAGCGTCGCATCAGGTAGAATCGATGCCTGTCATCGCACGGTGGAAATCGTTTCGGTTCCTCTCGAATGGTCTGAAGAGCTCGTTCAAACTCTGCCTCAAACCCTTCGGCAGCCGAAACGCTCCTTTCCGCATACCAGGTCAACGCTTCTGTGAAATCGTCCTCCGCTGCTGACGCGATGACGACCCTAATCATCGAGCCCGGCCTTTCGTCTCGCACGTTTTCTGACTTCCGACCAGGGCGCGACTGTCATGCTACCCTCGTCGAGTTCCTGGGAACGTCGTTGGATCTCTGTAAGCCATTCTTGGCTCGGAAGGTGCCAGTCTTCCGGCGAAACACTGTCCCAGAGGGCTTCCATGAGCTGTATTCGTTCCTCGGCTGGAAGATCGCACGCGGAATGTAGAACTTCGTGAAAGGTGGACATGACGGCCCCCAAGAATCTCACTCAGATATCGGTTTCCAAAATCAAGTCTACCAGAATCATGCCAATGGGTGGTAGACTGGCGTTTGCAGCTCTGGCAACACCGATCTGAAAGACCCCAGCTCAGCTAACTCACCCAGATTGGGGTCTGGCGATGTTCTGGTGCCTGCCTAACCATCAGCCCACCCTCTTGAGGGAATTGGCGGTACGGGGTCAATCTGTCGACAATTGCTAGTAGTCGCCCTGATTCTCCGCCTCAACCCGTCCTCCGATCGGGATACCCATGCAACTCGACCTACTGCGAAGCTACCTCGACGATTTCAAACAGGCCGAGGCGTGGCTGCGGAGCTTGAAGTTGGAAAATCCCAAGCGGGCCCATGGGAACCTCGTGCGGATGGCAACCGGCGGGATCACGCTCGACCTGCTGGCTGCCATTTGCGGGCAGTTGCAGGTGCGTCTGCCGCTCTGTGCCGATCCCGACATGGCCCTCAACAACCTCGATCGGTTTGTCAGTGCGGCGAGAAACCCCCTCTCGTTAGGTGCGTTGTTCGAACGCGACCCTGAGTCCCTCGCTACGCTGCTCCAGATCCTTTCGACCAGCCAGCATCTGGCCGACTACCTGGCCGCCGACCCCGAGGCTTACGACCTGCTTCGCCTGACCGAGGGAGAAGCGGTGGCTCGCGACCGTCTGGTCGACGATCTGGTGAGCGAAGTCGAAGCCCTCGATCACGAACGGTCGGTGCTCCGTGCGTTGCGGCGTTTCAAGCGCCGCGAGACGCTGCGGATCGCCTACGGCGACATCATTCGCGAGCAGCCCCTGCGAACGGTGACGACCCAGATCTCCTTCCTGGCGGACGCCATCCTCGAAGCAGCGCTTCGGGCGGCGTGGCAGAAGACGGCGGACCGTCGCGGAACGCCTCAAGGCGTCAACGGAGAGCCCGCCAGGTTTGTGGTCCTTGCTCTGGGAAAACTGGGCGGAACCGAACTGAACTACTCCAGCGACATCGACCTGATGTTCCTCTACGATGTGGACGGACGGACGGTCGGCAAACGAACTTTCAGCAACCAGGAGTTCTTCGAGCAACTGGCACGCGAGTTGGTCCGCATGCTCACCGACGCCTCGGAGATGGGGGCCGCCTATCGGGTCGACCTGCGATTGCGGCCCGAGGGCGACCACGGCCCGGCGTGCATCAGCGTGGAAAACGCCTTGCGCTATTACGACCTGCGCGGCAGAACATGGGAACGCCAGGCATTCATCAAGGCCAGGCCCGTGGCGGGCGACTTGGCGCTGGGCCAGGAGTTCCTCGGCCGGATGCGGCCCTGGATCTATCGCCGCTATCTCAGCACGGCCGACATCAACGGCATCCGGGCCCTCAAACGGCGGATCGAACGCCGCGCTCAATGCGAGGGAGCCGGCGCACGCGACCTGAAATGCGGCCACGGCGGGATTCGCGACATCGAGTTCGTCATCCAGTTCCTCCAACTCCTCAATGGAGCCGACGCGCCCAAGATCCGCACGGGCAACACCCTCGAAGCGATTTCACGCCTGACCGAAATGGGCTGCCTCACCGACCAGGAAGGCTCGCTGCTGGCCGAGAACTACGCCTTCCTGCGGAAGATCGAGCATCGCCTGCAGATTATGTTCGACTTGCAGACCCACATGGCGCCGACCGATCCCGACGAAGTCCGCAAGCTGGCCCTGAGAACGGGTTACGTCGATCACCAGTCGCGCCCCGCACGCGACGCTTTTGAGGCCGACTACGCCGATTGCACGCAGGTGAATCGGCGGATCCTCGACCATCTGCTCCACGACGCCTTCGGCGACGACGCCGAAACGGCGGCGGAAGTCGACCTGGTGCTGGACCCCGATCCGCCGGCGGAGCGGATTACTGAAGTGCTCGGCAAGTACCCATTCATCGATATTCCCCAGGCCTACCGCAATCTGATGGCACTGGCCGAGGAGAAGATCCGCTTCCTGTCGACGCGGAGATGCCGCCATTTTCTGGCGGCCATCGCTCCGGAACTGCTGGCCGCGATCGCGACCACGCCGGACCCCGATTCGACCCTGGTCAACCTCGACAAGGTGGGCGACTCGCTGGGCGGGAAGGCGGTTCTCTGGGAACTGTTCAGTTTCAATCCGCCGTCACTCCACCTCTATGTGCGGCTCTGCGCCTACGCTCCCTATCTCTGCGGAATCCTGACCAGCAACCCGGGAATGATCGACGGCCTGATGGACAGTCTCGTCCTGGACCGTCTGCCCACGCGCCCGTCTCTGCGCGAGATGATCGCCAGCCTGACCCATCGGGCAGAGGACATCGATCCCATTCTGCACAGCTTCAAGAACGATCAGCAGCTTCGCGTGGGGGTCCGCGACGTGCTGGGCAAGGAAGACATCTCGGCCATCACCGGCACGCTTTCCGACATCGCCGAAGTGTGCCTCGAACAGATCGCCGCTCGAGAATACGAGAAGCTGGCGACCAAGTTCGGCCGGCCGACCGTCGAATCGGGTGAGCGGCAGGGCGAGATCTGCGAGATGGCTATCCTGGCCATGGGCAAGTTCGGCGGCCGGGAGATGAACTATCACAGCGACCTGGATATCGTGTTCCTCTATGAAGCCGAAGGCCAGACGAAACACTCCGAATATGGCGGCCGCAAGGAGACCACGACCAACCAGCATTTCTTCGGCGAACTGGGGCAGCGGATCATCAAGACCACCAGCCACTTGAGTGCCTATGGCCGGCTCTACGAAGTCGACGCACGCCTCCGCCCCACGGGCCGCAGCGGCATTCTGGCCACCTCTCTGGCCGAGTTTTCCCGGTATTTCGCCGAGGGCAACGGCCAGCTCTGGGAGCGCCAGGCATTGTGCAAAGGCCGGGTCGTCTGTGCCTCGGAGCAGATGGAGGCCAAGACGGCCGCGGCGGTGGCCCGGGCGGCATTCGATCATCCCTGGTCGGCGGCTGATGCCGAAGGGATCCGGCAGATGCGGCGGCGCATGCAGGGGACCGCCGAGGGCGCCAACCTGAAACGGGGCCCCGGCGGGATCGTCGACATCGAGTTCCTCGTGCAAATGTTGCAGCTCAAGCACGGGCGCCGGTTGGAGACGGTTCGGACGCCCAACACCCTGCGAGCCCTGCGAGCCCTCCGCAAGGCCGGATTGCTCGCCGACGACGATGCCCGCTTCCTGACCGATAGCTACCGCTTCCTGCGGATCCTGGAAGGCCGCTTGAGGCTGATGAACCTGACCGACCAGAACAAGCTGCCCGACGACCCGACCGAGCTGACGAAGCTCTCGCACCTGCTCCGCTGGCCGAGCGGCGGGGCGCTGCTGGTCGACTTCGAGCGCTATCTGGCCGAAACGCGGAAGTGCTTCGATCGGCTGTTTGACGCCGAAGCCCGGTAGGCACCCCAATGGCCGACGTGCCGTTGAAATACGAATACCGCATCCCACGAGCGTTGGGCTATCTCAACGCGGGCGGTTCGCTGTACCTCGCCGGTCTTGCGATCGGTTGGGCTCTATCAGAACCCTACGGCTTCTATCGCTGGGAATGGGTCTCCCAAGCCACAGGCGTTCTCCTCTTCGGATGTGGCTCCTTCTGGCTCGCCCGACGGTCCCTCTATCTCTTGTCGGCGAACAGGCGAGAGCCTCGCTACGTGGAACTGACCGGCGACACACTCAAGGTACCGGAGATCCATATTCTCGGACGCATCACCGAGGTTCTTGTGCCGCTGGACCAGGTCACCAGGATGCGCTGCCGGCGAATCGGCGATTCGGAGTCGCTTCACCTTTGGTACGCGAAGACGTCGACGGGAATCGCCGGCGAATGCCTGGCCCGCCCCCAAGAATTCAAGACGTTGCGGACGGCTCTGACCGAACGGCTGCAAACCCGGGGCGTGCCGATCGAGGAGCGGGAGTTCCGTTTCAGCCGGCCCCAGTTCTCGCTGCGGTTCTTGTTCCTGGTCACAACGGCCGTCGCCCTGGTGTTCGGCTTGCTGGCCTACGCGGGCGCGCCGCTTGGTTTCGAAGGATCTGTGTTCCTCCTGCTCTTGATTTCGTTCGAGATCACAGTGATTACTGCACTCACCTCTGGACGCTGGTGGATGAAGGCGCTCGCGGTTGGGTTCATTGCGGGATTCATCTTGGAAGTCTGCGTTGTGTACCACGTCATGGACTCTGCGACAAACGGCATGGCGCTGCCGGGCGGCGGCCCGCTGGTTTATCCAATCACGTCCTTACTCTGGCAGGACGTGCTCCCGGATCATGGACTCTTGGCAATGTTGGCCGGGCCGGCGCTTTCCGGCCTGTTGTTCGGCCTTCTGACTCTCGGTGTAGTTGCCGTGGTGAAGAGGCAACTGCGCAAGCGCAAAGCAGCCCGAGCGGGCGGCTAACCACGAGGCCGGTGGGGAAGAAGCATGAGCGACGAACGTCTGAGATTTGAATATCGAATCCCGCGAGCGGACGGCTTCTTCTTCGCGGGCGGTTCTGTATTCGCAGTGGTATTGGCACTTCGGATGGTGGCGTCACACCCACCCAACTTCGGCCGCGGGGAAGGGCTTCTGGATCTTGCCTTTGCGCTGTTGATCGCTGCAGCAGCCGTCGTGATGGCCCTGTATTCCCTTGTCGTTCTGATGACAAGCATGCGAAGACCAACCTGCGTGGAGTTGACGGAAAACTCCCTCGAGGTACCTGAGCTTTTCAGCGTGGGACGGATCACCAAGATGTCCGTTCCGCTCGATCACGTCACCAAGATACGCGTCTCGCGGATCGGCGCCCTTGAGTCTCTCGTCGTTTGGTGTGGACCAAGGCGAACGGGTATTTCCAGCCGCTTTTTTGCCTGCCCGAAAGAATTCGCGGCAATGCGAGCCGCCCTGATCGAGAGAGCGGAAGCTCGGGGAGTGCCGATCGAGCGACGGGTGTTTGTACCCGATCGCCTCCAGTTCTCGCTTCGCTTCCTGATCATGCTGACCACGTTGGCTTCTGCATTGCTTGGACTGTTGGCCTATGCAGGGCTCTTGCGCTGGCAGTTCGCAGCGGTAGCCACCGTCTGGGGCATCGCGGGTGTCGGCATTGTCCTGTTCTTCTTGGGGCCTCAATCGATGCGTGTCTTCTCGGCAGGAGTGGTTCTTGGAATGTACGTGGAAACACTCGCGTTGATTGTGATCGGGCCAAGCGGATTCCTTCCTGCAACAGCCACCAGCGGAACCCGGCTAATTTACCCTTTCACCTTCCTGTTGACCGGTTCGCCGGTCAACTTCAATCCTTCGCACATGCTTCTGGCAACCTCGGGTGGCACGCTCCTCTCGGGATTCGCATTTGGCGGACTGGCAGTGGCCGTGGCGGCACTGATGAAGAGGCGGGGGCGGACGCAGAAGTAGCAGGTCTTGCCAGAGCAGAGCATGCCAGCAGCGATCACAGCCGTTGGAGTTCAGGCTTTAGCTTGCTGACTCGTCTGAGATCTCCCACTCATGGCAGGCTAAAGCCTGAACTCCAACGGGCCACTCCAACGAAAGAGTTCTTCCCTACACTCGCTTCCCCGCCGCCCGGCCGTTGATGTCGATCTCCTGCCCGCCGAAAGGTTGGGCCGGCAGAACGAAGATCTTGCCGTCGCCCATGCGGCCCGTACGCGATACGTCGACGATCGCGCGAACGACTTCATCCACCCGGAGATCGTCGACCCAGACGGTGATCTCCACCTTGGGCAAGAACGCCATCGAATACTCGCTCCCCTTGTACTCGTCCAGGTAGGACTTCTGCCGCCCGTAGCCCTTCACCTCCGAGACGCAACAGGCCTCGAGCGGTGCGTGCTTGAGTTCTTCCAGCACCTTCTCGACGAGATACGGCTTGACGATGGCGATGATCTGTTTCACGGCGGGAGGTTCGAGAGGACCAGTCTTGCGGGGTCTCCACGGCTCACTCTATCCCAAACGGGTGGGGTTGGGAAGGTCGGGCACGCGGCCCACAAAGGAATCCCCACACCAGCCCGAATCGCAAGTGAGGAGACCAACCCGAATCGCAGGCGAGCAGAGAAAGCCCCCCATCCCGCGGTCACTCTCGCTTCTCGAACTCGCTCTCGTGCAACTGGAAGCAGACACACGTGTTCCCGCCCCGAAGGGGCATCAACATACCAGCCCACGGCAACGCCCTGGGTGGGGATTGCACGGGACTACCTTGCCCTGAAAGGGCTGAACAATCCGGTCGCGGCGCCACCATGTACCGCCCCTTCAGGGCTCATGTCATCCTTCGACCACCTTTCCCGGGGCGATGCCCCGGGCTGATATGTCACTGCCCCTTCAGGGCGGAAGAACGACTCAACAACAGACTCAACTCCGGGGCGCGGAGCATCCGGGCGGTTGCCAGAAACGCGATCACTGCAACCCCGAATGGCACGAGCACGCCGAGCAGGCTGGCAACGAGCCCCGACCCGGGCGGCAAGAGCCACGCCGATCCGTAGCATCCGGCGGCCATTGCGGAGGTCGCGACCAGCGTCCTCAAGACAGTGGCCGTCATCGCCCGCCATCTGATCGGCAGGTTTTGCCGGGAAAAGACGACGGCCAGAATGGCCACCTGAAGACTCGCGCCGATGGAGGTCGCCACCGCCAGACCCGCCTCGGCCAGGGGCCAGATGAGGGCCAGATTCAGGCAGAAGTTCACGGCAACGACCGTCACTCCCACCCGGACCGGCGTAAGCCGGTCCCCGAGGGCGTAGTACCCGCGAACCAGGACGGGCAGGGCGCAGTAGGCCCAGACGCCGAGGGCGTAGCTCCAAATCACGCGAGCTGTGCGAACGGTGTCTTCGGAAGTGAACTCGCGGCGCTCGTAAAGCAGCCTGGCCAGCGGCTCGGCAAGCATCACTAATCCGACCCCGGCGGGGATCCCCAAGAACAGCACCAGCCGGAGCCCCAGGGTCAAGTCTTCGCTCAGGCTCGCGTGGTCGTTCCGTGCGGCATGCCGGCTGAGCAGAGGGAAGATGGCCGTCGCCACGGCAATCCCCAGGATTCCCAACGGGAACTGGTAGAGCCGCTCTCCGTAGTAGAGGGCGGCCACGGCCCCCTGCTCCATCGGATAGGAAACCCCTCCCAACCAGCCGATCGTGGTTTTGGCCGCGTCGGGAGCCGCCAGGAGCCAGGCGATCACGCTGTCCATCAGCGTGTTGATCTGCGTGACCATCAGGCCCAGCACCATTGGGCCCATCGCCCGTGCGATCTGGCGGAGTTCGTGCTGCACAGCTTCAGGGTTGTAGTCGAATTGGAAGCCGTTCCGGCGGAGGGCCGGTATCTGGACCGAGAACTGAACGACTCCTGCCGCGACAATCGCGACTGCCATGACCTGGGCCTGCACTACCTTGTCGGAGGAATACCAGGGAGCCACAAACACAGCCGCGGCAAGCCAGACGAGGTTGAGGATCGTGGGGATCGAGGCCGGCAACGCGAACCGTCCCAGGGCGTGCAGCGTGGCCGCGGCCTGGGCCGCCAGGCAGATGAAGAGGGCATAGGGCAGCATGATTGCTGCCAGGACGGTGAAACGTTGGATCTCGGGATCGCCGTTTCCCGCCAACGCCACGGCCCCAAGGACGACCTCACCCGCCGCCACCAGGGCAGTCAGCCCGACGGCAAGACGCAGAAGCACCGCAGAGACCAGCTTCCAGGCCTCGGCCCGGTCGCGTTCCAGGGCAGCAGAGAGGACCGGGAGGTAGCTGGCCGCCAGCACCCCCTCCCCGAACAGCCGGCGAAACAGGTTGGGAATGCGAAAGGCAAGGACGAAGGCGTCCATGACGCCGCCCCCCGAAAGACCGAACAGGGCGGCCGTGGCCGCGTCGCGCAGCATTCCCAGAACGCGGCTGACCAGAGTGCCGAAGGCGGTCACTCGCGACCCCGAAATCAGACGATGTTGTTCCCCTCGGCGATGCATGGTCGAAATCGTAACGGCCCCTTTAATTGTGGGGAAGGGGAAACTGCGCTAGCCTGAGAGCTTGTTGACTCAAGACTCAGTCATCCTCGCTCCGATTAGTCCACCTGGGCTCCGAATTCTCTCCCTTTTTCCAACACCGACGGCAACCGGCTATGGCAAAACACTCCGCCTATCAGCAGCGGGCGATCAAGAACTACTACGACAACAAAGACGCGATCATGCTCCAACGATTGGGGGAGTTGGTGACCGATCTCTACCTGGCCGAGGGGAAGAAACGAGAAACCACCTGGAAACGCGTGGAATCGGCCCTGCAGAACCTGGGCGTCAAACAGGAGCGGATCGACCACATCCACGCCGCAGATAATCCGACCCTTCTGGCCAATCTTCTCAAGGAACTAATGGCCAAAGAGGGGTGATTTGTGGCCGAGTCTGGCCCGTTTTCGTAGCCGAGTCTGTCCCAGACTTGGGAATCAGTTGTTCTTCGTGAGCGGCTATCGGCTTGGGACAGGCTGGACTACACGGGCTGTCAGCCTGGGACAGGCTGGGCTACCCGACAGGGACCCTCCTGGCCGGTCTTAGCAGGTTCGATAAAATGGGGGGTGTGCTTCGCCATTGCCGAATTCGCCTGCCATTCTCTGGAGACTCAACCAAGCATGACCACCCCCACGCCGCTCGGGAACGCCTCCACGGCCGCCGAACTCCGCTGGAAAAAGCTTCCCGTTCTGGACGACGGGTTCGTGTGCCTCGTCGACGTGATGGGCGACGATTCGTCGGTCGTCCAGGCGGCCCGGGTCAGCTACGGCGAGGGGACGCGGCGCGTTTCCGACGATCGCACGCTCATCCGCTACCTGATGCGCCACCGTCACACGACGCCACTAGAAATGGTCGAGGTCAAGCTCCTGGTCCGCGTGCCGATGGACTGCTGGCGCCAATGGATCAGGCACCGGACCGCCTCGGTCAACGAGTACAGCACCCGCTACTCGATCGCCATCGACGCCAGCCAGGCGACCACTCCGGAAGACTGGCGGGTCCAGGCGATCTCGAATCGTCAGGGGAGCGACGGCCAGGTCGATCCGGCCTTGGGCGCTGAGTTGACGGCGAGTGAGACGGAGTTGCAGCGACTGGCGCGAGAGACCTATCAGCGGCGGCTCGAGCTGGGCGTGGCTCGCGAGCAAGCCCGCAAGGACCTGCCGCTCTCCACCTACACGGAAGCCTACTGGAAGATCGATCTCCACAATCTGCTCCATTTCCTCCACCTGCGGATGGACGAGCATGCCCAGTGGGAGATTCGGCAGTATGCCCGGACGATCGGCGAGCAGATCGTTCGTCCTTTGTTTCCCATCTGCTGGGAAGCCTTCCTCGACTACCGGGTCGAGTCGATGCAACTGAGCCGTCTGGACCGCGGCGTGATCGCCCGGTTGGCGGCGTCAGGGAAGCTGCCGGCCACCGAGGCCGACTTCCTTGCGGTGCAGGATCCCTCCTGGTCGGAGTTGAAACGCTGCCGCGAACGCGACGAGTGCCTGGAGAAGTTGGCCTTGCTCGGGTTGGTCGTCAGCTAAGCAAACGGCCGATATCAGCCGTTCTTCTCCCCCTGCATTTTGGGACCTGTCGGGACGCAAGGATCCACCCGGTACGTGCATTGGGCATCTTCAGCAACGCCCTCTTGCCAGGGGTAATTGGGTCCATAGCGTGCCAAAACATGGGGCATTTTTTGCCGACTGCTGCGGAATTAGCCCATTTGTGGTTCATCCGGAATTCGCGTAGGGCGCGAAGTGCACGAAGAGTACCGGTGCCTCTTCTCTGTTGCACGATGGCCATAACCGCTTGATAAACAAGCGCTTAGGCGCGTCGGCAACAAGAGAAGAGGCACCGGTACTCCGCGGTGAGGATGGAACCTACGCTTGCACCGGATGAACCCCTCTTCTGTCGACACTTCTGTACTAGGTACTTTCAAGCTGGAGCATCGAGCGGTATTCTGCTTCTCAGGGGCGGAGCTTCGTAACCAGCCAGGAGACTTTCTCCATGCGGCGGCCGATCATCGTCACCGACCTGACTCGATTCCAGAATCCCGCGATCGTCTGCCTCGCAGGGGTGGACCGAGAGAGTGGGCAGTGCATCCGCCCCACACCCTATCTGGAAACCGAAACGGTCCGCCGGTTGAACATCCGGCCCGGCGCCATTCTGAGCGCCAACTTCACGGCCGCCCCCGGCCGTCAAGCCCCCCACCAGGAAGACTGCTGGTACAGCAGGCTGCGCCATGAAGGCTTCTGCACGTCCGCGGAGTTCAAGAAGGCTCTCCACTCCGGCTTGTTTAACGGCATCGAAGCCGGCTTCGACATAGCGCTGCCCGAAAAGCAGCGATTTATCCCGCTCGAGCACGTCGCCCAGCGCTCGATCATCACGATCGCCACATCGCCGAGGGTTGTGGAGATCACCGAGGATTCGTACAATCCAGGCAAGATCAAGTTGAGTTTTACCGATCAGGCAGGGCGCCGATACAGATTTGTCACGATCACGGATCTCGGATTGTGCCGCTACGCGATCGACCACCATGATCGCGACGAATTGAGTGCCCTCACCAAATGGATACGTTCGCAGAACGAAGTGTTGCTCCGCGTGGGGCTGAGCAGACGCTACCAATCATCCGACGGAAGGGACGGTTATTGGCTCCAGATCAACGGCCTCTACACATTTCCTGATTGTCACCGGGGCATTCGTGGTCATTTGTAGAGGCCGATTTGGCTTTCGGTTCTAGTGTTCGGTGGACTCATGGATATTGCCAAAACGTCGTCGGTTTTGTTTTCGATCGGCCATTCCAATCATTCGATCGAGCAGTTCCTCGACCTGCTCGGGCGACACGGCATCGAGACCGTCGCCGACGTTCGCTCCTCACCATTCAGCCGGTACAACCCCCAGTTTTCGCAGCCAGTGTTTGAGCGCAGCCTTCAGGAGCAAGGAATCGACTACGTCTTTCTGGGTGTCGAACTGGGAGCGAGACGCCACGAGGCGGAGTGTTACCTCGACGGCAAGGTTGTTTACGACCAGGTCCCAAGAACGGAAGCTTTCCAGCGAGGTATGGCTCGACTCGTTGACATGGCATCCCGAAGCAGAACGGCCATGCTCTGTGCCGAGAAAGACCCCTTGACTTGCCACCGGACGATTCTCATTGCACGTCACATCAAGGAACTTGTCGGTGACGTCCTGCATATTCTCACCGACGGCGCCCTCGAAACCCAATCGGAGGCGGAGCAGCGGCTGCTCGTCGAATGCAATTTGCAGGAACAGAACCTCTTCTTGACTCGCCAGCAGCGTCTCGATGATGCGTACCAGAAACGCGCGGCGCACATCGCCTACGAGGAACCGGCGCCTTATGCCTGAAATCGAACTGTTCACCATCGGGTTCACCCGGAAATCGGCCGAGCGATTCTTCGGGCTTCTCCGTTCGTCGGGCGCCAGGCGGATCGTCGACGTGCGTTTGAACAACGTGTCGCAGTTGGCCGGTTTCGCCAAGCGGGAAGACCTCGAATTCTTCGCTCGCGAACTCTGCAACATGGACTATGTTCACCTGCCGGAACTGGCTCCTACCAAAGAAATCCGCGACGCCTTCAAGAAGGATGGGGGAGCCTGGAACGTATTTGCGGAGTCCTTTCTGCAACTGATGAACGAACGGCAGATCGAACGCTCGATTCCGAAAAAACTCATCCATCAAGGATGTCTGTTGTGCAGCGAGGATAAGCCGGACCACTGCCATCGGCGTCTTGTGGCCGAGTATTTGCAGCAGAAATGGGACGAGTCGGTCTCGATCCGGCACTTGTCCTGAGTCGATGACGAGTCGCATGCGGGGGTGATTACAGCCCGACCTCAGAACAACCCCGCCGCTCGATCCGCATCCTTGGCGATTTCCTTCTGCCGCTTGATTTGCCCCATCATGTAGATGACGGCGAGCAGGAACTCGCGGGCCGCTTCGTAGACGTTGCCCTCCTTGACCGCCGATGACGCGGCGTCGCGGTGCCGCTGATAGGGCTCCCAATCGACCGGCCACGACTCCTTCTCGGCGGCCTCGTGCAGTTGATCGGCCAGGTTCTTGGCCATCCCGACGAACTCCAGGTCGGGCGAACACAGCGTTTGCCGGTACGGCCCCTTCCCGCGAAGGCGGCTGTCGAAGTAGCTGGTTCCCGGACTCGTGTAGCGGTAGACCAGCGCGGCAGCACCGCCGATTGCGGCCGCCAACAGGCAGACGCCGGCCGCGATTCCCAGTCGGAGCATGGCGAACAGGGCTGCCCCCAAGACGAGCATTCCAAGCACCGTCCAGACAATCGCGTGGACGGATCGGGGCTTGTGGTTCCCGTTTTCGAAGGCCTGATAGGAGCCCGAACTGCTCTCCAATCGTTGTGGCCCCACCACTCGCGCGATGACGACCGTGATGTTGTCGGGGCCGCCGCGAAGATTCGCCAGGTGAATCAGGGCCTGGGTGGCCTCGGCCGGGGCCAACGCAGTGAGGATCTGGCCAATTTCCGTATCGCTTACGCGTCCCGTAAGACCGTCGCTGCAAAGCAGGAACGTATCGCCGATCTGGACCGGAAAGGGACCTTCAATATCGACCTGGACGTCGGGATTCGGCCCCATCGACCGAGTGATCACATTGCGGGGAATAAACGAGGGAACATCCTCTTCGTTCTCCGGCAGGTGACCCGCCGCCCGCATCTCCCAGACCAGGCTGTGATCGAACGTGAGTTGTTCGAGGCACTCGTCGCGAAGACGGTAGACGCGGCTGTCGCCGACATGGGCAATCAGGGCCCCTTGCGGCAAAAGGACTAGCGTGTCGACGGTCGTTCCCATCCCGCGAAAACTCGGGTCGGCCTCGCCGCGGGCGTTGATGTGGCGGTTGGCTTGCTTGACGGCCTCGAGGAGGGCATCGGGAGGGGTGAGGTCGAGTAGCTTGTTGTAGGTCAGAGGGATGTAGTCGGTGGCCAACTTGCTGGCCAACTCGCCGGCCGCATGGGCCCCCATCCCGTCGGCAACCACGAAAACGTGTCCTCGCGAGTCGAAGCGTTCCTGGCTGGCCGCCAGGGCCACGGCGTGGGAATCCTGGTTGTTGGAACGGCGCAGGCCGACGTCCGTGGCCGACGCCTGTTCAAGACAATGATCCCAGATGCCTGGTTGCCGATCCATGCTTGACGCCAAAATGGCGGATGAGGAGGGAGCGCCCTGTTCCGAATATGGCCCGAAGCCCAGAGAATACGAAGTTTATTCTAGCCACTACACGACCATCCCACTACCCCTAAACCCACCCCCCGGCGGGGTTTTCTCCAATCGTCTGAGCGGACGGTATGGCGCGATCGGCGAATCCGAAAATATCGGAACACCTCGCGTCTTCGGAAAGGCGGTTTTCGATATGGCGTTGCAGGAGGGCGCCTCCTATACTCCCGCGACTATGGTCTCAGAATATGCCGTCCATCGAACCGCCCGCCCGCCGATCAGCCTGACGTTCGTCGTCTTGCTCCTTGGTCTGGTTTGTCTCAGCGGCTGCGTCCGCCGGCGGATGACCATCCGCACCAATCCCCCCGGGGCCATGGTCTATGTGGACGGTTACCCGATCGGCACGACCCCGATTTCGACGAACTACATCCACTACGGGACCCGGGAATTGCGGCTTGTGAAGGATCGCTGCGAGACCATGACGGTTCAGCAGCCCATGCCTGCCCCGTGGTATCAGATCCCGCCCATCGACTTCGTCGCCGAAACACTGGTTCCCCAAGAAATCCACGACCACCGTACCCTGACCTATCAACTCGTTCCTCAGCGAGTCGTTCCGCCCGATGAACTCCGAGCCCGGGCCGAAGACATTCGGGCGAGGGCGGCAGCGCCGGGCGTCGTGCCCGCGGCGGCCACTCTGATCCAGCCGCCGCCGGCGTACGGATCCAATCCCCCGAGTTCCCCGCCACTGGCTGAGCCGATCCCGAGTCCCCCGCCGAGCGGCTATGCCTATCCACCCGCTCTGGCACCAGGTACCCAACCGGATGTGCCGCCGCCAACGACCCTTCCCCCGTCGCTTGCCCCGCAATTGCCCCCGGGGCTTCAGACCTTGCCGCAGGGCGGCCTGCCGATTCGGTGAATTCTGGCAATGCCACGCACAAACAGTCCCGGCTAACCAGGGTTATTCATGGGTGGCACGCTCAGAGCGTAGCGATGGGCGTGGTGACCTGACCATCCACGCCCATCGCTACGCTCTGAGCGTGCCACCCAATACATAGTGTCTCTGAGGGGTGTCTCTGGGGGGGCTGTCTTCAACTTGTTCGTCTGCAAGGAACTACGAGCGATCAACAAAGGCCTGTGAACAATCCCGTCTAGCGCCGCAGGATCCCCACCGGCGGCAAGCTCTTGGTGCCGTCTTCCGGCTTGATCGCCCCGCGGACGCCCAGGATTTCCGGGTGCCGGGCGATCTTATCGGAGAAGATGCGAGCGTCGTTGACGATGGGACGCAGTTGTTGCGTGAGTTCTTCGACGTTCTTCACCGCCCGATTGACGCTGTGGTAAAGCTCAGGATTGTGGACCAGTTGCCCGATCGTGCCCTTGGAGTTGTTGAGACTCTGGCTGAACACGAGCACCTCCGACATGAGCCGGTCGAGCTTGTCGACGCTCTCGTTCAGGCGGATGAGCGTTTCGCCGCCCTGCTTGCCCAGGATCTCCGTGAATTCCTCCACGTTGCTCAGGTTTCGATCGACAAGGTCCATCGACTGATTCATGCGGCCGATGGCAAGCCGCGTCTCCTGCATCAGTTCCGGCATCTGCTCGAGGGTCGCTTTCAACTCCTCGCGGATCTTCGGATCGCCGATCAGTTCATTCGCAGTATCGGCCAGCCGCGTGATCGCTTCGGCGGTGTCGGCCGTCTTGTCGATGATCCGGCTCATCTTCTCCTTGCGATCCTTGATCTCGTCGTCGGAACCCACAAGGTAGTCGAGCTTGTTCATGAACGCTCCGATCCGATCGCTCGTGGTTCCCACCGAGCTGATTGCATTGGACAGGTTCTGTTCGAGGTTGCCCACCACCTGGATCGGGTCGGGTGCAACGATTCCGTCCTGGGGCAAGGAAACGTCGATTTCTTCCTTGGCTCCCTTCCAGTCGCGCATTTTGACGAATTCAAGAACCGAGTCCCCGAACAGCGTCCGGTTGATGCGGCAGACTTCGTCGTTGAAAAGCTTGCGATCCCGGTCGATTTCGGTGGTCACCAGGGCCCCGCCGTCGTCCAGCAATTCGACTCGGACAACTCGCCCGATGAGAATCCCGCTTTTTCGGACGGGCGAAGCATCCGTAACCCCCGGAGCCTCGGGGAACTTGATGGCAACCCGGTAATTGGGACGCCAGATTCGTTGCAGGCTGAAGAACGAATCCTTCTCCGCGAACAACATGGTGAGCGCGATCGTGACCAGCATCGCAAACAGAACGATGATGCCGGTTCGCCACTGCATGGTCCGGTCGTCCATGACCTAACTCCCGTTGTACTGTCTCAGTTCCATGAGCCGATCGCGCGCTTCGCCGCGGACGAATTGCGATACCCGTGAGTCGGGGGCGTCTTCAATGTCCTGGGGCAGGCCGTCGTAGATAATCTGGGGTTCGTCGTCGTCGAGACGCGCCAGCGGATAGAGCATGACCACCCGATCGGCCACCTTCTGGGCCGTACGCATGTCGTGAGTCACCACGATTCCGGCCACCGGATGCTGCCGCCGGGTGCTGAGAATCAGCTCGTTGATCACGTCGCTCATGATCGGGTCGAGGCCGGTGGTCGGCTCGTCGTAGAGCACGACCTCCGGATCCATCGCCAGCGCCCGGGCCAGCCCGACCCGCTTTCGCATGCCGCCCGACAGTTCCGCCGGCTTCTTGCTGACGATGCTGGTGGGCAACCCAACCTCGGCAAGTCGCGTGACCACGATCTGGCGGACTTCGTCTTCGGTGTAGTCGGTGTGGCGTCTCAAGGGGAAGGCGACGTTCTGGCCGATCGTCATGCTGTCGAACAAGGCGGCCTGTTGAAACACGAATCCGAAACGCGTGCGCGTGGTGGCCAACTCATCGGGATTCAATCCGGCCAAATCTCGCCCGTCGAACGACACCTTCCCGGCTGAGGGCCGAATCAAGCCGATGATCGTCTTCAGCAGCACGGTCTTGCCGCAACCGCTTTCGCCGATGACGGCAACGGTCTGTCCTCGGGCGACGTCGAGGTTGATGTCGCGCAGCACCCGCTGTTGTCCGAAGTGGACGTCGAGATCGCGCAACCGGATCAGCGGTTGCGAGCGGTCGTCTCGGGTAGCCGTATAAAGCGACATAAGTCTCTTCTTGTCACAATCCTGGAGCGTCTAATGCGTAGAACTTTTTTGGTCCGTCCGCCCTACATCAGCGATGCCCCGCCGGGCCAAATCAGGCCGTACACCTGTTCCAGGATGATCGCCAGGACCAGGTCGAGGAACAGGATCACAACGAAGGACAGCACGAACGCGCCCGTGGCGGCCTTCCCCACGCCTTCGGCGCCGGGGTCGCAGGTGAATCCGCGATGGCAGCCGATCAATGCAATGGCCGCTCCGAAAAACAGGCTCTTGAACAGGCCGCTGAACAGGTCGAAGACGCCCACGAACTCGCGGGAGTTCTCCCAGTAGTGGTGAGAATCGATGTTCAGCAGCACCACGCTGTAAAACGCACCGCCAACGACCCCCATGAAATCGGCGGTGGTCGTCAACGCGGGGATAAGAATCAGGCAGGCCAGGAATCGCGGAACGACCAGGTAGTGGATCGGGTTGGCGCCCATGGCGGAGAGGGCATCGATCTGTTCCGTCACCCGCATCGTGCCCAGTTCGGCGGCCATGGCGCTGCCGACCCGGCCGGCGAGCATCGTGGCAGCCAGAACCGGCCCCAACTCGCGGACCAGCGCCATATTGATCACCGCTCCCATGCGGGTCTCCATGCCCAGCATGCGAAACTGGGCATAGCTCTGCACGGCCAGTACCATGCCGATGAACACGCCGGTCAGAGCCACAACCGGAAGGCTGAGCACGCCGATCTGGTAGAAATTCGGTACCAGCGTCCCCTTGAAGGGCCGCCGCGTGAACAGCCACCAGATCGTGAGGAAAGTGAAATTGGAGATGTCGCCCAGCGCGAGAATGGCCTTTTCCACGTTCTCCCCGAGATCGGCGATCCAGTTTGCCGCCCAGTTCATCAGGCGCGCGCCAATCCCGTGGCCTGCGACCGGTTTCCAGGATGAGCTATTGGCGCCCGTTGCCATGATCGACCCAGCGATTCGTCGGATAGTCTCGTTTTGGCATGCTGCGCCAGCAGTGCTTGCATAGGCGCAGCGGTGGAGGTGGAGTTGTACCACAACTCGTACGTTAGTTCGTCCCTTAAAGATTGCGGCTTGAGGGAAGTTTGTGGATTAAACTGATTTGGAGGGATGGTGAAGCTGGAGAATGTTTCTGTGGGTGCTTTGAGCGGTCCACGAACAAAAAAAGAACGCCCACGGCAGTTCCATGGGCGTTCGCGATGAATTGATTGCGTCGGGACGACTGGCCCGACTATTCCGAGCCTGACTTCTCCTCGCCGTCTGCCGCAGCGGCGACAGCCGGACGAGACTCCTCGGCATGACGGGTCGAGCCGACGAAGTCGAGACGCCTCTTGCCCGACACTTCCTTGACCGACACCGTGATCGTGTCCTTGCCCTGGAATTCGCCCTTGAGAAGCTCTTCCGAGAGCGGGTCCTCGACGTAGTTCTCGATGGCGCGCCGCAGTGGGCGGGCCCCGTAGTCGAGATTCGAGCCCCGTTTGATCAACAGCTTCTTGGCCTCGTCGTCGAGAACCAGGCTGAGACCCTTTTCGTGGAGCCGCTCGCGGACCTTGCTCAATTCCAGTTCGATGACGTCGCCCAGGTCGTCCTCCGTGAGGTGCCGGAACACAATCACGTCGTTGACGCGGTTGAGGAACTCGGGACGGAAGTGTTTCTCGATCTGCTCCTGAACGCGATCCTTCATGCTGTCGTAGTTCGCGTCGTCGTCGGGTTTCTGGAAGCCGAAAGCCGACTCATTCTTGATCGCTTCGGCGCCGGCGTTGGTCGTCATGATCAGGATCGTGTTACGGAAGTCGACGTTCCTGCCGAAACTGTCGGTGAGGCGGCCTTCTTCCATGACTTGCAGCAGCATGTTGAAGCAATCGGAGTGCGCCTTCTCGATCTCGTCGAGCAGGATGACCGAGTAGGGACGCCGGCGGATCTTCTCGGTGAGTTGGCCGCCTTCTTCGTAGCCCACGTAGCCCGGAGGGGCGCCGACCAGCCGGCTCACGTTGTGCTTCTCCATGTACTCGCTCATGTCGATCTGAATGAGAGCGTCCTCATCGCCGAACATGAACTCGGCCAGGGCCTTGGCCAACAGGGTCTTGCCGACACCGGTCGGGCCGGCAAAGATGAAGCACCCGGTGGGGCGCTTCGGGTCCTGCAGGCCGCTGCGGCTGCGTCGGACGGCCTTGGAAATCGACTTGATGGCCTCGTGCTGGCTGATGACGCGCTTGTGCAGTTCGTCTTCCATCTGCATCAGACGCATCGAGTCTTCGGTCGTCATCCGCGTGAGCGGAATGCCGGTCATCTTCGACACCACCTCGGCGATCACCTCTTCGTCGACGATGCCGTCGGTCTCGCGGGATTTCTCGCGCCACTGATCGGTGATCTGGCTCTTCTTCTTGCGAAGCTTGTCGGCCTTGTCGCGCAGGGCGGCGGCCTTCTCGAAGTCCTGATCGGCAACGGCCTCTTCCTTCTCCTTGTTGAGCCGTTCGACTTCCTCGTCGATCTCCTTGAGATCCGGCGGCCGGGTCATCGACTTGAGATGGATCCGGGCTCCGGCCTCGTCAATCACGTCGATGGCCTTGTCGGGGAGGCAACGGCCGGTGATATAGCGGTCCGAGAACTCGACGGCCGCCTCCACGGCGTCGTCCGTGATCTGGACGTGGTGGTGCTTCTCGTATCGATCGCGAAGCCCCTTGAGGATGGCGACCGTCTCGGTCTTGCTGGACGGCTCGACCATGACAATCTGGAACCGGCGTTCCAGGGCGGCGTCCTTCTCGATGTACTTGCGGTATTCGTCGAGCGTCGTGGCCCCGATGCACTGGATCTCGCCGCGGGAAAGGGCCGGCTTGAGCACGTTCGAGGCGTCGATGGCCCCCTCGGCTCCGCCGGCACCCACCAGCGTATGCAACTCGTCGATGAACAGGATCGTGTTCTTCGCCCGGCGGACTTCGTTCATCACCGCCTTGATCCGCTCTTCGAACTGCCCGCGGTACTTCGTACCGGCCACCATCATGGCCAGGTCGAGTACCACGATGCGGCGGTCCATGAGCAACTCGGGAACGTTCCCTTCAACCACGCGCTGGGCGAAGCCTTCCACAATGGCCGTCTTGCCCACACCGGCCTCGCCGAGAAGCACGGGGTTGTTCTTCGTTCGCCGACCCAGAATCTGCATCGTCCGCTCGATCTCTTTCTCGCGGCCGATCACCGGGTCCAACTTGCCTTGCTTGGCCAGTTCGGTGAGATCTCGTCCGAAACTGTCCAGCGCCGGCGTCTTGGACTTGCCGCCCCGAGGGGATTCTCCCGGTGCGCCCGGCGTTCCGCCGCCCGATCGTTCCGGCGTCTCGCCCGACTCCATGCCGTGACCCAGCAAGTTGAGCACTTCGTCGCGGACTTCTTCGAGCTTCAGGCCGAGGTTCATCAGAACTTGCGCGGCCACTCCTTCCTGCTCGCGAAGCAGACCGAGCAGGATGTGTTCGGTGCCCACGTAGTTGTGGTTCAGATTGCGGGCCTCTTCCATGGAGTACTCGATGACCTTCTTCGCCCGCGGCGTCTGCGGGAGCTTGCCCATGGTCACCATGTCGGGGCCGCTCTGGACGAGCTTCTCGACCTCCAGCCGGATCTTCCGGAGATCAACGTCCAGATTCTTCAGCACGTTGGCTGCTACTCCGCTGCCCTCTTTGATCAGGCCCAGGAGAATGTGCTCCGTGCCGATGTATTCGTGATTGAACCGCTGCGCCTCTTGGTTCGCCAGTTGCATGACCTTTCGGGCACGGTCTGTGAATCGTTCGTACATCTTGTGCTTCTCTCTGCTACACCATCTCCGTGGCCGGCTCGCGATTGCTGTTCCCCCACGTGGAAGGGGGTGTCGCGACAGGCCATCGGTCTGGGTTTCATGGTTGTGGTCCGCCCCTCGCCATTTCGGCCAAAAGAGGTGGTACCGTAGGCTAATGAATCATATATCGCAAATAGGGCCGGTTTCGTGAAGGCCCTCAAGTTTCTTTGGACTGGTCGGCGGAAAAGTTCAGGCTGCCCGGCTTGCCTCGACCTCTGACGGACCAACGCTGGCGGCCGCTTGCAGATACTTCCTTTCCTGGTGGATCTCCAGCATCCACCGGCGTGCCCCATCCAGAAGCTCTAACCGGTCCAATTGTTGCGATGCTTCCTTGGTGCGGCCAGTATGACGCCAGAGGGTTGCCAGCATAAGCCCCGCCTCTACGTCGCGAGAGTTTTTCTGGAGCAGGTCCGTCAGAACTCGCTCCGTACCGAACCAGTCCCCTCGCAGGTACAATCTCGTTGCATCGCCAAAACTGACCTCGGCGGCCGGGCTTTCTTCAGGATGGAGCAGTCGCAAGGCTCTCCATGTTGCGATGTTGGCGCCCATCCAGAACACGGCAGTAGCCACCCACAGTCCGTTACGTACGTGCGTTGGCAGCAGTTCCGGCCACCACACAGAGGCGAGGATCTGGAGGTTGACAAGCACCGCAAAAACGGCCGCCCACCCCAACCCAAGCCAACTCCCGTTGGCGAGAATGGTTGGCAGCCCAGGCCACAAATAGGCCAGGTACGGCATCCTGCCCATGAGTCGTTCCCTCGGTTCTCCAGCAGATAATCGGTATCCGTCTGCCGGAGAATTGTAGCCCTCGATCCCCGTTGGATCAAGGCAAGTAGCGTCGTCCGTTTAGTTTAGGGCGACAGGACAAACCGGGGATACCGCAATATCCCCACCATTGTGGGAGCGAGTCAAACCGACGATGGCTTGTTTTCCACCTCCTCGATGGAGCATCCGTCCATCCGGTCATCGTTGTCAGTGCCAGGAATTTCTGGGAAATTACCAATATGGACATTGAATTGACTGCAGCAACGCAACGAGTTCTCGCTGTGGCCTCAACCTGGTGCTCGGATTCCTTGCTCGAGGCCCCCGCCGTATTGCTGGGACTGCTGCTGGAGCCCGAATGCCGAGCAGCCCTCATTCTGCGGGCCCATGGGGTCGACGTGGCAACGATCAGGTCTCGCTGGCCCGAGTTGCTCCCGACGACCTCTTGTGCGGCACCGCAGCCCTCTGACTCTAAGGAGGGTACGTGCGGCAGAATGGTTCCCCGTTTTTCCGCCGAAATGGAAACCGCGGTCGCTATTGCCAACGAGTGGTTGGCCGACTTGCCCCGCCCTCTGGCACTCGCCACCGAACACCTGCTCATGGGGCTGGCGGCGAGCGAGGATGAGACCGGATCCTGGCTTCGGCATCAGAACATCCATGCCGAAGGCCTGCGAGATGAGATCCTCAAACAGTACGGACTGTCCGTTTCACCGCCGGAAATCGAGCCCCTGATTCCTGACGAAGTCGTCTCCCCGGTAGCCGAGAATTCGCCACAAACGTCGCCGAAACAGGAACTCGCATCCCGGCATCAAGACTCCCAGCGGTCCATCAAGCTCTTTGACCCAGGGGAGCAGAACGCAAACGTCGTGCGTCTCCTGGATGCATCCGCCAATCGGGCACGAGAGGCCTTGAGGGTCATCGAAGATTACGTTCGGTTCGTGCTGGACGACGGACACTTGACGGAACGTCTGAAAACCCTCCGTCACAAGCTGACATCGGCTCTCGCGGTACTTCCAATCTCCGACCGCTTGGCCGTCCGCGACACGCAGGCCGACGTAGGGACAACCATCAGCACCGATGCGGAACTGGTTCGCCAAGACGCCGCTGATGTGCTGACCGCCAACTTCACGCGACTCCAAGAAGCTTTGCGTAGTCTGGAAGAATTTGGAAAAATAGATAATATAGTTCCTTCTCGGGTGATCGAGCAACTCAGATATGAGACCTACACACTCCACAAGGCCGTGCAAGGAACAACCGAGAGCGTGAATCGGCTGGACGGGACACGTCTGTATGTGCTTGTCGATGGTCGCTCGACGGTCGAAGCATTCGACAAACTCGTGTCGTCGCTGGTTCAGGTGGGAGTCGACGTGATTCAGTTGCGCGACAAGACGCTCGCAGATCGGGAACTGCTCGAGCGGGCCCGGCGACTGCGCGACTTGACGGCGTCGAGCGACACCCTGTTCGTGATGAACGATCGTCCGGATCTTGCGGTGCTGGCTGCGGCCGACGGCGTCCACGTCGGCCAGGAGGAGTTGACCGTGCGCGACGTGCGACAGATCGTCGGTCCTCGCATGCTCGTAGGGGTGTCGACTCACAATCTCGACCAGGCTCGGCAGGCGGTGCTGGACGGAGCGAGCTACTTGGGAGTCGGACCGACGTTTCCGTCAGGCACCAAGTCTTTCAGCGAATTTCCCGGCGTGGAGTTCGCCAGGAGTGTTGCGTCCGAAATTCGCCTGCCGGCCTTCGCGATCGGGGGAATTGACGCGTCGAACCTCGACGAGGTGCTTGCAGCAGGAATCGGCCGCGTGGCGGTGAGCGGGGCCGTTGTCGCTGCCAAGGATCCGGCCGATGCCGCCCGCACCCTGCTCGATCGGCTCAAGGCACGCAAGTCATGATTCTGCACGTCGACATGGACGCCTTCTACGCTTCGGTCGAACAGCGGGATCGGCCCGAATTGAAAGGACAGCCGGTGATCGTAGGAGGCACTCCTCAGGGCCGCGGCGTCGTCTCGGCCGCCAGCTACGAGGCCCGCCGCTACGGCGTCCACAGCGCCATGCCCGCCGCCACGGCCGTCCGCCTGTGTCCCCACGGAGTGTTCTTGCGCCCGCGAATCGGTTACTATGCCCATATATCGGAGCAAATTCGGGCGATCTTCGACCGCTACACGCCGCTCGTCGAACCGCTCTCCCTGGACGAAGCCTTTCTGGACGTTCGTGGAAGCGTTCACCTGTTTGGCCCGCCGCTGGAAATCGCCAGGCAAATCAAGTCCGCCATTCGCGAGGAACTGAACCTGGTCGCTTCCGTGGGCGTAGCCCCCAACATGTTTCTGGCCAAGATAGCCAGTGACTTGGAGAAGCCCAATGGTCTGGTCGTTGTGGAACAAGGAGCGGAACAGGCATTCCTCGATCCGTTGCCCGTTGGGCGACTCTGGGGTGTGGGGCGGGTGGCCGGGCGCGCGTTCGAGCAACTCGGCATACACACGATCGGGCAATTGCGCAGAATGCCCGTGGATGTGCTGGTCTCGAAGTTCGGTTCCGTCGGCGAGCACCTGTGGAATCTTGCCCACGCACGGGACGACCGATCCGTCGTGCCGGAACACCAGGCCAAGTCGATTTCGCACGAGACGACGTTCGAGCAGAACATCTGCGATCGGCAGGTCTTGAGAGCCTGGCTCCTGGATCTCACCGATCAGGTTTCACGCCGCGTGCGGTCCCACGGGCTTCGCGGCAAAACGGTCCAACTGAAGGTGCGGTTCAGCGATTTTCGCACGATCACCCGCTCCCAGTCGTTGCCGGAACCGACCGACGTGACGGACGAGATCTGGGAGGCCGCGAGCCGGATGTTCGACCAGCGTCTTCCCGACCCGCTTCCGGCGGTGCGCCTGCTCGGAATGGGCGTAAGCTCGCTGGACCAGTCGGGCGAGCAGCAGGCGCTCCTTTTCGACGGCGACGAGCGGCAGCGGCAGAGCCGTTTGGACCAGGCAACCGATCAGATACGGGCCCGTTTCGGCGCGGAGGCAATCGGCCGGGCGGCTGCCATCGATCATCACAGAAAGGACGAGCCGTGAAATACGAAGTCGAGCAGAAACACCCGGTGGACGAATTCGAATCGCTCGCGGCCAGACTCGCCCTCATGGGAGCGAGAATCGGTCCGGCCCAGGAGGAACTCGATCTTTACTTTGCGCATCCTGTCCGCGACTTCGCCGAGACGGACGAAGCCCTGCGAATTCGACGCAAGGGCGTCAAGACCCTGATTACCTACAAGGGCCCGAAGATCGACACGACCACCAAGACTCGCCGCGAAATCGAACTCCCCTTGGGCGACCGGCCGGAGACCCCCGAACAATGGTGCGAACTGCTGAGCGTGCTCGGATTCACGGCCGTGGCCGAGGTCCGCAAGACGCGGCGCAAAGCGGAAGTCCCCTGGCAGGGCGAGACCGTGGTCCTGACGCTCGACGACGTGGACCGCGTGGGAACCTTTGTCGAACTGGAGATCGAGGCTTCCGAAGAGGGCGTCGAACAGGCGAAATCCCGTCTGGCGGCCCTGGCCGATGAACTCGGCCTCAAAGGCTCGGAACGACGCAGTTATCTGGAACTCCTGCTCGAACGGAAATAGTCCCGTCAGAGCCAGGGTGGCACGTCCCAGAGCCCCCTTGAGTCATTTGAAAGCAACAGTCGAGGGAAGACGAATGAAGCGGCTGGCGATCCGTGTTCTGTTCACCGTCAATGTTGTCACAGCAGTCTCCGCGGCATTCTGCGGCGAACCGGCGGTCACTCCGCTGCCCCAGGCCCATGCCCACAACGATTACCGCCACGATCGCCCGCTGTTGGACGCGCTCGACCACGGGTTCTGCAGCGTCGAAGCCGACATCTATCTGGTCGACGGGCAGCTCCTGGTCGGACACGACCGATCCGAACTGACACCCCAGCGGACCTTGGAATCGCTGTATCTTGCACCGCTTGATGCACGGGTTCAGGCCGACGGAGGCCGGATCTATGCGGGCGGCCCGACGATCACGCTCTTCATCGACATCAAGACCGACGGGCCGGACACATGGCCGGTCCTTCACCAGGCTCTCGCCCGTCATGCCGAGATGTTAACACGTGTTGAACGAGATCGCGTCACCCAGGGCGCCGTGACCGTCGTCGTCAGCGGCAATCGTCCCGTCGAGGAGATGGCCGCGACATCGCCCCGATACGCGGGAGTCGACGGCCGGTTGAGCGACCTCGAGTCGGATGCCCCCGGTCACTTCATGCCGCTGATCAGCGATCAATGGTCCCGCCACTTCAAGTGGAAGGGGAAGGGGGCGATGCCGGAGGAAGAGCGGGTGAAGTTGGCTGAGATGGTCCGGCGGGCTCACCAATCGGGGCGTCGAATTCGCTTCTGGGCGACGCCCGACGTCGAGCCCATGTGGCGCACTCTGCGCGAGGCCGGCGTCGATCTGATCAACACCGATGATCTTGAAGGTTTGAGCCGGTTCCTGCGTTCAGGACGGTAGCATCGTAGCAATGCTTGCCGCTGGCGATCTGGTGCCCAATAATACTGGAGTCGTCTGCAGCCTGAATCGCAGGCGGAAGGCACTACATTGGCTGTGTGCCTGCGACTCGCTTCAACAAGTACTCGAGAAGTGCGATCATGAACATCTTCCGCATCCTCCTTGCCGAGATCTCGTTTCGTAAGCTGAATTTCACCCTGAGCCTCTCGGCCGTGATGGTGGCCGTGGCACTGTTCGTGGCCGGGCCCATGCTGGTCGAGGCGTATCAGCAGCAGACCCAGCAGGAAGTGGACCATTGGCAGGGACTGATCAACGAATCGGAAAAGGGAGTGGCCGAGATTCGAGAAGGAATGAAGAAGGTCGAGGACTCGACCAAAGCGCAACTCGCAGAGCTGAGCGACACGACCCGCAAGGTGACGCTCGGACTGGGGTTCAACCTGATGATCGTTCACAAGGACACGAACATGGCCGACTTTTGGGCTTCCGACTACGCGGCCATCGACATGCCCGAAGAATACGTGGATCGCCTGGCCAACGACTACAACCTGACGATGGTCGTACACATCGTTGCCACACTCCAGGAGAAGATCGAATGGCAGCAGCGTAAAGTATTACTCGTCGGTTATGCACCGGAGGCGACCCAATCGCATTTGCGCAAGAAGGCGCCCATGGGCTACATCGTCAAGCCGGGTACGGTGTTCCTTGGATCGGAACTGGGCGTCGGCCATCAGGTCGGCGAGACGATCGAGATCCCTGTCCGCGGCTCCGACGCGCCGAAGCAGTTTGAGATTGCCCAGATCCTCCCCGAGCAGGGCAGCAAGGACGACATTTCGATCATCATGCACCTGAAAGACGCCCAGGAAGTTCTCGACAAAAAGGGACGGGTCAATCAGATCCTGGCTCTCAACTGCCACTGCGCTGAAGCAGACCGCCCCAAAATTCGGGCCCAACTCGAAGAGGCTCTGCCGGAAGCTCGTGTTACCGAGTTTCGCACCAAGTTTCTCGCCCGGGCTGAGCAGCGCGACGCCGTGGCAAGCAGCAGTGCCCAAGTGCTGGGTGAGATGCAGGCCAACCTCGCGGCTCGCGAGAAGATCCTCGAGGAACGCAGGACGACCGCGGCCAAGGCGGCCGAATCGCGCCAGCACCTCGAGAAACTCCTGAAAACCCTCTCGGACGTGATCACCCCGTTGGTCGTTCTGGCGGCCGCCGTCTGGGTCGGCTTGCTGGCATTGTCGAACGTGCGCGAACGACGAACCGAGATCGGTGTCCTGCGAGCCCTCGGCAAGGGAACGGGCACCATCGTCGCCCTGTTCCTCGGCAAGGCCGTGCTGCTGGGCCTGGCCGGCGGATTGATCGGCTTCGGATTCGGCACCCTCCTCGGAACGGCTCTGGGCGAGTCGGCCCTGGGCCTGGGCGTCGATCTGTTCACGCCCCGATTGGACGTCTTCCTCTACACCCTGATCGGCGCCCCCCTCCTGGCCGCCTTGGCCAGCTATCTGCCCACACTGGCCGCCGTAATCGAAGATCCGGCCATCGTCCTGCGCGAACCGTAGCCCCCACTGGAGTTCGTGAAGTTGCACTATCACAGAGTTGCCCGAAGAGACGTAGGTTGGCTCTCCTGAGTCGACCATAAGAACTGCCGGAAAACGCGGCTTCCGACAGCCCAGCCACGAAATAGCGCAACTTCAGAAGTTGGGGGCCAGGCCTTCAGCCTGCTATCACAGCCCTCGCGCGGCTAGGACTCCTGTTTGGCACCATCGTCAACCTTCGCAGCACGCTCCGACCACTCCGCCCAGATCCGCGCCAGTATCGTGCCGGTGAACATGCAGCCAAACGTGTAAAGGGCTGCCGGCAAGGCGATTCTCTCGTCGGGAAACAGCCCCATGGCGAGCGTCGTGCCCAGCCCGGCGTTCTGCATCCCAATCTCCAGAGTCAGGGCCCGGCGCATCGGATTCGGCAGCCGCATCAGACGTCCGCCGCCGTAGCCGGCCGCGTAGCCGGCCAGATTCACCGTCAGCAGGGCAACGACCAACCGCGTCTCCAATTGGGAGACTCCCCCTCGATTGACTCCCACGACAACGGCGATGATCCACAGGATCGTCAGATTGGCGATGATCGCTCCGAGCAGTCGGGCGCCTGTAGCCCAGATCGGCCAGATCCGCGAAAGCACGTGTCCTATGACCACTGGCAAGACGACCATCCAGCAGAGATCGATAAAGACCTTTCCAACCGGGAAATCGACGACCAATCCGCCCAGCGCCAGCCACAGCACCCAGGGCACCACCAGCGGCGACAGAATCGTCGCCGACGTCGTCAAGCTGACGGAATAACTCACGTTTCCCCGGGCGATCATGGTCAGCACGTTGGAGGCCATGGCCCCGGGAACGCAGCCGACCATGATGATGCCGATCATCCACGGCCCTTCCAGGCCGAACAATCGTCCGACCCAGTAGGCAAGCAGGGGCATGGCCGAATACTGGACCGCTGTGCCGCCCAGCACGGTCGGCCAGCGGCGGAAGACCATCACGACCTCGTCAGGAGGCAGCAGCGAACCGATCGCCAGCATCGTCACCGCGATCATGGTGCCAAGCCAGCCCTTGGTTGCCACGAACGGGTCGAAGGCTGCACCGTCCAACCCGAGAGAATTGAACCAGGCAGGCCAGCAGTAGGCCACCCAGCAAAGCAGCACCAGCCACACGAGGAGAAAACGTTCGAGAACGGCCTGGAATCGGTTGGCTGACTTGGTCACAACAAGAAATCTCCCGTATCCGGTGGCTGCACCAAGTGCGAAGCGCAAGCGAGGACAGCGAGCCGGCCACTCCCGCCCGCGTCGCTCCTCAAGTGTACCTCCGTCGCCGGGCCAAGCAAACACGAATCACAACACTTAAGCCGTTCTCCGTCAACGCCTTTCGTCGACAGAAACTTGCACTATCCCCGGCAAGACCGATGTGGCATACTGGCACAATCGTGCCCCAGGCGACGGGAATCGCCGCCATGGTCTGTTCGTATGGAGACGAAGATGGAACGGAAGCCGCCAAGAATCTTCTTCAGCGTCGGTGAGCCAAGCGGCGACATCCACGGAGCCAATCTGATCCGGCAATTCAAGGCCCGCGATCCCGACATCGAGTGTGTGGGTTATGGCGGTCCCAAAATGGCGGAAGCCGGCTGCCGGTTGCACACCGACCTGACGGCATTGGCCGTCATGTGGCTGTTTCGGGTCCTTGTGAATCTGCACAAGTTCTGGGGCCTGGTCAGTCGAGCGGATCGATACTTCCGCCACCATCGCCCCGACGCCGTCGTCCTCATCGACTACCCGGGCTTCAACTGGTGGATCGCCCGGCGAGCCAAGGTGCACCATATCCCTGTGTTCTACTACACGCCGCCTCAGATCTGGGCCTGGGCCCAATGGCGGATCAAGAAGATGCGGCGGTTCGTCGACCACATCCTGGCCGCCCTCCCCTTTGAGGCCGAATGGTTCCAACAGAAGGGCTGCAACGCCACCTTCGTCGGGCACCCCTACTTTGACGAAGTCGAACGGGAACCACTGGACGAAGCGTTCATGCAGCAATTCCGCGACCGGCCCGGTCCGTTGGTCACCATCCTGCCGGGCTCGCGGACGCAGGAGGTGGAGAAGAACCTGGCGGCCTTCCTGGACGCCGCAGAAAAAGTGCGCAAGCAGGTGCCGGACGCCCGCTTTGCGGTGTCGCCCTTCCGCGAGAAGCACGCCCAGGCGGTTCGGGAGATGCTGGCGAAACGTGGCATCGACGCGACGGTCCACGTGGGCAAGACGCCCGAACTAATCCACTTGGCCGACTGTTGCATGGCCGTTTCCGGATCGGTCTCGCTGGAGTTGCTGTTTCACGCCAAGCCGACCGTCATTCAGTACAAGATCACGCCCCTGGAGTTCTTCGTGCAGAAGTTCTTCCGCAAAGTGAAGTACATCACGCTGGTCAATCTGCTGACGGCCGACGAACTGTTTCCAAAAGACGTGACCCCCTACGATCCGTCGCAGCCCGACGCCGATCGCGTCTTGTTCCCCGAATACCTGACCTGCGAGGACAAGTCGGCCCAGGTGGCGGCCCACGTCGTCCAGTGGCTCACCGACGATTCGGCCAGACGCCGCCGGGTCGCCCAACTGGAGGCCCTGCGTGAGAAGGTCGCTCACGGCGGAGCGGCCGCCCAGGCGGCCGATTACATCCTGGGGACCCTGCAGAACCAGGAAATCCGCCCGCCGCGGCCACATTTTCTTGGGAAGTCGAGAAATGCTACAATGGAATGCTCGTGAGTACTCCGTTCGACTGACCCTCGGAGCTTGGTTACGTGCTACTTGGTGAACCTCCACGTTCAGCCGGCGATCTCCACTTCCGGCTCTTCGGCATCCCCGTGCGGGTTCATCCGTACTTCTGGCTGGTTGCCGTCATGCTTGGCCTGGGTCCGGACTCGCAATTGAGCGACATTCTTATCTGGGTCGTTGCTGTCGTCATCTCGATCCTCATTCACGAGTTGGGCCACGCACTACTGATGAGGGCGTACGGCCTATGGCCCTGGATCACCCTCACCGGTTTCGGCGGTCTGGCCTCGGCCGATCCGGCCGGTGCCCAACGGATTGGCACCGCCGGCAATGTCCTCATCTCCTTCGCCGGCCCCGCCGCGCAATTCGTTCTGGTGGCAGGACTTGCAGCGGCACTTAAGGCCCTGGGGTACAGCATCACCCTGGATACGAGCGGTATCGTCCCGCTCGTGTATCCGGGCGAACCCGTGGCTTCGTGGGGAGTGTCGATGCTGCTCATCTATCTCATGACTGCCAGTGTGTCTTGGGCGGTGCTCAATCTGATTCCGGTCTATCCGCTCGACGGAGGTCAGATCGCACGCGATTTGTTCCTGGCAGCAAGTCCGCGCAACGGAATCACTCGGTCGCTGATCCTGTCCATCGTCGCCGCAGTTGCCGTCGCCGTTGTCGCTCTGTCGAACGGCAGCAAAGTCTTGGCGCTCATGGCCGGCTTGCTGGCCTACAGCAACTACGCCGCACTCCAGGCCTATCGCAATCAGCGCGGTTGGTAGAAACGCCGTGTCAGCGGACGTCGATCGCCGGTCTTGCGGGAGAATTCTTTAAGAAAACTCGCGGGAAGCTGCCGATAAGAGATGGCAATATCTTGCGGGGGGGCCGGGCTCTCTCGCAGGTTGGAGCCGGGTGATGGATTTCGGCTCCAGTGTAACCCTAGGCTCTAGGACGGAGATCCTCCAATGCCGAAGAAAGCAGCCAAAAAAGCGGTGAAGAAGGTCGCGAAGAAGAAAGCAGCCAAGAAGGCGCCAGCCAAGAAGGCCGCCAAGAAAGCGCCGGCCAAAAAGGGCTGTTGCTGCTGCAAATAATGTCCGGGTTCCCTGGCAAAGCGTGAACGGAGAAGAGGCACTATACTTGCGCCCGAATGAGCATAGTGCCTCACCTCTGTGCCGATTTCAGGGAAAAGGTGACAGTCGCGTCTTGCCTCTTGGAATCGAGCAACTCAGCCCAACACCGAAAGCGACGGCATGGGCGGCTTCTGACGCCGCTGAGACACGATCTTCTTGACCAGATTCGTGCACAGGTCTTCCAGGTAGGGAGCGACCGTCTTGTCGTCGAAGCAGGATGCCAGCGTGCCTTCGTCGCCGCGAATCCGCATCTGCATGTTAATCGGCACTTCCCCGAGGAAAGGCACGTTCAACTGCTCGGCCCTCGCCTTCGCACCGCCGCATCCGAAAATCTCGTGCCGGCTGTTGCAGTTCGGGCAGGTGAAATGGCTCATGTTCTCGACCATGCCGAGAACCTCGATATTCACCTTGCGAAACATGGCGACGGCCTTGGTGGCGTCCAGTAGCGCCACGTCCTGCGGCGTGCAGACGACGACGGAACCCGTCAGTGGCAGAAGTTGCGAGAGCGTGATGGCGATGTCGCCCGTTCCCGGCGGCATGTCGATGATCAGGTAGTCGAGGTCGCCCCAGTTCGTATCCCGCAGAAACTGCGTGATCGCTCCGTGCAGCATGGGCCCCCTCCAGATCACCGCCTCCTCGGCCGGAACCAGCAGGCCCATCGAAAGAACCTTCATGTTCCCGACGTCGACCGGCTGGATCTTCCCGTCGATCATGGTGGGACGCTGCTCGGTGCCCAGCAGGTGCGGTATGCTCGGGCCGTACACGTCGGCGTCCATCAACCCCACCTTCGCTCCCGCCCGCGACAGCCCGACGGCGAACGACGCTGCGATCGTGCTCTTGCCCACGCCCCCCTTTCCCGAACCCACCGCGATCACGGCCTTGGCAGACAGGCCGACCTCCCCAAGCTTCTGCGGGGCGCGGTGGTGTTCGACCAGGTCCACGTCGACCTCGGTTAACTGAGGAAAATGTCTCCGGATATGCTCCACCAGATCGGCCCGTGTCTGTTTCCACAACGGGGCGGAGAACGTCGTCAGACCCAGCGTCAACGCCAGCTTGTCGCCGTCGAGCTTCAGGTCCCGGACCTGTTCGAGCGTCACAATGCCGCGCCCGGCTTCCGGATCGGTGAATTCGTTGAGCACTTGCTCAACCGCCTGCTGGGTCAATGGGCCATCGCTCACTTGCTTGCTCCTAGGGGTGTGCGGCTGTCAAAATGGGCCTTCCGCATTCGGTCCTGCATGCGTTTCACGCATAGCCGTTCGTCGAACGTACAAGCCTCGTCACGAACGCCCTGTTCCGGCTCGTTCCGCCGCCCTTGGCCAGGGCAGGCGAGCCCATACTCGCTGTTCCGGAGTCAGCGACGGCTCGGGCACTTGTTCCAGGTGCCGGCGGATAATCTCGACGATCGGCGCCAATTCCCGTGGCGACGTGCACAGCCAGACAATTCCCGCCTCGAGAATCTGCCAGCGGTGCGGTTCCGCCTTCCGATCGGCCACGGCAAGGATCCGTACCGCCGGAAACTCGCGCCGCATGCGGCCTACCAGTCGGACAACGTCCGCAGACGTCGATTCTGTCCACAGGGCAACCACGATCGAAGCGGGGCTCGCCGCAATCATCGTGCGGCAGGCCTGAAAGGTGCGAGCCTCGTACACCCGAGGCCCCTCAGACCTAAACAGACGACGCAAATGCCGTGCCCAGGAACCGTCACTCTCCCAAACGACCAACTTCGCCGGCTCGTAGGGGACGGTTCGCTGCGAATCGCCGTTCTGAAGCGTCTCATTCATGGTAGAAGTGTGGGGGACCGTTGGCAAGGTATCAGCCTGTCTCGTCGTCGTCCGATTCCTCGTCGACCAGCCCCAATTGGACCAGTCGGCGATAGAGCCGGGGCCGATTCAGCCCGAGCAGCCAGGCCGCTTTCGTCTTGTTGCCTTTAGCCTGAGCCATGGCTCGCGCGATCAGTTCTCGCTCGATCGCCGCCAGATACTCGTCGATCTGGATCGTGGTCTCTTTGCGCCGCGGATGAGCGGCCGCGTCGAGCGCCAACCGAATGTTCTCCGGAATGTCGCACGGCCGAATCTCGGGGCTTTCTGCCTGCTGATGGGCCGACGCAATGGCCGCCGAGAGCTCATCCAGGCTGCCCGGCCAACCATATGCAGCCAGCATGTCGAGCGTCTCCGACGCTGCCCCGCCAATCTGCTTGCCCCCCTCCGCGTTGATCTGTTCGATGAACGTCTGAACGAGCAGCGGAAGGTCTTCGATCCTCTCGGCCAGGGCCGGCAGCTCAATCTCCAGCGTACTCAGGCCGAGTGCAAGTCTCGTGTCGTATTCCCCCTGCCTGGCCAGTTCAACCAGGCGACGTGTCGACGTCGCCATGATCCGCAAAGGAAAGGGGCGTTCGAACAGCACGTGCGCCAGTTCCCGTTGCGCCTCGGGGCTGATCGTGTCCACTCCGTTGAGCAACAACGTGTTCTGCCCGGGACGATCGCTGCCAGTGTCTTGTGCGGCCAGGGCGATCACCGTCGAGCGGACCAGATCGCCGCCCAGCACCGCGCAATCGAGCGGGACAACGGCGCCGGCATGCTCGCCGTCGCCGGCAAAATGGACGGTTCTTGCCAGCCGTTCTTTGCCGCTTCCCTTGGGGCCGACGATCACGACACTCGATCGCGTGCCGGACGCCAAGGCCGCCTGGGATCGGGCTCGCCGAATCGCCGGACTCGTTCCCACAAGTCGATCCGGCAGGTGCTCCGCCGCCTGCCGCCGATGGAACTCGCGAAGCTGTTCGTGGAGCGACTGCGATTCGCTCTGCCGCGGCTCGCCGGGCGCCGTTTCCTGAAAATCGTCGGGCAGGTCCAGTTCGTCGACCACCGCAACCACGGCGATCAATTCGCCGACGTCTCCCAGAGGGTGGAACACAGCCTTCCTCCGGCGCGTGTGTCCCTGCTCGTCGTTCCGGACCACCAGCCCCGTGCATCGCCGGCCCGAGAAGGCCGCCGGCGGCGGGCACAGGCCGGCAGTCAACGCGTCGATTCCCGCCGCCTCGGGAGCGCTGTGGTAGGCGCAGCGCCGCCCCAACAGATCGTCGGCCACTGCCCCAAGCCAACGGCGAAAGGCCGCGTTGTAGAAGACGATCTTCCGGTCTTCGTCCAGAATGTAAAGGGGCTGCGACGCTCCATCCAGCAAGCGTCCCAAAGCCGGCCCCCGGTTTCGCGCCCGAGACATCGGAATCGGTTGTTGGGGTTCAGGGTTCAGGAGTCAGGGCGTTCGGAGGTGCCTGGTTGTCGACGACCTGACTTGCGTTCTCCGGAACGGCCTGATCAGCCGAGTCGTACCACGGCATGGGAAATACCCCGATCGCCAACACGAGCAGACCACAAATGACCGCGGCCGTCAACGGACCGGTTCCGGCGGCGTTGGATCTGACTCTACCCAACGGCATGCGGAAGAACATCGCGCCCACGATCCGCAGATAATAGGCGGCCGCAATCGCCGCGTTCACGACGCCGATGATCGCCAATCCTACGAACCATTCCCGCACCCCCGGACCGCTGCCGTGTACCCCGAGCGCACCGCCAAACAAGGCCAGCTTGCCCCAGAAACCCGCCAAGGGAGGAATGCCGGCCAGACTGAACATGAAAGCTGCAATCAACCAGGCCAGCAGGCGTTGCCTCGGTACCTCGCTCCATGCCAGCCCCGCCAGGCCGTCGACGTGCTCGAGCGGCTGGTCCGAACTGCCGAGGCAATTCAACGCGGCAAACGTGCCCAACGTGGCTACGCTGTAAACCAGCAAGTAAAACAGCAGCGCCGCCGTGCCGTCGAAGGCCCCCGGGGCCCCCGAAGCGGTCCCCAACGCCACCGTCAAACCGATCAGCATGTATCCGGCGTGGGCGATGGAGGAGTAGGCCAGGAGCCGTCGCAGATTGTCCTGCCACAGGGCGAGCACGTTCCCCGTGGTCATGGTCAGTACCGCCAACGCCATCGCGATCCGCCAAGTGTGAGAGGGGAGGCCTTCCGTCGCCACCAGGACCAGCCGGATCAGCGCAATGAAACCCGCCAGTTTCGGAGCCACCGAGAGCAGGGCCGCGTTCGAGTTGGACGTCCCTTGGTAGACGTCGGCGGCATAAAAATGGAACGGCACGGCCGCGATCTTGAAACTCAACCCGGCAAAGAGGAACACCGCCGCCAGGCGTCCGGCCGACGCCAGCGGATTGGCCGCGTCGCCCAATCGGGCCTGGATCACGCCGAGAGACGTCGATCCCGCCGACCCGTAAAGGAAACACAAACCGAAGAGCAAGATTGCCGAGGCCAGGATGCTGAGATAGAAGTACTTGGCAGCCGACTCGCGGCCTTCGATCGTGCGCCGTCCCACAAACAACAGGATATAGGTGGGGATGGAGATCAACTCGAGTCCCAGGAAGACCAGGATCAACTCGCCCGAGACGCTCACGAGCATCATCCCCGCCACGACCAGTAACACCGAGCCTACCAGCTCGGGCGCGTCGCGATCGCTAGTCGGACGCCACGACAGCAGGACGAGAATCACGCTCAATCCCAAGGCAAGCCAGCGAGTCCACACCGCCAGGTTATCGAGCAGCAGCGGATCGGCCGATGCGAGCGGCGTGGTCGTTGCCAGGCACCCGCCTGCCAGCCCGAGGCCCGCCAGGGCCACCCACGACCAGGAGGCACGCGGCGCGGCGAAGGCCCCGGCGACGTAGACGAACACGGCCGTCACGACGACGAGCATCTCCGGACCAAGCTGCCAAACCACCTCACTCGTCACGCGATTCTTCTCCCCTTGGTAATGCACCTGGCTGAGAGATCAATTCGACCGCATGGAGCCGCTCCTCGCCGTCCGACAGTCGCATCGCGCCGACCGTCAAACGATCCAACGTCGGCCCCATCCGTTCCAGAAAGAACGAGGGTTGCAGGCCTATCCAGAAGATCAGCACGACCAATGGAACCAGCGACGCAACTTCCCGCGATGACAGATCGCGGATCGGCTCCTCCTGTCCCCGGTGATGTTCGACGGCCGGTTCCCGAACGGGACCGAAAAACACCCGCTGGAACATCCACAGCATGTACCAGGCTCCCAGCACGACGCCGAACACGGCCAGAACGGAAACGGCGCGATAGACGATCGCCGGCCCGGTCAGGTCCTGGGCCCAGGCACGTTGAAAGGCCCCCACGAGAATCAGCAACTCGCCGGCAAATCCGTTCATGCCCGGCAGCCCGATGCTCGATAGGGTCATCAGCAGCATGAAAAACGATAACACCGGCAACCGCCGCGCCAGGCCGCTGTAGGCCTTGATTTCGCGCGTATGGTAGCGTTCGTACAACATGCCGACCAGGGCGAACAGTCCGCCCGTCGACAGGCCGTGGTTGATCATTTGCAGCACGCCGCCGTCGATCCCCGTTCGATTGAGGGCGAAGATGCCGAGCATGCAGAAACCCAGGTGACTCACGCTCGAATAGGCGATGAGCCGTTTGATATCCGACTGGGCCAGGGCAACGAGCGCCCCGTAGATGATTCCCGCGGCCGACAACCCCAGCATCCAGGGCATGCAGATCACGGCCGCATCGGGGAGGAGCGGCAGACTCAGGCGAACGAAGCCGTAGGTGCCGATCTTCAATAGCACGCCCGCCAAAAGCACGCTTCCGGCCGTAGGGGCTTCGACATGAGCGAGCGGCAACCAGGTATGTAGCGGGAACAACGGTACCTTGACGGCAAACCCGGCAAACAGGGCGGCGAAGACGACCACTTGCAGCGGCACCGGCATGGGATGCTTCACCAGCCCCTCGGTCAGCTCGGGGATCGAAAACGTCATCGCCGACGAATGCTCGAAATTCCACCACACCACGGCCAGCAACCCCAGAAACGTCAGCACGCTCCCGGCCAATGTGAACAAAAAGAACTTGATCGCCGCGTAGCGCCGCTCGCTGCTTCCCCACACGCCGATCAGGAAGAACAGCGGGATGAGCGTAGCCTCAAAGAAGACGTAGAACAGAATGATGTCCCGGGCGCAGAACACGCCGGTCATGCCGGTCTGCAGAACCAGCAGGAGCGCGTAGTAAGCTCGGCAATAACGGTCGATCGCCTTCCAACTTACGGCAATCGCCAGGATCATGAGCAGCGACGTCAAACCGAACAGCCACAGGCTGAGTCCGTCCAATCCGAGGCTGAAAGAGACGTCCACCCGGCCCGCCGTGTCGCCGAACCACAGGCTGGTTTCGGAGACGGCGAACTCGTCGGCCCCCGCGGGGAAAGCACCCACGAGAAGCACCGTCAGGACCAGTGCCAGCAGCGACGTCACCAGCGCCGTCCACCGGCTGAAACTCCGCTCCGCTTCCGCCCGGCGCGACCCAAACAGCGCAATCGCCACCGCTCCCACAGTCGGCAGGAAGACGACAATTCGCAACAGGCTCGACCAGTCAAACATCAGCTTGCAGATTCCAGTCAAACAACATGACGTTCATAGCTCACAGCTCATTGCTCACAGCTCATTGCTCATTGCTCACAGGTCATTGCTCATTGCTCACATCCACCCCCAGCCCATAAGCACAGCGGCCAGGAGAACCAACAGTCCAAGCACCATTCCGACGGCATAAAACGGGACAAGCCCGTTCTGCAACGGCCTTAGTCCGGCGCCCAGCATCGGCGGCATCCGGCCCACGAAGTTCACCGCACGATCGATCACGTTCCGGTCAATCCAGTAGCTCGCCGCCGCAATGCCCTGCAAGGGCCAGACGAAGAGCATCTGGTAGATTTCGTCAAAGAAGAATTTCTGCTTCGACAGAGGATAGAACCCCAACGCTTCTGCCGTCTTGCGAGTCGCGTCGGCCACCGGCCTTCTCGCGGGCCAATAGAACACGGCCGCCAACCCGATTCCGGCAGCCGCCACGACCTCGCTGGTGAGCATGACCTTCCAGTGAACGCCTTCGTGAATGTGTTCGTGGGCGTGACGGCTCAAGTAGGCAATCGACGGCGTCTGCCCGAGGAACTCGGCAAACCCGTGGGTGAGTTCAAAATAGACGCCGACCACCGCGGAGCAGACAGCCAGCACGACAAGCGGAAGCGTCATCGCGTTGGGCGACTCGTGGGCATGGTGCCCCGCTTCACTGGGGATCTCTTCCGGTCCATAGAAGGTGCAGAAGAACGCCCGAAACGTGTAGAACGCCGTGAGCAATGCGGTGAACACAGCAACCAGGTAGAGCCAGCGATAAAGGGTACCTTCCTGCTCTTCGACGGCTGCGAGAATCAAGTCCTTACTGAAGAACCCCGACAACGGCAGAACTCCGCTCAAAGTCAGACAGCCCACGAAGAACGTCCAGTGGGTCACCGGCATGATTCGTTTCAATCCGCCGAAGCGGCGGATGTCGATCACGCCCCCCATGGCATGCATCACGCTTCCGGCCCCCAGGAACAGCAGGGCCTTGAAGAAGGCGTGCGTGAACAGGTGGAACATGCCGGCCGTGATTCCCAGCACCGTTCCGACGCCCAGGCCGAGGAACATGTAGCCGAGTTGGCTGATCGTCGAGTAGGCCAGGATGCGTTTCAGGTCGGTCTGCGTCAGGGCCACCAGTGCCGCCATCAGGGCCGTGAAACCGCCGATCACCGCGACGGTCATTTGCGCATCAACCGAGGCTTGGAACAAAGGCGTGCATCGGGCGACCATGTAGACCCCCGCGGTCACCATCGTCGCGGCATGGATCAAGGCACTCACGGGCGTGGGGCCTTCCATGGCGTCGGGCAGCCACACGTGCAGCGGAAACTGCGCGCTCTTGCCGCACGCCCCCAGCATCAGCAGCAGGCAGATGGCGGTGGCAACTCCGCCGCCCACATAACCGGCCGGGCCGGCCGCAAGCCGCTCCGCACCGAACAGGCCGGCGACCACGCTGCCGTCGGCCGCGATCGTGTCGTGGAAGTTGAGGGTCCCGTAGGTCGTCCAGATCAGGAACAGGCCCAACGCGAACCCGAAGTCGCCGATCCGATTGACCAGAAAGGCCTTCTTGCCCGCCGCCGCGGCCTCGGGTTTCTCATACCAGAAGCCGATCAACAGGTAGCTGCACAACCCCACCGCCTCCCAGAACACGTAGAGCAAGACGAAGTTGCTCACCGAAACGAGCATCGACATCGAAAAGACGAACAGCCCGATGAAGCTGAAGAATCGCCAGTAGCCCCGGTCGTCGTGCATATACCCGATCGAGTAGACCGCCACCAGCAGCGAGATGAAGGTCACCATGGCAAGCATGATCGCCGTCAGCGGATCGGCACGCAGCGTGACGTCGATCCGGAAATCGCGAGCGTTCGTCTCGCCGCCCGCGGCCTCGTGGTCGTAGGCGTCGGCGACGGCGGCCCAGGTCCAGAGCGTCACGACCCGCTCGTAACCGATGGTCTCGTGGGAGGGTCCCTGGCCGTTCTCGCTGGCCGCAGGCAATCCGCTTCGCACGGCAAACAACAGAATGACGGAAGCGGCGAAAGCACCAGCAATTCCCGCCACGACGGGAAGGTGACTCTTGCCGCGCAACACTCGGGGCCCCAGCGCAGCAGCCACCGCGGCCCCTGCCAGAGGCAGGCCCGGGATGAGAACCAGCAACCATGGGATCGAGTTCTGCATGGACTGACTCAAACGTGGGGACGGTGGTCGGTGTCTTCGCGATCGATCTCGGGCTCGATTCCGGCAGGCACGAGTCGCGGCCAGGCAGCCGTATCGCCCGGCGGCGGTTCGGGAATCTCTTCATCGACGTAGGCCGGCTGATTCGCCTCGCGAAGGTGGTGCCAGACGGCGATATCCAGACTGCCCGACGCCCGGAACAGCATGAGAATCAGAGCCAGGGCGATCGCCGCTTCACATGCCGCAACGGTGATGATGAACACGACGAACATCTGCCCGCCGAAATCGTTGTGGTATCGCGACCAGGCCACCAGGCTGACCGAAATGCCCTGCAACATCATCTCGGCCGCCAGGAACATGACGATCATGTTCCGCCGGCTCAAGAAGCCGATCGCACCGATGCCGAACAGCACGGCGCCGACGACCAGGTAGTTGTTGAGTAGCGCCAGTTCGTTATTCACTACACGTGGTCCAAATCCGAAATACGAATCTCGAAATACGAAATAAATCCAAAACCGGAAGCACCAATGTTTCAAATTGGCTCATTCCGGCGTTATTGGCCGCGTCCTGTTCGCGGAGGGTTCTTTCATGTTACTTGCCGGAGGACTACTCGACGGTTGAGTGGGTCTACCGCCCGCCACAATGGCGGCCGCCCCGATCAACGCCGCCAGCAGCAGCACTCCGCCGACCTGCACCGCGATCAGATGGGGACCGAACATCTCACGGCCCAGGGCCGCCACGTGTCTCTCGTTCAGCACGCCCGCGGCCAGCTCGGCCTCGCTCGGCGCGAGGGACCGTGGAGCGGCAGCCTCTTCGGCCATCATGCTGCCGATCGACGCCGTCAGGATTCCGATCAGCACCACCCCGGCAACTGCCGACAGCAGACCTTCCCAACTCAGCCGGTCGTAGACGGCACGCCCCGACGGTTCCGCCAGCATCAGCACGAACAGGAAAGTCACCAGGATCGCCCCGGCATAGACGACGACTGTGGCGACGGCCAGAAACTGCGCTCCCTGGAGCAGAAACAACCCCGCCGTGCCCAGCAACGTCATGGCAAACCAGACGGCGCAGTACACTGGGTTCCGCAGGCTGACCGCAGCCGCGGCCGACACGATCGTCACCCCGGCGATCACGTAGAACAGCCCCTGCACGGTCATGCCGCCGATCATCGGCAGCCGCGACGCAATCAGTCCCAGAGCCGCTGCCGCCGCCGCGCCGCCGGCCATCCGGCCGCGCAGACTGGGCCGCGGCAGCAGGAGCCACATTCCCAGGGCTCCCAGCAACACGGCCGGCACGATGGTTTGCAGCGACTGGTTCAATTCGTCTTCTCCGTTCGGTCTCGCTCGCGAACCGATCGCATCGGTTCGGCGTCCTTGGTCTGGTCGTAGACGCTCAGCAGCTTCTGCTTGTCGAAAATCATCTCTTCCCGGCTCTTGCCTGAAAGATCGTAGAGACTCGTCAATTCGATCGCATCGACGGGACAGGCTTCTTCGCACATCCCGCAGAAGATACAGCGAAGCTCGTCGATGGTAAAGCTCTGGGGATACTTTTCCCGGTCCGGCCACGGACTCTCGGCCGCAACGATGTCGATGCAGTGCGCCGGGCAGGCCGTTGAACAGAGGAAACATGCCACGCACTTCACACTCCCCTGCTCGTCGCGATTCAACCGGTGTACGCCCCGGTAACCGAGCGGGTCGGCCATCGCGTGGCGTTCCTCGGGAGTCTGCACGGTCATCTTGGGGCCGACAAGATGTTTCAGAGTCGTAGTGATCCCACCCACGATCAGCGGGATGTACGACTTGCCCGCCAGTCCCAGGGCCGGCTCTTCCACCCACTTGATGTTCTTGTCGTCGGAGTTCATGGCGAGGCGGCCTCCTTCGTGTCCAGATCGGCGGCCGCGGGGCCCAGACGCGGGCGATTGTCCGACGCGGCGGGGACGAGCAACGTCGTTACCAGCCACGACGCCACAAGCAACACCCACCCCCCTATCGCCATCACGATCCATTCATTCGCGCCGGAGAATCGAGGCCGGCCGTACTCAATCCAGAAGGCAAGGCCGACCAGATTGACCAGCCCCAGCGGCAACATGACCTTCCACGCCAGGCTCATGAGCTGGTCGAAACGGAATCGCGGCCAACTCCAACGGGCCACCATGAAGAACAGCACCACGAGCATGAACTTGGCCAGCAAGACGACAACGCGAAGCAGAGCCACGCCGATGCCGGCAACCGGCTCGCTGCCCGTCAGCCCCCAGAAGTGCCACCCGCCGAAGAACAACAACACGATCAGAAACGACGCGGCCACCATGTGCAGGTATTCCGCCACCAGGAACATCATCAGCTTGATGCCCGAGTATTCCGTGTGGTAACCGCCGACCAGTTCCTGCTCCGTTTCCGCCAGATCGAAGGGCAAACGCCCCGCTTCGGCAAAGGCCGCCACGAGAAACACCAGGAATCCCAGCGGCTGGGTGAAGACGTTCCACACGCCCGTCTCCGCCTGCGATTGAACGATCTCATCGAGCCGCAACGAACCGCTTGCGAGAACCACGCCCAGAATCCCCAGGCCAAGCGGAATCTCGTAGGAGATCAACTGGGCGGCGCTGCGCATCCCGCCGAAAAAAGCGTACTTGTTGTTGCTGGCCCAACTGCCGAGCACCACGCCGTACACGGCGATGCTGCCCACGGCAAAGATGTAAACGATTCCCACGTCGAGACCCGGCATCACCACCAGGGCAATGGGCTCCCAGCCTTCAATTCCCAGATCGACGGCCCCGAAAGGCACCGCGGCAAACAGAACGATTGCCGCGACGAACATGGCCGACGGCGCCAGCACGTAGAGCCAGCGGTTCACATGGCCGGGGATGAACTCTTCCTTGAAGATGAACTTCACCCCGTCCGCAATCGGCTGGCCGAGCCCGAAGATGCGGATATTCGTCAGCGGGATGCCGACGCGATTGGGACCGCGACGATCCTGGATCCAGGCAGCCACGCGGCGCTCCAGCAACACCAGATAGGCCGCCGCCGTCATCAATCCGCCGATGATGACGAAGATCTTGATCAGGGCTTCAAGGAGGATCCACATAGACATTAAGCTTTGAGCTGTAAGCGTTGAGCAATGAGCTTGTCAGGCAAGTTGGTTAAGTCTCAGGTCGATGCCAATATCGGAAAAGTCACCCACGGCGGCACCAAAGGCGGGTATCTTTCGAGCGAGTTCCTGCAACACCACCGACGCATTGTACAGGCCTTCGCGACCGCAAAGCTCCCACAGGATGCTTCCCTCGGTACGCGTGCCGGCCGGCGGTCGAATCGCCCAACCCACCGATTGCAGCCGGTGCTGCCGATTCACATACGAACCGTCCCGTTCGGGGAAGGCCGCCCCGCCCAATTCGAAGGTCGCCCGTTTTGAAAGCGGCGAAGGGAACAAATCTTGAACAACGAGCGTCTTGAGCCGGGCAAACTTCTCGGCCGTCCGCTCCTCGATCCAGGGATCGCGGTAGCCGCCGGATACCCACGCTCCGGTCAGGGCGCCCTCGCCTACCTTCGCGACAAACTGGTCGAAAGACGTCACGCCGCCCGTGAAGTGGGCCAGAACCTTCTCGACGCCCAAACGATTCGGACACTTCTCGGCCGCGATCGTGAAACCGCCCGGGAACCGCTCGTCTTCGCCCACGACAGGCACGGGACCAATCGCCAGCACGGCGCCGCTGTCCAACTGGCGAATCGCCGTGGCCAGCAAGTAGGCCTCTTCGACCGTCAGGAAGGGCGACAACACCGCCCCGAGTGTCCCGCCGGACGCCTGCAGCCCATCCCGCAGCCGGGCAGCGAGACCGGTGAAATCGAGCGGCACCGTCCTGCCCGCATCACGGTGCACGGCCCCCACGAGCCGATCGGGGTCGTGCACGTGCGGATAGCCGTAACGCCCGTCGTTGCAGATCCACCAGCGGTTGACCTCGGGATTCTCGCGGGGCTTGATCCGGTGCACCCGATCCTGATTCTCCTCCACCCAGATCGAGCAGCCCGTGGCGCAGCCGGTACACACGCCTTGATGGCGGCGCATGAACCAGACCCGCTGCTTATAGAGGAAGTCCTTGTCGCCCAGCGCCCCCACCGGGCACAGGTCGACCACGTTGCCCGACAGCTTGTTGTTCAGCGGAAAACCCTCCACGATATCGATCTCTTCGTGGGCGCCTCGGTCCCGAACCATCAGTTCGCTCGTCCCCGAAATCTCGCGAGTAAACCGTACACAACGCGTACACAGGATGCAGCGATCGGTGAAGAACGTCACGTCGCCCAGATCGCGTCGCCGGCTGGTGAACGGCCTGATGTCCGCCCGGCGCCCCTCGGCCTGCCCGTACTCGAAGTAGTAGTCCTGCAACCGGCACTCGCCCGCCTTGTCGCAGATCGGACAATCGACCGGATGCCGCAGGAGCAATCCTTCTTCGACCAGCGCCCGGGCGTGCTGGACCTTTTCGCTTTGGGTCACGATCACGGTACCGTCGCGAACCAGGGTGTTGCAGGCGGGCATCAGTTTGGGCCCCATGCTTACCTTGCCGGAGGGGTCGCGCGTGCCGATCTCCACCAGGCACATGCGGCAACTCCCCACCACCGACAGGCCCGGATGCCAGCAGTAGTGCGGAATCTCCACGCCCGCACGAGCGGCCGCCTCAATGGCGTTGAGCCGCTCGCCCGTGCGAATCTCGATTTCGATTCCGTCTACAGTGATGGTGGCCATGATGGTGATTGGTTAATGGTTTTGAGGACGGCGTACGGACACTGTTGGAGTTCAGGCTTTAGCCTGCTGACCTGTGTTCGGTATTCTATTCACGGCAGGCCAAAGCCTGGACTCCAACGGGGTGCAAAGGGCAACTGAGCAGGCTAAAGCCTGGACTCCAACGGGCGACGTATGTTCTCGGTTTTCAATGGGTTGTCATTGCGGGCATGGCAATTGCCGGTTGGATGTCGGCATACCCCGCGGGATTGGTCTGTTTCACATAGTCTTCCAGTTCGTCGCGGAACTTGGCCAACGCCGTCTTGATCGGCCAGGCGGCGCCGTCGGCCAGGCCGCAGATCGTCGTGCCCGGGATGATCCCGATCGAATCGCCGATCTCGCCCAGCAGTTCCAGATCCTTGAGACGGCCCCGTCCCGCCTTGATTCGTTCGACCATCGACAGCGCCCAGTGCGTGCCTTCGCGGCACGGCGTGCATTGCCCGCAGCTCTCGTGGGCAAAAAAACGGCAACTGTTGTACAGAAAGTCGATGATCGGATAGGTCTCATCGAGCACGATCGCGCCGGCCGTCCCCAGCCCCAGGCAGCCGGCCTGCACCGGACCGTCGAAGTCGAGCGGCGTATCGAGTTGATCCGCCGCGAGCAGCCCCGTGCTCAAGCCCCCGGGCACCACGGCCTTGACCTTGCGGCCTTTCCACACGCCCCCGGCGAAACGGTCGACCAATTCGCGGCACGGCAATCCCAAGGGCGCCTCGTAGACCCCCGGCCGGTTCACGTGCCCGCTCACCTGGTAGAGCTTCGGTCCGTAGCTGCCCGGATCCCGCGGATTGTGCGGATCGGCCGGCGTGCCGATCGACTTGAACCATTCCGGCCCCCGGTCGACGATATGCTTCACGCAGGCCATCGTTTCCACGTTGTTGACGACGGTCGGCTTGCGGAACAGGCCTTCGACGGCCGGGAACGGCGGCTTGATCCGGGGCCAGGCCCGCTTGCCCTCGAGACTCTCGATCAGGCCGGTCTCTTCGCCGCAGACATAGGCCGCCGCCCCGCGATGAACGTACACATCGAGCGAGAAGTCGGTCCCCAGCACGTTCTTTCCCAGATAACCGGCGCCGTAGCACTCGTCAATCGCCGCCTGGAGCCTCGCAAGGCTCTTCGGGTACTCGTAACGCAGATAGACGTAGGCCGTCGACGCTCGCGTGGCGAAGCTGCTGAGGATCGTGCCCTCCAACACCTGGTGCGGATCTTCCTCCAACAGCACGCGGTTGCAGAACGTTCCGGGTTCGCTTTCGTCGGCATTGACGCACAGGTAAACGGGGCCGGGGTGATCGTCGGGCAGAAACGACCATTTGAGCCCCGTGGGGAAGCCCGCCCCGCCGCGTCCTCGCAGATTGCTGGCACGAACCGTCGTGATCAAGTCGTCGGGCGACTTGTCTTTGAGCGTCTCTCTGAGCGCGCGATAGCCCCCGACAGCCTCATACGCCTTGAGCGTATGGCTGTTGTCTTTACCGACGTTCGCCAAGAGTACGGGTTCGAATTCAGCCACCGGTCACCAATTCTCTCAACTGCGACAGGCCAACGTCTTGCCGTTGAAATTCACGTATCACCGCGAACGCGATCGACGAAGGCGTCGATCTTCTCACGCGTCAGGTCTCCGATCAACTCGCTGCCGGCCAGCATGGCGGGCGCGAAGTCGCACGCGCCAAGGCACTCGGCAAACTCGAGCGAGAACAGCCCGTCCTCCGTCGTCTCGCCCGGACGGATACCGAGTTTCTCACAAAGGTACTCCAGCAGGTCTTCGCCCCCCCTCGCCGAACAACTGATCGACCGGCAGACCCAAATGCGGACCTTGCCCAACGGCTTGTCTTGCTTGAAGAATCCGTAAAAGGAAAGTGTATCCTGAACCTCGCTCGGGTGGAGTTCCAGCAACTCCGCAATCTCGACGACCGCCTGCGCCGGCACGTACCCCAGTCGCTCCTGCACGGTGTGCAAAGCCGGCAACACCACCGCCCGCCGCGTCGGGTACTTGGGAAAGTAAACCCGAATGGCGTCGAGAAGGTCGTCGCTGAGGATGGGTTCCGTAGTTGACATCCAGTCCTGATTCGCTACCAAGAGCCAATTCCTATTCGAGTTCTTCCAGTTTCGTCAACCAGTCGTTGAAGTGTTTGCAGGCTTCCCGAATCCGGTCAATTCCTATTTGCCGGGCAATGCTGTGAGCGACGGCCCGCTTCGCGCCGCGATACTCCGGAATCAACTTGATGATTCGCTTGGAAGGTGACGTGGACTCTCCGTCATCGATTTCTTCCGGATTCCCGAGTTGGTCCACAACCTTGCTCAACTCAGCAACCTCCTTCTTTCGATCCGTGAACGGTCCCAACAGCGCCTGAGGATCCGTAAACAGTATCGCTTCGAATTCGTGCAGTTGAATATAGGGGATGAAGCGATCATCTCCGATATCGTCCTTGAGCGATCTCTCGAGCGAGTCGACGACAGCGTACGGCAATCCCTTTGATTTCGCATCGGCGTGACCGGGGAAGTTGCTGGGAAGCTTGTAAAGGTCGAACATCGTCGAGAAAGCAACGTCCGTCCCTTTCTCTTGTCGTGTCCAACTCGTAATCGCCCTTTTCGCATGTTCGTAGTTCACAATCCCGCCGCGTCCCGACTTGCCGGTGAGGGGGAGACGCGGCTTGGGTACGGTAATGCCACACGCGGCCAAATGCGGCGCCAACACCGACATGACAAACTGCTGCTCAGCCGCGCCTTCGACTACCAAAAGGAGGCGTTTCACGCACCCGGCCCTCCTCCAAGATAGTTCTTCTCCCAGAGCTCACTCAACGCGAAGTCGTCGACCCATTCGGCCAACTCTTCCCGCTCCAGGTGCCGGAATACGGACGCGTTGTCCTTGAGATCCACGACAACAACGTCTTCCGGCTCGAAGTGGTCCAGCAGCCCAGTTGACTGTGTTGCCACGAGCACCTGAGTATAGTGCGACACTTGATGAATGAGCGATGCCACAATTGCGACGGCCTCCGGGTGAAGCCCGAGTTCCGGCTCGTCGATCAGAAGCAGATCGGGAAGATCCTCAATCGGCTGAAGCAGCAACGTCACCAACGCAAATGCCCGAAAGCCGCCGCCGGGAAGTTGATGTGGCCCGAACTCCATGTCGAAGCCGACGTGCCTCCAATTCAGCATCACATTTTCCGGGTTCAACGCCAACGGCTCGACCGAGAAGTCATCGAACCACGGCGCGACCTGCTTGATCGTCCACAGAAGTCGCTCGTAGCGTTCCGGGGCCGTGTGGCGATAACGATACAACATCGCCGCGAGATTTCGTCCATCCGGCGCCAGTCGACGGTTGTCGTGAATATAACACTGATGCTGGAAGGCCGCTGAGTACGATGTGTCGGCAAAGTGGTACACATAAGATGTTCCGAAGAGATGCTGGAACCGAGCTGCGTGCTCATCCCCACGTGCGGCCCTGTCCCTAATGCCGGATTCAAACCTTGCGTCAGGACCGTGTGAGTCGAGCATGTCAATGCAATACGCGTTCTTGGTCTCGTCCGGGTACGAAACCGTCTCTTTCGCAAACAGCACCGTCTCTCTCGCAAACCGCAACGAGTCCGGCATGGAGAACATCCATTTCAACTTGTATGTTCGTTCCGTATCCGCATCCTCCAGAACCATGGATGCCTTGATCTCCTGGGTTCGCTTCACACCTCCGAACAGGATGGACTCTGCACCACCCACGTGACCCACGTGAAGCTGAAACTTCTTGTCGACAACGCTCTTCAGCAAACCAAAAAACGACAGGAAATTTGACTTCCCAGCCCCGTTTGCCCCGATCAGGACATTCAATGGGCGCAATTCAAGCGACATGCTCCGGATCGACTTGTAGCCTTCAATGCTGATCTGCTTCAACATCGCCGCATTCCTCAGGCTCGTTAAGTCCTACCTATCCAACTCCGCCGCGATCACGTTCAAACTCCCCAGCACGGCCACCACGTCGCTCAGCGTATGGCCCCGGATCAAGTGCGGAAACAACGCAAAGTGAAGGAACGACGGTGGGCGGCATCGGGCCCGGTAGGCGCGGTTCGTGCCGTCACCCACCAGGTAGAAACCCAGTTCTCCGTTCGGCGCCTCCGTGGCACAATAGACCTCTTCGCACGGGACCTCGAACCCGCGATTGCTCATCACCAGCTCGAAATGGGTGATCAGACCCTCGATCGTCGAGTAGACCATCCCCTTGCTCGGCAGGCTTGCCCGCTCGCCCATCCCCACACTGACCGGGCCCTGCGGCAGGTTCTCGACGGCTTGCTCCACGATCTTCAGGCTTTCCCGCATCTCATCCATGCGCACGAGATACCGGGCGTAACAGTCGCCCGCCCGGGCGCAGCAAACCCGGAAATCGAAATCCCGGTAGCACAGGTAAGGCTCGTCCTTGCGCAAATCCCGCGTCACGCCGCTCGCCCTCGCGATCGGTCCCGTGACGCTCCGGCGGATCGCCTCCTCTTTGGAAAGAACGCCGACCCCCTTGGTCCGGTCGACAAAGATCTTGTTGCGGTTCAGCAACCGCTCCATGTCGTCCAGGGCCTTGGGCAGTTCGCGGATCACCTCGCGGATCATCCGAATTGCCTCGGGCGAGGCGTCCCGCATCAGTCCGCCGACCCGCGTGTAGCTGTTGGTGAACCGCGCACCGCACAGGGCCTCGAAGATGTCGTAGATCTTTTCACGCGGGTTGAAGGCGTAAAGAAAACACGTGAATGCCCCCGTATCGAGTCCCACCGCACCGTTGCAGACCAGATGGTCCGCGATCCTCGCCAATTCCGCCACAATCACCCGCAGATACTGGCACCGCGGCGGCGCCTCGATCCCCATCAGCTTCTCGACAGCCATGTGCCAGGCAACGTTGTTTGCCATGGGTGAGACATAATTCATCCGGTCCGTGACCGTCACGTACTGATTGTAGTCGAGTTCCTCACCGAGCTTCTCGAACCCGGAATGGAGGTACCCGATATCCGGCATCGCATCGACCACACGTTCTCCGTCCAACTTGAGCACGATCCGTAGCGTGGTGTGCGTCGCCGGATGCTGAGGACCGAAATTCATCGTCCACAGGTACTCCTGCGACTCGTCGCGCGCCAGGTTGCCGGGTTGGAGAACTCGTTCAAGCGGCATAATATTCGAGACCTATCCCTCTGCTCGGGTGATCACGGGGAAATTGTGCCGCTCGCCGCGGCCTTGCAGCGGATAGTCCTTGCGGAGCGGGTGGGCCGTGAATTCCTCAGGCAACACGATCCGCCTCAGATCGGGATGGCCCTCAAAGCGCATCCCGAACAGATCCCAGACCTCGCGTTCCAGCCAGTTGGCCCCTTCCCACAAGGGCACTACGGACGGAACCGTCGGCTCTGGATCGTCGACGAACGTCCGAACGACGAGCCGCTCGCCCGATCCGGTGTTCAGCAGCAGATATACCAGGCCGAAACGTCCGCGTGCCCCCCGGTAGGCCAGGTAATCCACACAGGTCACGTCGATCAGCATGTCGAATCCTAGATCCCCCTTGAGGAACGCCAGCGCATCGAAAACCGACTCTCGCGGCACGACCGTCCGGGTCTGCCCGCGAAACTCGCTCGGTTCCACGGCCGGAAACGCCGCAAGGAGTCGATCGATCGTTGCCTGGTTCGTCATGTCCTGGATACTCGTGGCTTGTCCTGTCGTCACGTTGCCCTATTGACCGCCTACCGATTCCCGCAGCGCCCGCTTCGGCAACTGCCGCTCGGGATCCGTGAACTCTCTCCCGAACATCGTCCCTTCTGCCTGGATCTTGGCCTGAAGATCGATGATCGCCTGGATCAACTGCTCCGGGCGAGGAGGGCACCCCGGCACGTACATGTCGACCGGAATGAACCGATCGATTCCCTGAACGACGCTGTAGGTGTCGAACACTCCGCCCGTCGACGCGCAAGCCCCCATCGAGATGCACCATTTGGGCTCGTGCATCTGCTGCCAGATCCGCTGCAGCACGGGCAGCATCTTCATCACGACCCGGCCCGCCACGATCATCAGATCGCACTGCCGGGGACTGAAACGGAAGACCTCGGCTCCGAATCGCGCCAGGTCGTGCCGGCTCGCCCCGGTCGCCATCAACTCGATGCCGCAGCAGGCCGTGGCGAAGGGCATGGGCCACAAGCTGTTCTTTCGGCACCAACTGACCAGATCGTCAAGCCGCGTGATGACCACGTTGTCCGGGAGTTCTAGCGCCAACGGAACACCCCTTTGCGCCAGTCGTAGACGTACCCCAGCACGAGAAGCGTCAGGAACACCATCCCGCCGGCGAAAATCAGGGGCGGACCGCCCTCTGAAAGTCCGCCCGCAACTTCCGCCCCCTCGCCTGTTCCAAACGCAACCGCCCAAGGGTAGAGGAACAACAACTCCACATCAAATACAAGGAATGCGATGGCCAGCAAGTAGAAGCGCACGTCGAACCGTCGCCGCGTGTCGTGAATCGGGTCCATGCCGCTCTCGTAGGGCATCCGTTTGACAGGCGTGATCTTGTGCGGACCAAACAGATTGCCGATCAGGAGCAACGCCGCCGCGAGCCCGATCAGACAACCCAGAAACAGCACCAGCGGCAGCACGACCGTGTGCATGGGACATGGCCTCTACAAAAAACGGGCTGCATCCGCAGCCCCGACCGAAACCGGCATGACCACCGTAATTGGGGAGATACTATCCCTTGTCCGGATTGCCGAACAAAAGCGGGACGATGGCGAGCCAACGTCAACCGGCTGCTAGCCCCCCCAATCACGTAACGGGCACAACCGCTATGATTTACGACGGATCGAAAACATTCTATTGGCCCGGTTTTTTGTGGTCAAGCCACAGCGAATCCTCCCCCTGCGCGTTACAGCGAATTGAGCGTGCTACGCTGATTTCTGCCGATTCCTGATCGGTCGGTGGACTTTTCACAAAACGGATGCGGCCGAATCATGCGTTGCGTCAACCGGCATCCCAAGGGAAAAACAGGATTAGGAGAGAACCTGGTTACCACGGGCCTTGTCAAGCAGGCTCTGCGCTGCACGATTGGGTTCCGACGCTTGGCGTCGAAGGCCTTGTGGGCATGGGTGACTTCAAGAGACCACCCACAGCGTAAAAGAATGCCCTTCGCAGGCGGGGCAGGGACCTGCGAAGGGCCGCTGGCTGAGCGTATAGACTCAAGCCGTTAAGAATTATCGTCCGTAAAATGCGTTATCTCAACCCCACTTCCGAGGCAATTCTGGGCCGCGTTGATCCGATGATGACCAGAGCAGACCTGACCCTTACGATGGGTGATCGGGGGGAGGGAATGGCCCTCCAGCAAACTCACAAGACCTTACCAAGGTATGCACTCCATGAGCAAGTCGGCTGTAACCTATCTCAAAGAGCTTGTGGCCATTCCAAGTCAGAATCCCATGGGCAGGTCAGACCCCGGCGACGGATTCGGTGAGGCGGCACTAACCGACCATCTGGAAACAACCTTCGAGCGACTCGGATGCGCACATTACCGCCAGCCGGTTCATCCGGACAGGGCGAACATCTTCGCCCGGCTCGACGGAGACCGGCGTGGCGACCGGCACGGGCCCGTTGTGCTTTTCGAGGCTCACCAGGACACGGTTCCGGTCGACGGTATGACCATCGATCCCTGGGACCCGCGAGAGGAAGACGGACGGATCTACGGTCGCGGATCCTGTGATGTGAAGGGCGGAATGGCGGCGATGCTCGCCGTTCTGGAACGGCTCCGGGATCGGCGTCCCCCCCATTGTCCCACGGTCGTCATGGCGTGCAGCATCAATGAGGAGCATGGATTCAGCGGAGTTGAGGCGATGCGGCCGCTGTTGGCCTGTCACGAGACCGACTTCGTCCCGGCCGTCCCCACGCTGGCCGTCGTAGCGGAGCCCACAGGCCTTCAGGTCGTCGTCGCCCACAAAGGCGCCGTACGGTGGTGTCTCCACACTCGGGGACATGCCGCACACAGTTCCATGCCGGAGAAGGGATCGAACGCAATCTACCGCATGGCCCAAGTCGTGGATGCTCTGAACGTCTATCAGAGAGAAAGCCTCCCCACTCTCGGCAGTCACCCGCTCTGTGGCCCCGCCACACTGAGTGTCGGAGTCATTCGTGGCGGTCTCAGCGTCAATACCGTGCCTGATTCCTGCACCATCGAGATCGACCGGCGTCTTATGCCGAACGAGACCCCCGAGCAAGCGCAACAGCATCTGCTGACGTATCTTGAACAGACGGTCGGGGTTGACATGCTCGAGCTGGAAACCCCGTTCATGACGGCCGACCCGCTCTCGGACGCCGCCAACGGCCCCCTTGCACAGCGGTTGGGAGAATCGATCCGCTCTATCGTCGGCTCCTGGCAAGCGATAGGCGTGCCCTACGCAACCGACGCGCCCTACATCGCCCGTCTCGGAATCCCCACGGTCGTGTTCGGCCCGGGCTCACTGGAACAGGCACACACCAAAGACGAGTGGATCTCCGTGGAGCAATTAGAATCGACCGCAGACGTGCTCTACGATTTCATCTGCCGCCTGGGCGAATAAGTGTTCCCAAGCCAAGCCGATCTGGCTCAGATGATGCACGATCTTCAATGCGTTTCACGCATAGCCCGTGCACCCTCCCGTCATTCCAGCGAAGGCGGGAATCCAGAAACAAGTGCACATGAAGTGCATGATGTGGACCTGTACCGAATTCTGCGCTCGTGATCGTGCAAGAGGGGGACAGTCCCATTTTTGTGGCGTCCTGCCACAAAAATCGGGACAGTCCCCATGATCTGGTTCCCGTGTCGGCGCAAAAAAACCGCCCCGAACGATCCGGCCCCCCCGAGTCCGGTTCGTTCAGGGCATATGTTATGTCGTCGTGTAGGGTAGAAACGTCTAACGAGGTTCCACCTCAGACCAAGGCCGAGTTGCCGAAACTTGACTCAAACGCGACAACTCCTCGGAAGTATGTTACTAAAACACGTCGAGGATGAAGTGGTGGCCCGAATGGTACCGCCGCGGTTCCGGGTAGTAGTTGTGCCAGGCCGTGTTGTAGACCGGGATTCGCATCTCGGGCGGATATCGGTAATAGAGATCCTCGCTGCTGCGATAGTAGTCCGTCGTCCAGAAGTTCTGGGGATAGTAGACGTAGGGGTAGTGATAGAAACGGTTCCAGTCCTGGGTGCTGTAGGTCCGTCCCCACTGGCGTCCGTAGGCCTGTTCTGCCTGGACCTGGGAATCGCTCATCACCAGCCAGGCGGCTGCCACCAAGATCAACACAAGTACGGTTCTACGAATCATCGATTTCCCCCTCCACCCGAAGGTGCAGTTCTTTGCGCCGCTGGCAGAAACCGCCGACTGCGTTTGCGAGTCCCCGTGGGAAGCTCGGCCGTTTTGCCAGGGTCTCTCTGTTCTCATTCAGGTCGTTGGCGATCGCGCCCGGCTTTCGCGGGATGGGGCACGGAACCGCTTTCTAGAGAATCCATCGGCACACCTCGCGGGCCGTATTGAGGGAATATTCGATACACGCCGCACATTCCGCACAACCGGCTCCGGCAAAGTCTGCCCAGTTTCACCAGGCAGACGCACGGAAAGAACCTCCCGGTCAACTCCCGACCTTGGCAGGCCGCTACATCCCGGTCTGACGGAACCCGGAACACACGGCCGCCAACCCTTCTCGGTAAGTCGGAAAACGCAGTCGGACACCAAACTCTTCCAGCATACGACGATTGTCGATACGCTTGTTCCCCAAGGCTGCCGCGGCTCCTCGCGAGCCGGGTTCGGGAGCTGTGAACACGGGCGGCGCGAGTCCTAACTGGCGGGCCATCTCGCCGTAGAACTCCCGGTGGCTGGTAGGGACGCCGTCAGAAACCAGATAGAGGTCCGGAGGAGTTGCCCGTTGCTCCGCTGCCAGAACCGCCTGAACTGCGTCTTCGACGTGGATCAAATTCAGATAAGCCCCCTCCGGCGCGGCCACCGGGCGCTCCGCCTGCACATCCGCCAGTTTGGGCAGTCGGCCCGGACCGTACAGCCCGGCCAGCCGCAGGATCACCGCACGACGTCCCAACTCGTGAGACTGCAGAACCCTTTCCGCCTCCAGGCCGCACGTCCCGGCCTCTCGCTGCGGATCGCAGGCAGATGCCTCATCGACCCAGTTCCCGTGATGGCAGCCCATCACCCCCGTCGAACTGATGAACAGCAGTCGTTCGAGGGCAAGGGGCGGCAATGCCTCCAGCGTATTCTGCAGGCCGCCGACAACCACGGCCCTGCGTGACGCTGCGGCCTGCCGGTCATAGCCCACGGCGAAAAGCACCGTGGCAGCTTCGGGGAGCGACTTCAGCGACGGAGGATCACTAACGTCGGCAACGATGGCCTCGAACCCTTCGGCCCGCAACGTCTCTGCCCGCTCGCCGCTTCGAGTGACGACGGCCACATGCTCGCCCTGCCGGAGCCACCTGGCGGCGACGCGATGCCCCAGGTAACCGCAGCCAACCACCAGTTTCGTCATGCTTGGTCGTCCAAGGCCCCGGGCGGCTTGGAACCCCCGGTTGCCGATTCGAGGAATGCCGACAGCATGATCTGGGCGGCCAGCATGTCGAGCCGTTGCTTTCTGCGTTTCTTGGTCATTTGGGTCGCCAACAGTACCTCTTCTGCCTGGTGGCTCGTGAATCGCTCGTCGAAGAACTGCACGGGCACGCCCGTCGTCTCGGCCAACCATTGGCCGAAACGACGAGCTTCGAGAGACTTCTCGCTCTCGCGCCCGTCGAGGTGAACCGGCAATCCGACGACGAACAGGCAGACGGCCTCTTCGTCGACAAGCCGCTGAAAACGTTGCGCGTCTTGCTTCGGACCGCGACGCGTATAGTTCTCATAGGGGCTGGCGATCTGCCGCTGGCTGTCGCTGATCGCTATGCCGATCCGCACCGTCCCAAAGTCGATTCCGGCTACTCTCCCTGGAACGTTCTGGCTCACCGCTGGGTTGCCCCCGTTGAAAGGCCCGCCGACGCCGGATTTCGCCGCGCCATCCCCGTTTGCCTCCGATCCGTCGTCGGCTCGCTCGCCAGTTGGCTCGAAGTCTCTTCCACGATCGGTTGTCGTTGATCTGCGGCGACGAAATGGCCTTCGTCGAGAAACCTGAGCACGTAGCCGAAGGTCCGCGGATCGTTGGCGATGAATTCGTGGATCATGGGAAGAAGGACGAAGTCGCGCGCGCCTGTCAAGCGTGTGGTCTCCACCGAGATCCGCCCGTCGTCATCGCCCGGCAGGAAGGGCGAAAAGCCTCCACCCCGCGTTCCCCCCGCGATGATGCCGAATTGGCACGGCGGGACCGTCAGTTCGTTCTCGAGCCACGGCCACTCTTTCCCCAATTGGCGCCCCGGCTTGCCGAAAACCGTCTTGAAAACCGAGTTGTCGGACAAGCGCGTCGCCGCCAACGCCCCATGGTTCGGAGGAGCGATCATCACCACGCGTCCCAGGCGCGGGTCTTGCCGACCGTACTGCTTCTGGACGTCCGCAAGGTAATGCCGAATGACGATGTTACCCATACTGTGGCCGACGAAGTTGAGTTGCTCGACCTCCGGAAGACCCTCTACGACTCGAGCCAGCAACCTGGCATGATCCGCCATGGACTGACGTGTACTCGGGTATTCTGCATTGACAATCGTGTACCGCCCGTCTTCTTCCAGGTGCTCGGCCAGCAAACGCATCGTCCAACGCGTGGCAACGAGTCCATGGAGAAGAATGACGGCCCGGCCTCGCATCGGCTCCAGATTCTGCTCGGCCTTGATCTGTTCGAGCTTCGCTCGGCACTGCCCGAAAGTCCCCTCCGCGTAGCAGAGTTCCTTGGGGCTGAGCAGCCGAAAATGCTCTTCTCCCACACGTTGTTGGATACGCCAGTCGTGGAAAACGTGGACGTCGCCCCAAAATTGAGAACCCCCCAAAGTGGGTTTCGGGATTCCGCCTCCGATCGTGGCCAATAGGTTGGTGGGCGGGTCGGGATTGGGGATACCGGCTTCCTGGGCGGAAAGCGAATGTACCACCACCAACAGAAGAACCCCAATCGAGCATCCTTTATCGACCATGGCCACTCCCCGGAAACGTCGCGAAGAAAGACGTGATGATACACGGGGCCACTCCGCAGCCAAGGGCAATTCTATCGCCACGTACCCCATGCGATGCCTCGGCTCCTTGCCCTTCTGATGGCCGCCGACTGCTACAAAGTGAGGATCGGCACTGAATCAGGGGAGAGACAAGAGATCCTCATCAATCGCACGGCCTGTTCGATGACAAGAAATGAGGTGTAATACTTCTCCCGGGTGGTGGGCAGAAAGTCCGGTGAGGCCCTGGGGACTGTCCCAATTCTTGTGGCAGGATGCCACAAAAATGGGACTGTCCCCTTCCCGTAGCATCCGGTACAGTCCCGAGTCCTGCCCGTCGCCGTGGGGGGATTGATATAAAAAAGGGTGCCGCAGCTCGATCCGGCTCCGGCACCCTTGGCCATCCATTTTTGAATTGTCGTTTGTCACTCAGACAAGAACTTCTTCGTCAATCGACCCCTCGCAGTCTGCTGCCACGACCATCCCTGGTTCCGATTCAGGACTGTCCGACCCGTTCGTGCGTTCGTTCCCGTCTGTCTGGGCCGTAGCCGAATCGCCTTGGACCGGAGCCTTCTTGGCGTAACCAAGTTCCCGAATGACTTCCAGGATCTCGCTACACGTCGGGAACATTCGTCCGCTGGCGCGTTTGTAGTTGTCGAGGGCATTCATGAATTCGACCTCATCGTCCGAATAATCTCGTTCGCACGTAGTGGGGTCGATCTGCCGACGCCGCGTCACTTTCTCCCGGCGTTCGAGTTTGCGTCGTTCCGTGAGGGCCGGTTCGGTGCTGGTCCGACGATCCGAACGCCGCCGGTCAACGGTGACTTCTGTCTCGCCAACTGTCTTTTTCGTGGCAACCGCTTTCCTGGTCCGTCCCTCGTCGGCAACGCGCGCCGTCTTGTTGGAGGAGCGAACGGTCGGTTTCTTCGAGTTTTTGGGCGATTCCTTCGCAGTCACACCCTTCCTTTGGGTGGATTTCTTGCTGGTGGTCGGCTTTTTGGTTGTCTTGGCCACGGAGGTTCCCTTTCAATCGCACGCGAAGCAGCCTTTTCCTTGCCGCGTCGTTCGCCGGTCTTGTGGCTCGTGCCGCTTTCTCTTTTCCCTAGGGCTGCTCTCCAAAGGCACGCCCGTTACGTGTGATAAAAAGGATCGGTTGCGGGGACCAGGTAAATTGACCGATCAGAGAAAACGTTCGATCAGAGCAATCATTCCGGATATTGCGGTTTGTCCGGCCTGCCCAAGATAGGGGAAGTAACAGCAGTCCCAAGAAAACGGAAACGCCGAGGAGAAACACGGAATTCTCCCCGGCGAACGACACCCGGACAAAGGATGACCACAACAGCGGCTAGCGCCGAGCGTTAAAGAACTTCTTGAGCATCTCCGCGGCGGCATCCTGGGTGGTCGGCCCGCCGCCCGCACGACGCGCCTTCTCTTTCTCCGCCTCGCTTACATCGCGTTTGGGGCCGTCCGACTCTTCATCCGGCTCCGGATCCTTGGGAGGACCGTCGACGATGGTCGCTTCGCCTGGGGCTCGTTGGGCGATGGTTGACATGTCGACCGTCTGGGTGTCGGTCTTGGCCGACGCCTGTTCGTCGCCGAACCATTGGCTGATGTCGAGATCGTCGTCGACTTTGACGGTATCCTTCCCGGCAGGCTTGGCCTTTCCCGGAGCTGAGGTCTTTCTGGCGACCTCAGGGTCGGTCTTGGCCGCCACTTTCTCCTTCTCCGGCTGCTTCGCACTTTCCGGCATCCCCACAATCCGGACGTCGAAGTCAAGTTGGCCCACCAGCAGGCGATCCCCGGGCATCAACCGGCATTCCGGCGAGACCTTGTCACCGTTGACGAAAGTGCCGTTCTTGCTCCCGAAGTCACGGACTTTGACGCCGTCTTCCGAAACAAGGATCACGCAGTGATGGCGACTCACCAGGTCGCTCCCCGGCCGCAGGTGACAATCTTCAGCTCGTCCGATGAAGAATTTGGGTCCCTTGATAGGGATTTCTCGCCCGGCGTGCCGACCGTTCGTGACTACCAGTTTTACTTCCATTTCTTGTGCCAATTTCCCGAAGTAGCAAACGGCGCGGGGGCCGACGCACATGCGCCGACCGTCGCGCGACCGTCAAATCGCCTGTCACTCGTACCAAGGTGGTATGTAACTCAACCGAAGATCGACTTTCCTGCTCAAGCAGACTCTTCGGTTCCCTCTCCTCCGATCTATCCGATCGACTCGCGGACTTCGTGACATATCTCGCGCAGTTCGCTCACAGAAACGTCTTCGAGTCGTTTGCCGCGGTTGTCGAGATGCTCGTTGATCTTGACTGCCGTTTCCTGCATACGCAAGTGGGTCTCGTGACTACCACCCACTAACGCGAAATTCTTCCCTCTTGTCAAACGAGTATGCCCGTCGTCGTTGTCCAATCCGATCCCGAGCAAGGCTGCCTGTTTCTTGGGCTGATTCGTTGCTCTCACGTTTGTCCTCGGAGTAAGACAAAACAGTCCGCGCCTGGGTCGCAGCAGCGACGGCGCCCAAACAGCCCCGTCCCGCCAGCATCCTGCTAACGCCTTGGTGGTACTCTCTGATCCGCCGCTGGCGTGAAACACGCCCTTCCCTATACTACTTCTTCGGCGGATCGGTGGCCGTATCCCCACCTTTCGGCACATCGCCTGCACTGGGCGGACCTTCCTGGTCCAGGGAAGTCGCTCGGCGCAACGGAAGGATTCCCAGCACGGTTCCGCTGGAGTCCTCCTTGCTCATCCAATCACTCAAGTCCAACGGATTGGACACAACGTCTCCCGCGGTGCCGTTTGACGCCTCGTGGATGCCCCTCGTCGGCTTCCGACTCTCGCTTGCTTCACCGGCCAATTCCACGTTGAATTCAAGCTGGCCGACCCGCAAACGGTCGCCGTTGTGAAGCTCCTGCTCGCCCATGATCTGCTCATCATTGACGAACGTGCCGTTCTTGCTCCCAAAATCCCGGACGACGACGAGAGTCTCTTCCACCAGGATCACGCAATGGTAGCGGCTGATCACGTCGCTCCGCGGACGCAACTGACAGTCCTCCGCGCGACCGACGAGAAACCTCGGTCCCGTGATCGGGATCTCCTGCCCGGCGTTCTTTCCGTTCGCGACAACCAGCTTCACTTCCATCGCCCGAAATTGCTCAATCAGAGGGGCCTTGACGGTATGGATCTGAATGAAATGAGTGCCCCAAGCAACTGCCCTCTGTTCGACGCCGCCACAAATCCCGATCCCTAGGTCGGCACGAGGTGACAGCAGGCAATGCTAGCCACCAGAAGAAATGATGAATACCTCGGTTCCAGGGAAAAGCCAGACTCCAACAACTGTGGAATTTACGAAGAACAGCCAAGAATGCAATCCGCCCCCCCAAAGTAGCGTCCCAACGCCGTAGCGGGAGGAATCGCCTGTCTCTGGGATGTTGCCGGCCGGTTCGGCTAGTACCGACTGCCGCCCGACTGTCCATGATCGTACCAGTAATCGCAACTCCGGTCAAAAGAATTCCGCTCCGCTTGGTTCCTTCCCAACCCGCAAACCTCGTCATGTTTGCCCGCTCCCACCCGCGCACACCTGCTGAAACCGGGAATTGCCGGTTCCCGACAAGCCCTCGGCCGACCGCAAACAACACGGTAGACCACCGTTCCGTTGCCGGAAGGGGCTTAAGAACCCCTCCGTTTCTCGGTCCAGGAGGGGCTACCGTATTTCTCCGACGCAATCCCGGCAACTCCCTCTTCCTCTTCCTGCGACAAGCTGTCTGCATGCCACCTCAACGTCAGAGCCTCGGCGACCTGCTGCCGCCAGAGTTGCATCAGTTCCTCGGGCTCAAGGCTCTTGCCGGTGATCTCACACAGCCCTGGCAATTCAGGGGCAGCCAAAGAGCGACGCAACAAAACGCTGCCATGCTGCAGGACCGCTCCAGCCGACCGGCGCTGGGCACTTCCGGCAATCTTCACCCCCGCCACCACGACGTCACCCGCGGATCGCCGCTTGAAGCACAGAAACTCGGCCGATCTCTCCTCTCCGAGCGAACTGGAGCCAAACAGACTCGCCCGGATCCCCTTCATGGCCAGGACGGCAATCAAGGTCTGATGGACCGCGTCGTACATCCACTGCCGCCGCCTGCCCAGGAGATGATCCAGGGGAACCGTCACGCTGTATGTTAACTCCCGGTCGTGGAGGATGGCGCCTCCACCGCTCGCTCGCCGTACGACCGGGCAACTGCGACTCGCCTCGTGCTCCGCCCTCGCAGCATACTGTTGGAAATACCCGAGCGACAGCGTCGGTTCCGCCCACTGGTAGAACCGCCAACAGCAACAACCGGATCGGGACGTCCAACCGAGCAGATGCTCATCCACCGCCATGTTCCACGCGCCGCTTGACGGCGGATGAACGATCAGGCGGCACTCCGTTACGGGAACACTCGGCATCGGCGTCAACGCTCCGGTAAGCGGACGAGATAGGACTACCGCTCCGGTCCAGCCCACTTCAGAATCGGCTGCCGGGCCGCACGAACCTCGTCCGGGCGGCTCACCGAAGTGGTGTGGGGAGCGTGGTGGAGCAAGTCGGGATCCTCTTCCGTCACCCGGAACAGGGCCTCGGCAAACGCGTCCAACGTCGATCGGCACTCCGATTCCGTCGGCTCGATCATCAGGGCTTCGTGGACGATCAACGGAAAGTACACGGTCGGAGCGTGAAACCCGTAGTCGAGCAGCCGCTTGCCGATATCCAAAGCACTGACGCCCCGCTCGCGTTTGAGGGTCTGTGCCGTGGCCACGAATTCGTGCATGCAACGATCGCCTTGAGGCACCGGCAGAAAGTGCTTGACCCGGCTCAGCAGATAATTGGCGTTGAGCACGGCGTTTTCAGAAACCCGCCGAAGACCCTCCGGGCCATGGGTTCGCAGATAACAATAGGTCCGGACGAGCACGCCCGTATTGCCGAAGAAACTGCGAACACGGCCGATCGTCTTCGGGCGATCAAAGTCGAGCCCATACTCCTCGCCGCTCTTCTTGACAACCGGCACTGGCAGGTACGGAGCGAGCTTCCCGGTCACGGCAATCGGCCCGGCGCCCGGCCCGCCGCCCCCGTGGGGGCCGCTGAACGTCTTGTGCGGATTGAAGTGCATCATGTCCGCGCCGAAATCCCCGGGACGCGTCACGCCAAGGATCGCGTTCATGTTGGCCCCGTCCAGGTACACCAGCCCTCCGGCATCGTGGACCATTTGGCAAATCTTGGCGATGTTGCGTTCAAAGATCCCCAGCGTATTGGGGTTGGTGATCATGAACACGGCCGTTCGCTCATCGAGCTTCGAGGCCAGATCGTCCAGATCGACTAGCCCCCCCGGGGTACTCTTCACTTCCACGGTCTTGAACCCGGCCATGGCCGCGCTGGCCGGATTCGTGCCGTGGGCGCCGTCGGGGATGAGAACCACATTTCTCGCCGGGTCGGTATCGCGGACATACGCCGCGGCCACGAACAGGGCCGTCATCTCGCCGTGCGCTCCGGCTGCCGGCTGCAAGCTCACCGCCTCGAGGCCGGAAATCTCGGCGAGCATCTCCTGCAACGAATGCAGAATCGACAGCATCCCCTGGATCGTCTCCACCCGTTGGTACGGATGCAGCCCCAACAGCCCCGCCAGCGACGACAACGTCTCGTTCCGCTTCGGATTGTACTTCATCGTACACGAACCGAGCGGATAGAAATGCGAGTCGACCGACATGTTCTGGGTCGACAGATTCACGAAATGGCGAACCAGTTCCGGCTCGGTCACCTCCGGCAACGACGGAGCAGTCTGGGCGAGTGCCTCGGGAGGCAGCAATCGCTCCACGGGCTCCGACGGCACGTCGCAGGCCGGCATCTGTACCGCGCACCTCCCAGGACGAGACTGGTCGAACAGCAATTCGGTCGCCTGTTGGTTTCGCATCGAGTTTCAACTCTCCTTCACAATCCCCGAGTCCGCGTGGCAACTTCTCAATTCAGAACTGTTCGAATGACGTCCGTCATTCGGTCGATCTCGGCCTTCATTCGCTTTTCAGTTACGGCCATGAGAAGACAGTCCTCCAATTCGGGATACCAGCAGCCGAGCGGGACCCCGGCCATGATCCCCTGCTCTCCCGCAGCCGAAAGCAGCGCATCGGCCTGCCCGTGTGGCACACGGACGACGAATTCCTTGAAGGTCGGCGCGGAAAACACCGGCTGGAGCAGCCCTTCCCCGGTCCACTGCCCGAGAGCGTACCGGGCTTTCTTCAGGCAGAGTTCGGCCGTGCTGCGGAGACCTTGGGGACCCATCGCCGATAGATAGACCGTGGCCCGCAAGGCCATGAGTCCCTGATTCGTGCAGATGTTGCTGGTTGCCTTCTCGCGGCGGATGTGCTGCTCCCGCGTCTGAAGCGTCAACACCCAGCAGCGCCGATCGCGCCGGTCGACCGTTTCGCCCACCAGCCGCCCGGGCATCCGCCGCAGGAACTTGTCCCGGCACGCCAGGATCCCCAGGTACGGTCCCCCGTAACTCATCGGATTCCCAAGCGATTGCCCTTCGGCCACGACGATGTCGGCGCCGCAGTCGCCCGGCCGCCTGAGGAGGCCCAGGCTGACGGGATCGACGGCCACAATCATCGCCGCGCCCTTGGCATGGGCAAGGGCTGACAGTTGCTCCACGTCTTCAAGGCAGCCGAAGAAGTTCGGATGCTGCACGAGGACACAGGCCGTCTGGTCGTCGATCGCCGCGTCGAGTTCCTCCGGGGCAACCGTACCGTTCGGAGCGGCGACCGTCACCAACTCCGTTTCCAGGTTCTGCAGATAAGTCCCCAGTACCTGTCGGTATTCAGGGTGCACCGTCGACGCCGCCACGACCTTCGCATGGCGCCGCGTCACGCTGCAGGCCATCAACACGGCCTCGGCGGCCGCACCCGCCCCGTCGTAAAGGCTCGCGTTGGAGACGTCCATCCCCGTCAACTGGGCAATCAGGGTCTGGTATTCGAACAGTGCCTTGAGATTGCCCTGGCTGGCCTCGGCCTGGTAGGGCGTGTAGGAGGTGTAGAACTCGCTCCGCGATGCCACGAAATCGACCACGGACGGAATGAAGTGGTCGTAACTTCCCGCACCGAGAAAACAGGTCGACTGCGATGCCGGCCGGTTCCTGGCCGCCAACTCGCCCACGTGGACGGCCAGTTCCAACTCCCCCAGGGCCGGCGGCAGATCCAGGGCTCGACCGAGATGGAGGTCCGCCGGGATCATCTCGAACAACTCGTCGATCGATGCGGCGCCGATCGCCTGGAGCATCGCCCGGCGGTCTTCATCGGTGTTGGGAATATAGGGCATAGACAAAGCCTTTCTCTTTCCCCCAGAAGCGGAGAACAAAAAAAGCGTGCCACTTCAGATGGCTGAATAGATACGAAAAAGCGGCATCCATGCCGGGGCCGGAAGACGGTTACCTGACAATTGCAGGTATCCTACTCGTCGGCCATCTCCTGTTCGCACTGTTTCTGATAGGCGGCATGATCCATCAGTCCCGACAGGGCCGTCTCGTCCGCAATCCGGATCTTGACGAACCACCCGCTGGTATACGGATCGTCAGAAAGCGTTTCCAGTTGATCCACCAGGGTCGAGTTGACCTCCACGATCTCTCCGTCCACCGGACTGTAGAGATCGCTTACCGCTTTGACCGATTCGATTTCGCCAAAAGGCTCGCCCGCACTGACCGATCGGCCGACCTGCGGAAGGTCCACAAACACGAGATCTGTAAGAGCTTCCAACGCAAAGGCGCTGATCCCCACGGTCGCGACCTTGGCTCCAGCTTCATCCGTGGCGATAGCCACCCACTCATGGGTCTTGGAATAGAGCAGTTCTTCGGGTTTCACGTCCAGTATCCTTTCGCGGTTTGAGGACTCGTGTTTCAGGCGGCTCACTTCGTCTTCCGCTGATAGAACGGCAGTTCGACGACGCGCGCCGGCTCCTTGCGACCCCGGACATCGATCAGAAGCTGCGTCCCCGTCTGGCTGAATTCGGGGGAGACGTAACCCATGGCGATCGGCACCTTCAACGTCGGCGACATGGTGCCGCTGGTCGTCTTCCCTGCAAGCGTCTCTCCAGCATAGATGTCGCAATGCTCCCGTGCCGGGCGGCGACCTTCCAGTTGGAGCCCCACCCGGGTGCGGCGTTGCGGCTCCTTCTCCAGCTTCAACAGGGCGTCGCGCCCCGGGAAGTCATAGCCAACCAGGTGACAGGCAAAACCGAGCCCCGCCTCGAAGGGGTTGGTCTTCTCGCACAACTCGTGGCCGTAAAGCGGCATTCCCGCTTCCAGCCGCAGCGTATCGCGGGCGCCGAGTCCCGTAGGCCTCACCCCCAGCGGCTCGCCCATTTCGACCAGCACTTCCCAGAAGGCCGCGGCAATGGGGGCCCCAAGTGCCAGCTCGAACCCGTCCTCGCCCGTGTAACCCGTGCGGCTGATAATCCCGCCCTGACGCTGTGCCGCCGGGTGCAACAGGCGAACCTGGGCCCCCCGGTAGTACTTCATGGAACGCAGGTCCACCTCAATCAGAGGCTGAAGCAGAACGACCGACCGCGGCCCTTGAATGGCAAACATCGCCCACAGATGGGTTACGTCGGTGAAGAGGACTTCGTTTCCCGGTGCCTCGGCCCGCTCGCGCGGAAGGTGCTTGTGAACCCAGTCAACGATCTTCTGACGATTCGACGCATTGACCACCACCACGTAATACGGCTGCCCCTGAGCGTTGTGGTAGTAGCCGACCAGCACGTCGTCCATGATCCCGCCGGAATCGTTGGTCACCAGCGAGTAGCGAATCTGTCCCAGCGTCATGTCGGCCACCCGGCGCGTCAGCAACTCGGCCAGAAACACAGCGGCGCCGGGGCCCTCGAAACGAAGCCGCCCCATGTGGGAAATGTCCGCCAGACCGCCCGTTGTCCGGGTCGTTTCATGCTCCTGGATGATCGAAGAGTATTGGACCGGCATCGCCCAACCGGCGAAGTCGACGATTCTTGCCCCATGGTCCTTGTGCCACTGGTAGAGCGGCGTCTTCTGGATGGTGCCGTCCGAAGCTTCCATCGGTGTCTCCGACAAGTCTGCGAGGATGAGAGCACAACGCGCGACAAAAGGACAATTGTAACGCCCGGGCGAACCGAGAACAGGGGGCGCGCAGACTCCAGAAAACGGAACGCAATCTCGCGGCCACAGACTTCGAAAGACGCCCTCGCGGGCCAGCGCACCGGCCAACCCGGCCTGAAAACAGCATCGAAGAATGTCCGCCTGCCTTACCTCGTGGGGGGGGGCTCCATGCACCTATCGTGCTATTCAATGGAGACGTCGGGGGAAGACTCGACTCGGAGTACGCATAAAAAAAGAGCGGCACCGCACGGGAGCGATCCAAAAGGGGCCAACTGCGGTCTCCTCTTGGGGCAACGGAGACCACGCCCCACCAAACAGGGTCGCTCAACTCAAACCAGAAAGAAACCTGCCAAGTGTGTGGGCGAGTAGATTTGGCAGGCTGAGCATCGAAGTGCGGCACCGCTCGACTGGGTAATACACCCGCAACCTAGACCATCGCTCTTGCGATGTCAAGTGGTGACATAGTCAGAAAAGACTTCCCAAACTTTCCTCGCGTGCGATTACCCCGTCGCCGGTGTCGGGATATCTCGTGAAGACGATGCTGGGCACGAGGTTCACCACAGAATGACTGCGGAAATCGCAGCCGGCAATCCGCCGCAGGTGCAGAACCTGGACAGTCTGTTCCCCCCAGCGGAGAATCAACCGTACCCGCCCATGCCGAAAAACAACTGCTTCTTCAAGAAACGATAGACCCAGTAGTCTTCCGGGATCTCTTCACCAGGGAGGTGGTGACTCGATCGTGGGGTGGACGCTGACAGCTCTCCGTACGCATCGCGGCCGCTCGTGTCCTCGGCGCCGTGGCTCTTCAAATAGGCAGCCAGCTCATCGGGATACTCGAGAATCACACAGCCGCGGGTCCGTTCGTCAACAAACTTCTGAAATCCCCCTAGGAGCCGGCTTTCGTTGATGGTCCGAAACAGATCGCCTTCATGATCGCGGACTGTTTCGCACGCGAACGACATCGGCGGACACGGCTCGATCGTGCCCCCTGGACCGATATGGAACCCCAACCCTTTGGCCGCCGGACAGACCGCCTCCCCCCGAGCGTTCCAGTAAGTGTCGATCAAGATGATTGGGTGACGCCGCCGCAACCCAAGCAGACGCCGCCGCACGTCGATCATCTGCTCCTTCTCAACGCAGAACTCCGGCGACGGATCGGCCCCGACCGGCCGGAATACATAGTACCAAAGATACATCGCCCCACACTTGACGAATTGCTCCACGTACTCGTCGCAGAGGACCGTCTCGAGATTCCGCCCCGTCACCGTGGTGGCCACGCCAAACAGGATCTTCCGCCGGGCAAGACGTTCGATACCTTCCATCGCTTTCCGATACACGCCCTCGCCGCGTCTCGCGTCGTTTTCAGCTTCCGGCCCGTCAATGCTGACGAGAACCGTTACGTTCCCCAGTCGTCGAATTTGCTCGACGTTCTCCTCGTCCAGGAACATCCCGTTGGTGATGATCTGGAAATAGCATTCAGGGTGACGCTCAATAGTCCGCCATATCCCCGGATAGAGCATGGGCTCGCCGCCCAGGAGTGTGTAGAAAAAGGCCTTCTGTTTCTTTCCCGCGGCAATGACGGACTCGACGTCTTCTTCGGACAGACTTCGTCCGCCTCCCGAGCTGTCAATCCAGCAGCCGTGGCAACGCAGATTGCAGGCGTTGGTCAGAGCGAGAAACAGGAAGGGCGGGAAAAGCTCTCCCCTCCGCACGCGCCGGCGATGAGCCGCCATCGCCCGGTTGCCCTTGTAAACCCAAAGATAGGCCGCCTTGGCGGCCAGTCGCGGGGAGACTTGAGTGGCGGCTCGGTAGGCTAGTCGCAAAAGCATGGGGCTCCGCCTGGTTGGTTGGGTGCTTGGGCATCGGCACGGCAGGGACCACCCATTATAGCGCGCGGCACACCAGACTCCTCAACCCACCACCCGGCAGCGGAGGATGCCCGTTTGACAGGCATGTACCTTGTGGGAAATATAGAGCGTACTGATCGCCACAACCATCCACGCCGGCAAGCTCTACCTCCGCGACAAGGACGTCCTCATGTGCTACGACGTTCGCGCCAAATAGGCGACAGAGCCGCCGACCAATTCGAGCTGCCGCGATGATCGATCACCATCGGTTGAAGAAAGCTTACGAGAAGGCCCGCTCCGACCTGCTGGCAGGACGCATCCCCGGCGGACATTGGGAAGGTCAACTCAGCAGTTCCGCCCTGTCGACCGCCACCGCCGTCAGCGCCCTCGCGTGTGTCTTGAGAAACCGTCAAACGCCGACGGATGCCACCCGCCTCCGCAGCCTGATCGAGCGCGGACTGAGCTATGTCGCAGCCATTCAGAACTCCGACGGGGGCTGGGGCGACACGGATCGAAGCCTCTCGAACATCGCCACCACCATGCTCGTCCGTGCGGCGATATACCTGGCCGGTGAATCGGACCGTTTTGCCGATGCGCTTCGGTCGGCCGAGACGTACTTGGATCGCCAGGGCTGGACTGCCGGCCTGAAGCGTCGCTACGGCCGCGACAAAACCTTCGCCGTCCCCATCCTCACGAACTGCGCCCTGGCCGGCCTGGTGCCTTGGAGCGAGGTCTCACCGCTCCCCTTCGAGCTAGCCTGTTTTCCGCCCGAATTCTACCGATTTCTGCGGCTTCCTGTCGTCAGCTACGCCGTGCCCGCCCTGGTGGCTATCGGACAGGCTCGCTATCACCACCGCAAGCCGCTGAACCCCTTCACGCGGATGACGCGGAGTCTGTCGGTCCGACGCAGCCTGTGCGTCGTCCAGCGGATGCAGCCGGAGAGCGGCGGCTTCCTGGAGGCAACGCCGCTGACCAGCTTCGTCGTGATGAGCCTGGCCGGCATCGGCCGCGCCGATCATCCGATCGTTCGACGGGGAGTGCAATTCCTCATCGATTCGGCCGGCGAAGACGGATCCTGGCCGATCGACACAAACCTTGCCACTTGGGTCACCACGCTCTCGATCAATGCCCTCGACGATGGCTCGCTGGCGCCTCTCGGCGTGGAATGCCTCCCGTGGCTTCTGCGTTGCCAGCATCGGGTGCGGCACCCCTTCACCAATGCCGATCCCGGCGGATGGGGGTGGACCGACTTGAGCGGGGCCGTACCCGACGCAGACGACACGCCGGGTGCCTTGTTGGCATTGGCTCGAGTAGCCCGCCATGTTGCCGAGGAACATGCCGAACAGATTCGAGAGGCCGCCCGGGCCGGCGTCGATTGGTTGCTGGGCCTGCAAAACCGCAACGGCGGCTGGCCCACCTTCTGCCGCGGCTGGGGCAAGCTCCCCTTCGACCGCAGCAGCACCGACCTGACGGCGCACGCCCTGCGAGCTCTCCACGCATGGCGCGACGTTCATCCGGCCCGCATCCAGAAGGCCATCCGACGCGGATTCACCTTCCTCGACAAACAACAGCGGACCGACGGCAGTTGGGTGCCGCTCTGGTTTGGTAACCAGTACCGCGCCGATGAAGAAAACCCCGTCTATGGAACCGCCCGCGTGCTCCTGGCCTACCGGGACCTCGATCGCCTCGGCACGAAAGCGGTCAGTAAGGGATTGGACTTCCTGGTTGGCGAACAGCGTGACGACGGCGGCTGGGGCGCGGCACCGTCCGGGGAGGTGTCCTCGGTCGAAGAAACGGCCGTTGCCGTCGAGGCTCTGCTGGCGTCGCCGGCTGTCGAGTCGGCGCAAACTGTTATTCAGAAAGGACTTGAGTGGCTAGTGCAGGCCGTCGAACAGGATCGATACCGGGATTCGACGCCGATCGGTTTTTACTTCGCCCGGCTATGGTATTATGAGAAGTTGTACCCCTTGATCTTCACGCTTTCCGCCCTGCGCCGCGCAGCAGACATATACCGACCCGACGCGTAAGCGAGGATAGAAGACTAGCTATTCTGTTCCTCGCTCACCCTTCAGATTAGCATGGACATGACGTGAGATCGTCGTCAGCCCGGCAGCCCCTTCCCCCATCCATCCCTCCGGTCACCGAACGACCCCAGCCAAGACAGCAACCGTGGCCATTGTCCCTTCGACTGATCAACCGGCACTCCGCGACGGCGCCCTGACGGCCGCCGATGCGGACGGCGGGACCGCTCATTTGAAGGAGGTTCCACAACCGGTTGAACTCCGCGAGACCATCCGCGAAGTGATCGAGCAGAAGGTCGCCGGCCTCGACCGCACTCAGCCGTTGTTTCGCCACCGAATCGAAAGCCTCGCCCGCGAGGTGCTCGCTGATTTGAAGCTGAAGGAGGGTTACCTGGGATGGACCATGGTCATCCTCTCCAGTGCCTATTGGCGCGATCGCATCAAAGCCACGCCCTACGAGAGACGTCTGCTTCTGCTTCCGCACTGCATGCGGAACGAACAGGTCTGCCAGGCGGAATACAACGAGTTCGGTTTGCTCTGCGAAGACTGCGGGGGGTGCTCGCTCACCGAATGGCGAGCCCTGGGACGGGAAAAAGGCTGCCAGGTGCTGATCGCGGAAGGCTCACCGATCGTTCTCCAGCTCATCCTGCAGGGCAAGGCCGACGCCGTCCTGGGGATCGGTTGCCTCAATTCGTTGGAGAAGGCCCTCGCCAAGATCCTCATGACCGGGCTGCCGGCCATGGCGGTACCGCTCCACTCCTCGACCTGCCACAACACGTCGACCGACGAAGCCTGGGCCCTCGAAATGATCGACACGCCCTATCAGCCGGGCGATCAACCCGCCAAGACCCAGGTCCATCTGCTCCGCGCCGCCTCGCGGATGTTCGAACCGGATGAATTGGCTCGCCTCCTGCCCCCGGAACGGAGCAACGGTGAGACACCTCCATGCGACGATCTGTCGCTCGACGCCCTTCCGCCTGTCGCCGCCACCGAAATCCTCGCCCGCGAGTTCCTGGCCCGCGGCGGCAAGTTCTTCCGCCCCTTCATCACCCTGGCGGCCTACGACGCCCTGACCGGCGGACATGGCTGGGGACCCAACGGACAGCAGCACGTTGCCCAATTGCCCGATGCCGTCCGGCGCGTCGCCCTGGCCATCGAACTGTTCCACAAAGCCTCGCTGGTTCACGACGACATCGAAGACGACGACTCCTTCCGATACGGACAAAAGACGATCCATCGCCGGCACGGAACCGCCACCGCTATCAACGTCGGCGACTACCTGATCGGCCTGGGATATCGCCTGGTGGCCTCGCAGCGCGAGAACCTCCACGCCGAGGCTGTGGCCGATATTCTGGCAACCCTGGGGCAGGCCCATACTCGCTTGTGCGAAGGTCAAGGGGCGGAACTCACCTGGCGGGCCAGCCGAAATCGGCATCTGACCCCGCTCGACGCCCTGAAGATCTACGCCCTCAAAACAGCCCCCGCCTTCGAGGCCGCTCTGTTCTCCGGAATCCGTCTGGCAGGACCGGCCGACGCATATCGGGACGCCGCCTCACGCTTCGCTCGCCATCTGGGAGTCGCCTTCCAGATCCGCAACGATCTGGACGACTGGACGACCGACCCCGGCAACAAGCGTCAGCGGGGCACCGACGCGATCGGCGGCCGTCCCACCGTCCTCTGGGCCTTGGCTGTGGAGGCCTCCGATGGCGCGGACCGTCCCGATCTGGACGCCGACACCGGCAACGATCCCGAAGCCGGTCGCCGGCTGATACGCCAGGTCCACGACCTGTACTGCCGGACGGGCGCGTTCTCCAAAGCCCGCCGACTCGTTCAGAAACACGCCGATCGGGCCAGGGAAGTTGCCGACGCCGTCCAGCCCGACTCGCTCCGGCAACTGCTGCACCACTTCGTCGACACGATCCTCGGATACTAGGCCCAAATCCGAAATACGAATCTCGAAATCCGAAACAAAGTCAAGTGCCGCAAATCAGAATGCTTCAAATGGCAGTTGATTCCGTGACAGGTCTTTTCAACTCCCACGACACTACGTCCCAGATTTGGAGCCTTTGTGCTTCCGGATTTGGATTTGTTTCGGATTTCGAGATTCGTGCTTCGGATTTCTCCTCCCCATGCCCCCTCCCAACCCCCTGAGAATCATCCACCTCGTCTCCGGCGCCGGCGGTATGTACTGCGGGAGTTGCATGCACGGTAACACGCTGGCCGCCGCCCTGCTTCGTGCCGGCCACGACGTCATGCTCATGCCGCTCTATACGCCCGTACGAACCGACGATGAATCCGTCCGCCACGAACGGCTCGCCTTCGGGGGTCTCAACGTCTTCCTGCAAGAAAAATTCGCCCTGTTCCGCAAGACTCCCGCCGCGCTTGATCGGCTCCTCGATCGCCCGGCACTCGTCCGCTGGCTCAGCCGTTGGGGCGGCAAGACCGACGCCGTCCAACTCGGCGCCCTGACCGTCTCCATGCTGCGCGGCGAATCGGGGCGGCAAAGCAAAGAGGTCGAAAAACTCCTCGGCCTCCTTGCCTCGCTTCCCCAAATCGACGTGATCCATCTGTCGAACGTTCTCCTGGCCGGACTGGCCGGACCGATTCGCAGAAGCTTGAAGGTGCCCGTCGTCGTCAGCCTCACCGGCGAAGATGTCTTCATCGAAAAACTGCCCGAACCGTTCGCCGCGGAAACTCGCGCGGAGTTGCAGCGCTGCGTGAGCCATGTCGACGCCCTCGTCGCCATGAATGGTTATTTCGCCGATCGCATGGCCGACTACCTGTCGATTCCCCGGCAGGAAATCCACGTCATTCCACCGGGCATCAAACTCGCCGGCCACGCCGCCGATCCCGAAACTGTCTTGGCTGAAAGTGGTCGAGAAGCACGCGACGTCTTCCGAATTGGCTACTTCTCCCGAATCTGCCACGACAAAGGACTGCACCTGCTGGCCGAAGCCCTCGAGATCGCCGCCCGGGAGGCACCAGATTGCCGATTCACACTGGAAGCAGCCGGCTATCTCGGGCCTTACGATCGCCGCTACCTCCGCGACGTCGAGAAGCGTTTCCGGCAAGGCCGGCTTCACAGTCGATTCCATTACGCCGGCTCGCCCGATCGGGCCGGCAAGATCGCCTTCCTCCAATCGGTCGACGTCGTCTGCCTCCCCTCCGTGTTTCCGGAAAGCAAGGGGATCGCGGCCCTGGAGGCCTGGGCCAACGGCAAGCCCGTGCTCGCCCCCGATGCCGGAGCGTTCCCCGAGTTGATCGCCGATACCGGCGGCGGCATCCTCTTCGAGCCAGGCCATGCCGACGCTCTTGCTCGGAGTATTCTTCAGTTCGAAGCCAATCGCGATCGCGCCACCGAACTGGGACTTTGCGGAATGGCAGCCGTGCGGGATCGTTATCACGACGGGCTGATGGCCGAACGAACGGCCGCCCTCTACCACGCACTGGCCGCCAACCGCAGAAGGGAGGCTCCCTGATGTCGTACCTGGGTAGCTTGACGCTTCGCTTGGCGGCCGGAGCCATGCGGCTGCCGGACAACTTCCGCGAAAGGCACTCCGGGTTCTTGACGGCCGCACAACGCGACGACGGCGGTTTCGCCGGCCGACACGGCGCCAGCGATCTCTATTACACCGGCTTCGCTCTCCGCGGGCTGATCCTGCTGGGAACCCTCACCGAAGAGTCCGCTAACCCTGCCGCAAGTTTCCTCCAAGCGAGTCTGGCAAAAAAACTTGCTGCGGTCGATTTCCTCTCCCTCGTGTTCGGTTCGGTGCTGCTGGAACTCGGCTGCGGACTGGATGTCTTTGGGCAGGCGGGACTCGATCGGCAAGCCGTGATTCAGGACAAACTGCGACCGCTGCAACGTGACGATGGTGGCTTCGCCAAAACCCCAGAAAGCGGGCGGAGCTCCACCTATCAATCGTTTCTTTCTGTCGCCTGTCTCGAACTGGTCGGCGCACGAATCGATGAGCCGCAGTCCCTTGTTCAGATGGTCCAATCGCGCCGCCGGCAAGACGGCGGATACGTGGAACTCGACCTGATCGCCCGAAGTGGCACCAATCCCACGGCCGCCGCCGTGGGCCTGCTGCGATTGCTCCAAGGCGACCAGGCTGTGGAACTTCAGGGCACGGGCGGAGAAGAAACCGCCCGATTTCTCGTCGCCATGCAAGGCGCCGACGGTGGACTCCGGGCCAATACGCTCATCCCCATGAGCGACCTGCTGAGCACCTGCACCGGCCTGATCGCCCTGGCCGATCTCGGTGGCCTGAACGCCGTCGACCTCGCTGCCGCCCGCCGCTATGTCGACTCGATGGAATCGGATCGCGGCGGCTTCCTCGGCGGCTCCTGGGACTCCGAAATCGACGCCGAATACACCTTCTACGGCGTCGCCACGCGATCACTTCTGGCTACGATCGGGCACTGACTCAATCTGTCTCCTGGCAGAAAAAGACGGGCAAAACGTCGGCAACTTCGGCAATGTGCCCGTCCGCCAATTCTCGCAGCATTCCGCCACTCGCTATAATACACCCGAGACCTCATTAAACCGCCTTGTTATGAACACGCGGATTGAGAGCGGCAGAAGAATGTCCCAACTCATCGTCGACAACGTCACCAAGGAATTCCCCACTCGCGGCGATCCGCTCGTCGTGCTGCAGGGAGTATCGCTCCAACTCGAATCCGGCCGAAACCTCGCCGTCATCGGCCCCAGCGGGTCGGGAAAAACCACGCTGCTCAACCTGCTGGGGGTCCTGGAACGACCCACGTCCGGCACCATTACCGTTGATGGGCAGAATCCGGCCGAGTTGTCAGACAAGGCCGTGGCCGCTTTCCGCAGCCGGAAGATCGGCTTCATCTTCCAGGACCATCACCTGCTGCCCCAGTGCTCGGTCTTGGAGAACGTGCTCGTTCCCACCATCGCTGGCGGCCGCACCAAACCGGAAGACGTCAACCGGGCACGCCACCTCCTCGAACGGGTCGGCCTCAACGATCGCCTCGAACACCGCCCGGCCGAACTCTCCGGCGGACAGAAACAACGTACCGCAATTGCCCGGGCCCTCATCCGTCGGCCGGCCCTGGTCCTGGCCGACGAACCCACCGGAAATCTCGATCAGACCACGGCCGCCCAGGTCGCCGACCTGCTCCTCGAATTGCAGACTGAGGAGAACACCATGTTGATCGTCGTGACCCACAGCACCTCGCTCGCCGAGCGGATGCAGCAACGCCGGCGACTCGACAACGGCCGACTGCAGGAGGTGGCTTGACCACTCGCTGAACGATCATGTCCAAGCTCCGATTCATCCTCGCCTCACTCATCCACCACGGCCGGACCAATATGGCGGTCGGCTTCGGCGTGATGGCGGCAACGGCCGTCCTCACCGGGGCACTCCTCGTCGGCGATTCCATGCAAGGAAGCCTTCGCGATCTTACCCTCGATCGCTTGGAAAACATCGACCAGGCTCTCGTAACCCAGCAGTTCTTCGATGCCGGGCTTGCCGACAAGGCCAAAGACTTTCAACTCTTCCGCGGGCACTTCTCCGCAGCCGTCCCGGCAATCGTTCTCCAGGTCAGCTTCGAAAATGCCGACAGCGATCCGCCCTTGCGGGCAAACCGGGTGACGCTGATCGGCTGCGATGATCGCTTCTCCGAGCTGGGGCCCGGGGGACCCGTAGGAGCCGTCGAAGAGGGCCAAGTCGTGCTCAACAGCGTCCTGGCCAAGGAACTGGGCATCGACGGGAGCGGCAAGCAGGTCCTGCTCCGACTGCCCCGAATCACGGCCATTCCCGCCGACAGTCCCCTCGGCCGAAAAGACGAGACCATCCAGCGGTCGCGACTCACCGTGGGCGACGTGATCCCGACGGAAGGCCTGGGCCGATTCAGCATGCGGCCCAGCCAGGCCTTGCCCAAACTGGCCTTTGTGTCCCTCGCCTGGCTCCAGAACCGGCTGGACCAGGGCGGAAAAGCCAGTGCGATCTTTGTCGCCGGGCGGCAACCGTCTCAAGCCGCACCGCCGCAGGCCGATGCGATCCTGGCGGATACCTTCGCTCCCACACCCGCCGATCTCGGCATTTCGATCATCAAGACGGAACTTGGCTACTTCAACGTCAGCAGCCGCCAGATGATGCTCGCCCACCCGGTCGAAACAGAACTCACCCGGGCCATGAGCGACCGCACCGTCCAGCCTGCCCTGACCTATCTAGCTAATGCAATTGCCCTCGACCATCGTCAGATCCCCTATTCCACCGTCACCGCCCTTGACTTCGCCGATTCACCTCCGCTGGGCCCGTTCGTCGACCGCGAAGGCAAGCCGGTTGCTCCCCTCGGCGAGGGCGAGATTGCCTTGAACTCCTGGGCTGCCGACGATCTGAAGGCGAAACTCGGCGACGTGATCCGCGTCCGCTATTTCGAACCGGAGAGCACCCACGGAGAGGTGAAAGAAACGGAAACCAAACTGCGGCTCGCAGCCATCGTCGCCTTGGAAGGGGCCGCGGCCGACCCCGACTTCACCCCCGAAGTCGAAGGTGTGACCGACCAACTATCGATCGCCGACTGGGATCCTCCTTTCCCCTTCGACGCTCGGGCGATTCGCGACCAGGACGAAACCTATTGGGACGAACATCGCGCCACCCCGAAAGCGTTCGTCTCGCTGCCCACCGGCCGAAAACTGTGGGGCAGCCGGTTCGGCGACACAACGACCCTGCGAGTCGTACCACGCGGCCAGGAATCTCTCCAATCCCTCGAGGCGGACCTCGCTGTGGATCCCCTCCCTTTCGGCTTCCGCTTCCAGCCGCTCAAGCGGCAGGGCCTGGCCGCCTCGCAAGGCGCCACGCCTTTCCACATTCTGTTCATTGCCTTCAGCTTCTTCGTGATTGCCGCCGCCCTGATGCTCGTGGTCCTGCTCTTCCGCCTGGGGATCGAACAGCGGGCCGAATCGATCGGCATCCTCCAGGCCGTCGGCCTGACGCGGCAGTCTATCGCCGGGCTCCTGGCCGTCGAAGGACTGCTCGTTGCCGCCATAGCCGCCCTGGCCGGATCGGCCCTGGGAATCGGCTACGCCGCTCTCATGCTCGCCGGCCTCAGAACCTGGTGGCTTGCCGCGGTCGTCACGCCGTTTCTTCGACTACACGTCAGCGAGACGAGCCTGATCGTCGGCTACGCAAGCGGCCTGGTCGTCTGCTTTGCCTCCATCCTGTGGGCCCTGTGGCGATCCCGGCGGACCAGCATCGCCCGTCTGCTGGCCGGTCAGTTTGACGGGGACAGCACCCTCGTGTCGCGGAAACGATCGTGGACTCGCTGGCTGGCGCCGGCCATGCTCCTGGCGGCCGTCGTTCTTGCCGTGGCAACCGGCGGATTCCGCGAAGAAGTCCGCGCCGCGGCCTTCTTCGGTGTCGGGGCCCTCGTGCTCGCCGCCGGCCTCCTCTTCGTGCGCCGGCGGCTGCGAGACCAGGCCACCGGCCCGGCCGTTGCCATCGGACGAGGAAACCTGATGCGGTTGACCCTCCGCAGTGCCGCCAGGAATCCCGGCCGAAGCACCCTGAGCGTCGGACTGATCGCCTCGACGAGCTTCCTGATCGTGGCCATCAGCGCATTTCATCTCGATCCGACGCAGCAGGAGCCCCGGCTCGACAGCGGAAACGGCGGCTTCGCACTCGTCGCCGAGTCGGACCAACCGATCCTCTTCGACGTCAATACCGAAGACGGCCGATTCGACCTGAGCTTCTCGGATGAAGATTCCGACCTCCTTGCTTCGACCAAGACCTACGGCCTGCGAGTCCAAGGGGGCGACGATGCAAGTTGCCTCAACCTTTATCAGGCTCGCCAGCCGCGAATCCTCGGTCTGCCCGAAAATCTGCTCCAACGCGGGGGTTTCGCCTGGGCCTCCACGGCGGCCAAGACGCCGGAAGAAAAGGCCGACCCGTGGCTGCTGCTCGAAAAGCCTCTGCCGCCAGACGCCGACGGCACTCCCTGCGTTCCCGTCGTCATGGATGCGAACACCGCCATGTATGCACTCCATCTCACCGGAGGCGTAGGGCAGACGTACGATATTAGGGACGACCGGGATCAGACGGTTCGCTTGCGCATTGTCGGTCTCCTGGGAAACTCCATCCTCCAAGGGGATCTGCTTGTCGCAGAAAGTCGACTGCTCGAGCACTTCCCGCACATCAGCGGGCGGCGCTTCTTTCTCGTCGAGTGTGACCCCGAGAAAACCGCCGCCGTCGCGGCCGCCTGGAACCGCACGCTCGGAGACTTCGGTCTCGCTACCGAAACGACCGGACAGCGACTGGCCCGCTTCCTGGCCGTACAGAATACCTATCTGTCGACCTTCCAGAGCCTGGGCGGTCTGGGCCTGCTGTTGGGAACGTTTGGCCTGGCGGCCGTCCAACTCCGCAACGTGCTGGAACGGCGCCGCGAACTGGCCCTCCTCCGCGCCGTCGGCTTTCGCCGGGCAACCCTCGGTTGCCTGGTCCTGCTGGAAAACGCCCTGCTCCTTCTGGCCGGCCTGGGCTGTGGCGTCGTTGCTGCCGCGGTCGCCGTTCTTCCGCATCTCCTTTCCGGCAGTGCCGCAGTCCCCTTTCAGTCGGTCGGCGCAATCCTGCTCGCCATCCTTGTCGTCGGGCTCCTCGCCTCCCTGCTTGCCGTCCGCGCCACACTCCGCGCCCCGCTCATCGCCGCCCTTCGCGGACAGTAGTGGGTGCGGCCCGCTCATTGAACCCTGCTATCCTGCGTTGCTCGAATTGTCGTCCGAGTCCGCGTTGCTCTCTTCGCCGCGGAATAAGATCATTACGAGCGAAACTAAGAACAAGACCGCGGCGATTCCGGCAGCAATCGCCAGTGCTCGCCACACATATCCCCAATGATCAATGCCCACTGAGACTCCGGCTGCCAGCATTCCCAAGAACAGGCGTTGGGAGTCTGAGGCACGCACTTCCTTCTCGAGGAGTGTCGTTCTCTGAGATGGGTCCGGCATGACGCCGTTCTCGTCAAGAGCTTCGTCCATCGCGTCCCCAGACGTGAAAGAATCCACGACGTCACCTGGACGGCGTGCCACATACACGCCGACGCTCGTGTAACCGAGACCAAAGACAAACAACCCCCAGGAGATAGTCAAGGCCGCTCCTGCCCAAGGGGATAATTCTGTCAGCAACAGAAGAGCCAAGTCGGCCGCGGCAAGCAGCGAGTAGAGAAATACCAGCGCGTGGTTGTATGCCGCAGCGACACGAATCGAGTTCTCGAGGTAGTCATGGTGCCGATCTGGCCTCGCGCGGGACAATTCCGACAATCCCTCGAATGCTTCACGACGGTGCCTTGCCATTCTTCTGGAGCCTCATCTGTTTTGGGGAACATACATGGGGGTGGGAGTTGCCATTCTGAGAATCCTCGTCCAAAGGTTCGACGCCGCCAAGGGGCCTACGCAACCGAAGTTCCTCACGGGCGACTGTTACAGCATCAATCGCCACGCTGAAAGCGCTGGCAGCACTGCAATCACCAGAAACTTATTGATATTCAATCTCAAATCTCCCTTGACCCCTCGGACTCCCTCGCTAAAATCGTCAATTGAAACAGACAAAAATGTCTTTTTTCGACGCCGGGCATCGAGTGACAAATGAGCAGCAAACCAGCCCTGGAGAAAAGACAACGGACTTTCGTCGGGACCCCAACTCGCTGTCAAATCGAAAGAAAACGAGGCAGTCCCTGAGTGCAGGCCAACGCCTGGGGCCATGGGAGCAGTGAGTCCGACATGAAGTCGTTCATGAGTCTCAAGGAGGACAACCATGCTGGTATTAAGCCGGAAAAAGGGTGAGCGAGTGCTCATCGGACGGGACATCTACGTCAAGGTCGTCGACGTCCGCGGCGATCGCGTGAAACTCGGATTCGAGGGACCCGACGAAGTCCCCATCCATCGCGAGGAACTCGCCGTGCAGATTGCGACCGAGGCCCTGTTCAGCGAGTGCGTCGCGGCACACTGACGCAGGCCGGCAGCGATCGTCACGTGCCTCGCCGCGACCCAAACCACTCGATCTGGCGGCGAGGGCAGAAACGGAGTCCGTGCGCCTCGCAGTAGGGCTCCAGCCAAACGGCCTTCGCCGCAAGCAGGTCCACTTCGGTTCCCTGCGGCATGAGCATCACGCGACCGCGATCGATTTCCGGAAACTCTTGCAGGTAGAGTTCCATGTCGACGCAATCCTCTCTTCGATCGATCACGAATTTGAACTGGTACTCGTACCGGTCGATCAATTGCCGAATCACCTCAGGCACGTGCCGGGTACGTTCGTGCCGCTCCGCCCAGCGAGCGTTCTTTTCCGGCGAAGGCCGCGAACTGCTTGTCTTCGGGCTGATCGACATCAGGTCGCACTGAACCGGCAGGTCCAGGGTGCCCGCCGTCTCGATGGTGATGTGCTTATCCAGGTCGCGAAGCCGCTGGCAGAGCGGCAGCATCTCGGCAAACAACATCGGCTCGCCGCCGGTCACCACCACGTGGCGGCAGCCGAACGCCTCGATCTGTGCCGCCAATTCATCGACCGGCCGGTCTTCGCCTTCGGGATGCCACGAGGCATAAGGTGTGTCGCAATACCAGCAGCGCAGATTGCAGCCGCTGGCGCGAACGAAGACGCTCTTCGTTCCCGTCAGAAAACCCTCACCCTGGATCGACTCGTAAACCTCAGCGATTCGCATCGATAACCTTCGCAGCCGAGTCTGTCCCAGACTCGGAGTAATCTGAAACACGTAGTCGAGTCTGTCCCAGACTCGGATCATTGTCCTTGGTGACGGGAGATCGCTCGGAAAGGGCCGACTTACCGGTAAGCGATCGGATCCCTCTGCCCTGCCTCGGCAAAGCCCCTGAGACGCAACCGGCACGCATCGCAGTGCCCACAGCTCAAGCCGTCGGCCCCCGGATCGTAACACGAGTGCGTCAGCCCGTAATCGACGCCCAGTTCCGTCCCGCGCCGAATGATCTCGGCCTTAGTCAGCCGGATCAGCGGAGCATGAACCACGAACTTGAGTGTCCCTTCGACTCCCGCCTTGGTCGCCAAGTTCGCCGTTCGTTCAAAGGCCTCGATGAACTCAGGCCGGCAGTCGGGGTAGCCGCTGTAGTCGACCGCATTGACGCCGATGAAGATATCGGCCGCCCCTACCGCCTCGGCAAACGCCAGGGCCATCGAGAGCATCACCGTGTTTCGGGCCGGCACGTAGGTGACCGGAATCCCGTGCCCCATCTCCTCGTCGCCCCGATCCTTGGGCACCTCGATGGCGGCCGTCAAGGCGCTGGCGCCGAAGGCCCCCAGGTCGATCCGCAATACTTCATGCCGGACCACGTCCAGCATCTTCGCCACCCGCCGGGCCGCCTCCAACTCGAATCGATGCCGCTGCCCGTAGTCGATCGTCAACGCGCACAGATCGAAGCCCTCGCTCTTCGCGATGGCAGCCGTGGTGGCCGAATCCAGTCCGCCCGACAGCAGCACCACAGCCGGCAGGGGCATGTCATTCTTCCTCCAGGTTGCGGGGGTTTCCCAAAACACTCCATCATGCCAAAATATCTGGTTTAAGAAAAGGAGTAACACTTCAGCCAAATGAAATAGCTGGAAGGGTCGGTAGGCGGAGGAACCCCGGTCGACTGTGAACACGTTCACATGCGTCAAATCGCCTTCCCAGTCCATCCCGCGCTGCCCGCCTTCCGACCGGCATTCCTGCTACTTCAGATGGCTGAACAGATACGAAAAGGAGTTGCCCTGTGGCCGACGAATTCCGCCAGATCCTCGAAACCTTCGAAAACCAGTACCCCGATCGGGACTACGAAATCGAGATCGTGGCCCCCGAGTTCACGTCCGTCTGCCCCAAGACGGGTCAGCCCGATTTCGGCGCCATGACGATCCGCTACGTACCCGACCGCACGTGCGTGGAACTCAAGAGCCTGAAATTCTATCTTCAGCGCTATCGAAATGAGGGCATCTTCTACGAGAACGTCACCAACCGGATCCTCGACGATCTGGTTGCCGTGCTCCAGCCCCGCCGCATGACTCTCCAAGCCGCCTTCACCCCCCGCGGCGGCATCACGACAACGGTCACCGCCCGATTCGAGAAATCCGCCTAGCCACGGCTACAAAGAATGACAAAAACATGGATGACAGAAACATAGCTGCCTGTCGTTGGCATGAGCCCTGACAGATCCAATTGCCCGCATCTTGCTCTCCCATTTTTCTGTCATCAATCTTTCTGTCAAACTACCACTCAGTACCTCCCGGCCCGCCTCCCGGCAGCAGCCCAATAATCTCCCGCCCGGCCTCTTCCACCGACTTGTTCGTCACGTCGATCCGCCGCCAGCCATAATTCGCACAAAGCCGCCGGGCAAGTTGAACTTCCTGCTGAGCCTGCGCAAACGACGCATAGCTCTCCACCGGAATCCCTTCCCGCTCCGCCCGCACCCGGCGCAATTCCGCCAGCCGCTCGGGCAGCATGATCAAGCAGAATACCTTCTCCGCAGGCACGCGGAGCAACGCCTTGGGCGGATCCATGCCGGGAATCAACGGCACATTCGCCGCAAACCAGCCGTGATAGGCGAGGTAGAGCATGGTAGGGGTCTTCATCGAACGCGAGACCCCCACCAGCACCACCTCCGCCTTGTCGAGGTCTTCAGTATTCTGCCCGTCATCGTGACGGAACGAGAAATCGACCGCTTCGATCTCCCGCCAGCGTGCCTCCAGACGCTCTTCAAACAGCCCCGGCATCTCACGGGGAGTCAGCTTCAGCAGGGCCGCCAGGCGTTCCAACAGCGGGCCCAGCATGTCCAGTGCTTCCACATGGTACAGCCGGGCCTCTTCCAGCATCGTTCTCCGCAGTTCATCCGATACGAGCGTATGCAGGATCAACGACGGTTGGATCGCGGCCTCCTCGACCACCTTGCGCACCTGCTCGGCCGAACGTACCTTGGGCCGGCGCTCAATCCGCACGTCGGCCTCCGAGAACTGCACCAGCGCAGCCTGAACCACTCTTTCAGCCGTTCCGCCGGTTGCGTCCGAAACGATATACAAGGTGGGCATGTCTTCCACGGTGCGTCAGAACGCACCCCATATCTCAACCGCGCAAGCGAACCGCCGGGGAATCCCCGTACTCGATTACTGCCGGCATTCCGTCGCGCACAATCGATAACCGAGCCGCTTCGGTCACCAACTCGTTGATCGAACTGTTCGCCGGGGTTGCAAGCAGCCCGCGCCCGTCGATCTCGGCCAGACACTTTCGGCGGGCGTCCAAAGCGGACTTGCCTTCCAAACCCTCCCCGGCCGCATTCGTCCGCATCGCGGCCAGCGCCAGGGCCTCGATCGACTCGAAGCCATAGCCGACCGGCTTCAATCCCTGCCCCTCGTAGGGTACGAGCTTGAAGTAATCGGGGCTGATGAAACGGAAATGGGCGCCCGAGGCGTCGTCGACGTAGCCCTGCTGGACCCCGCGGTATTGGTCGTCGTGCTTGAGCACGGCGCCGCAGTCGTCGCCTTCGCAGTACAGCACCAGGCACTGGTCGTTCATTCCGGCGCCTTTGTCGGGGTAGCCCAGACCGTCCGTCACACTCAGCACGGCGCCGTTTTCCCAAACCACCCGCCCTGCGGCCCACATGTAGCCCACGTTGCCGTTGGGAAACCTCCCCTCCACGCCGCGCACCGACACCTCCACCGGCTTGAGCCCGGTGATGAAGTAGACCAGGTCGACGTAGTGGCAGCCCACGTAGGTGAAGGGGTCGCTGTTCTCGCGGGTGAACCAGTTCTGGAAGTTCGAGTGCCGATAGTAATACGGCTCGATCATCTTGGCCTCGCCGGCGCGAAACTCGCCGAACCGCCCCGCCCGGTACAGACGCCGCGCGTCCAACGACCGCCGATCGAACCGCTTGTGGTACTCGACTCCCACAAACAGTCCCTTCTCCCGAGCCAGTCGCTCGATTTCGACCGACTCGGCATAGGTCGGCACCAGCGGCTTGACGGACAGCACATGCTGATCGTGTTCCAACGCCACCCGGATCACCCGGCCATGGACGTGATCCGGAACCGCCACGACCACCAGGTTCCTCGGGGGTAGCTCGGCAATCGCCTCCCGATACAGATCGGGAAGCACCGTGTCGTCGGATGCGTCGAGCGGCGGGGAGGCCTCGAACCCGTGTTCCGGAAAAGCCTGCTTCAAGCTCGGCGATTCCGCCAAGGAACGAAGCGGAGCCGGATTCAAGGCACAGACCTTGATCCCTCCCACCACGCCGTTTCGCTGAAGCTGATACAGCGAGGGCAGAATCTGATCGTGGGTGATCATCCCCCCGCCCACGACAACCACTTCAAGCTTCTGTCGGGTCTCGTTCATCGGCATGCCTCCTCAACCGCCTCCTCCAGCACCGAGAGGCTCTCCAGAACCGGCTCCTCAGTAATGGTCAGAGGCGGTGCAATCTTGACCGACGCTCCTCCAAAGCCAACCGGGGCAAACATGAGCAGCCCTTTCTCCACGCAGCGGCGCACAATGTCGGCTGCCAGCGGCGAACTCGCCTCGATGCTGCCCGGCTTGACCATGTGGAGCGACGCCACCAGCCCCTTCCCGTGGACGGCCCCGATATGCTTGGGATACCGCTTGCCCAACTCTCGCAGTCGCGGCTGAAGCATGTCGCCCAGCTTGCGTGCATTCTCGACAAGCCCCTCTTCCTCAATCACGTCCAGGCATGCCAGCGACGCCGCTGCGCAGACAGGGTTGCCTGTGTGGGTCGAGGTCATCGAACCGGGCGGATAGAGATCCATGATCGCCGGACGCCCGATCACCGCCGACAACGGCATCCCGCCGGAAATCCCCTTGCCGCAGCAGATCAGGTCGGGCACGATCTCGTAGTGCTCGAATCCCCAATACTTGCCCGTCCGGCCGAAACCGGCCTGCACTTCGTCGCAAATCAGCAACGCCTGATGCTCGTCGCACCATTTCCGCATGGCCTGCATATAGTCGGCCGGCGCGAAGCTGGCGTTGCCGCCCTGGTACGTCTCGGTCATCACCCCTGCCACCCGATCGGGAGCCACCCCCAGGGCGTCGAGCGCCTTGAGGAATCCCTCAAAACTGGTGTCTTCGTGGCGGAAACCGTCAGGAAATGGAACCTGGACCATGTCCTTGTCCAGGTTGACAATCCACGCCTTCAGACTCGGAATTCCCCCCGCCATCTGGGCGCCGAGCGTCCGTCCGTGGAACGCGTTGTGGTAGGTGACGATCACGATCTTGTCGTCGTGAATCTCCCGTCCGTGCGTCCGGGCGAGTTTGATGGCGCACTCGACGGCCTCCGCACCCGTGGTCAGCAGAAACACCTTCCCCAGTCCGTCCGGTGCCACCTCGGCCAAACGTGCAGCCAGGTTAGCTCGCACCTCGGAGGGGAAGCAGTAATTGTGCGTCAGCCCGTGCTGAATCTGATCGACCATGGCGCCGCAGATCTTCGGATGGCTGTGTCCGGCGTTGGTTACCAGCACGCCCGACGACCAGTCCAGCCACATGTTCCCCCAACGATCGTAAACCTGGAACCCTTCCGCATGGTCCCAGACGACCGGCGGCTGCCCGCTCATCGAACGCGGCTCGAAACTCCGCAGCCGCTCCAGAACCGGTACCGACTCCGGAACCGGGATGTCGGTGACAATACGGCGATACTTGGTTTCCACGCGGGCGACTTTGCGGGGCGTGAGATCTTGTCCCATTTCGGCTCCCATTTGAATCTCTCCTGACGATATGCGTGCCCACCCGGTGGGTCGAAGCGGGCGCAGGTCTCGTTCTAGCTCGGCGAGGGAGTGCCACCACGGATGCCGACCCGAGCGTTTCATCCAAGCGCAATAAAAAAACTCCAGCACCAGCCGGCCCGGTATTTCGGGGATTCGGTCCAATGCGGAGTACTCGTGGGTGCCGACAGTGCCCCTACGGATGTCGGCGAGCGTTCAAGTTTTGGGGGGAGAGCGGCGGGCCCCAAGCCACAATCTCGACTCTCCTGGCTGAAATTATAACCGGAGTCCAGCCGCCTGCAAGTGAGGCTCCCCTACCTCCTGCCCCCTTGCAAGTCACCCCTCAGCCGCCCACAATATGCCTTACCGATCGACTTTCTCCCTCACCCGTGCCCTCTTGCCGAAGAAACGGAAACTGCCATGGCCGACAAGCCCCGCGTGATTCTGACCGGATTTGCCGACGAAGCAGCCAACAACAAGCTCGCCGTCGAGCAGTTTGCCGCCTTCGCCGCCTTGGGACTCCAGTACTACAGCATCCGCTTCATCGACCTCGGCGAGGGCGTCAAGAACGTCATGCTCCTCACCAAGGCCGAAATTGCCAAGATCCGCCAACTCCAGAACGAATACGGCCTGAACGTCTCCTCCATCGGTTCACCCATCGGCAAAGTGAAGTTGGAAGACGTCGACGACGGCACGTCCAACAGGTACGTCCCCTTCAAGAAATACCTGGCCAAAGACGTCGCCAAGGCCTGCGAACTGGCCCACGCCTTCGAAACCAAGTTGATCCGCGGGTTCTCGTTCTACCATCCCAAGGATTCCAATCCCCGCGACTATCTCAACAAGGCGGTCGATCAACTGGGCCAGATCGCCGAAGCCTGCCATCGGTCCGACCTCACGTTCGGACTCGAAGTGGAAGCCAATCTGATCGGCAGCGAGGGGCACATCCTGGCCGAAATCTATCGGCAGGTCAATCATCCGGCCATGGTGTTGATCTTCGACGGCGCCAACATCGTCGTGCAGGGATACACCCAGGAAGAAGTCTACGAGCAGTACGTGGCTATGAAGCCGGGACTCGGTTGGCTCCACATCAAGGACTATCTGCGACCGCAAATGCAGAAGAAGGGGGGCCATGTCGACGAGGACAAAATGGCCGGATTCGTGCCTGCCGATCGGGGCTACACGGGCCATGAGGCCATCCTGCGAGACTTCGCCACCATCATCCCCAAGCTCGAGCGAAGCTTGAAACGCCGCGGTATTCCCGGCGTGTTCGTCGACATGGAACCCCACGTCAAAGGCGGCGGGCAGTTTGGCGGCTTCAGCGGACCGGACGGTATGGGCGTGGCCCTGCGAGCCTTTACCAAGGTCCTCGACTACGTCGGGATCGACTACCACCTCCGCGACTTCGACGACATTCGAGCCGCCCGCGGCTTCTGACCCGCTCGTCCGGCCGCCGACGCCCCTCGCCCCCATTCAATAGCCGGGCAAGCCCGTCAAGTCAGGGCGCCGCCCGCCCCTGCATCGCCGCTGATTTCTTCTGCCGGACCCTCGGTGACTGCCAGATCCTCGGTTTCATTCTCGGGCGCATCCTCGGTTGCGCTAGAGGATTGGTGCTCGCCGGACCCGTTGCGTGGCTGTCTGGTCAGGTAGGCGTATCCGGCAATCGCCGCATATTGCACTCCCCAAAGGATGGCGATGAGAACGACCGCGAGGCCCATGTAGTAATACGTGTGGCTGCCCGGACTGACGTGCCAGCGATAGAACAGAAATCCGGCCGTTCCCAAAGCCACGGCAACGATGCCCAACTTCGCGTGGACCGATTTCATGAGACGCGACCGCGCATGCGTATCGAGGTTCGTCTGGGCGGACAGATTTGCCAGTTCCCGTAGCGTGACCAGATCCACGGCCCGCTCCGGCGCCCGAGTTCGAGGCCCGCTTGTCCTCGCCGTGACCGGTTCTTCTACGACAGAATGCGATGGGGATCTGGCAGTCGCCTCGCTATCTTCTGTCGAATACGACGTATCCCTGCTTGGTTCCGTGTGCTGCAATTCCTCGCTCCGCCGTACCGATCGCGGCGCCGGGGCTGCCGGGGCTGTCGAACCACCGGAGTCGGAACGCCCGCCACCTACTCTGGCCAGCAGGCTGGCCATGTAGGCCTCAATCGATTCCTCTTCCTCGGCGTTGCCCGCCTCCCTGGCCGGGGGGCGGTAGCTCCGGGATCGGTCTTCTTCCGACCGCGGCACAAAGGAATCGGCAATCACCGGATCGGCGAGAAGAATCTCAGACACCGAGCGATGTCGGGTGCCCCCCTCCTCACGCAGCGAAATCGTCTGGCCTGACTCAGACGGCTCGGAATCGGCCTCGGCATAGCTGCCTCGCAACTCGGAGAACTGATCCATTGGGTGCGTATTCGACGCCGCGCTGGCCTCCATCCGCCTGAAGAGATCCACAGAGTTCGTCGACTCCTCTCTCTCCGGTGCGTCGAGGAAGTCCAACCCTCCCGAGAAGGACGACTCCGCCGGCGAATTGGGCGAGGGACGAGGAATCCGCTCGAATTCGGCGATTCGCTCGTCGAGTTCGCGTTCCCGGACATCGAGTTGCTCGGCCCTGACCGCCAATTGGGTCTCCGCCTCTGCTTGCAGCGATTCCCATTCCGCCCGGTCGCTTGCCAACGCAGCCTTCTGTTCGTCAAGGGCTTCCTTCTGACGATCGAGTTGCTCGGCTCGTTGCTCGATTTGCTTTCGGGCTTCAAACTGTGCCGCTTCCCACTTCTCTTGTTCCTCCCCAAACGCCTCGCGCTCGCTCCAGAGCTCCGCGGTCTCTCGGGCAACGACGCCCGACTGCTGCTCGACCTCGATTCGCTCTCGCTCGACTTCGGCAGCCAGCGTTTCGCAACGCTTTCGATCACCGTCGACCGTTTCTCGTTCCTTCTCGATAGCCTCGCGGATCTCGTCGAGCTCCTCGCGCGTATGGATCAACGCTTGACGCTGCTTTTCGAGTTCGGCCCGAAGTGCCTCCGCCTCCTCAGACCGTTCACGAAAACTCGCGGCGTCCTGGGCGGCCTGCTCGAGTTCCTCCTGCCTCGCGGCCAGTTCCTCGCTGACCCGGTCTGTCTCTTGACGCTGCTTTTCGAGTTCGGCCCGAAGTGCCTCCGCCTCCTCAGACCGCTGGCGCAGACTTGCCGCATCCTGGACAGCCCGCTCGAGTTCCTCCTGCCTTGTGGCGAATTCCTCGCTAACCCGGTCTGTCTCTTGACGCTGCTTTTCGAGTTCGGCCCGAAGTGCCTCCGCCTCCTCAGACCGTTGGCGCAGACTTGCCGCATCCTGGACAGCCCGCTCGAGTTCCTCCTGCCTTGTGGCCAGTTCCTCGCTGACCCGATCCGTCTCTTGACGCTGCTTTTCGAGTTCGGCCCGAAGTGCCTCGGCCTCCTCAGACCGCTGGCGCAGACTTGCCACACCCTGGACGGCCCGCTCGAGTTCCTCCTGGCTTGTGGCCAGTTCCTCGCTGACCCGGTCTGCCTCTTGACGCTGCTTTTCGAGTTCAGTCCGAAGTGCCTCCGCCTCCTCAGACCGCTGGCGCAGATTTGCCGCATCCTGGACGGCACGCTCGAGTTCCTCCTGCCTTGTGGCGAATTCCTCGCGAACCCGGTCTGTCTCTTGACACTGCTTTTCGAGTTCGGCCCGAAGTGCCTCCGCCTCCTCAGACCGCTGGCGCAGACTTGCCGCATCCTGGACGGCACGCTCGAGTTCCTCCTGCCTTGCGGCCAGTTCGTCGCGAGCGCGGTCTAGGCTCCGCCGCTCCTTCGCAATCTCCTCGCGGCTCGAATCGGTCTCGCGGGCAAGCCGTTCGAGATCAGCCTCCCGAGCCCGCAACTCCCGTTCGCGACGATCCCGTTCGGCCTGCTGTTCGCGAAGCAGCGATTGAGCCTCTTCGAGTAGTACCCGTTCACGCTCTAACTCATGCGGTCCATCGGCAGCCCTGTCGAGTACGCCTGACTGGGGGGTCGATGCTCCCTTGCTCGTTTCGTATTCGCTGAGTTCGTCTGTCAGTTGCTCGATTCGTCGATGGGCTTCTCGGAGTCGGCCAAGAATTTTTTCGGTTCTTTTTCGGGCGACGTCCTTGGCAGCGCGTAGTCGCTCGACTACACTATCGCGCTTTCCGACCCCACCAGCGAGTTTCGTAGAGGCGGTGAAATCGTTCGCAGCGTCGAGATTCGGGGCCGTACCCGAGTCGAGGACCTCGAAATCGATGGGGCCGATGGAGAGCCGGTCTCCCGTGTGAAGCGGAGCGTCCGTGAAGGAAGCACCGTTAAGGCGGGTATCCGCTGCCCATCGTCTCACGACGGTTCGCACGGCCTTACGAATGAGAACGCAATGGAGAGGCTGGACCCCGCGAGCCCGGATCCGCAAAGTGCAGTTCTCTCCGGATCCGATGGTGCATTTGGCGCTTCGGAGGCGGACAATCTGCCCTTCCCGAGGTGAGCCGCAGATCCGCAGCACCAGCGGACCCGGACAGGTCGTCGTGCCGGTGCCGCTGCCTGCTCTCGGGCCTGCGTTGGTCACTGCCTCCACCATGTTGTTGTTTCCCTTTTTCGCCACGGACTCAGGGACCCGGCCCACGACGACCTTGCACGCGATTCCGCGAGCATGGGATTAGAGAGCCGGTAAACCTCTTGGTGGATTTAGCTTGCGCACAACGGCCGGTCAAAGGACTCAGCACTCTCCAGGCACATTCCTCCGGAGAATGGCAAAAAAGGGCTGTATATCCTTGCCGGTTTTGTCGATTATCCGATAGCAACAAACGAACGACGGACCTGATCCTGCCACGAGCGGGGTGTCTGGTCCGACGGTCTCCATCTGATGCCTCCGAAAGTGTCCGAGTTTTGGACCTGGGCCTCGGGAGAGTTCCGAGGGCGGCGCCAAGGTGGGGGGGCAGGCCCCAACCGATGGCCCTAAAGCGTGTGTTGCCAGGACATTGCGAAACCAACATGTCCGGGCAGTGATTTATTTCGGTGGTTCCTGTTTTTTTGGGAACCCCTGAGCCCGTTTAGCGTACTATATTTTGGTTGCGGCGGTGCGAGCTGAAACACTCTTGCCAGACCCGCATCTTGTCAATCGTGGAACCTCTCACAGAGAAGAGGGTTCGAGACCGGCTTGAGATGGGGGACTCCCCCACAAAACGGGTGCCAGGATCGAACGCCGAGGTGTTCAGCCATGAAAAATCGCAAAGAAGCCATGTTGAACATGCGTCAGATTCTGATCAAGCGGCGAGATGCGCTCCGTCAGGCCCTTGCCGGTGATCTCAGCATGCTTAAGGAGATGCGATCCGACGCGTCGGGTGACGTCGTCGATTGGGCGCTCGATTCCGTCCAGGACGAAATCAATTCCCAGTTGGCGGAAGTCGAAAGCCGCGAGTTGGCCCGCATCGAGAACGCCCTCGAACGGATGCGCGACGGACAGTACGGCGCCTGTGAAGGTTGCGGTGGCGCCATCCCGGTTGCGCGCCTGAACGCCCTCCCCTACGCCACTCTCTGCATCAAGTGCCAACGCGAGGCCGAACGAGAAGGTGGCGGTGGCAGCGGAGTGGTCGATTGGACTCGCCTGGTCGACGTAGGCGGGAGCGATGCCGACCTCTCGATCAACGACATTGAACTCGATGTCTCCTGACGAGCCGGCCGAAGGTCAGGTTGAGCCGATTCGTACGGCTGCCGGTTCGTAACCAGGCACGCGTTCGTGCTGTCGTGGGAAACAGCCATGGCGAGATATTTCTGCCCGTCGCCGGTTCGATTCGTCGTGCCGGCGTTTTTACTTCTTGTCGCCCTCAGTGCCGTCCTCGGCGGGACGCTCGCTCCGGCGCAATCGGTCTTCGAAACCGCCATCGAACGCCACGGACCCGTCAGGCCCGACCGGCGCCAGGAACTCCTCCGCCAGTTGCAGGCCCACGCTGCCGTGCTTCAGGCACAGTCCGACGCGGCCAAGTTGATCGTCAAACTCGTTGGTCCCGCCGTCGTCCATATCGACGCCGACGTAACCGACCAGACCGTGCCCATCCACGGCCGGCGCCGTTTCCGTGAAGAGGCCGGCTCCGGAGTCATCGTCCGCATCGGCGATGCGTTTTGCGTCCTGACGAACCGTCACGTCGTCAACGGCGCCGCGCCCGACAAGATCAAGATCACCCTGGCCGACGGGCGACCAATCCAGCCCAAACAGGTTTGGACGGAGATGCAAACCGACGTCGGGGTCCTGCGGATCGAGGCCCCCGATCTCGTGGCCGCCGATGTGGGCGACAGCGACGCCCTCGAAATCGGCGATTTCGTCTTCGCCATGGGCAGCCCCTTCGGACTGAGCCACTCCGTCACCTTCGGCATCATCAGCGCTAAAGGCCGACGCGAACTCGAACTGGGCCACTCGGGCCTGGAATTCCAGGACTTCCTCCAAACCGACGCCGCCATCAACCCGGGCAACAGCGGCGGACCGCTCGTCAATCTGCAGGGCCAGGTGATCGGAATCAACACGGCGATCGCCAGCAATTCGGGGGGGAGCGAGGGAATTGGCTTCACCATCCCCATACGCATGTTCATGTTCACGGCTCGGCAACTCGTCGAAACCGGCAAGGTGCGCCGAGCCTATCTGGGAGTCAGCCTGAGCCCCGATTTCGACGCAGCGGCCGCTGCCGCCGCCGGGCTTCCCAGGCCCTTCGGCACCCTGGTCTCCGACGTCATCGACGGCACGCCCGCCGCACAGGCTGGAATCCGGAAGGGCGATATCATCCTTCAGTTCGACGGCGTCGTGGTCGAAGACGACACCCACCTGATCAACGCCGTCAAACTCACCGAGATCGACCGGCAGGTCGCCGTCGTCGTCCTCCGTGACCGCCAACCGCTGACCCTGCAACTCCGCCTGGCCGAATTGGCAGACGAGTGATCGTCCGCCGGCTCCACGCCCTGAAGAATCGCGACCTCGCTCAGAAACAAGCCAAACTTCACCACCAGAAACCCGAACCCCATCATCGCCAGCCCCGTGCGGATCCAAGCCAGCAGGGTTCGTTCGGCGGCCAAAATCACACGGGGGTCGTTCTCGGCAACCGGCCCGGCCGACTTGCTCACTGCCGCACTCTCTTCCTGATCATCCATGGAACTGCCTCGCCTACCGCGGCCACCTCGACCGCCTTCCATTTCTCCGGGTGCAGCACCCGAAACCTGGTCCGATCACCACAAAAATGAGGGATTGCCGGTTCTTGTTCCCCTGTGGAGGGCTTGCATAGCCAATCTGCCACACCCGACAATAAGACCCCGTCAGACTTGCCGCAATAACCTCCACCAATATCCGCGCAGGATCGCGCCACTGCAAGACCCGCTCTCGGCAACCAAGGAGAAACCGCAATGAAACCGTTCCTGGCACTATTGGGCGCCGCAGTTCTGTCTGCTTCCCTCCAAGGGGCGGTCACAGAAGGTGAAAACCTCCTCATCAACGGCGGCTTCGACGCCGAACAAGTCGACTTCCCCGAATTCTGGAGCCCCTCCTCCGCCAGAAACGTCGTCTACGACCGGTCCGGCGGACCCGACGGAAAGAAAGCGGCCGTCATCCTCAAGAGCGACGACCCGAACTCCGCCACCGTCAGCCTGCGCCAGCAGGGTATGACCCTGGTCGCCGGCGAAACCTACAAGCTCAGCGCCCTGATCAAAACCAAAGCCTTCAAGTGCCGCTCCGGCGGGCTGATCGTCCACAACAGCGGCTGGATCTCTGCAACCGGCATCAGCAAATTGCCCGAGGACTCCGAGTGGACCCTTCACGAGAAGACGTTCAAGCTCATGACCTCCAAAAACAACGAATACGGCCTGGCCTTGTACGCCACTGGCATGACCGGCGAAATACACATCACCGACGTCAAGCTGGAGGCCGTCAGCGAAGCCGCCCGCAAAGGCTCCACCTCCCAGATGTCCATCGTGGGCGCCCCCAGGCTCGTTCCGCTCCAGCCCCTGCTCAACAAGATCCCCCACGCCCGGCCCGAACTGACCCTCAAGTTCTTCAGCCTCCTGCCCGACAAACGCGACGCCTACGAATGCCTCCTCTCCGTCGCCGGAGATCCGATCCCCCAACAGACCATTCCCCTCGGCAAAGACGGCAAGGCCCTCGTCAAGCTCCAGGGACTCCCTTGCGGCGATTGCTCGCTGAACGCCCTCGTCCGTCATCGCGAAACACGCAAGACCATCCTCGAAACCGGCTGGCCCGTCAGCATCATCGAGATTCCCACCATCGACCGCTCGAGCATCCGGCAACTCAACAATCTCGTCGCTGAACTCCTCAACGAGCCCCTCAAAAACTCCCCGGCGCCCCAGTCCTTCACCTTCGTCAATCCGCGCGATGGCTGGGTGTTTCTGGCCCTCGCCACCGGCTCGCCGGCAGCCGATCTGGTGGTCAGAATCGACGACCGCGACACCGTGATCACCGCGGCCACCGACCGCCTGGAAGCATTTCGTGAATTGCCTATGGGCGAGCACCGTGTCACCGTCAGTGGCAACCATGCCGACGACCGCCTGCTCGTGCGATCGATCCCCGAAATCTTCGACTATCCCCCCTGCGCAAGTTCCCACGTCCCCGAAAACGGCAGCTACGGCTGGGAGTTCATGAAGAAGCACATCCTCCCGGCCGTGACCACGCTCAACGGCGGCGCCCTGCCGGGCGACGCCCTCCCCGAATCCAAGGCCCTGGGCCTCAAGTGGCTGGCCAATTTCGGCGTCGATTCCCCGGGCGATCCCGCCGAACTCCGCGATCGCATGGAAAAACACCCCGGAATGACCCAGCCGCAGTACGACGGCTTCACCGCCGACGAACTCTTCTTCGCCCGTGCCACCATCGGCAACTACAGTCAGGCCCTCCGCCTCCTCCGCAACCCCGAGCCCCGCCTCGTCTACACTTGGATCGTCGGCAAGCCCAGCATCTCGTCCCTCCATACCGACTTCATGTCCACTGCCCTCAACGTCTCGAAGGGTCGCGGGCGGCTTCTGTTCGAAGCCTATTGCCACCCCCAAGAGAACGAACAGGCCGCCGCCGCCTATCTCGACAACATGGTAGGCGAGACCATGCGCCGCTTCAACGCCTACCTCCCCGACGCGGCCGCCGGAACCGGCATCATCTTCGGCAACTTCAACCAGATCCCCATCATCTCTCTGGAGCACAATCCGGCCGTCGACTTCAAGTACTTCCTCGACATGCAGGTCAACCTGATCGCCAACAGCCCCGACTTCAAGAACCTCGCCACCACGGGCTACTGGGGAACCTACTACGGCGACGAGGAGATGGTCCGCTGGTCCTTCAAGCTCATGCGCCACTATGCGGTCGAAGGCAACAAGGACATGCTGTCCGCCCGCTACGGGTTCAAATACAACCCCGGCTTCCTGGAGGGCGGCGACTTCGCCGACGGCCTGAACGGTTGGACGGCCTCGCCTGCCGCCGAAGGCTCCGTCCGTGCACACACCATTGCCGGCTACGGCAAGAACAGCCAAGGCCGCTGGGGCGGCGGCAGCTCCGGCGACACGGTCTGCGTCATGACCCGCAACGCCGACAAGCCCAATCGCATCAGCCAGACCGCGAAGGGGCTGGAGGTCGGAAAGGCCTACTGCCTCCAATTCGTCACGGCCGACCTCAACGACGTTACCGGCAAGAAGTACAACCCGCGCCGATACGGCATCCGTGCAGAACTCGAAGGGGCCGAGATCCTCCCCGACAAGAGCTTCGTTCACATCGACCGCCGCAATACCGGCCGCTATCGAGACAACAACAACGTCGCCAAGATCAACCTCAATCGTATCATCTTCCGGGCCAAGTCCCCCGAGCAGGTCGTCACTTTCCACGACCAAGACGCCCTCCCCGGCGAACAGCTCATCGTCAACTTCATCCAGTTCAAGCCCTATCTCGAGTAGCCACCCAACGCCAACCCGACGCGTGAGCGAGGACAGAAGGCTCTCCGTCCCGATCGGCCAGGTGGCTCTGTTTATCAGTGTGAACGCATCATCTTGTCCGATGCCGTCTTTTCCCGCCGAATTCTAATTCTGGGAATTCTGGGGACACAATACGCATATTGACACAATGGGCAAGATGCCATAAGCTCGCGGCATGGCTAGATTAGCAAGACTGGTGGTCCCAGGCCTGCCGCACCACGTCACGCAACGTGGAAACCGCCGACAGCAGACGTTTTTCTGCGACGACGACTATGTGGCCTACCTGGATCTGATGGCCGAGTGGTGCGGGGAGCACGGGGTAGAAATCTGGGCCTATCCGCGAAGAAGAGTTGCGCGATCTGCGCGACCACGGCCGCACGGGCCGGCCCTTGGGCAGCGCCGACTTTGTTGACCGACTGGAACGCCTCGTCGGCCGCACCCTCGGCCCGAAAAAGCCAGGCCGGAAACCAAAACTACTCAAACAGCCATAATCGGTATTGTGTCCCAGGAATTTGTGTCCCCGGAATTTACGGACCGAAGACCTGCTGTACGAGTTCCTGGGCCTTCTCGCAGGCGGCGTTGTCCGGCGCGGGGACCTTCTCCTGGCCGGCGTGATAGTAGACGTATGCTGCGACGGCTGCTGCGATGCCAAGTAGGACCAGCCAGCCGCTGGCGTAGACTTCGGTCGGTGGCGTGGGCCGGTCTACCCATCTCGGAAGCCCTTGGCCGAGCAGTCTGGGACAGGTGATCAAGAGGAGGGCAACAAGAAAAAGCACCCCCGAAAAGGCTACAAGCCGCAAGTCTCCATAGAAGCTGAGCGCCGCGATGCTGCCTATAGCGATACAAGCAGCGGCGGCCACATCCCACCGCTTCCGCCAGACTGCATTGTTACATGATTTGCTGCTGGTTCGTTCGTCGGGAAAATCCATGTCCTTCTTCATTTGACGACGTATCGAACAACTCCATCCTGACGATCCGTCGACTCCGTGTCGTCTAACAGTGCTTCTGTGGGATGATGGGTGGAACACCACGCTCATCTGCCCGCTACCGTCGGCGGGTCAGACACAGGGCCCGGTTTGCGGGCATGGACCTTCCAGATACCTGGAGAATGTCTCCACGTAGGGGGTCTCGAACTGCACCTTGGTAATCTCTCCGAACGGGATAGCATGCGGAGCCTTATCCCACCGTCCCAGCCCATCGAAGTTGGCGAAGCACACTCCTTCCTCGTCCACGGAGAGGATTTGCCCGATGTAGAAGTCTTCCACGTCCTCCTCCAAGTCCTCGCACTCCACGATGATGTTCTGACATCGGCGCTGCAGCCACTTCAGGATTTCGGGAATGTCGTCCAGGGGCACATCGCCGGGGACACTGATCCGGTCGAGCAGGCCCTCTGCCGCCAGCATACGCTCCCAGTGCCGCTCGTACTCGCCCGAGCGGACGCCGGTGATATCCTGCACGCGTAGTACCGTATACCCCTCCGGGGAGAAGTCGTGGAACTGCTGAAGCAACGTCCATTCGCGTCCAACTGCGAGAACAAACCCGTTGTGCCGTGGCTCGCTTGGGAACCCGCGGGTCAGACGCACCTTCTTCCGGGTACCGACCAACGACCGGAGTTGCTGCCGTACCTCGTCTTTGTCCACCGCATCACCCCGCGATTCTGCCGCCGAACTTGCCGGGAAGTTTCTGCCCGTCACCTACAGCCGCAAGATTACGACCGAACGTGCAAGCAGTCGATCGTTGTGAATCGTATTCTCGCAAACGGTTGCCGGATTGTCACGCCCTTCTCTCCATGAAGGTCAATCCGTGCGGAAGTGAGTATAGGGAGCCTTGCGATCCTGCACGTTCGACCAGGGGGGCGTTTGCTGAGGGGTGGTCCAGACCTGGCGCCCGTCCAGGGTCACGTGCATGACGACGCTGTCCATTTGGGCCACGGCGTAGCGCCACGAAGCCGATGTGCCCTTGCCGCCGGCCTCAATCAACAGCAGGACCTCCGGATCGGTCGCCTTGACGTACGCGAAGAGTGCGCCGTCGAGGACGTCGTGTTCCGGACTCGCGTAGCGCAGGACCGGACGGGGAATGAGTCGCAGCAGGTAGACCTGATCGGGAACGTGGCGATCGGTCACGTCGGCAGTGAACCGGGCGGTGATGCTGCGGATCTGCCGGAGGCGCTGAAACTCCGTGTCGGCCGGAACCGGGGCGTCGGGAATCGCGTGGTATTTCACCCCGGCACGATCGGGATACCATCTCAGGGCTCCGTCGTACTTTCCGATCAATGGTTCTGCCGACAGGGAGTGGAGTTCCGTCGACTGGTGGGTGAAAGGCGTGTACCACTTGAGAATGCTGGCGACTACGGCCGGGCGTCCCTTGTCGGTCCAGACGAAGACGTTCCCGTAGAGTTCGCCGTCAATCGGGTTGTCCCAGTGGAGCACCGAGCTGGGAACGAGCTTGAACTCATCGCCGTTCTTCGCGGCGAACGTCCACTGTTTGGCTTCAGCCCGGGTCAGAGCGTCGGCCTCGCGAGCATTCTGCGATTGGGAGTCGTCCTCGGTCTTGGGCGCCTGGGCAGTTGAGGGAGAAGCCCACAGACACATAAGCAGTGCGGCCAGCAGACCATGGACTGTCGACATCATCCCCTCCTCCCTCGGCCATCGGAACCACCGTCGAGATCCCCGTTACCCCGTCTCGTCCGCCTGCCTCACTGTGCCACTTGCCTTGGATATTGTCAAGCTTCTGCCACAAACAGGCGATCGCTGACGAGACCCCACCCTGGAGTAGGGCGTTCCCGTTGGGCGTGACTGGGTATGCCCTGCGATACGAGGCAAGCGTTACCCGCTCGTCAGGATAGTCCCTTTGCTTGCTGCTTGCCTGATTGTGCCCCGTGTGCCACAATCAGGCTGGGAGTGGCCGATCGGCCTGGCCGATGGTGCTTTGCCCTCCTGGTGGGAGGTCTTCATGAAACCGGTGGTGCGTCCAAATCCGCGTGCAGTCGCGGGCGGGAGGAAGTTCTCGCCGATCGTCCTTTGGCAGGTGATCGTCCTGCTCATCGTGGCTCTTTCCGCGTCATTCGGTCCAGGGATTCGTGCGGCCGAGCCCGGAGATCCTCGCGAGGTCATGCTTGAGACCATGCGTGAGAAGGCAGATGCCATCCAAGTGCGTCGCATCGGTGAAAACGAGGCTGAACGACTGCCGCTGATACCGGAGCCGTTTTTCCGCTACAGCGACGATCCACGGGCGATTGTGGACGCCTCGCTATGGGGAATCGGAGGTAAGGGGCGCCCCGCGGCGATGGCCAAGATCGAGTACTACGAGCGTCCCGGCGGCAAGGTCGGCTGGTTCTACTGCCTGGTTTCGTTGTCGGACGGCCTGCTCAACGCGGATTTCGAATCGAACCTGCAATGGCAATCGACTCAACCCGGCCTGAAAGCAGCGACATTCGAGGAATCGCCGGCCCCGGCAGGGGGCGAGGTGGCGAGGCTCGTTCAGATGAAGAACCTCGCTCGGCGTTTCACCGCCCGGGTCTTCGGCGCCTCCCTGAGCGCGCCCACGACTCAAGAGCAGATGAGGCTGTTGGCGCGGCCGCTCTACCGCTACGCCGACGAGGAATCGGGCCTGTACGACGGTGCCATTTTCGGATTCGGCACAAACGGCACGAATCCAGACCTTCTGCTGCTCGTTGAGCTTCGCGGCCCGACGATTGCGGAGGCGAAATGGCAGTGTGGGTTCGCTCGCATGACGACCGAGAGCCTGAGAGTGCACCTGGACGAGCGAGAGGTTTGGACGGCCAAGCGGGTTTACGCTTCTTCGCCCAACACTCCGGCTCTCTTCGATACCTGGCTCTTCTTCTTTGAACGGTGAGGCAAGCAGATGAAGTCCAAGGCGGTGTTCTTGCTCATTGCGATGTTGGTTGGGCCGGCGGCTTTGCCCGAGCGGATCCAGGCGGCCGATCCGAACGAATCGCCCGACGCCGTCGCGGCTCGGCAGTTGGCCGAGCAACGGCTCGGCGTGTTGAGGCGAGCGGCGGCTTCCTATGAGATCCGCGTGGGGCCGAACGGAGCGACCGAAGCGGTCCTTCGCCCCGAACCGGTCCTCCATTGGGCCAACCAGGTTCGTTATTCGCTTGACGGCGCCACGTTCATCTGGACGGCGGGCGGCCGGCCTCATGCGATGGCGTCGTTCTATTCGTCGACGGATGAGAAGAACTTTCGTCTGCTGGATCACGAGTTCCAGTCGTTGTCGCCCGGTCCCTTGGTCGCCCAGCGGAACGGCGCCCGGGTGTGGGCCCCGACCGAACCCGGGGTCGCGATGAAGCCTTTTCCCGATGCGCCGGCGCCGGCCAAGACGGCCGCGTTGCGGCTCGTTCAGATGCGGAGGTTGGCGAACGAGTTCACGGCGATTGGTTTTCCCTACGACTCGCGGAGCGAGGACCAGTGGCAGTTGCGGCTCATGCCCCAGCCGCTGTACCGCTACGAGGTGGAAGAGGGTGAGTTGATCGACGGGGCGCTGTTTGCGTTCGCCCACGGAACAGACCCGGATGTGATCGTCGTCCTGGAGGCCGGTGCCGGCCCGGAATCCAAGTGGAGTTACGGCCTGGGACGCATGTGCGGCCTCCCCCTGGAGGTCCGACTGCGAGACGAACTGATTTGGAAGGTCCCGTTGTGCTCCGTGAGCAGCAGGCCCGATCCGTCGCTGTTGTATCTGACTTTCTACAGGCGGCCGATCGAGAGGTAGGCTCTGCCATAGTTGAGTCTTCAGTCACAGGATGTACGCACCTCTGAAATCCGAAGCACGAAATCCGAAACAAACCCAGAATCCGAATATCAAAGGCTCGAAACACGACCGTGCGTGTTGCACGGTCGAGCGTCCTGTGGTTTAATATCAGCGCCCTTGTGCGGTGGGCGAAGAGCGGCGGTGAGTTGGGGATACGGGTAGCTTCCCTACAGGGCGAGCCAGTTTCTGAACCGGTTCCATTCGGGGGATAGCGGATTGGAGGGCATGGGGTGAAACGCGATCGGCGGTGGTATCGACCGGGCGCATGGACCGTTCCTGTCTGTTTGGGTGCGTTCTTGCTTGGCGCCACGGTTCTGACAGTTGCTTCCGCGGAGGAAACGCCCCAGGCGGGCGGCACTCGACGGGCTCTTCTCCTGTTTGGCCATCCGGGAACCGAGGTCTTCGAACAGATCTACCAGCGAAGTGCCGAGAATCTCCGCAGCGGCCTCGTCGAACGGCTTGGATTCTCGGCCGAGCACGTTTGGGTTCGCTGCGGGGTTGCGTCGGATTCGGAAGATCAGCCCGACCTGGCCGGTTATCGAGGACCTGCGACGCGAGACGGCATCGCCGCCGACGTTGCCGAACTGGCCGGGGCGTTGGGCCCAAACGACACGCTCTGGGTCATCGTGGCCGGGCACAGTCATTTCGACGGGCGACGGGTGTTTCTCAATCTGCCCGGGAGGGACATGGATCAGGCGGAGTTCGGCAAGCTGTTTCGAGACATTCATTGCGGGCAACAGGTGTTCTTCATCACGGTTGCCGCCAGCGGCTTTTTCATCCGCGATCTTTCCGCCAAAGGACGGGTGGTCATCACGTCGACGGAAGCCGACGCGGAGGTGAACGACGCCCAGTTCCATTGGCACCTCGGCAACGTGCTGCAGAAGCTGCGAAGCGAGGGCGATTTCGATCGCGACGGAGACGACCGAATCACGCTGCTCGATCTCTACCTGGCGGCCGTTCGCCGCGTGATGACCGACTATCGCGACAACGATTATATAGCAACGGAACATGCCCTGCTGGACGACAACGGCGACGGGCAGGGCACGGAACTGCAGCGCGACGACCTGGAACCCGACCTGGGCGGTCTCATGGTCCGGCGCCCGATGAGCGTTGTGATTCGCCCGCCCGGCGACGGTGCGTTGGCGGCTTCGATCGAGTTGCCGTTATCCGCGGATGTGACACTCACTCCCGATCTTCCTGCCCCTTCTGACGATTCGAGGTAGCATTCATGGTTCCCCACGAGACTTCTCCTTCCAGTTCGGCACCCGCCAAGCCGGCAGAAAAGCCGGCGCTGCGCAACGAGGACGCGGCCGTCGTCGCACAACTGCGAAATGCGTACGCAAAAGTGAAGGAGCAGGTGGCGAAGGTGATCGTCGGCCAGCAGGAAATCGTCGAACACCTTCTGATCGGGCTGCTGTGCCGGGGCCACGTTCTGTTGCTGGGCGTGCCGGGGCTGGGCAAGACGCTGATGGCGCGGACCCTGGCCCGGACGTTGAATCTCGAGTTTCGCCGGGTTCAATTCACGCCCGACCTGATGCCCTCGGACATCACCGGCACGGACGTCATCGAGGAGGATCCGGAGACGCATCGGCACAGGATGGACTTCATGCCCGGGCCAATCTTCACCAACTTCCTGTTGGCCGACGAGATCAATCGGACCCCGCCCAAGACGCAAGCGGCGCTGTTGCAGGCGATGCAGGAACAGGAAGTCTCGGTGGGGCAGAAGACGCATCAACTGTCTCTGCCATTCTACGTGGTGGCCACGCAGAACCCGATCGAGATGGAAGGAACCTACCCTCTGCCGGAGGCGCAGCTCGACCGTTTCATGTTCAACGTGCGAGTGAAGTATCCGTCCATCGACGAAGAGGTGCAGATTGTCAAGGGGACGACCGGCACGGTCACCGGCGAGGCCGCGTCGGTCCTGTCGGCCGAGCAGCTCCTGCGGCTGCAGGAACTCGTTCGCGGCGTGCCGGTTGCCGACGACGTGATCCGCTACGCGGCGCAGCTCGTGGCCGCATCCCGTCCGGAGGTGTCGCGAGAGGTTGACAAGATCCACAAGTACATCGCCTATGGCGCCAGTCCCCGCGCCTCCCAATACCTGGTTCTGGGAGGCAAAGGCCGGGCGATTCTGGCAGGGCGGTATCACGTCGATTTCGCCGACATCCAGGCCCTGGCGGCGCCGGTGCTCCGCCATCGCATCGTTCTGAACTTCCACGCCCGGGCCGACGGCGTCGACAGCGACGAGATCGTTCGGCGGTTGATTCAGGCCGTTCCCCACAACGGCCGACCGACAAGCAAGTAGCCAACTCAGAGCAGTTACTAGAGTCCTCAGAGAATCCATGAGCTTCGAGACGCAAGATCTGGTCGATCCGGCGTTCTTCTCCCGGTTGGAGAACATCCAGCTTCGGGCCCGGGCGATCGTGGAGGGGTTCCTTCACGGGCTGCATCGCAGTCCCTACCTGGGGTTCAGCGTCGAGTTCTCTTCGCACCGGGAATACGTGCCCGGCGACGATCCGAAGCACGTGAACTGGCAACTGTTCGCTCGCAGCCGCCGGCTCTACGTGAAAGAGTACAGCGCCGAGACGAACATGAACGTCTACCTGTTCCTGGACGTAAGCGGGTCGATGGAGTGCGCCAACTCGGGTCGAAGCAAGCTGCACTACGGTTCGGCGCTGGCTGCCGCGCTGGCCCACCTGGCATTGAAGCAGCGCGACGCCGTAGGACTGACGCTCGTGGCCGATTCCATCGTCAGCCACTTGGCGCCCCGGGCCAAGCCGCAGCAGTTGGACGACATCCTCTGTGCGATCGCCGCAACCACGGCCCGTCCGCCTTCCGACGCCTCGAAGGCTTTGCACCAGGCGGCCGAGCTGGCCAGCCGCCGCGGGATGGTGGTGATCGTGAGCGACCTGTTCGACGAACTGCCGGCCATTGTCGAGGGGCTGGAGCACCTGCAATTCCGCAACCACGAGATACTGATCTTCCACCTGCTGGATCCGTGGGAACGGGATCTGCCTCTGAGCGGGAACATCCGTTTTCACGATCTGGAAACCGGTCAGGAACTGGTTACCCAGGCCGAAGGCATTCAGCAGGCCTACCGTCGCGCGTTCGCCGAGTGGCGGGATGCACTCGACCTGGAGTGCCGCAGTCGAGGGATCGATCGCGTGGAATTGACGACGGCCGATCCCTTGGATCAAAGCTTGCTGGATTATCTAGTCAAGCGAGCAAGAGCATATTGAGTCTGGAGAATTGTAAGCATGGGCTTCGTTCAGGCCGGATTCCTGACCGCGGCAGTCGCCGTTGCGATACCGATCATCATTCATCTGGTGTTCGGGCAGCGGGCTCGCCGCGTCGATCTGGGAACACTCCGGTTTCTGAAGATCGCCTTGAGCCGGAACATGCGGCGAAAGCGGCTCAAACGCTGGTTCTTGCTGGCCCTGCGTGTGGCCGCCGTTTCTCTGCTGGCCCTGCTCTTCGCCCGGCCGTTCCTGGCGGCGCTGCAACATCGCGACGACGATCGGTTGGTCGTCATGCTCATCGACTGTTCGGCAAGCATGAGCCAGCAAGGCTCGCAAGGCCGTGCGCTGGACGTGGCCGCCGACCGGGCTCGGCAGATCCTCGTGCCCTACGGCGCCGGTGCCGAGGTGCAGCTCGCGTTCTTCGATCATTCGGTCCACCCGGTGAAGATCGAATCGGGTGATTGGGAGGCGGCCGAAACGTGCGGATCGTCCACCGACTACGGAGCCGCGATCGGCTGGGCTCGCGATATCTGCGTTCAGTCAACGCGATTGCACAAGGACGTCTATCTGCTCACCGACCTGCAGCGCTGCGGGCTGGGACGCACTCCGGCGGAGGCGCTTCCGGCGGAGATCCGCATGCATGTTGTCGATCTCGGCGCCCCCTACCCTCGCAGTGCTGCGGTGACCCGCGTGACGCCGTCGCGGCTCGTCGTTCGCCCCGGCGAGCGAATCGGCGTGGCCGCTACCATCTTCAACGCGGGGCAGTTCCCCATCCAGAAGTTGCCGGTCGTGTTCCATCTGGAACACGCCGGGCGGCAGCGGAACTGGCGGACCCAGGTGGACTTGGAGCCTGGAGCAAGCGACACCGTCGAATTCGAGTTGCCCCAGTTCGATCGGGGAGTCTGGCAGGGGTACGTGATGGCCGAGATCGACGACGAATTGCCCTTCGACAACCGCCGCCACTTTGCGGTGACGGTCCAGCCGCCCCTCGACGTCCTGGTTATCGACGGAGACCCGACCGACTCGCCCGTGACGTCGGAAACCTACTTCCTCGAGTCCGCGATTCGCCTGGCTCCGGCCGGCGAAACGTATCCGGAAAGTCCGTACTTGCCACAGGTCGTCTCGGCATCGTCCGGCAACAGTCTTCCGTCCCTGCTCGGCAAGGCGGCCGTGGTGTTGGCCAACGTGGGGAACCTGCCGCAACCGGACGCTCGCCGTCTCGGGGAGTACGTCAAGTCGGGCGGAAGCCTGCTGATCTTCTCGGGCGATCGAGGCGATTCCGGCTTGTTCGAGCGCCTTGCAGCGGCCGGCCTGAAGCTTGGAGAGAGCCTCGGTCCGCAACGAGCCGACCCTGTTTCATGGCGTCTGGAAGGCTGGGAGGTCGATCATCCGGTGTTCTCTCCGTTTGCCGATCCGCAATACGGCGATCTTCGCAGGTTGACCTTCCGTTCGATAACGGCCATGAAACCGGACGCCGGAACTCGGGTCCTCGCGACCTTCCAGGACGGCAGCCCGGCCCTGATTCAGCGGGACCACGGAAACGGAAAGGTCCTCTGGTTCGCGTCGGCATGCGACCGAGATTGGGGCGATTGGCCGACATCGCGACTCTACGTGCCGCTGGTGCACCAACTGCTCGGTTACCTGACGGGCCTGACCGAGGGGGGACCGATTCGTTTGCGAGAGACGGACGAGTTCGCTCCGTCGGAAGCGGTTCCTGCCCCCGGCGTCTACGACCGCGGCGACTATCACGAGGTCGTAACGATCGATCCGCGGGAGTCGGAGACCGACCGTTGCTCGATTGCGGACCTCGCGAAGCAGTTTCGATTCGCGATAGACGATCAGGGCGACGAGGCCTCACCGAACCTAGCCGTTGCGGGGATTGCCGGCCGCGAACTGCGCCGCGACGAGGTTTGGCACTGGGTGCTCCTCGTCCTGCTGGGGATATTGCTGATCGAGGGATTCGTAGCCAATCGGAGTACGGGGTAGGGAGCCCAATCATGCGTGGACATGAAGAGAACTCGACCTTCGTTCAACGCTTCGATGTCGTGCGCAAAGCGGTCATACGCATGCAGGTGGTGCGAGGTCTCTGCTGGGGGATCTGTACTGCCGGTGCGGCAATCGCGGCACTGGCGGCGGCGGATTACTTTTTGGAATGGCCGTGGCACACCCGGGCGACGTGGCTGGTCGCCGGTATGGGGTTTGCGGCGTTCGTTTCGGCCATGGGCATTCTGCGCCCCGTGTTGCACTGGAGCCGCCCGAAGACCGCACGGGAACTGGAGGCACTCTTTCCCCAACTGGGCCAGCGAGTGCGAACGGTCGTGCAGTTCTCCGGCCGCGATCCGCAGAGGATTTCTGGCGAGGGCGTGAGGCCCGACCTGGTGTCGGCCCTGGAAGACGAAACCCGCAGCCAAGCGGAGCCGCTCGATCTGAACGAACTGGTTCCCCGGCGTCCGGCCGTTGTGGCTGCAGTGACGGCCGCGATTCCGTTCGTCTTGTTGGCGGCCGGGTTCCTTCTCGACTGGCAGTGGCGTCTGGCCGTCAGCCGTGCCTTGCTGGGAAATACCCCCTACACCACGATTGCCGTGAAGCCCGGCGACGTGATCGTCGACCAGGGCCATGACCTGACGCTCAGCCTCACACTTCAAGGCCGCGTCGATCGCCAGGTCGCCCTGGTGACGCAAAAGTCCGATGCTCCGGAAGCGGGCACCACGACCGAAGCCCTGGATTCGGCGTCGATCGCGAGTCGCTCGGACGACGGCCGAAGCCTGGAGTACTGCGTGGCGATGAGTGAGGTGAACGACCCGTTCGACTACCGGTTTCTTGCCGGGAAGCTGGAAAGCCCGGCGCACCACGTGACCATACGGTATCCGCTGAGCCTCACCAAGTTCGAGGCTACCTTGACGCCGCCGGAGTATACCGGTCTGCCTGCCAAGACGACCGAAGGGGGCGACCTTCTAGTTATCGAAGACAGCCGGATCGAGTTCACCCTTCAATTCGACCGCTCGTGCCGCGAGGCGTATCTACTGATCAGCGATCCTCCCTATACGAAGACGGAAAGGGGCACGCCCGAACGTATCGATCTTCAGCCCGGCGAGGGCGGGTTGCAGGCCGCGGTGCAGCTTCGCGAGGACAAGGTCTATTCGATCGTGGCGTCGGCCAGGGAAGGCAGCCCGCTGCCGGAGAACGAATACCGGATCCGGATCCGCAAGGACCAGGCTCCCCACGTGCGATTCGACGATCCACCGGAGGCCTGGGAGGTGAACCCGCTGGCGGAGGTGCCGATGCGGATTCGCGTCGACGACGACTTCGGCGTCAGCAAGGCGGGCATCGTGTTTCAGATCGATAACGGCGAGGAACGCCGTCTCGCGACCGCCGAGTACAGCACGAGCGTCAAGCCCGACGCCGAAGGGAAGATCGCCCTGACGACGCGAGCCGCGTTGGAGGAGCTTCTGATCCTGGAGGATTTCCCGGTCACGGAGACCAGTGCAGTCACCTACTACGGTTACGTCGAAGACAACTATCCGGAGAAGCCGAAACAAGCGACGACGGACCTTCGGTTCATCGAGATCCGGCCGTTCATGCGGTTCTTCCGGTTGGGCGGCACCTGCCAAGGCAACGGGCAGTGCATGACTCTCGAAGAGTTGATCGCGAGGCAGCGCCACCTGCTGAACCGCACGACGCGGATCGCGCGGGCGGGCAAGGCTGCCGTGCCCGACGACCGCGCGCTCGGCGAGATGATCCGGTCGGAGACGAATCTCGCCGACTTCGCCATCGGGTTTGCCGAGGCGCTGGAAGCGATGGTCGACTATCGGTGCGAGTTTCTCTACGAGGCGGAAAAGGCGATGCGAGAGAGCATCGTTCGGCTTCGCGCGCGCGAGTTTGCGCCGTCTGCCGAACGCCAGGCGGAGGCCTTGGCGTCGCTGATCAAGGCCAGGGGCGCCATCCGTAATGTTTTTGGGGAGAGCATGTCGGCTGCCGCGGCCCAGAAGTTCGATCGCGAGCAGATGCAGAAGCTCCGCAAGCCGCCGACCGAGGAGGAACAGGCGGAGCAGATTGCCGCCCAGTTGGGAGAACTGGCCGAAAGGGAACGGATCGTTTACGAGACGCTCGGCGGGGCCCCCTGCGAGGCACGCAGCCCGTCCGAAACGCCGTCAAGCAATTCACAGGCATCCTCGGCCGCCAGCCAAGCGTCCCAGCAGGCTGAGCCGCAGGAGTCTGAGGGGGGACAGAAACCCGAGCAGAAGGAACAGACGTCTTCTGACGGCAAGGAACTGGAACGCCGCCAGTACGAGATCGTCCTGGACGCCTACCAGATCCAGAAACAACTGGAGGGACTCGAAGATATCACGGAACTGGCCAGACGCCGCATGGGCGGCAGCATCGAGCAGGCCGAACGGGCATCGGACGCGATGCTTCGAGGCGACAACGAGTCGGCACGTGATGCCGCGGGAGAGGCCAGTCGCTCTCTCAAGGAACTGGCGCGGCATGTGGCCGGACTCACGGCACGAGATCTCGCCGGCAAGATCGGGGCCGCCCGCAACCTTTCCGCCGAACTGGCCCAGGAACACCGCGATCTGGCCGACCGCCTCGACGGGAACCTGCCTCCCGGTTCGCCGTCGCAGCAAGGGTCTCCGTCCGGTTCGGCCGGTGAGAAGAAGGAGGGCGATCAGCCCTCTTCCTCATCGGCGTTGGGAGGCCGGCGAGCTTCCCAGCAGGGACAGCCGGGACAAAGGGGGCAAGGCGAAGGCCGGGGCGAAACCAACCAGGCTCAGAGCGGGAACCTTGAAGGTTCGGAGGGCCGTGGCTCGGGGGACCTGAACGGGTTGGCGAGCCTCGCTGGTGAAGCGGGGCTTACACCAGAACGGGGCACGCCCGCAACCCAGCCTTCACAAGGAGACGCGTACCATGCGCACAAGTCCCAAATTGAGACTCTAAAAGATTTGCTCGACGCCCTGGCTCGCGACGGCGACTTGGACGGCGAGCTTGCCGCGAAACTGGCTGCGGCCCTGGAAGCGACGGATTTGAAGACGCTCCTGCGCGAGATCGAGGCCATCGAGGAGAGCCTTCGCAATGCCGGTGGTCGCAATCCGGGTGTGGAGGTTCGGGCCGTGGCCCGGCAGTTGGAGGTGCTGTCCGGTGCGTTGGATGCCCTGCACGGCGCCGTGGTTTCACCGCGATTGGCGGAGTTGATCGAGTTGGAATCACGAGTTGCCCAGTTGCGCGAGCGATTGGAGAAGCTGACGTCGGACTCGGAGATCTCCCAGTGGCATCTCGACGCCCAGCAGCTCATGGAAACGCTGGAGAGAACCGAGGCCGCAGCGGCGGCCGCGGAAGACTTGCGACAGGCCATGGAAGACTCCGGCTGGGCAGCGGAGCGGACGAACTGGGGTTGGGACTACGTTCACGACAATCGTCTTGGATTATCTCACTATGCGGCGCCGGCAACCTATGTCACGAACCTGATTCTACTGGAGAAAGCGATCCAGCGAGAGGCGAAGGAACTGTTGCTCCGCGACATGGTTTCTTCGCTGAATGACGCGGTGCCGCCGGCGTATGAGAAACTGGTCGAGCGATACTTCGAGGTCCTTTCGCGAGAGAAGCAAGCAGAGAGATAGACGGACACGGCATGGGCATCGAAACGACATTCCACTTGCTTTCTCCAGTTTCCCTCCTCGAGATCGTTGGCTGCGCCGTTGCGGCTCTGGCGGTGCTCTTCCTGTTGCGCCGGTTTGTGGGGCCGCCGCTGGCGTTGGCACGGCAGCCGGCCCTGTGGGTCCTCCGTGGACTGATTCTCGCGATCCTCCTCGCCATCCTGGCCAATCCCGTCCGCGTCGATCGTTCCTCCGGCGACGTTCGGCGGAGCAGCGTGTTCTATCTTCTGGATACGTCCGCCAGTATGGCTCTGGGCGAGAGCGAGAGCCGCTTCGAGCAGGCGGCCGGGATGATCCGCGAAGTGGACCAGCGATTGACCGCGGAAGAACGACCGGAAATCAGCGTGTATCGTTTCGGCCAGAGACTGGAGGCGGTGGAGACAACACCGCCTTCCGAACTCGACGGCGTGGCGCCGACCGACGCCGACACGCAATTGCTCTCGGCCCTCCGGCAATTGACGGGGCGGTTTGGCGGCGCTCAGTCGCCGCAAGTGGTTCTGCTGTCGGACGGACGCGCCCGGGAGCCCGTCGGGGTGGAGGAGATGGCGGCGCGGTATCGAGACCTCGAGGTTCCCATTCACGTGGTTCCCTTGGGAGAACTGAATCGAGGCGGGGATATTGCCGTCGTCAACATGGTGACTCCCGACCGGGTCCGCAAGTACTCCCAGGTCGGCGTGACCGTCTGGGTGCGGAGCTACGGCTACGACGGATTGCGAACGGAACTGCTGCTCAAGGAGCGGAAGCGGCCCGGCCAGGACGTGCAACCGCTGGTGCGACTCCCGGTCACGCTGAGCAGCGGCGTCCAGACGTTCAACCTCACCTTCCAATCCGATCTGCATACGACCCAGGTGGAAGCGTCGATTCCCGTCCGCCCCGACGAGGTATCTCCCCGCAACAATTCCGTTTCAGCGGATATCCTCGTGGACCGCACCAAGATCCGCGTGCTTTACATTGAGGGGAGCAACTCGGGATTCCGGCGACGAGTCGGGCCGGACGGGCAGGTCACCCTGGACGGGCCCTACTCGGCCCTGCAGGCCGCCCTGTCCGCCGACCCGGATATCGAATGCGCGCCCTTGTTGGCCCCGCCGGGATCGGGCCTGCCCAGGAGCACGCTGGGAACCACCCGGGCGTTCCCCGAGACCCGCGCTCGGCTGTTTGCCTTTGATGCGATCATTCTCAGCGACGTGGGCCGCGATCATTTCAGCGACGACCAACTGGCCTTGATCGACCAGTGGATCCGGCAACGTGGCGGTGGGCTCATCATGACCGGCGGACCGAGGAGCTTTACCGACGGCAACTGGTCCGGATCGCTCGTCGCCGACATGCTGCCCGTGACCTTCCCCGCCGGGAATCCAACCTGGTCCTCCAGCGGCCGGCTGGCCGTCCAACCGGAACCGGATACGACTCGGCATGCCATCTGGAGCATCGTGACCGACGCCCGGCGGAACCAGACGATTCTCGCATCGCTTCCGCCGTTCCCCGCTTTTCACAGCGGGCTGACCGCCAAGCCGACCGCCCAGTTACTGGCCGCCGGGCGGATCGAGGGACAGGCCGAGACGCCGCCCCTGCCCGTCCTGGCCGTCGCTCCCTGCGGCAAGGGACGTTCGCTGGCGATAGCCTTCAGCGTCAGTCCTAACTGGTCACCCGAGTTCGCAACCCGCTGGGGCGAGAACGACAACAGCTTCTACGGGAAGTTCTGGCGGAACGTCGTCTATTGGGCCACCGAAAACTCTTACACCGGACGGCGGCGACTGATCGTGGTGAGCGACAAGTCGTCCTATCGCCCGGGGGAACCGATCCAACTGACCGCCCGGGCCTACGACGAGACCGCGCAGCGGACGACCGGATTTCGCGTGACGGCCATGGTCGAGCCTCAGTCGTTAGAAGCCGATATCATTTCCGATTCCGCACCGGTGCGTTGGCCCAATGGTGTGGAACGTCCCAGCGGTGAAACCTCGCCCTATGTCTATTGGGGAGAGGAACTGGAAATGCTCGCAGATCCTCAGGAGCAGGTGTATACTCTGGAATTGCCGCTGGCCGAGCAACTCTCGGGCGGCACCGGCGCCGAGGCCCTGCGGATCGAACTCAGCGCCTATGAAGACTTCACCCTGATCGACAGCACCTCGATCGGCGTGCAAGCCCTCGACGACCCTTTCGAACACCGCAACCCGCTTCCCGACGTGGGACTGCTTCGGCGAGTGGCGGAAGAATCCGGCGGTCGGGTTTTCGACAAAGCCGAATCGCTGGCAGCCATGATGCGAGAATTGCCCTTTCAGATCGGACCGGAGGAGATCAGCAAGACCCCGTTGTGGAGCCGCTGGTGGCTGATCATCGGATTGCTTGTGCTGTTGAGCGCGGAGTGGATCTGGCGGCGTACGAGCGGGCTGGCTTGAGGGGCCTGCCGAGAAGGCGTTTTGCCTTTCACCCAACCATTCAGCCCGTTTTGGGGCGAACCGGAAAGTCTCTTATCCGCCTTTCCGAGGTAGCATGAATCATGAACGCTTTGATGCTGATCGTAGCCGGCCTAACCATCGGCCAGACGGAGCCGGGGCCGAAAAACGCGGAACGGGCTGAGGGGGTCAACGCATGGCGAGTTGCCCTGGACTTGATCGCCAAAGAGCACCGGATCGCACCGGCCGATCGCTCTGACGAACCGTTCAGGCTCATCGAGAAACCCGTCTTCGTCTGGAGCCAACCGATTCGTTCCGGCCAGATCGGCTCGGTGTATCCTTGGGTCGCGAAAAATGGTCGTCCCGGCGCCCTGGCGGCAGTCTTCTGCTGGAACAGAACGACGGAATACTGGGCGATCATGCATGAGTTCCATTCTCTGGCCGATACGCCGTTGAAGGTGACCTATCGTGACGCGGTCATTTGGACGCCGGCCGAACCGGGGCTCCGATGGAAGGCACTCCCCATCGAGGCTCCGGTGGCCACGTCGCAGGCGAGGCAGTTGTCGCAGATTCGACACATCTCGCGCCGCTTTCAGGCGTACACAGTAACGCCCGAGATGGAACAGTGGCAACTTCGCTTGCTCCCCCGCCCTTTGTATGAATACACGGTCGATGACGGCGGTTCCGTGCTTGCCGGTGCGGTCGTCGCACTTTGCCAGGACATGGATCCGGAACTCGTTTTGGTCATTGAGGCCAGGCAGGTCACGAGCGGAGTCGCCTGGCACTATGCGTGTGGAACCTTTACGGATTACGAGTCTCACCTGAGTTTCGGGGGGCAGGAGATATGGAAAGGAGCGGCGTCGCAGGGAGAGGCAAATCTGACGCCCGAGAAGATCTACTGGCGCGAGTTCATTACGAGGCGGGCGTCGCCTCCACAGAGTGAGGGGCAGCCGGCCACTTGGACGGAATGAACACTATTTGGGAGGACGACGAGTGATGAAGCATCGATGGATTCTCACGGCAACGTGCGCGGCTCTCTTCGCGACGCTTTCCGCGGTATCTCCGGCGGCCGCCCCGGCCGAATCGGAAGACGAGGCGGCCGAGTTGGAGAAGCAGCGGCAGTACTGGCTGGGCGTCTGCGAAGGTCACGCGAACGACTACCGGATCTTCCCGACGGGCGAACCGGATAAGGTGTTGAAACGCGCGAAAGAGCCGATCTTCAGGCATACGCAACGCGACAGCGACGCACGAGTGGGATTGGGACAGATCGGCTTGGTGTTTCTCTGGACAGACGACAGCGGTCACCCGGCCACCGTGATCACCGTAATCGCCAACGCCCTGAAGGACTCGGAGCCACCCGGCCAGCGCCGCGTGTCGCACGTTCTCCAGTCGCTGTCGACGGAGCCGCTGACCGCCCTTTGGCGAGGGGGGGAACTGTGGACGCCGGAAGGACCGGGCGTCGAGTGGAAGGCCGTTCCGAACGCGCCCGTCCCGGGCGACTCGCCCGCAAAGCGCCTCGCTCAGGCGCGCACGATCGCCCGGAAGTTCCGGTCGCACAGCATTGACTCACGGGACGGCCGGTGGGAGTTGAGGCTGTTGTCGAAACCCATGTATGATTACGAACAACAGCCGGCCGAATCGGGACTGGGCGGCGCCCTGCTCGCCTTCTGCGAGGGTACCGACCCGGAGGTTCTGTTGGCGCTCGAGACGCGGCCGACGCAGGAGGGACCGCGCTGGCATTTTGCCTTTGCCGCTTTTTCGAACTACGAGTTGCACGGCAGCCATGCGGGCCAGGAGGTGTGGAGCGTGCCACCGCGGGGCACTCCGCCGAAGACCAGCCCCCGCTGGGCCGTGCGAGGCATCGAGATCGTAGCGGGGCCCGGGTCATAGTGAGTTCAGTCGGGAGATACGCGAGGAGATCGGACCATGTTGCCAAATCAGAGGCGGCCGGCATGTCGATCGCCCAGCTCAAGGTGAGTCTTGACGAGACCGAGGTCTGGTTCGTTCCCTACGTGCGCCCGCCGGGGCCCGGAAAGACGGCCCGATTCGACACCTGGGCGTTCTCCTGGGAACCGCTCGAATGAGCGTTCACCGTAATGGTGAACCTCGCTAAACGGCCTTGCGTGATTCGTGGAAAGACGTTGTGTCAGAATCGATGATTTGGGTGGCTGGGGTCGAGCGACAGCGAGCCCCCAGTATGCCGATCACCTGGGGGCTCGCTGTCGCTCGACCCCAGCCACCCAGACGCGCCATGTATTCCTCCCCGAATCACGCAAGGCCGTTTAGAACGGTGAAACGATAGCATCGCCCGGCTGCAGCGGCTATCATGGCATGCGGTGCCGCCGCGGGTTGCGTCTGGCGCGGAGTAGGAATTCGCGGCCTCCCAACACTCATATTGGTCCCACCTCAGAGGAAGCCCTCACGATGTCGAGCAATACCGGCAACACCCCGTCCCGTCGCGATTTTCTGAAGAAGGCCGGCTGCATCGCCGCGTCTGCCTCGCTGGCGGGCGCAGGTATCCCGAAAGTCCACGCGGCCGAGAACAATACGATCCGGCTGGCTCTGATCGGTTGTGGCGCGCGGGGCACCGGCGCCGCGGCCAACGCCCTGATCGTCAACCAGGGGCCGGTCAAACTGGTTGCGATGGCCGACGTGTTTCCCGACGTGATCGAGAACCGGCTCAAGTATCTGCAGGGGAGCATCCAGGCCAGTTGGGATCGGACCACGACCGACGGGCTGGGGGCAAACATCGACGTCCCGCCGGAACGCCGCTTCGTCGGCTTCGACGCCTATCGCAAGGCCATGGATTGCCTGGGCCCGGGCGACGTCGCCATCCTGGCCACGCCGCCCGTCTTCCGCTGGGTCCATTTCGGCTACGCCATCCAGAAGGGCCTGAACGTGTTCATGGAGAAGCCGCTCGCGTCCGACGGCCCCACGGCGCGCCGCATGCTGAAGCAGGGAGAAGAGTCGATCGCCAAGAACCTCAAGGTGGGCGTCGGCCTGATGTCGCGTCACAGCCGACCCATCCAGGAGTTGCATCAGCGGGTCAGCGACGGCGAAATTGGCGACATCTTCCTGTTGCGGGCGTACCGGCTCATCGGGCCGCTGGCGACGGCGTTCTCGCATCGCTGGCCGGGAACGCCCAGTGAACTGCTCTGGCAGATCCAGCGTTTCCACAGCTTCATCTGGGCCAGCGGCGGATGCTTCAACGACTTCTACATCCACGTCATCGACAACTCCTGCTGGATGAAGAACGCCTGGCCGGTCAAGGCCCAGGCGATCGGCGGCCGCCACTACCGCAACGGTTCCGACGGCCAGCCGTTCGTCGATCAGAACTTCGACACCTACGGGGTGGAATACACCTTTGCCGACGGCGCCAAGCTGATGGTCGACGGCCGCTGCATGCCCGGCTGCCACAACGACCACTCGAGCTGCGCCCAGGGCACCAAGGGGGCGGCCGTGATCTCGAAGTCGGGCGACTGCGGGCCCCCTTCGAGCACCTATCGAACCCATACCTTCGATGCTGCCGACCTGATCTGGCGATCGCAGACGCCCGCCGGCGAGCGGAGCCCCTACAACAACGAATGGAACGATCTTGTCGACTCCATCCGCAACGACAAGCCGTACAACGAAGTCAAGAGCGGGGTCGAGGCCTGCATCGTGTCGAACATGGGCCGGCGAGCGGCGCACACCGGGAGGATCGTCACGTTCGACGAAATGCTCCAGGACGAGCAGGAGTTTGCGCCCGGGGTCGACAAGTTCACCGCCGATTCCCCGGCTCCCGTCCAGGCCGACGCCGAGGGCCGATACCCCGTCCCGCAGCCGGGTATCATTACGAAGCGGGAGTATTGACCGTCAGCACCACTTTCCCGATGTTCTCCCGGCGTTGGAGAATCGCATGGGCCTCTTCGGCCTCGGTGATGGGCAACGCCTTGTAGATCACCGGCTTGATGGTCCCGGAGGAGAACGACTGCCACAGAGTCCTCTCAAGACCGGTGAGGATCTCTGCTTTCATGGCGGACGAACGGCTTCTCAGGGTGCTGCCGATCAGCTTGATTCCCCGGCGGAAGAAGATGTCCATATCGATTTCGGTCATGGGGCCGCCCAACGTCGCGATCACGATCCATCGCCCGCCGATCGCCATCTTGCCGATGCACTGCCCGAGTCCCGGACCGCTGATACAGTCGAGGGCGATATCGACCGGGTGTTGTTCCATGGCTGCACCGAGGTCGTCGACGGTGCGGTTGACGACGACATCGGCGCCGAGACGGCGGACGAACTCGGCCTTCTCCTGTGTGCTCACGGTCGTCATCACCTTGCCGCCGAGGCTCTTCACCAACTGGATCGCCGCGATCCCCAGCCCGCTTGCGCCGGCCTGGATGAGAACGGTATCGCCTGCCTTCATGCCGCCTTCGATGCAAAGGTTCAGATAGGAGGTGGCAAACGCTTCGGGGATGGCCGCGGCTTCGACCATGGAGAGGCCTTCCGGAATCCGCACGGCCATGTCGGCCGGGACCGCCACCCGCTCGGCGTATCCGCCGCCGCCGAGGAGGGCACAGACCTCGTCGCCGACTTTCCAGCGGCAGTCGGCGGGGGTCTCGGCAACGACGCCGGCCACCTCCAGCCCCATCCACTCCGGCCAGCCCGGCGGCGGCGGATAGTTCCCCGCCCGCTGCAGCAGGTCGGCGCGATTCAACGCGGTCGCATGGACGTCAATGAGGATCTCGCCGGGCTTCAGAACCGGCTCGGGCACTTCACTCCAAGCGAGGCTTTGATCTTCATTGATCAAGACGGCGTACATGGTTGTTTTCCTCGGGATAGCGGTAGGGCACGCTTTCGGCAGATTCTGGGTTTGCCTGAAGATCAGGGGGCCGATCAAGCGGCCGTCTTCTCGTGCTGATGCGGCGGCTTGAGGAGGAAGGTCGCGACGGTTGCGACGACCAGCAGACCCGCGGAGCAGTAGTAGGCGAAGCCAAAACTTCCCGTGGCGTCGTAGGCCCAGCCGGCCAGGAGCGACAGCATAAACCCGCCGAATCCCCAGGCCGTGAACATCAACCCGTAGTTCACTCCGAGACTCTTCAGGCCGTAGTAGTCTTTGATTACCGAGGGGAAGAGTGCCAGGTTCGCACCGTAGTTGGCCCCGATGAGCGCCGAGATCAGCCCAAACACAGCCACATTGCCAAGCAGTGACTCCGCCGTTGTCTGCGACAGCAGGAAGATGAGGACGGCTTGCGACACGAACGAGGCCACCATCGTGACCGTTCGCCCCAGCTTGTCGGAGGCGAAACCGGCAACAATACGGCCCGTACCATTTCCGACGGCCAGCACGCCCACCATAACAGCTCCCAGCGTCAGCCCCGCCTGGACCGATGCGATCTTGGCGAGCATGGAGATGATCATCAATCCCGCACCCGCTCCGCAGGCATACATGAACCACAGCACGTAGAACTGCCACGTCCCTAGCATCTGGCCGGGAAGATAGTCTTTCTTCTTCGCAACGCTGCCCGCCGGCTGCGGTGGTGTCCCCGGTGGGACGTAGCCCGGCGGCGGCGTCTTGAGAACCTGCGCCAATCCCGACACGACGAGCAGAAATGCCACGCCCAGGATCATCACGGCTTGGGCGAGCCCAGAACATCCGATCAGCCACTTGGTCAGCGGCGCGGCATAGGCAGGTGCCAAACCGAACCCGGAAACGACGATGCCGACAATCAGGCCGGTTTTGGCGGGTGGGAACCACTTGATGGCCGGCGGAGTCGCCGCCGCGTAGGCGAAAGCGATGCCGGAGCCGGTCAGTATGCCGAAGCCGAAGATATAGCCCAACGCTGTGGTCGTGAAACTGGCGAAGATCATCCCGGCGCCCACGAGAATGCCCCCGATCGTGGCAACCAGCCGCGGTCCGAGTTTGTCCTGCATCTGGCCGGCGGCGATCATCACCAGGCTGATCACCAGGCAACTGATCGCAAAGGGCAGCGATTTGTCCGACGCCGACCAGCCCCACGCATCGGGAACGTTAGCGCTGATAACGCTCCAACTGTACATGATGGCCAGCGCCAGGTTGATGCCCAGGCCGGCAAAGGTGACTCGCCAACCGTGGTTTACTGTCTGCTGAACCGTGTCCCGATCGCTTTCGCTCATGTTGTTCTTCAATCTCGGTGTGTGGTCGGGGAACCTGGGACCGGTCGAAGAAACCAGGCTCCTCTTTCCGGTCGGCGCCATCCGTAATGGAGCGTCGCACTCATGGAATGGTGGATTGATGGAAGGATGGGGAAGCGGACTATTTGCGAAGGCCTACCTGTCATCGCGCCATTGCACTATTCCATCCTTCCACCGTTCCAGCATTCCAGCATTCCAACATTCCACCCCGGCCACGTCCCGTCGCGGATTGGTCCGGCAAGATCGCGAGCCCCTTTCCTCTGCCGACCGATCTGTCTTCCTACACCTGCTCCGGAACCGCGAACGGGCCGCGGTACGATCGGCTGAGCAACGCGTTCGCCTCAGGGGCTCCGACGAACTTCTCGGCCTGGGCGTCGAACGACAACGTGCGTCCAAGGCGGCAGGTGGAGCCAGCCAGGTCCAGGCCGGTGTCGACGAGATGGCGTTTCATGTCCTCAAACGATTCGTGGACCACTCCGTCACCGTCGAACGGCCTCGTCAACCGGTCGAAGGGCACGTCCTTGCCCAGGCGGTAGGAGATGTTGCCCAAGTGGGTGAGCATTACGGACCGGTGCCCTTCGAGGATCTCGGCGTTCAGCTCTTCGCGTTTTCGGCTGCGCACGCAGTCGATGAAGTTCTGCATGTGACGCGGTCCCTGTTCGGGGACGCCAGAAGCCGGACAGTCCGCGATCGGCACCCCCTCGCTCTTGCCCTTGGGGAAGAACTTGCCCTCTCGAATCACGCCTTCGTCGGTGTAGAATTCGTTGGTGATCTTCCAGTGCTTGTCGTCGATCAGGCCTCGAATCTCGAACAGCAGCTTGACCTCGCCGAAATCGATCATCGTCAAGTGGGTGTTCGGCGTCTGCCCCTGATCTTTATAGCCGAAGCGTCCGCCAAGACTGACGACGCTCTTCGGGGCCGCACCGACGGGCATGGCCCAGCGGCAGACGTCGATCTGGTGCGACCCCATGTTCCCGATCTCGCCGTTGCCGAAGCCCCACATCCAGTGCCAGTTGTAGTGCACGAGATTCGTAGTGAACGGCTGCTCGGGCGCCGGGCCGAGCCAGAGATCGTAGTCCAATTCGCGGGGCGGCTCCTGCGCTTCCTTGAAGCCGATGCTGGCTCTCGACCGGCTGGCGTAGCCGTAGGAAACCAGCAGCTTGCCGTATTTCCCGTTGCGAACGTCCTCGGTCAACCGGCGCCATTGGGGATCACTGCGCCGCTGCGTGCCGTTCTGGACGATGCGGTCGTATCTCCTGGCCGCCTCAACGAGTCTGCGACCTTCGACAATGTTGTGGCTGCAGGGCTTCTCGACATACACGTCCTTGCCGGCCTGGCACGCCCAGACACCCATCAAGGCATGCCAATGGTTGGGCGTGACGATGGAAACGGCGTCGAGATCCTTGTCGTCCAGCGCCTGGCGAATGTCCTGGACGCATCGCGGCGTGTTGCCCGCCGCATCCTTCACGATCTTGCTGCGGGAGTCGAACAGCCGGCTGTCGGGATCGACAAGGCAGGCAACTTCGACGTCATTCATCCCGGCGAAACCTGTCATGTGGCTTCGGCCCCGACCGTTGATTCCAGCCACAGCGACGCGAACCCGGTTGTTGGCTCCCAAAACCCGCCCTGAGGCCTTCGTGCCGGAAATGCCGAACGATGCAATCGCACTGCCGGCCAGGACACGCTTCAGAAAGTCGCGACGATTCTGCGATGACATGGATTGCCTCTTCGGGAAAGGTAACGATCGATGAAGGTGCGGAATGCCGCATGCGGATAGACGGGATTATTCACGAACCTTTGTTGATCGCACGTAGTTCGTTGCAGGCAAACAAGTTAAGGACATTCCCCTCAGCGGCACCAGGTATGGGGTGACACGCTCAGAGCGTAGCGATGGGCGTGGTGAGCTGACGATCCACGCCCATCGCTCCGCTCTGGGCGTGCCACCCTACGCCGTTAACCATACCGAACAGCGGGAAGAAGTGATATTGCAAAAAATGCCTTGATACGGCAAGGATTCTTGTTTTTCAGGATAGATCCTGGACTGCATTCATCGTGCAG
>Ga0123332_1000009_pt1 | contig 200576 bp, 165 predicted proteins | sample BioC12SIPDNA_4_FD_89958 | JGI IMG/M metagenome (GOLD analysis project Ga0123332, IMG submission 89958) | Anaerobic biogas reactor microbial communites from Washington, USA - Biogas_R2_A C12 SIP DNA | ecosystem: Engineered > Bioreactor > Anaerobic > Unclassified | place: Washington, USA... | reverse complement strand
CGTGCCTATGGCTATCGGGACGAGGAGTACATGAAACTCAAGATCATACAAACCTGTACCCCATGGATGGGACGCTTCCAACCATGGGCCTGGGCTCACAAAATTCCGTCATGAGCCGAAAAATTGTTTGGTTGCGGTAGCGGTCTTTGGTAGCATATGCGTCGCCCGGCGGCAGGGCCGTCTTCCGGTCCGCCGCGGGCGCGGTCGATGTGCCCTGGAGGCGTGATGACACGCGTGTTCGCTGCGGCGGCCTGCTTCTTCGCGATCGCGGGAACCGCGTGCGCAGCCACCCCCGATCCGATCGCCCAGCAGGAATCCCGCGCCGCGGAGATCGCCCGCGTCGAGGCGGCGGCCCGCGACGAGGCCGCGCGGATCGCCGCCGGCGCGGCCTCCGCGCCGGCGACCGACGGCGGGGAGCGGGACGAACCCGCGGCGGAGGCCGGGGGGGGATTCAGCCTGTTCGGCGAGGCGTACGCGGAGGAAGACGACTCCGCGGCGACGGAAGGCGAAGGGATCGAGCGGGAGGCGGCGTCCGACACGACCGTCCTCGATGACGCGGGCCCGGGGTTTCCGGCCGCCGGCGAGGCGGAGGCGGAGGAGAAGCTCCCGATCGTCGCCGACGCCGACAGCGTCGAGTTCGACCGCGAGGAGAACGTCGTCACCGGCTCCGGCAACGCCGTGGTCCGCTACAAGGACGCCAAGCTCACCGCGGACAAGATCACCGTCTACATGGAGACCGGCGACGCCTACGCCGAGGGCGATGTCAGCCTGTTCCAGGACGGGCAGTTCCTCACCGGCAAGACCATCCACTACAACTTCCGTTCCGGGAAGGGCAGCATCGGGGAGTGCCACGCCTATGCCCAGCCATGGTACGGCTACGGCAAGACGGTGCGGAGGATCTCGGAGGACGAGTACCAGATAGAGAACGGCTACGTCACCACCTGCGACTACGCGAAGCCGCACACGAGCATCCGCGCCAAGCAGATCTACCTCTATCCCGGGGACAGCATCGTCGCCCACAATCCGGTCTTCTATCTGTACGAGACCCCGGTGTTCTGGGCGCCGTACGCGAAGTTCTCCCTCACCGAGGACGAGTCGCCGCTCAACCTCTCCCCGGGCTACTCGAGCGATTGGGGCGTGTTCGTCCTCAGCGCCTTCGACATCTACAAGACCAAGAGCATCCGCGTGACGCCGCACCTCGACTTCCGCAGCAAGAACGGGCTCGGCGCCGGCGTGACCGTCGCCCACGACCTGCCGAGCGCCCGCGCCCGCGGCCAGACGGTCTTCTACTACGCGCACGACAACGACCCGGACTGGGTCCTGAACACCGACGACGACATCAAGAACCGGTACCGGGTCACCCTCGAACACCAGCAGGACCTCTCCGACGACACGACGTTCACGGTGAAGTTCAACAAGCAGAGCGACGAGGACATCATCGACAACTTCTTCCGCGACGAGTACGAGGATTACATCCAGCGGGAGAACTACGCCGACATCACCAAGGCCGAGGAGAAGTACCAGATAAGCCTTCGCGCCGAGCCGCGCTTCGACAAGTTCTACACCGTCGTCCAGCGCCTGCCCGAGTTCAGCGTGGAGGCGGTCGACCAGCGCATCAATGACACGCCGCTCTTCTACAACAGCCGCTCCGCGCTCACCAACTTCGACTACCGTTTCTCCGAGGACCCGCTCGACCAGGACGATATCGACGAGGGGATCCCCGAGCCGCCGATCCCCGACCCGATCAAGAGCCTGCGTCTGGACACCTTCCACGAGCTCTCCTACCCGAAGAAGTATTTCAAGTTCCTGAACCTCAAGCCGTGGGCGGGGTTCCGCGAGACGTTCTACTCGAAGGCCCCCGACGGCGAGTCGGGCTTCTCGGGGACCGGGGTCCTCGTGGACACCGACGGCGACGGGATACTCGACCAGGTTCTCAGCGCCCAGGATCTGGGGGCCGAGGAGAAGAACGTCTTCCGCGGCCTCTTCACGCTCGGCGCCGAGACCGGCACGAAGTTCTGGAAGGTGTGGGACTACTACAACAATACCTTCAGGATCAACAAGCTCCGCCACGTCTTTGAACCGACGCTGACCTACCAGTGGTACAGCAAGCCGACGCGGACCTACTCCGACGAGGTCTACGCCTTCGACCAGTACGACTTCTTCAACGAGACGAGCATGTTCACCCTGATGCTGCGGAACGCCCTCCAGACGAAGCGCGGCGAGGGGGAGGACGTCAACCTGTTCGACATCAAGGTCTACTTCGACATGATGACGAGCAGCTCGCGCTACGACGGCTACAAGTTCCGCGCCTTCGCCGACGACCATTACTCCTCCGCGGAGGTCACGGACGGGTTCGACAAGACCTTGAACGATGTCTTTGTCGACGCCGAGTTCCGCCCGCTGGACTGGCAGAAGCTCGACTTCGAGGGGTACCTCAGGCCCGACCCGGCGCGCCTCGACGAGTGGAACACCGACTACTACGTCTACTGCGACGATCTGGTGAGCCTGGCCCTCGGCCAGCGCTACCTCGTCGACTCCAGCAACCTGTGGACGACGGAGTTCAACGTACAGCTCAACGACGACTGGGCCGCGCGCCAGTACCTCAGGTTCGAGGCCTCGGACGGCACCTTCGAAGAGGGGGAGTGGTCCCTCTTCAGGGACCTCCACGAGTGGGAGGTGGCATTCAGCGTTCGCTACAAGGGGAGGCGGAAGGACAGCTACGGCTTCTACGTTCTCTTCTACCTTGACGCCTACCCGGATATCCCGCTCGCGACCCGCTTCTAACCCCGCCCGCACTCCTCGATCCCGCGAGACGCCGCACGGTGCGCGTCCCGGAGCGGCGGCGGGCGGCTATCGGCGCATACCGCAACCGGAGGGAAGGATGAAAAAGGTCTGCATCATCGGCACCGGCTACGTGGGGCTCGTCACCGGCGCCTGTCTCGCGGATATGAAGAACCGCGTCATCTGCGTGGACAGCGACGTCGAGAAGATCAAGATGCTCAAGCGCGGCAAGGTCCCGATCTTCGAGCCCGGGCTGGAAGAGATCATACGCCGCAACACCGCCTCCAAGCGGCTTTCCTTCACGACGAGCGTCGCGGAAGGGGTGCGCAACTCCGAGATCGTCTTCATCGCGGTCTCCACGCCCCCGAAGGCCGACGGCACGGCCGATCTGACCTCGGTTGCGATGGTCGCCCGCGAGGTCGCCGAGGCGATGGACGGCTACCGGCTCATCGTCGACAAGAGCACGGTCCCCGTGCGGACGGGCGAAAAGGTGGCCGAGACGATCAAGCGGTACAACCGCAAGAACGTCGATTTCGACGTGGCGTCGAACCCCGAGTTCCTCCGGGAGGGGTCCGCGATCTCCGACACGATGGTCCCCGACCGGATCGTCATCGGCGTCTCCTCGGCCCGCGCCGCCAAGATCCTCAAGGAGCTGTACGCGCCGTTGAAGGCCCCCGTGATCGTCACCGACATCAAGTCGGCGGAGATCATCAAGCACGCGTCCAACTCCTTCCTCGCGATGAAGATCTCGTTCGCCAACGCCCTCGCCCAGATATGCGAGCTCGCCGGCGCCAACGTGCTGCAGGTCGTGGAGGGGATGGGGCTCGACAAGCGGATCGGGAAGGCGTTCCTCAACGCGGGGATCGGCTACGGCGGTTCCTGCTTTCCCAAGGACGTGGCCGCCTTCATCAAGATCTCCGAGGAGCTCGGCTACGACTTCCATCTCCTCCGGCTCGTCGAGGAGATCAACCGCGAGCAGCGCGCGCGGTTCGTCAAGAAGATCGAGGAGACCCTCTGGATCATCAAGGACAAGACGATCGGCGTCCTCGGTCTCGCCTTCAAGCCCAACACCGACGATATGCGCAGCGCCCCCTCGATCGACATCATCGCCGCGCTCCAGCGGGAGGGGGCGTTCGTCAAGGCCTACGACCCGGAGGCGACGGCGGTGGCGCGCAGATTGATGAAGGGGGTGAAATTCTGCAAGAGCGCCTACGAGGTCGCGCGCGGAAGCGACGCGCTCCTCGTCGTCACCGAGTGGGACGAGTTCTCGAAGCTGAACATCGACCGCATCCGGTCGCTGATGGCGCACCCGATCATCATCGACGGGCGCAATATATTCGACCCGGCGGTGATGGAGGAGAAGGGGTTTATCTACAAGAGCATCGGCCGCTGACCCCGCCGGAACCGGGGAGGGGGGCCGCGGGGACGCCGGACGCGCGCCGGTCCCGCCCCCCGGCATCCCCGGGTTCCCGCCGCGGGGGAGGCGAGGCCGACCAAGAGGCGGACGTGCGATGTCCCAGGGGATCCATCTTGTCACCGGCGGGGCCGGATTCATCGGCTCCAACATCGTCGAGCTCCTGCTGCAGCGGGGGAAACGGGTGCGGGTGTTCGACAACTTCTCCACCGGACGGCGCGAGAACCTCGCGGCGTTCTCCGGGGAGATCGAGCTCGTCGAGGGGGATCTGCGCGACCCGGCGGCCGTCGAAAAAGCCGTCGCCGGCGTCGCCTTCGTCTCCCACCAGGCCGCGTTGCCGTCGGTGGTGAGGTCGGTGGAGGATCCGCTCCTCTCCAACCAGGTGAACCTCGACGGGACGCTCGCGCTCCTCGTCGCGGCCCGCGACGCGGGCGTCCGGCGCCTCGTCTTCGCCTCCTCGTCGTCGGTCTACGGCGACAGCCCGTCGCTGCCCAAGCGCGAGGAGATGACGCCGGCCCCGCTCTCCCCGTACGCGGTCGGCAAGCTCGCCGGGGAGCACTACTGCAAGATCTTCAGTTGCCTCTTCAATCTCCCCTGCGTGGCGCTCCGCTACTTCAACGTCTTCGGGGCGCGCCAGGACCCGCGGTCGCAGTACGCCGCGGTCATCCCGAACTTCTTCAAGGCGCTCTGCGCGGGAACCGCGCCGGTGATCGACGGGGACGGGGAGCAGTCCAGGGACTTCACCTACGTCCGCAACGTCGCCGAGGCGAACCTCCGGGCGCTCGAAGCCCCGCTGCGGGGAGGGGAGGTGATGAACATCGCCTGCGGCACGGCCGTCTCCGTCAACGCCCTCTACCGGATGGTCGGCGAAACGCTCGGCGTCTCCATCCCCCCGCGCCGCGGCGCACCGCGTCCCGGCGACGTGCGCCACTCGCTCGCCGATATCTCCCGGGCGAAAGAGCTGCTCGGGCTGGCGCCTGCGATCGGCATCGAGGAGGGGCTGCGCCTCGCCGCCCCGTACTACCGGGAGATGTACCGCGCCGGGTGAATCGCCGCCGCGGAGCGGCACGGATAGAAGAAGGTTTGTTTGCCCGGATCCGTGGCACGAAGCAGCATCGTCGCAGCCGTGAAGATTCGAGGCTGCCCGCGGCGAAGACACCGATGCATCCGTCGGTGCCCTCCGGTCTCTCCGCGGCGGCGTCGATCGAGAAAGGGGTTCAGCCATGGCCGTTCCGTTTCTTGACGTGACCGCGCAGTACCGCACGCTCCAGGCGGAGATCGAGCAGGCCCTCATCGAGGTGGCGCGGAGCGGGCACTACATCCTCGGGGAGCGGGGGGCCTCCCTCGAGAAGGAGCTCGCCGCGTACGCGGGGGTGCGCCACGCCGTCGGCTGCGCCTCCGGGACGGACGCGCTCATCCTGGCCCTGCGGGCGTCGGGGGTGGGGCCGGGGCACGAGGTCATCACCACGACCTACAGCTTCTTCGCCACCGCGAGCTGCATCTCGCTCGTCGGCGCGACCCCGGTCTTTGTGGATATCGACCCCCGCACCTACAACCTCGACTGGCGGCAGGTCGAGCGGAAGGTCACCGTCCGCACGAAGGCGGTCATCCCGGTCCACCTCTACGGGCAGCCGGCCGAGATGGAGCCGCTCCTGGCCCTCGCGAAGGAGTGGGGGATCCGCGTCATCGAGGACGCCTGCCAGAGCATCGGCGCCGAATACAAGGGGAAACGGGCCTGCTCCCTCGGCGACATCGGCTGCGTGAGCTTCTACCCGACGAAGAACCTGAGCGGGATGGGGGACGGCGGGATGGCGTTCACGAACGATCCCGAACTCGCGGAGAACCTCCGGATCCTCCGGGAACACGGGGCGAAGCCGCGCTACGTCCACAAGACCGTCGGCTACAACAGCCGCCTCGACGAGCTCCAGGCGGCGGTGCTTTTGGTGAAGGCGCCGCACCTCGAGGAATGGACCGCGGCGCGCCGGGCGCACGCGGCGCTCTACCGCGAGCAGTTCGCCGGGAGCGCCGTGACAGCGCCGGTCGAGCTCCCCTACGTCCGGCACGTCTACAACCAGTACGTCGTGCGCGTGAAGGACCGCGCGAAGCTCATGGAGCGCCTCAGGGCGCACGGCATCGGCTGCGCGATCTACTACCCGGTGCCGCTCCACCTCCAGGAGTGCTTCTCCTCCCTCGGCTATCGGAAGGGGGACCTCCCCGAGGCCGAGAAGGCCGCCGAGGAGACGCTCGCGCTCCCCATCTACCCGGACCTCAAGCCCGAGCAGATCGTCGAGGTTGCCGGGGCGGTGCGGGGGTTCTACGCGAAAGGGTAGCGTTTCGACGGATGGCGGGGAAAGACCGGGTGGCGTCGCGGGCTTTCGCGGATCGAACGCGCGATCTCCTTCCGCGATGAGGCGCCGTGCCGTCGTTTCGCCCGTTTCCGTGCGGCACGGATGGATATGAATGACGCCCGCGAGGAGTTGAGGGGGATCGCACGCCTCGCCGGTGACCTCCTCGAACGGCTCGCGGCCCAGGGGGTCGACCGGATTCCTCTCGGCGCGCATGCGGCCCCCGGTATGCGGGCGGCGCCGGATTCCTGCGGGCGCGGTGCGACAGGCGCTCCCCCCCCGCCGCCCCGGCCCCGGCTCCCCCGGGGAAACGCGCGGCGCGAACCCCCGTCTCCCTCGACGCGAACGTCGCCGCCGCGCTCGCGACGATCGAGAAGACCGTCTCGAAATGCCGGAGATGCCTCCTGGCGAAGACGCGGACCCGCACCGTCTTCGGGGCCGGTTCGACGCGCCCGCCTGTGATCTTCATCGGCGAGGCGCCGGGAGCCGAGGAGGACCGGCAGGGGCTCCCGTTCGTCGGACGCGCGGGGCAGCTCCTGACGAAGATGCTCGCCTGTGTCGGGTTCGGGCGCGGGGACGTCTACATCACCAACGTCCTCAAATGCCGCCCCCCCGGCAACCGCGACCCGCAGCCCCAGGAGGTGGCCTGCTGCGAGCCGTACCTCCTCGAACAGCTCGCCCTCCTGAAGCCGCGCCTCATCTGCGCACTCGGCCGCCACGCGGCCCAGACGCTCCTCAAGACCGACACCGGGATCAACAAGCTGCGCGGCCGCCTCCACGACTACCACGGCATCAGCCTCCTCCCCACATTCCACCCCGCCTATCTCCTCCGCAACCCCGCCGACAAAAACAAGGCGTGGGAGGATCTGAAGCGGATCCGCCTTCTGGTGGACGAGAAGACGGGGTGATCCGGCGCGCGCGCCATGCCCGCGCGGATCCGGCGTTGTCAGCCCGTCAGGTCCGTCTCGCGCATGCCCCCCTCGGGCCGGGTCCGCCTCGAGACGGGGATAGGCGCACGCAACGGCTCGGGCGCGGGGTTCCGGCCGTCGCCGGATTGCTCTGGCGCCCCGCCGGGACGGATGCTAAGGTATCGTCGGGCGCCGGCGGGACAACCGCGAGAGGGGAGGATGCGGCGAAGGGAGCCCCTTTCGTCGAGGCCGTGACGAGGAGTGCCCCGGAGCCGACGACGCACACCGGGACCGTTCAGGGGCCGGCGAACGGGTCCGATTCCCGACGACGGAACGGATGCCTTCGCCATACGGCGGGATCCGGACACGGCGGTCCTGCGAGGGCTGAATCCGGAGCGGCCCTGTGTGGTAAGGCAGTCGACAAGGTCGCGGGCGAGGTCGGGCGGCTGCGCAAGGAGATCGACCGGCGGGATGCCGAGGTCGGCCGGATAGAAGAGAGGGTGCGCCTCCGATAGCCTCGCCGCGACCTTCCGTCGCATCGCATGCATGCATCCGCGCGCGTCGCATGTCCCCGCGGGATACTCCTCCTCCGCCGCGCGGGAGGCGGTGAGAGATGCCCAGATTCGCATCCGTGGTGCTCGAGATCCCCGTCGATAAGCAGTTCGACTTCCTGGTGCCGCCCGAATTCGAGGGCGCGGTGGCGCCGGGGGTCCGGGTCCGCGTCCCGTTCCGCTCCCGCGGGCTGAGCGCCTACGTCGTCTCGGTCGCGGAGGGGAGACCGCACCCCGGCGCGAAGCCGATCCTGTCGGTCCGCGACAGGCGGCCGGTCATCGGCGAGCCGGTGATGCGGCTCGCGGAGTGGATGGCGTCGTACTACTACTGCCCCCTCCCCGCGGCCATCCGCTGCATCCTCCCCTCGGGCGTGCGGGCGGGGCTCGCCGGGAAGACGCCGCTCTTCGCCGCGGCGGACCCGGCGCGCGTCATGGCGGAGGGCGGCGCCGCGGCGTTGCGCCCCCGCGCGCCGAAGCAGGCGCGGATCCTGGAGGAGCTCCTCGCGGGCGGAGGACCGCAGCCGGTGCAGACGCTCCTCCGGCGCGCCGGGGCGTCGCTCGCGGCGGCGCGCGCCCTCGAACGGAAAGGGCTCGTGACCCTCGCGCGCCGCCGCGTCTTCCGCGACCCGTGGGCGGGCGGGGAGATCGTCGCCTCCGCGCCCCTCGCCCCCACGCCCGACCAGGCCCGCGCGCTCGTTTATACGGCCAAGGCGCTCGCCCAGCGGCGCTTCTCGGTGCTGCTCCTGCACGGGGTCACCGGGAGCGGCAAGACCGAGGTCTACCTCCAGGCGATCGACGAGACGCTGAAGTTGGGCCGCGGGGCGATCATGCTCGTCCCGGAGATCGCCCTCACGCCGCAGACGGTGGAGGGGTTCAAGGCCCGCTTCGGCGCCAACGTCGCGGTGCTCCACAGCCGTCTCTCCGCCGGCGAGCGGCTCGACGAATGGGAGAAGGTGCGGGACGGGAGGGCGCGGGTGGCGGTGGGGGCGCGCTCGGCGATCTTCGCCCCCGTGCCCGACCTCGGCCTGATCGTCGTGGACGAGGAGCACGAGCGCACCTACAAGCAGGAGGAGACCCCGCGTTACCACGCGCGCGACGTGGCGGTGATGCGGGGGAAGATCGAGGGGGCCGTCGTCATCCTCGGTTCCGCCACCCCCTCCGTCGAGTCGTACCGGAACGCCCTCGCCGGCAAGTACCGCCTCTTCCGGCTCCCGCGCAGGATCGAAAACCGCCCGCTCGCCCCGGTCACCATCGTGGATATGCGCCAGGAGATCAGGCGGGCGGGCAGGATGACCTTCTTCTCCCGCCGTCTCCTCTCGGCGATGGAGGACCGGCTGGAGAAGGGAGAGCAGATCATCCTCTTCCTGAACCGGCGGGGGTTCTCCCCGATCCTCTCCTGCCGCCGCTGCGGCTTCGTGCAGCGGTGCCCCGACTGCAGCATCTCGCTCACCGCGCACCGGGAGGGGGAGACGATGTGCTGCCATCTCTGCGGCTTCTCCGGGCGGACCCCCGCCCGCTGTCCGCAGTGCGGCTCCCCCGGCATCCGCTTCCCCGGCCTGGGGACGCAGAAGCTCGAGCTGATGGTGAAGAAACTCTTCCCCGGCCGGACGGTGGGCAGGATGGACGCGGACTCGATGGCGGGCAAGGACGCCCACGCGGAGACGCTCGGGGCGTTCAAGCGCGGGGAGATCCAGATCCTGCTCGGCACGCAGATGATCGCCAAGGGGCTGCACTTCCCGAACGTGACGCTCGTCGGCGTCGTCTGCGCCGACACGGCGCTCAACCTTCCCGACTTCAGGGCGTCGGAGACCACCTTCCAGCACCTCACGCAGGTCGCCGGCAGGGCGGGGCGGGGCGCGGTGCCGGGCGAGGTGATCATCCAGACCTACGCCCCGGCGCACCCCGCCGTCACGGCCGCCGGCGGGCAGGATTTCGAGCTCTTCTACGCCAGGGAGATCGCCTTCCGGGAGGAGCTCGGCTACCCGCCGTTCAACCGTTTCGTCGCCGTGACGCTGCGGGGGAGGGGGGGGGAGGCGGTCCGCTGGTACAGCCGCCAGTTCGCCAAGGCGCTCGCGGCGGCGGCGACGCCGGGGATCAGGGTGCTCGGGCCGGCCCCCGCGCCCATCGCGCGCCTCAAGGGGCACTACCGCTGGCAGGTCGTCGTGCGCGGGAAGAGCGTCCCCGATATGAACGCCGTGCTGCGCGAGGTCACGGGGGGCCTGAAGCCGCCCAAGGGCATCCAGATTGTGGTGGATGCCGATCCGCTGGCGATGCTATAATAAACCTCCGCGTTTCCGTGCGCCCCCGGCGGGGCGGCGGGGCGGATGAGGCCGATGAGACGATACCGTTACCGCTGGGGCGAAGGGCTCTGGGCGCATTTCTTTCACCGCGTCTCGGGGATCGCCCTCGTGGCGTACCTCTCCATGCACATCTGGGTGATCCACCATCTCCAGAAGGGACCGGCGGCCTACGACCGCCTGATGGAGACGCTCTCGGGGCCCCTCTTCAGGGTGGGCGAGGCGTTTCTGCTCGCGGCGGTGCTCTACCACGGCCTCAACGGCCTGCGCATCGCCGCGATGGACGCCGGCATCGGGATGCGGGCGCACCGGGCGACCTACCGGGTCGTCTTCGCCGTCTGCGCCGTCGTCGGCATCGCGGGCGGGATCGCGCTGGTGTTCTTCCCATGAGCAGAACCGGATCGACCGGGTGGCTTCTGCAGCGGGCGAGCGGACTGCTCCTGTTCGCGCTCGTCATCGCGCACTTCGTGTTGACGCATTTCATGGGGCCGGAGAAGCGGTTGTACGCCGACGTGGCCCGCAGGTTCGCCGACCCGCTCTGGAAGGCGTTCGATCTCGGCCTGCTCACGCTCGCCCTCGCGCACGGCTGGTACGGGATCTGGGGGATCGCGCAGGATTATCTCAAAAGCGGCGCCGCGCGCGTGCTGGCCCTCGTCTGCTGCCTGACGGCGGCGCTGGCTCTCTTCTCCCTCGGCGCCGTGACGATCCTGACGTTCAGGGCGGTCTGAGGACCGGGTGCCCAATGCACCACCATCGCTACGAAACGGTGATCATCGGCGCGGGGCTGGCCGGGATGCGCGCGGCGCTCGAGGCGCAGGCGGCGGGGAGCTGCTGCGTGCTGACGAAGGTGTTCCCCACGCGGTCGCACTCCGGGGCCGCCCAGGGCGGCATCGCCGCCTCGCTCGGCAACGCGGCCGTCGACGGGTGGGAGGCGCACCTGTTCGACACCGTCAAGGGGAGCGACTACCTCGCCGATCAGGACGCCGCGGAGATCTTGGTGAAGGAGGCGCCCCGCGCGATTGTCGAACTCGAGCATATGGGGGTCCCGTTCAGCCGCACCGACGACGGGCGCATCGCCCAGCGCGCCTTCGGGGGGCACTCCAGCCCGCGCGCCTGCTACGCGGCAGACCTCACCGGCCACGTCATCCTCCACACCCTCTACGAGCGGTGTCTCCGGCGCGCGGTGGCGTTCCATTCCGAGTACCTGGTGCTCTCCCTCCTCGTGGAGGGGGACCGGTGCGCGGGGGTCGTCGCGATGGACCTCCTCACCGGCGGTCTCCACCTCTTCGAGGCGCGGGCGGTCGTCTTCGCCACCGGGGGGTACGGGCGGGCGTTCAAGATCACCTCGAACGCGCACGCGAACACCGGGGACGGCCTGAGCATGGTCTACCGGGCGGGGCTGCCGATCGAGGATATGGAGTTCGTGCAGTTCCACCCGACCGGGTTCTACCCGAGCGGCATCCTTGTCACCGAGGGGGCGCGGGGCGAGGGGGCCTACATCCTCAACGCCGCGGGCGAGCGCCTGATGAAGCGCTACGCCCCGGACCGGATGGAGCTCGCTCCGCGCGACGTGACCTCCCGGGCCATCCAGACCGAGATCGACGCGGGGCGCGGCATCGGCGGGGGCGCCTATGTGCACCTCGATCTCAGGCACCTGGGCGCGGAGAAGATACGGAAGCGGCTCCCGCAGATCCTCGACCTCGCGATGCGTTTCTCGGCGGTCGACGCGCTGAAGAGCCCGATACCGATCCAGCCGACCGCGCACTACTCGATGGGCGGCATCCCGACGGACAACGACGGGCGCGTGCGTGTCGACGCCGGGGGGGGGACGATGAAGGGGCTCTACGCGTGCGGCGAGTGCGCCTGCGTCTCGGTGCACGGGGCGAACCGCCTCGGCTGCAACTCGCTCCTCGAGGCGGTCGTCTTCGGGCGGCGCGCCGGCCTGGCGGTCTGCGCGGATCTCCCCTCCCTCGGGCGCGCGGAGGCCCCTCCCCGCGGCGCGGAGGCGGTGGAGAAGGAGCTCGCGGCTTTCCTCGACCGGCGGGGGACGGAGTCGCTCTCGGCGATCCGGGACGAGCTCCAGGAGGGGATGCAGAGGAACTGCGGGATATTCAGGTCCGAGAAGCCGCTCGGCGCGCAGCTCGACGCCGTGCGCGGGCTTCAGGAGCGCTTCACGCGCGTCCCGCTCTCCGACCGCGGCAGGAGGTTCAACACCGAGCTCGTCGAGCTCCTCGAGCTGCGCTCCCTGCTCGACTTCGCCGAGGTGATCGTCGCCGGCGCGCTCGCCCGGAGGGAGAGCCGGGGGGCCCACTCGCGCACGGACTTCCCCGCGCGCGACGACGCCGGCTGGCTGGCGCACTCGTTCGCGCGGCGCGGACCGGACGGGCCCGCGTTCGACTACGCGCCGGTGCGCATCACGAGGCACCGGCCCAAGGAGAGAACGTACTGATGGGGCTTCCCCGGAGGGGCAGGTGACCGAATCGCTGGGCGGCTACTCGTTCAAGGTGTTCCGGTACGACCCCGACAAGGGGCCGCGGCACCGCTACGACACCTTCGAGCTCGAAGTGGAGCGGGGGATGACGGTGCTCGACTGCCTCCAGAGGATCAAGGCGACCCTGGACGGGACGCTCACCTTCCGCCGCTCCTGCCGCAGCGCCATCTGCGGGTCGTGCGCGATGAACATCAACGGCAAAAACGACCTCGCATGCCACCTGCAGGTGGCGGGGCTCACGGGGCGGCGGGTGACGGTCGACCCGCTGCCGGGCTACCCGGTGATCAAAGACCTGGTCGTGGATATGGAGGAGTTCTACCGGTCGATCGAAAAGGTGATGCCGTGGCTGGTGCGCACCTCGCCGTTCCCGGACCGGGAACTGCCCCAGTCCCCGGAGGAGCGCGACCGCATCGACCTGGCCGTCAACTGCATCCTCTGCGGGAGCTGCACCTCCTCCTGTCCCTCGTTCTGGTTCAATCCCGACTACCTGGCGCCGGGGGCGCTCCTGAAGGCGTTCCGGTTCGTCTTCGACAGCCGGGACGAGGCCGGCGCCGAGCGCCTCGCCCTCGTCGACGGCCCCCGCGGCGTCTGGCGCTGCCGGACGATCTTCAACTGCGAGGAGGCGTGCCCGAAACTCCTCAGACCGAACGAGGCGATCGCCGCGCTCAAGCGGGAGATACTGAAGAGGTCGGTCTGACGGCGGGCGCGGGGGCGAGGGGGGTACAGTGAACAGAGGCGGCGCCACTGAGGCGGGGGGGGTGCGGGACGTCGAGGAACCGGAGCTGTTCCGCGACCTGTTCCCCTACGACGAGGTCCCGCGCGTGGGGTTCGAGGGGGAGGCGGTCCCGCTCGACATCCCGCGGGAGTTCTGGATCACCGACACGACGTTCAGGGACGGGCAGCAGTCGCGCCCGCCGTACACGGCCGCGCAGATCGCCCGGATCTACGGGATGCTGCACGAGCTGGACGGGGGGAGCGGGCTCATCCGGCAGTGCGAGTTCTTCCTCTACAGCCCGCAGGACCAGGAGGCGGTGCGCCGCTGCCTCGCCCTCGGCCACCGGTTCCCCGAGGTGACCGGCTGGATCAGGGCGAAGAAGGAGGATTTCCGGCTCGTCCGCGAGATGGGGCTGAAGGAGACGGGCATCCTCACCTCCTGTTCCGACTACCATATCTTCCTCAAGCTCAACTGGACGAGGAGGCAGGCGGCCGAGAACTACCTCGGCATCGTCCGGGCGGCGCTCGAGGCGGGCGTCATCCCGCGCTGCCACCTGGAGGATATCACCCGCGCCGATTTCCACGGGTTCGTCGTGCCGTTCGTGCAGGCGCTGATGCGCCTCTCCGAGGAGAGCGGCATCCCGGTCAAGGTGCGCGCCTGCGATACGCTCGGGTACGGGGTGCCGTTCGCCCATGCGGCGCTCCCGAGGAGCGTCCCGCGCCTCATCCACGGCCTGCGCCGCGAGGCCGGCGTGCCGCCCGCGCGACTCGAATGGCACGGGCACAACGACTTCCACAAGGTGCTGGCGAACGCCGTCGCGGCCTGGCTGCACGGTTGCGCCGCCGCGAACGGGGCCCTGCTGGGCTTCGGCGAGCGGACCGGAAACCCCCCGCTCGAGGGGCTCGTGATGGACTACCTCTCCCTTCGCGGCCGCCCCGCGGGGGTCGACACCTCGGTGATCACGAAGATCGCCCGCTACTTCCAGGACGAGCTCGGCGTGCAGGTGCCCCCGAACTACCCGTTCGTCGGCCTGGACTTCAACACCACCCGCGCCGGGATCCACGCCGACGGCGCGCTCAAGCACGAGGAGATCTACAACGCCTTCGACACGGTGAAGCTTCTCAAGAGGCCGGTCAGGGTGAGCATCGCCGACAAGTCGGGCGTGGCGGGGATCGCCTACTGGGTCGACTCCTACCTCGGGCTCGAGGGCGACCGGCGCATCGACAAGCGCGAGCCGGGCCTGATGAAGATGAAGAAGTGGGTCGACGAGCAGTACGCGGCGCGGCGGACCACCTGCATCTCCGACGAGGAGATGCTCCACCTCGCCCGCCTGCACCTTCCGCACCTGTTCGCGTCGGACTTCGACCGTCTGAAGACCCGCGTACGGGCGATCGCGCAGCGGCTGGTGGAGAAGGTGACGGAGTGCGACGAGGTCTGCTCCATGGACGGGGCGAGGATGCAGCCGGTGCTTTCGCGGATGCTCGAGGACCACCCGTTCATCAAGTACCTCTACGTGACCGACACCGCGGGCAGGAAGATCACCCCGAACATCGTCAGGGCGTTCGACCAGGAGAAGTACGACGCCTACTTCACCCCCGGCTTCGACTTCTCGAACCGGGACTGGTTCAAGGGGCCGATGCGGACGGGGAAGACGCACGTGAGCGATTTCTACACCTCGCTGCTGGACGGGGCGCTGGGCATCACCGTGTCGGCGCCGATACGCGGGGCGCACGGGGCAGTCGTCGGGGTCTTCGGCATCGACATCCTCTTCGAGGATATCGCCAAGATATAGGACATCGCCATGGAAAAGACGACCGGGGGGAGACTGCTGCTCCAGCGCATGCTGAGGCCGTTCTTCAGGGCGTTCTTCCGTCTCTGCGCGCGCGTGGAGTTGCAGGATTTCGAGAACCTGCCCGATCCGCCGTACATCCTTTTCTCGAACCATCTCTCCTGGTTCGATCCCCCGTTCGTGGTATGCTTCATGTCGGTCCCGGTGCATATCATGGCGATGGAGGGGCTGTTCAAATTCCCCCCGCTCGGTTTCCTGTTCCGGCGGGTGGGGGCGATCCCCGTGAGCCGCGGCAGCCTCGACCGGAGGGCGGTCGAGGAGGCGGTCGAGACGCTGGCGGCCGGCGGCGTGCTGCTCATCTTCCCCGAGGGCGGCATCCGGCGCCTCGAGAAGGGGGATCAGCTCAGGCCGGGGTTGAGCCTCATCGCCCAGCGGACGAACGTGCCGCTCGTGCCGGTCGGGATCTCCGGGTGCAGGGACCTGTATCGGCCGCTGACGGTGCTGCGCAGGGGCGTGCGGCTCACGATCAGGATAGGCAGGCCGTTCATGCTCGACGCGGTGTCCCCCCTCCGGGGGAAGAAGATGCGGCAGGCGGTGATGGGGCGCGTCAGGGCGGAGCTGTGCGCCTTGACGCGCGACGCGGCAGACCGCGCGCAGTGAGGAAACGTCGATGGCAATCTCCTTCACCAAGAAGGTCATCATCGTCACCGCCGCACTCATGCTCGTGCTGCTGCTGCTGACCTTCAAGGCAATCATGATCCGCCAGCAGCGGCTGGACTGGCTGCAGACCCTGAACCGGGAGCTCGCGCCGGATTCGCCCGAGGCGCAGGCGCCGGTGTCGGCGGCGCCGGCCTCCCCGGACCCGCTCGTCCCGCTGTTCGACGCCGCCGAGCCGACCCCCGCTTCGCCGCCGGGCACGGAGGAGAACGAGATCGACCGCGGGATCTCGGCGGTCCTCTTCGCCCTCGCCGGCTTCAGCAACTACGCCCCTGCGCGCCGCGCCGCCGCCGAGGAGGAGTTCGGGGCGCAGTTCGAGTCCCTGATCGGGAAGGCCGCGGCCGCCGAGCGGGCCGGCAATTCGAGCGAGGTGCTGAGGAAGCTTGAAACGCTCTTCCAGAAGATGGACTGCCTCGGCTACCCGTTCCAATTCCAGGCCACCCCCGCGCGCGACCGGTTCGTCGCCCGTATCTCCGCGGGCTGGCCGAAGCTCCCCTACGTGTGCCGGTGGGCCTGCATCAGGATGCTGGGCATCGTGGGAGGAGACGGGGCGCGCGGCACCCTCCGGACGGCGATGGCCGGCGGGGTGTTCGAGGACGAGGCCGCGGCGGCGCTCCTGCGGACCGGGGACCCCGAAGCCCTCCCGGTGTTGATCGACTACATCGCCCGCGGCCGGATAAAGGGCGACCGCTACCGGGAGATCCGCGAGGCGGTGCAGCGCTCGGAGGACCCGAGGGTGATGGAGGGGCTGATCGGCCTGCTCGACAGCGCCGACCCGTCCATCCGCTCGGCGGCCCTGCTGCTCGTCGAGGAGTACGCCCGCCAGTCGCGGACGGCGCCGAAGGAGACCAGTCCCTCCGACCGCCAGCTCCAGGAGAAGTGGGCGCACTGGTGGCGGGAGGCTTCGGGATCGTACCGCCCCCTGCCAGAGGACGGGAGGGGGATCGTCGCCTTGACCCTCATCACCGGGTGGGATTTCCTTCCGAAAAGCGGCCCGTTCGCCAAGGCGAGCTTCTTCGAGCTCAGCAAGGAGATCGACGCCTGTTTCCGCGACCTGCGGTCTTTGGATCTGTCCGTCCACCGCCGGGGGGAGCTCTCCCTCTACCGCATCGTCCGCCTGATGGTGGAGCACTACGAGGCGGGGGGCACGCCCGTCCGGCAGATGCTCGACCAGTATCTCGCCGTCTGCACCGGCGAGGCGCAGAAGGTCTGTCTGCGGCAGGGATTCCCCGACTCCGCGGAGCGGACCGCCTTTCTCCGGTGGGTGGAGGGCTGGATGGAGAAGGGGAAGCTGCCGGTGACCGTGTTCCTGGTCCGCCTGGCGGGGATATGCGGGGACAAGGGGAGCTCCGCCGCGCTGCTGCGCTACGCGCAGTCGTGGGTCCCCGAGGTGCGGCGCGCCGCGGCGATGTCCCTGGGGCTGCTCGGCGAACCGTGGGCCGTCGATGAGATCGCGAAGATGCTCTCCCTGAAGGATATCCCGTGGGACGAGGGGGAGAGGATGGTGGTCGGCCTCGAACGCATCGGCAACGACAAGGCGATCGAAACGCTGCTCCTCGTCCTCGCCAGGGCGAAATCGATCCTCGCGTACCAGGCGTACCTCTCGCTGCGGCGGATCCGGCGGGAGCCGTCGAAGGAGATCTCCCTCGAGGAGTTCGAGCAGCGGCGGGAGGGAGTCGCCGAGGAATACGAGCGGTGGTTGAGATCAAAGCGGGAGAGGAAGCGGCAGAAGCAGGGCTGACGCCGATCGCGTCCGACGGCGGTGGCGCCCCATACACGCGGAGGGACCGAATGGCCACGCGAATGCAGGCGGTGATCTTCGACAACGACAACACCATCGCGAAGATCTACCCGAACCCGAAGATCTACTGGAAGGACGTCTTCGTCAAGACCGTCGAGGAGTGCGGCGGGTCCGTTCCGAAGGGGAGGGAGGAGGAGTACATGCTCTCCTACTTCACGAACAAGGGGTTCCTGGAGAAGCTCGAGACGATCGGCCTGAAGACGACCTGGGCCCATTTCCAGAAGGCCAAGGGCGTCGTGGATGAGCGGGAGCGCGTGCGCTACATACGGGCGGGGAGTTCGAAGCTGTTCCCCGACGCGGTGGCGCTGTTGCGCGCGCTCGGCGAGAAACGGGTCAAGTACGGCGTGGCGACGTTCACGACGAAGACCGTGGTTCTGGAGGCGTTCAAGCAGGTCCCCGGCCTCCTGCCGCCGGACGCGTTCTTCGACTGGAACGATTCGCTCAGGGACAGGCTCGAGAAGCCAGACCCCCGCATCGCGAAGATCGTCCTCGAGAAGCTGCGGGTTTCGCCGAAGCGGGCGCTGATGGTCGGCGACCGGCTCACCGACGTGCAGATGGGCAACATGGCCGGGATGTGGACGGTGCTCGTGAAACGGCGCGCTGAGGACGGGGACCTCGTGGGCCAGATGGAGCGCGAGATAGAGACGGCGCGACGGGACCCGGAGATGTCGCACCGCGTGCCGGATTACCAGGTGACGGATCTGAGGCAGGTGCTCGATCTCCTCTGACGCGAAAAGGCGGGGGCGCCGGGAGAACGTATGATGAATCTGAAAGAGCAGGAGGATCTCCTCGCCAAGGTGGAGAAGGCGAAGGAGCAGATCGCGCGGCTTCGCAAGCAGCAGGAGGATCTCGAGCGCGAGAAGGCCGCGCTCGAAGACCTCGGACAGCGCCAGGAGGAGTGGCACCGGGGCAGGAAGGAGCTCTCCGACCGCCTCCTGAAGTCCCTCGCCGTGCTCGAGAGCGAGGAGGCGGCGCTCGCCCGCCGCGCGGCGCTTGTCCGGGACACGCGCGAGGGCTTCGCCAGGACGGTCGAGGAGCTCGCCTCGATCCGGGAGGATCGCTGGACGCAGGCGACGCTCAAGGAGGAGCTCACCCGCGCGCTCGTCCTCCTCCATCGCGGCCGCACGGAGCTGAGCGAGGCGCGGGCGCGCATCCGCGCCCTCGAGGGAAGGCCCGCGCACGACGGCGCGGAGGACGAGGCGGTGGCGGTCGCGGGGCCGCCGCCGTCGCTGCGCCCGCTCGGGGCGGGGGAGCTGCTGAGGATCGGCTTCTGGCTCCTTCTCCCCGCGGCGGTGATGGCCGCCGCGATCGCCCTCCTGGTGATCTTTCTGTAGCGCGTCGCCGGTTCGATCCGTTCGATTGCCGGTGGAAAGGGAGCGCCGAGCCATGCGTTGGCCGCATCTGTTTCGCCGCCGTCCCGCCTCCCGGGAGCTCAGGGAGCTGGACCACCGCATCGCCGAGATCAGCCGGGAGATACGCCGGCTGGACCGCTTCATCCTGAACCCGAAACCGAGGCGTAAACTCAAGGAGACCGCGGGCCCCCGCTTTTTGGGGCCCGCCGTCATCCCTGACTCCAAGAGGCGTTTCGTGAGCTACCTCAGCGCCGGGAGCTTCGGCACGATCGGCCTGCGCAAGCACGAGCAGCGCGCCGCGAAGGTCAAGGCGGCGATCGCGATGGCCGTCATCATCCTCGGGACGTTCATCCTTGCATACGCGTTCCTCATCCCCCTTTTCCGCTAAAACGTTTGCGGAGCGGCCCGTTCCGTCGTATACTGTACACCGGGCCCGCGGGAGGTCCCCGGTCGCGACGGGGTTCGGTCCCCGGGCCGGATTTCTCCGTGGGTGGCGGGGTTTCGCGGCGCATCGAACGGAAGATCGCGGGATGCGTCGTCGGCTCGTCTGCGGGGCGTAGGGATGTTTTGCGCCGGCGGAGCGGCGGGGGCGGGCGTGGGCCGCCCCAAAACAAAGGCGCCGGGACGCGGCGCGGAACAAGGTTTCCACGGGGCGGGGGTCGGGCCGCCCCGTAAGGTCGGGGCGATTAGCTCAGTTGGCTAGAGCGCTTGCTCGACACGCAAGAGGTCACAGGTTCGAATCCTGTATCGCCCACCAGTACCACGGGTTCAGGTCGCTCGTGTGCGGCATCCGGGGACGCGGCGGAGTCGGAACCCCGCGACGGATCGACGGAAGAGGGGCAGGGCGCTGCCGGGTGGCCGGCGGAGCGGCGCAACAGGGTGGCGGGGGGGCGCGATGACCCTGCTTCTGACGGGGCACCTGTCGGGAGCGGGGCTTTTTTCTGGCGCGGGGCGTCCCGAGGAGGCGGCCCGCGGGGCGGAGGGAGACGCCATGGGTTCGGGGAACAGATCGAAACAAAGCCCTACGCGGAAACGGCGGGGGACGCCCGTGCGCCTTCTCGACGATTTCACCGCGTCTGCCGCCGCGCTGCTCGACAGGGTGCGCAGGCGCGCCCCGCTCATCCATAACATCACCAACCTCGTGGCGATGGAGTCCTCCGCCAACATCCTGCTGGCACTGGGCGCCTCGCCGGTGATGGCCCACGCCGGGAGCGAGGTGGAGGAGATGGCGTCGCGCGCCGATGCCCTCGTGCTCAATATCGGCACGCTCGACGAACGGTGGGTCGAGTCGATGGTTTTGGCGGCAGCGGCGGCCGACGCCAAGGGGATCCCGGTGGTCCTCGACCCGGTCGGCGCCGGGGCGACCGCGATGCGGACGAGGGCGGCGCGAAGGATCCTGCGCGACGCCCGCGTCTCCGTCGTCCGGTGCAACGCCTCCGAGCTGCTCGCCGTCGTTTCGGGGCACGCGAAGACGCGGGGGGTCGATTCCGCGGACCGGGTTACCGCCCGGGTGCGCCGCGCGGCCGACGCCCTGGCGCGCGAACGGGGGTGCGTCGTCGCGGTTTCCGGGGAGCGGGATCTCGTCACCGACGGGAGGCGGGCGTTTTGCATCGGCAACGGCCACCCGGCGATGACCCGCGTCACCGGGATCGGGTGCGGCCTGTCGGCGGCCACGGCGGCGTTCTGCGCGGTCGCGGACGGGGATTTCACGATCGCCGCTGCCGCGGCCTTCGGCGTCTACGGGATATGCGGCCAGACGGCGGCGAAAACCAGCGCGGGGCCCGGCAGCTTTCCGGCCGCGTTCATCGACGCCCTCCATGCAGTCGGGGAGGCAGAGATTCGCCGCCATCTCGCCGTGGAGCCCGCGCGGCGGCAAGAGTTGCGCGGCGGAGAGACGGCGGGGACAGGCATGCCGGTTTCGTAGTACAATGGCCCACGCAACGGTCAACGGGAGGGGGTGATCAGATGGGAAGACGCGGTCCCGAAAGCTACATGAAGCGGCAGAAGGAGCTCAAGCGCAAGCAGAAGGCGATGGAGAAGATGGCCCGGCGGCAGGCCAGGAAGCAGCAGAAAGCCGAGGGGGCACCGGCGGCGACGGAGGAGGCGGGGATCCCCGCGGAGGAGCAGGCGGCGCAGGAGCACGAGTTCCAGCCTCTCGAATAACCGGCCTCGCGGGATCCGGCGGGGGATGCGCCGGTTCCCGGAAACGGCGCGCGCGGCCGAGGGCGGGGATTCCGCGGGTCTGCGTCGAGGCGGCTGCCGTGTGCCTGGCGGGCGCGGCGGGCTGCGGCGCGGCCGGGATGCGTCTCTACCGCGCACAGGCTCACAAGGCGCAGCTCGGCGGCGTCCCTCTCGCGCGGGTGCGGTGCGCGTTCTGCAAGGGCCGGTGCTTCATGATGCTCGCCGAGTTCCGGGGGCGGAACGCCTTCGATTGGATCGGCCCCCTGCCCGACGGGCGTCACGGGACCGGTCCCGGGACCCCCGAGCCGGGGGTGAGGAGCTGGATCGGGGGGCGAGTCGACATCCTGCCCTTGGAGTGCGGCAGGCCGGCGTACGTCTGCAAGCCGATCGACGCCGGGAAGTCCAAGGACGAGAGGGAGAAACGCGCGCGGGTGACGGGGGCGTAGCACCCGCCGCGCGAAGGGGGAGACGATGGGAGCGCCGGCGCCGCGGGTCGTGGTCGTGATGCCCGCCTACAACGCGGCCAAAACCCTCGAACAGACCTACCGGGACATTCCGAGGGACGCCGTCCATCGGATCATCCTCGTGGACGACGTGAGCCGGGACGAGACGGTCGAGATCGCCCGCCGTCTCGGCGTGAAGGTCGTCGTGCACATGCAGAACATGGGGTACGGCGGCAACCAGAAGACCTGCTACCTCGAGGCGCTCAGGGACGGCGCCGACATCGTCGTGATGCTGCACCCGGACTACCAGTACGACTCGCGTCTGATCCCGCGGATGATCGCGCCGATCGCCGAGGGGCGCTGCGACATGGTGCTCGGCTTGCGGATGCTCGACGGCGGGGCGCGCGCCGGGGGGATGCCGGTCTACAAGATCGTCTTCAACCGGGCGCTCACCGCCTTCCAGAGCCTCGTCTACCGTCAGAGGTTCACCGACCTCCACACCGGCTTCAGGGCGTATCGCCGGGCGCTCCTCGAGACCGTTCCGTTCCTCCTCAACTCCGACGACTTCGTCTTCGACTCTGAGATGATCGCGCAGGCGTTCGCCTACGGCTTCAGGATCGGGGAGGTTCCGGTGCCGGCCCGCTATTTTCCGGAGGCCTCGTCCGTGAATTTTTCGGTGAGTTTGCGCTACGGGATCAAGACGCTCGGGGTGATGGCGAACTACGCGGCGCACGCCGCCGGCCTCGCCCGCCCGCGGCGGTTCCGGCTGCGTCTGAGTCAGATCGTGAGTCAGCACCACCACGAGGGGCTCTTCAGGGACACGCCCCCCACGGAGGCATAGCGATGCACGCGCCGAGTCCGGTCGTCTGGAAGGTACCCGTGAACCGGCTGCTCGTTCTCCTCTTCGCCGCGGCAATCTTCCTCTCGGCGATGACCGACCTCCTCGGTCTCGACATCTGGTGGCACCTCGCCGTGGGGCGCCACCTGGTCCAGACGCGCTCGTTCCCCGCCCGCGACATCTTCTCCACCACCGGCGCCGCCTGGGACAACAAGGAGTGGCTCTTCGGGATTTTCGTCTATCTCCTGCACCAGGCGGGCGGGGTCGGCCTGATGACGCTGGCGAAGGCGGCCCTGTTCACCGCCGTCTTCCTCGTCCTGTACCTCGTGGCCGCGAAACGCTCGAAGAACCGGTACCTCTCCCTCGCGGTGGTCTTCCTCGCCGCGCTCGCCTGCCGGGTGCGCCTCGCATTCAGGCCGGAGCTCTTCAGCTGGCTCTTCATCGCGCTGCTCCTCCTCTTCATCGAGCAGTTCCGCGAGGGACGGAGGCGGCCGCTCTGTTTCTTCCCCCTCCTGATGCTCTGCTGGGTCAACGTGCATCCGCTCGCCTTCGTCGGCCTCGGCATCCTGGCGGTGTGCCTCGCCGGAGGGATCGCCGTGTGCCTCCTCCCGGGCCACGCGGAGAGAAACGGGTGGCAGCGCCTGCGGCCGGGCGACCTCGCCGGTCTCGCCCTGATTTTTGCCGCATCCTGCCTCGCGTTCACCTGCAACCCCATATCGTGGCGGAGGTTCCTGTCCCCGCTCGAACTGCTCACGAAGCACTCCGACTACCTCGGCGCGCTCACCGAGGCGGCGCCGCTCCCGCTCTTCCAGTTCCCCGCCTTCGCCTCCTTCGTGCTCCTGGCGGTCTTCACGCTTGTGATGTTCGTCACGAGCATGGACCCCGCGGACACCCTGCTCGTCGTCCTCTCCGGCGCCGCGTCGGTGGCCATGGCCCGCAACGCCCCGCTCCTCCCCGTGGTCGCGGCGCCGGCCATCGCCTGCCAGTTCGCCCGTTTCATCGGGCCGCTGGCGCCGGAGATCGCCGCATACCTCTCTCGCCGGCGCACGGCGGCGGACGCCGTCGTCGCGGCGCTGCTCGTCGCGGCGATGGCGTGGGCGGTCCGCCGGCCCGGGTTCGGGCTCGGGTACGGCGGCATCGTCTATCCCGAGGGGGCCGTGCGCTACGTCGAGACGGCGAAACCCCTGGGGCCGATCTTCAACAGCTACGACTGGGGCGGGTTCCTGATATGGAGGATCTACCCAGGGTACCGGGTCTTCATCGACGGACGGGGGCCCGATGTCTACTCGCCCGAGGTCTGGGCCGAATACGAGACGATCGAGTCGGCGAGGGAGGGATGGGAGGAGGCGCTCGACCGCCGCGGGGTGAACCTCGTCCTCGTCTCCACCGCGGAGAAACTCCATCCGCTCATCCGCGCCCTGAGCGCGTCGGGCGGATGGCGGCTCGGCTACTGGGATCTTCATTCGATGGTCTTTTTGCGCGACGTGCCGGGGAACCGGCCGCGCATCGCGGCGGTCCGGTACGCCGTCCTTGACACGGAGAGGATGCGGTTCAGGGGGTGGGACCCGTCGATCGAGCTGCAGATACTGGGCGAACTGGACGACTATTTGAAGGAGCACCCGGAGTCGGTCGAGGCGCGCGGGCTCCTCGCCCTTACGTACCTGAACCGGGGGATGGAGGACCGGGCGATCGAGGAGTTCGAGCGGCTGGCCGCCGCGAACCCCGCCCTCCCGAGAATCCACTACAACCTCGGGATGCTCCGCTCCCGCACGGGCGACGACGCGCGGGCGGCCGCCGACTACGAGAAGGAGATCGCGCTGGACGACTCGTTCGCCCCCGCCCACAACAACCTCGGGCGCATCCGGTTCGAGCGGGGAGACCTCCGCCTCGCCGAGAGATCGTTCAGGAAGGCGCTGAAGGCCGACCCGAACTACATCCACGCGATCAACAACCTCGGCCTCGTCTACCTCGAGCAGGAGGATGCCACGAGGGCCCTCGCCGAGTTCTCCAGGGCCCTCGAGATCGACCCCGCCTACGAACCCGCCGCGCGGAACATCGCTCTCGCGCGGGAGATCTCGTCGAACCCCGCCCGCACGCTCACCCGCATGGGGCAGTTCTACTACGCCCAGGACAACCTCGACAAGGCGGAACGGCTCTTCATCCGGGCGCTCTCGCACGATCCGCGGCACGCGGCCGCCATCGGCAATCTCGGCGTCGTGGCGCTCAGGAGAGGGATGCGCGAGGAGGCGATCCGGCGGTTCAGGGAGGTCCTCGAGATCGCGCCCGACGACGAGGGGGCGCGCCGGCATCTCGCGCTGGCGGAGGCGATGGCGGCCGGGGGCGGACCGTCCGCCGCTCCGCCCCTCTCGAACGCCGGATCGAACGCGGAGGCGCCCGCCCCGCCGGCGCCTCCCGGGGGGGGGCGGTGAAGAGGGGGGCCCTCATCGCCGCGGCGCTTTTCGCGGGGCTCTTCATCGTCTATCTCGCCTGCCTCGCCCCGAACTGGGGAGCGATGTCGCTCTTCAACACCTGGGACGGCCTCGAGTACGTCGTCTGCGCGAACCTCCTCGGCATCGACCACCCCCCGGGGCACCCGGCGTACATGCTCCTCGGAAAGCTCTTCACGATGCTGCCGTTCGGCGGCCCGTCATGGAGTATCAACCTCCTCTCGGCGGTCTTCGGGGCGGGGACGGTCGCCGTGCTGTTCCTTGCGCTGGTCGAGATGCACGCCCCCTCCCGCCGTGCGGGGGAGCGCGGCGCGCCGTCGTGCGGACCGTTGCGCGAGGAGTGGTCGGGCCTCCTCGTCGCCCTCGCCGCCGCGCTGACCTTCGCCTTCTCATACGTCTTCTGGTCGCACTGCGAGATCCCCGAGGTCCACACGCTCTTCCTGTTCCTGACGGGGGCCTCCGTGCTCGGCGTTTTGAAGTGGCACGGCGGCGGCCGGGAGGGGTGGCTCGCCGTCTCCGCCGGAGCGCTCGGCCTCGCCCTCGGCGTGAACCTCCTCGGCGTCCTCCCCGTCCTCATCCCCGTCGCGGCGTTCGCGCTCGCCTCGGCCCGCGTGCGCGGCGTCCGCCCGCGGTGGGCGGTCCCCGCGGCGCTCCTCCTCGCGGGGGCGCTGTCGTACCTCTACTACCCGATCCGCCTCGCCGCCCGGCCCGGCATCTACAGCCACCCGATGAACTATCTCTGCCCGTTCGAGATGGGGAGCGCCGCGTGGTACCGGTGGTTCCTCTCGGGGAAGGCGTGGACGGGGGGGACGATGTTCTTCCTGAACCGCCTGCTCCCCAACGTCCCGCTCTATCTCACGTACGCCGTCCCCGACGTCGGGTATCCGCTCTTCGCGCTCGCCCTCGCGGGAATCGCCCTCGCCGCGGCTGATCTCCACGCGTGCGTCGCGGCGCTCAGGCGCGGCGACCGTGCCGGGGCGGCCGCGCGCCTGCCGCTCCCGTTCCTCGTCGCGCTCTTCGCCCTCTCCTTCGTCCCCGAGATCTCCATCCACGACCCGAGCAATCCGCGCGCGACGGACTACCTGGCCAACTTCTTCCTCCCCTCGATCTTCCTCCTCGTCTTCCCGGGCGCCGCCGTGGCGCTGCGCGTTAACGAATTCATGTTCAACCGCTCGCTTCAGGCTGCAGGACTGGTGTGCATCGCGCTTCTCATCGCGCTGCTCGCGATGCCCGCCGTGCAGGTCGCGCGGAATTATTCGCGCTGCGATCTCAAGGGCGAGGAGTGCGCCTACGTGCTGGGGAGGCGGACGCTGGCGCAGCTCCCCCAGGAGGCGGTGATCGTCTCGAAGCTCGTATACGGCCTCCTCGACGCGTACTTCAGCGAGGTGGAGCGCGCCGTCCCCCCCGACAAGATATCGCTCCTCGACCCCGAGGTGGTGGGCCGGGAGCTCGCGCGCGGGGGCGCCGGCAAGGACCTGTTCGCGCGGAAAAACCGCCTGATGCTCGACGAGATCTCCCGCCGGCTCGCCGCCGGGAAGGCCGTCTTCATCGCGGGCGACGTCGTGGACGAGGACAAGTCGCCCGAGAAGCTCCTCCTCTCCGATCTCGACCTCGCCCCCTGGCGGCCAAACCTCCCGCCCGAGGAGGCGTGCCTGGTCTTCCCGCGCGAGCTGTTCCTCTGCCGCGTCGCCGGCCTGCGCGGGGCGCAACACGTCGACGGCGTCCCCGCGGAGGCGCCGCGAGGGATCGCCAACGACGGGGCCTTCTCCAACGGCATGGAGCTCCTCGGCTTCCACCCGGAGCCGCCCGACAGGGGTATCCGCGGCGACCTGCTCTCCCTCGCCGTCTACTGGAAGACGTCGGCGCCGGTGGCGGGGGAGATCTACGCCGGGATCTTCTTCCTGGACCCGATGCTGCGGAGGATCGGCGAGCCGTGCTGGCACACGGTGGGAGGTTCGTTCGGTCCGGAAAAGTGGGAGACGGGCGCCGTGGTGCGGGAGCGGGTGGATATCTATCCGCCTCCGCTCCCCCCGGGGCGCTACCTCATGGCGATCGGGCTGGTCGGGGCCGACGGCGAGCGGATCGGCTACCTGCCGAGGCGCGCGGAGACGCCGGGGAGGGCGTATGATTACATGGTGCTGGTCCCGTACGATCAAGGAGCGCCGCCGCGCGCGGGGTAGCGCCCCGGCGCGAGAAGGGCGGGGATCCGGCGATGCGCGCACCCCCCCTGTCCCCGGCGCGCCGCCTCTCCCCGGCCCCCCGGGGGTCGAGAGACGATGAACCGCATCTGCGCCGGAATTAAACGGATCGATTTCCACGCGGCGGCGTCCCGGGCCGCCGTGGCGGGCGTGGCAACCCTGTTCGTGCTCGTGCCGCTGGCGTGGTGGCCGAAGGACCCGTACGGGCTCGTCAAGTGGACGCTGGTCGGGATGGTCGCCACCCTCGCCGCCTCGCTGCGTCTGGCGTCGTTTCTCGCGGCGGGGGAAACCCCGTTCCGCCGTAACGCGATGAATCTCCCGCTTTTCCTCCTCCTCGCCTGGTCGTGCCTCTCGCTGTGGAGCGGTCCGCCGGCGTACTACGTCCGCTGGCGGCTCTGCGAGCTCCTGTTCTTCGCGCTCCTCTACGTCGCGCTCGTCGCCGGCGCCGACACCCCCGGGCGGAGGACCCTGGCCGCCGCGGGGGCGCTCGCGGGCCTTGCGGCGATCTCCCTCCTCGGCATCGGCCACTTCGCGGGGCTCTTCGGCGTGGAGAGCCCGTGGGGGACCGGGCTCGGCCGGCGCGTCTACGCCACGATGCTCAACCCCAACTACCTGGCGGATTTCATCGTGGGCCTCTTCCCCCTCTCCCTCGCCTTCTTCGTCTTCCACGCGCCGCGGCTCCGGCACCGGGCGGTTTTCGCCGCCGTCGCGTTCGTTTCGTGTGCCTGCCTCCTCTTTACCGTGTCGTGGGGCGGCTGGCTCGGCTGGCTTGTCTCGATCGGCGTTCTGGCGGGGTTCGCGAGGGGGAGGTGCCGCCGGGGCGCCGCGCTGCCGCGTTTCGCGGCGCTCGTCGCGCTCCTGTTCGCCTGTTTCGGCGCGTTCCTCTTCGCGAACCGGCACACCGTCGCCGCCGACTACACGGGCATGCGGACGCGCCTGCTCTACTGGCGGGCGTCGTGGGCGATGATCCGCGAGAGGCCGGTCGTCGGGCACGGCCTGAACAGTTTCCAGCCGTATATCTCCAGGTACCTCACGGAGATCGTCGCCGCCGATTTTCCCGGCGGCGTCCCCGAGGGCGGGGTGACCGTCTACGAGGGGAACTTCGCGCACAACGAACTACTGGCCACCTGGCTCGAAACGGGCCTGGTCGGCGTCGCCCTCCTGGCCTGGCTCCTGGGCGCCTTCTTCTCCCAGGCGGCGCGGAACCTCTCCCGGGACGCGGGGCCGCTCGAGGCCGCGCTGAACGTCGGGGCGGCGGGCGGCGTCGCCGCGATGCTCGCGCAGGGGATGGTCAGCTACCCGTTCCGCGTCCCGGCGTCGATGACGGCGCTCGCGTTCCTCTTCGCCGTCGTCGGGAGCGGGGCGGCGACCGTTCCGCTCCGGCTCTCGTGCGTCCGCCTCCCCGCCGCCGGGCGCGCGGTGCTCGCCCTCCTCGCCGCGGCGGCGGGGCCGGCGCTCCTGCCGGCGATCGCCTCCCCGCTTCGGGGGGAGCGGCGGTACGTCGAGGCGCGCTACGCGTCATTCGCCGGCGCGTGGGAACGGGCGCGCAGCCGCTGCCGCGAGGCGCTCAGGCGCTCGGTCACCGAGCCGGAGGCGTACGACCTGCTCGGCGAGGCGGAGGAGCGGTGCGGGTCGCCGGGTGAGGCGATCGAGGCGTACCGGCGGAAGCTCGAACTCATGCCGTTCGACGTGCGCGCCCACACGAGGCTCGGCGTCCTGTATTCCCTCCTCGAAATGGAGGCGGAGGCGGAGCGGCACCTGCGGGAGGCGGTATCGCTCGAGCGCCACGACTCCGCGGAGGCGCGGCTGCGGCTGGCCCGGATGCTCTCGCGCCGGGGCGGGGAGGCCGAGGCCCGACATCTCCTCGAGGAGGGGAGGCGCCGATTCGGCGCGAACCTGCGGGCGGGGAACGCGGGGGGGAACCGATGAGCGCCGACGCACGGAAACCGCTCGTCGCACCGCTCGTCGCCGCCCTGTCCCTCGCGACGTTCTGCCTCGCCGTCTTCGAGATCACCGAGCACGACTACTGGTGGCACCTCGCCACCGGCAACTATATACTCGAACATCGCCTCGTCCCGCGCATGGATGTCTTTTCGTATACCGCCACGCTCCCGTGGGTCGCCCACTACTGGCTCTCCGACCTCCTCGGCTGCGCCCTCTTCCGCATCGTCGGCACGCCGGGGCTGATCCTTCTGAACGCCGCCGCCATCGCCGTCTCGTTCCGGCTCGTCTACCTGGCTGCGCACACGGCGGGCGGAGGCGGGACCGTCGCGGCCGCCGTGACGCTCGCGGCGGTCTTCGCGAGCCGCCCGAGATTCTACGTGCGGCCCGAGACCTTCTCGTTCGTTCTGCTGGCGCTCTACCTGTACCTCCTCTCGCGCTGGAAGGTCGGTCGGTGCGGGAACCGGATCCTTCTCCTCCTCCCTCCGCTCCAGATGCTCTGGGCCAACCTGTACGGCGGCGGCTCCATACTCGGCCTGCTGCTCCTCGGCTGCGTCGCCGCCGGCGAGGCGCTGAACGCCGTCTTTTGGCGCCGGGGGGCGCGGGGCGCGGTCGTGCTTGCCGCCGCGGCGCTGGCCGCATTCCTCCTCTCGTTCGTCAACCCGAACACGCACCGCGTCGTCTTCTACTTCTTGATGAGCCGCGATCCGATCTTCCGGCACATCGTCGAGTGGCGGCGTTTCGGCCTCACCGATCTCCTCTCCCTGCACGGCCTCTTCCTCGCCGCAGGCGTTCTGCTCCTCGCCCGGTCCTGGAGGAGGCCGGACTTCTCCGACCTGGCCCTGTTCCTCGCCTTCGGCGCGATCTCCATCGACGCCCCGCGTAGCCTCCCCTTCTTCGCGATGGTCTCCGTCCCGATCGTCGCCCCGCATCTCCGCCTTCTCCTCTCCCGGCCGCTGTCGTCCGGCCGGATCTCCGGGGCCTGGCGGCGGCACGGAACGGCGGCGCAGGGCCTCGCGGCCCTGGCCGTCGCCGGCTTCACCGTCTGGTACCTGTTCAGCGACGCGGGGCGGTTTGCGCAACAGTACCCGTTCGGCCTCGGGGTGAACTGGAAGCTCGTCCCCAAACAGGCGGTCGACTTCGTCGAGAAGAACCGGGTCGAGGGGCCGATCTTCAACTCGTACGGGATCGGCGGCTACCTGATCTGGCGGCTCCACCCGCGGGAGAAGGTCTTCGTGGACGGGCGGGTCGAGATGTACGGGACGGAGTTTCTGGAGACCTACATGCGCTACTGGATGCCCGAGGTCTGGGACGGGTACGTCGAGCGCTACGGCATCTCCTGCGCGATCATCGACCGGGAGCCCGACTACACGACCCGCCACCTCGACGACAGCCCGGACTGGGCGCTCGTCTTCTTCGACGACCGGGCGATGGTCTACCTGCGAACTGTCCCGAAAAACAGGCCCCTGATCGAGCGGCACCGCTACCGCTACATCAGGCCCGCCGAGCCCAGATTCGCCTACCTCGATCCGCTCCTCGCGGACCCGGCGATCGCCTCGGCGGTGACGGCCGAGCTGCGGCGGAGCCTCGGCGACGAGCGGTGGAACCTCAACACCCGCCTGATGCTCGGCTACTGCTACGCGCGTCTCGGCGGGGGGTTCCTCCCGCGCGCCCTGGAGGAGTACCGCCGCGCCGCGGCCCTGATGCCGGAGGGGAGGGACATCCGGGCGAAGATCGCGTGGATCGAGAACGAGATGGCCGCGGCGGCGGCGCGGCGGGGGCCGGCACAATAACGGTATCCGTCGAACGGCATTTGCCGCGGAGATCACGGAGGATGCGGAGGCAGGAAGAGTCGTCAGCCACGGATCGGCACGGATGGGACGGATCTTCACGGATATGGAAGATGTATCCGTGTCGATCCGTGAAATCCGTGGCAGATCGGATCTAGATGCGCTTCGGGGACCTGATTTGAAGATGAAACACGCCAGGGTGCTCGTTTTTCTGATGGCGGCCGCGTTTCTCGCGCGGCTCCCGCTCTGCCTCGAGCCGCCGGAGGTCCTGATCCCGAAGGCCGTCTCGGACGACATGTTCTACTACCTCTGCCTCGCGCGGAGCGTCGCGGAGGGGCGGGGGGCGGCTGTGGACGGCGAGAACCCGACGAACGGCTTCCACCCGCTCTGGCTCCTCGTCCTCGTCCCGCTCCACGCGGCGACCGGCGGCGGGACGCCGTTCATCCACGGCGCGCTCGTGCTCCTGACGCTCTTCTCCGTCCTCTCCGCCTGGTTCCTCTACGCACTTCTCCGGCGCGCGTGCGGGGAGTGGCCGTCGCTTCTCGCCGCGGTCGTCTGGCTCTGCTGCCCGTACGCGGTCATCGTCGGCCTCTCGGGCGTGGAGGCGCCGCTCTACGTGCTCCTGCTCGGGGCGGTCTCGTGCGCCTACCTGCGCGCGAGGGGCCGGGGCGTGGGCTCCTATTTCGCCCTCGGCCTCCTGGCGGGCGCCGCCGTGCTCGCGCGGCTGGACGGGGCGGTCTTCGCGGCGGTCATCGCGCTGGATATGGCTGCCGGGGCCGGGGCGCGGGGGGCGCCTGTCGGTACGCGGCTGCGCCGCATCGCGGCGTTCGCCGCCGGCTGCGCCCTCCCGCTGCTCCCGTGGCTCTGCTGGTCGTACGCGCGCACCGGCTCTCTTCTCCAGATGAGCGGGAGCGCCATCTACCACCAGCAGCACGTCCTCTTCCGGGCGGCAAACGCCCGTGCGCCGTGGGGCGCCTGGGCGCTCTCGTGGCTCTCGAATGTCGCGGCCAACATCCGCGGCTCCTTCGCGACGGTCGCGGTCATCTCGGGCCTTTGCCCCGCCGCGGGGCTCGCGGCCGGCGCCCTGTGCGCCGCGCTTGTCGCCGCGGCCGCCGCGAAGGACCGCGTGCTCTTCCTGGATTGGCTGCGGCGGTGCGCCGTCCTCGCGTTCCTCTTCATCTACGGCCTCGTCGTCTTCCTCCTCTACTGCGCGTACCTCTGGTACAGCCAGGACTGGTACTTCTACTCCGTCGTCTTCACGGCGTGCGCGGCCTTCGGCTGCGTCCTCGACCTCGCCGGCGGCGTCTTACTGCGTTCCCTGCCGCGCGCCGCGCGGACGGCCGCGTGGGCCGCGCTCGCGGTCTGCCTCGCGGGCTTCTTCACGGAGAGGAGCGTCTCCTGGTGGGGCCGCGGCACGCGCGGCTGGCAGCTCGACATGTACCGGGCGGCGCGCTGGGCGGCGGAGAACCTCCCGCCGGAGGCGCGGATCGGCTCGTTCAACTCCGGGATCGCGGCGTGGTATTGCCCGCAGACGGTGATCAACCTCGACGGGGTCGCGAACGGGGCTGCCTACCGGGCGATCACGGCGGGCAGGATCTTCGACTACGTCCGGGAGGAGCGGATCACGCACCTGATCGAGTCTTCGATCTCCCTCCGGTTCCGCGCCGCCCAGTCGCCGTCGAGCCCCCCGCCGCCGCTGCGGATCCTGCACGCGGAGGCGTCGTACCCGGAGGCGCGGAGGCGGGGGAACCCGGTGGTCGTGTACGAGGTGCGCGGAGGGGGGAGGGGGCGATGAAGAGAGCGGCGGTCGGGGCGGCGTACCTCCTCCTCGTCTTTATCGCGTCGTACTACTTCACGAACCTCTGGTTCGAGCTGAACTGGGAGTTCCGAGGCGCCCCGTGGGCCGACCTCGTGCGGGGCACCGCCCCGACGCCGTTCCAGTACCGCGCGCTCATCCCGTATCTCGTGCGCGCCGTCTCGGGGATGCACGCGGGGGGGCGCGCGCTCGTCACCGCGGGATCCCTCTTCTTCTGGATCCAGTGCGCCTCGACCTTCTTCCTCGTCCTCGCGACCGGGTGGTGGCTCGCGTGTGTCTTCCCGCGGCGGGGCGCCCGCGTCCTCGCCCTGTCGATCTTCCTGGTGCTGCCGTTCAACTATCTCCTCGACCGCTTTCTCGCCCTTCGCTACCCGTCGGATTTCCCGTCCCTGCTCTTCTTCACGCTGGGACTCATCTTCATCCGCCGGCGGCGATGGGGCTGTTTCTATCCGCTCTTCGTCATCGCCACGTTCAACCGCGAGACGACGCTGTTGTTGACCGTCATCTACCTGCTGACCGCGTGGGGGACGGAGCCGCGGCGCGCCGTCGGCATGCACCTGCGGCTCCAGCTGTCCCTCTGGACCGCCGCGAAGGCGCTCCTCTTCGCGGCCTACCGCGGCAACCCGGGGAGCGAGTTCGTCCAGGCGCACGTTTGGCAGAACCTCGAGTTCCTCTCGAACCCGTCTGCATGGCCTCTCTTCTTCAGCAACCTCGGCTACCTGTGGCTGCCGGTGCTCCTGTTCCGGCGCCGCATCCCTGACCGGTTCCTCCGCCGGGCGGCGCTGGCGGTCTACCCGTACGCGATCGGCATGTTCCTCGTCGGCAACATGTACGAGCTGCGGATCTACGGCGAACTGATCCCCCTGGTGCTCCCCGCATTCCTCCTCCTCGTCCGCGAGTTCGCGAAGGAGGATGCCCCGCGCCCGAGGGAGGGGCGGACCGTATGAAGGGGGGGGGCTTTCCCGCGGCGCGCGGCTTCCATTGGGACGCCGCCTGCATCGTCCTCCTCTGCCTGCTCGCGGCGTGCGTCTTCAGGGCGGGGCTCGACCCGCGCGCGCCGGTCCTCCTCGGCCACCCCACGCAGGCGGACGTCACGCATCAGTTCTACCCCTGGCGCGCGTTCGCCGCAGACGAACTCCGCCGCGGTTCCGTTCCGCTCTGGAACCCGTACGTCTGCTGCGGCCAGCCGTTCGCCGCGGGCTGGCAGTCGGCGGTCTTCTACCCGCCGAACCTCGCGTTTCTCATCCTCCCCGTCCACGTCGTCATCAACTGGGGTTTCGCCGGCCACCTGATGCTCGCGGGGGCGTTCACCTTCCTCTATCTCCGCCTCCTCGGGGCGGGGCGCTTCGCCGGCCTCGTCGCGGCGATCTCGTTCACCCTCTCCTCGACGATGGTCTTGCGGGTCTTCGCCGGCCATCTCTCCCTCGTCTGCGCGGCGGCGTGGTTCCCCGCGCTGCTCCTCGCCGCGGAGGGGTGGCGTCGCGGGCGCCGGCTCTCCTGGGCGCTCTTCGGGGGAATCGTCTTCGGCCTGCAGATTCTGGCGGGCCATCCGCAGGTGGCCTACTTCAGCGCCGCGGGATGCGCCTTCTACCTCGCCGCAGCGGTTCTCTTCTCCCCCCGCGGCGCGCGGGGGAGGGAAGCGGCCGGGGCGGGCGTCTTCCTCGCCGTCGTTGCGCCCCTCGGCGCCTCGCTCGCGGCGGTGCAGCTCATCCCGGGGATCGAGTTCGTCGCGAACTCGATCCGGGGGGCGGAGGCCGGATCGGGGGCGCGGATGCTCTCGTTCCCGCCGGAGAACCTCGTCACCTTCCTGGTCCCCGATGCGCTCGGGGATTTCGTCGGAATCTTCTGCTGGGGGCGGCGCTTCCTCTGGGGCGAAGCGGTCTACCTCGGCGTGCTCCCGCTTGTGATGGCGCTCGTCGTCCTGTTATTTCGCAGAAACCGGACGACGGCGGTTCTCGCCTGCCTCGCCCTCGCCCCGCTCGTCCTTGCCCTCGCCGCGGGCGTCCCGTCCGCCTCGCCGTTGCTGGAGGCGATCCCCGGTCTCGGTGTCGTCCAGGGCCCCACCAAGGCGCTCTTCATCGCCGTCTTCGCCCTCTGCTGCCTCGCGGGGCTCGGGGCGCAGCGCGTGCTCGGCGAACGCGCGGCGCGGCTCGGAGCCGCGGCAGCCGTTCTGCTCGGACTCGCCGCCTTCTGCGGCGTCGAGGCGTTCCGAACGGACGACGGGCCCTCGGCGTGGCGGGCGCTGGTGGGCTACCGGAAGGAGGCGGACCCGCGCTACTGGCGCGTCCTGGACGACCCGGCGTTTCTCCTGGAGGCGCGCGGCGTCTTCCGGGAGGGGATGCGCCGGCTCTCGATGCTTTTGACGGCGTCGGCGGGGGCGCTCCTGCTCGCCTCCCGCGGGAAGTCGAACCCCCGCCTCGCGCAGGCGGCCATCGCGGGACTGGTCGTTGCGGATCTGTGGAGCTGGAACGCCCGCTTCATCGCCACGGTGCCCGTCTCGGCGTGCCGATGGCCCTCGGGCGTCGTGCGCCTCCTCGCCCGCGGGGGAGGGGAGTGGCGCGTCACGCGGGATCCCCGTAGCGCCGTTGCGGGGATCAACCAGAACATCGTCGACCGGATCCACGCCTTCGAGGGGTATGAGACGGACGAGGTGCGCCTCTTCGGCGAGTTCAGGGGCTTGTTCGATCCGGTCGCGGACGGCGCGGCGGGGATGTTCCGTTCGCCCGCTTCGCTGAAGGCGGCATCGCTTGCCTCCGTCCGGTACCTGATCGCCCCCGCGGCGGCTCCCGATCCCGCGCCCGGCGCGCCGGTGCGCCGCGACGGCGCCGGGGTGCGGATCCACGAGAACCCCGTTGCCTTCCCGCGTGCGCGGGTGGTGCACCGGGCGATGGTCGTACCCGTCGAGACGCAGGCCCTCGCTCTGATCCGATGGCCCGGCTTCGACCCGCGCGGGGAGGCGGTCCTGGACGCGGCCCCCGGGATCGTTCTGCCGGGCGGCCCGCCGTCGGCGGCCGTGATCGCGCGCGACGAGCCCCGCGAGGTCGTTGTGCGCTGCCGACTCGACGCGCCGGGGGTTCTCGTGCTCGCCGACACCTGGTATCCCGGGTGGCGGGCCACCGTCGACGGCGCGGATGCGCCGATCCTCAGGGCCAACCACGCCTTTCGCGGCGTGGCGCTGGGCAAGGGCGCACACGAGGTCAGGTTCATCTTCCGTCCGGCCTCGTTCATGTTCGGCGCGTGGCTGAGCGTCCTCGCCGCGGCGGGGACCGCGTGCGTGTTGCCGCGGGCGTTGAGGCGACGGGCGGCCCCGCGCGCGGGCGGCTGAGGGGCGGTTCCTGCGCCTGAGGGGCGCTTCTGGTATACTCGCGGGGCCGCCGCGCGCGGCGGGAGGAAACGATGCGGGACACGATTCGACTGCGGGACCGCCACTGCATCCTCCTCCTTGCCGCCCTCGCCGCCGCGCTCTTCCGGAAGGCGCTCTTCGGGGGGGCGGTGATCCTCAGCCACCCGGTGTTCCTGGATCTCACGCACCAGGTCTTCGCCTACCGGCGGTACGGATTCGGCCTTCTCCGTGAGGGGATCGTCCCCCTCTGGAACCCGTACAACTTCTGCGGCGCGCCGTTCCTCGCCAACTGGCACTCGGCGATCTTCTACCCGCTGAACGCGATCTTCCTCCTCCTCCCCGTCCACACCGCGCTCAACTGGTCGATCGCGTTCCACTTCTTCCTCGCCGGCGCGCTCACCTACGCGTTCGTGCGCCTCGTGGGTGGAGGGCGCGCGGGCGCGCTCCTGTCGGCGGTCGTCTTCGTCCTCTCCGGCCCGTACATCCTTCAGCTCTTCCCCGGCCACATCTTCAACCCGCTCCCGTGGCTCCCGCTCGCACTCATCTGCGGGGAGATGGCCGTGCGCCGGCGGCGGGCGGTCTGGTGCCTCCTCGCGGGCGTCGTCCTCGGCGTCCAGATCCTCGCGGGGCACCCCCAGTACATGGCGTACTGCGCCGGGGCGCAGGCGCTCTATATCCTCTTCCGCGCCGCCTCGGAATGCCGGGGGGAGGGGGCCGCGCGGCCGCTCATCGGCGCCGCCGCGGGGATCGCCCTGATGGTCGCGACCGGCGCGGCCCTCTCGGCGGTGCAGCTCCTCCCGGGGCTGGAGTTCGCCGCGGAGTCGGGGAGGGCGGGCCTCGCCGGCCCCGCCGCGGTGCGCGACAACTCGCTCCCCCCCGAGAACCTAGCCCTGCTGGCCGTGCCGGGGCTCTTCGGCGACATGCAGGGGGTCCGGTACTGGGGCCGGTGGCTCTACTGGGAGACGTGCATCTACGTCGGCGTTCTGCCGATCCTGCTCGCGATCCTCGGCGCCGTGCGCGGGCGGTCGCCTGTCTCGCGGTTCTTCGCCGGCCTCGCCCTGCTCACCCTCGTCCTCGCCTTCGGCGCCTACTCGCCGCTCTTCGGCTTTCTCTACGCGCGCGTCCCCGGTTTCTCCATCTTCAGGGCGCAGGCGAAGTTCGCCGTCCTCGCCGCGTTCTCGATCGCCGTGCTGGCGGGTTTCGGCCTGCGCCGTCTCCTCGACGGTGCGCACCCGGCGCGCGGCTCGAGGCGCGCCTGGGCGACGGCCGCGTGCCTCCTCGGCGCGGGGCTGGCCTTTCTCTGCGCGGCCGCGGCGGCTACGGGGGGGGCGGAGTCCCCGCTCTGGGGACGTCTGGTGGAGTACCGCAACGCGAGGGGGTTCGAGGGGACGCCGCCGATCCACCCCTCGGACACGGCACTGCGGGCGGTGGCATACCGCACGGCGCTGCGCGGGGGGCTCGCCGCCGCAGGGCTCCTCCTCGTCTCCGGCGGGATCTTCTTCGCCGCGGGCCGGGCGAGACCCGCCCTGCTGGCGGCCGCCGTGCTGTGCGTCTCGCTCGGAGACCTTTGGCGTTTCGGCGCGCCGTATATCGTCGCGAGTCCGCTCGAGGTCTGCTTCTGGCCCCGAGGGCTCGCCGAGTTTCTCCGTCTCGACCGCTCGGCGTTCCGCGTGGCCGCGCCGAACATCGGCGTGCCCGGAGCGATGCAGAACATCCACGAGCGGATCTCCGCGATCGACGGCTACGAGACGCTGAACATCCGCAGATACAAGGAGTACGTGGACGCGTCGCAGGGGAGGGCGCCCGGGGGCCGGCTCGACTTCGCGATCGAAAGGATCGCGCCGATGCTCCGGGCGCTCAACCTCAAGTACGTGCTCCTCCCCGCGGGCGATCCGCCCCCGGGCCCGCCGTTTGGCCCGGTCTTCGCCGACGGGCGCACCGTCGTCCACGGCACGAACGACCCCCTGCCGCGTGCGTTCGTCGCGCACCGCGCGCGCCTGATCCCCGATCGCGACGCTTCGCTCGCGGCGCTGAAGGAGCGCGGCGCGGCGGTCCTGGACGAGGTGATCCTCCACGCCGACCCGGGCGTTCGCCTCGACGATCCCGCGCCCGGCGCACCCCCGGGCCGCGCCGGGGTGGTCGCGGAGGGGCCCAACGAGGTGCGGATCGAGGCGGCGCTGGACCGCCCGGGGTTCCTCGTCGTGCACGACGTCTACTATCCCGGCTGGAGGGCGTACCTGAACGGCCTGGAGGTGCCGATCCTGAGGGCGAACCACGCCTTCCGTGCGGTGCACCTCGGGAAGGGGCGCCACGAGGTGCGCTTCGTCTACGCCCCCCGCTCCTTCGCCGTCGGCTGGCGTGTGAGCGCCGTTTCCGCGCTCCTCGTGACGGCGGCGCTCCTCCAGGCGGCACTCGACGCGCGCCGGCGGACCGTTTCGGCGGTGCGGCGGTGAGGCCGCTCTGGTATCATTGAGCCCGCATCTGACGCGACACCCGGATGACGCCCCCATGGAACACCGGACACGACATTCGCTTCTCGTCCCGGCCCTCCTCTTCGGCCTCTCGTGCCTCGTCCTCGCCCCGACGGTCATCTACCCGTTCGGGAGGGACCAGGGGATCTTCGGCTATGCCGGGCACCTGGCGCGTGCGGGGGGGGTTCCGTTCAAGGATTTCTGGGACCCCAAGCCCCCCGCCCTCTACTACGTCTACGCCCTGGCGGAACTGCTCTTCGGCCGCTCGATGGCGTCGATCAGGATCCTCGACCTCCTCTGGCAGGCAGCGACCGCCGTGCTCATCTTTTGGATCAGGCGGCGCGCAAACCCCCGTCGCATCGACGCGGCGTTCGCCGCGGGGCTTGTCTACATTCTCGCGTATGCGTCGATGGGGTGGTGGAACACCGCCCAGCCGGACTATTTCCTCAACCTGCCGCTCGCGGGAGCGGTCCTGCTCACGCTGCGCGCCTGCGCAGGCGATCGTGCGCGGGGCTGTTCGTTCAGCGTCGGCGCCCTCGCGGCGTGCGCGTTCTATTTGAAGTATCCGATGGGCGCGATGCTTCTCGTGTGCGCGGGGTGCCTCGTCTGGCGGAGGGGCGCGCGGGGCGCCGCCGTCGATATAGCCGCGATGGCGGCCGGGTTCGCAGTCGTCGCCGGGGGGTACGCGCTCTACCTCGCCTGCGTCGGGGCGTGGCGTGAGTTCTGGTATGCGGAGTTCGTGTGGGTGCGGCAGTACGCCCGGCTGGGGGGGATGGCGGGCGGCGCGGCGGGGTTTCTGCGCCTCCGGGACCTGCTGAACTCCCACGTCAGCGTCGTAGCCCTCGGCGTCCTCGCCCTCGCCGGGGGCATCCGGGCGACGACGGGCGGCCGGTCCGGCCTCCCCGCCGCGCTGGTCTCCCTCTGGGCCGTTGTCGCCGCGATCAACCTGTATATCCAGAACAAGTTCTACCTCTACCACTTCGGCCCGCTTCTCGCGCCTTTTGCGATCGGGGCTTCTACCGCGCTGGCGGCTCCGTTCGACCGCAGGATGCGGCCGGCATTTCGTTTCGCCGCCGCGGCCTTCGCCGCGGGCGTGGTGGGGACTTCGTTCGCCTTCGCGAACCCGCGGTACAACGCCTACTGCGTCCGGGTCTACGTCGACACGGTGCGCGTTCTCGCGGGGCGGGAGTCCCCCGCCGGCTATTACCGGAATGTGCGGTTCACCTCGGACGATTTCTCCCTGCCCGCGAACCTCGCGGTGGCGGAGCATTTCGCGCGATGCACCGCCCCCGGCGACACCGTCTTCATCTGGGGGTACGAAACAGTGGTCTATTTCCTCGCGGGGCGGGACTGCCCCACGCGCTTCATCCACAACTTTCCACTGCGCTGCCCGTGGGGGTCGGCGCGCTTCGGCGATGAACTCCTCGCGTCGCTCGACAGGGCGCGTCCGAACTACATCGCGCTCCTCGAGAACGATCCCGTCTGGTGGGCGACGGGTACGCGCGAGGATTCGCTCGAAGCGCTCCGCAGGTACCCGGCCCTCGAGCAGTTCATCGCATCGCGGTACATCCCCGAGGGACGGATCGAGGATTTTCTCCTGTTCAGGCGCCGGGAGGGGGAGGACGGGGATGCGCGCTAGGCGGCGGATCCACGCGGCGGCGCTCGCGGCGCTCTTCTTCTTTGCGTACGCCTGGTTTTTGCCGCCGGGGTCGGCGGAACTGTTCGGGACGAACAACGCCGTCCGGTTCTATCTCGCCAAGAGCCTCGCCTTCGACGGCGACGTCACGATCGAGCGTTACTACCGGGGGGGGATCGACGCCGCCTCCTTCGGCGGGCATCTGTATTCCGGCAAGGCGCCCGCGGCGTCGTGTTTCGCGGCCCCGGTGATCCGGCTGGTCTCCCTCGTCGCGAAGGCGCCGCGCGCCGTTCCCGACCGGGTCTACCTCTACCTGGCGCGGGTCGCGGTGATCTCCATCCCCTCGGTCGCGATGATCCTCGCCCTCCACGGTTTCCTCCTCCGCCTCGGCGTTTCCGACCGGCGCGCCGACCTCCTCTGCCTCGGCTACGGCCTCGGCACGATGGCGTTCCCGTACAGCACGGAGTTCGTCGGGCACCAGCTCGCCGCCGCCTTCCTCTTCTTCGGTTTCCTGGCGCTGGCCTCCGCCCGGGGGATCCGCGGCCCCGGCCGCTTCGGCGCCTCGACGGTTCGGTGCGCCCCGTTCGCGGCGGCAGGCCTCTGCGCGGGCTTCGCCGTCGCCAGCGACTATCAGACGGCGCTGATCGCGGCGCTGCTCTTCGCCGCGATGGTCCCCCTTCGCCGCCCGCGGTGCGTCGCCGCCTTCGCCTTCGGCTGCATCCCCGGCGCGGCGATGATCCTCGCCTACAACCACGCCTGCTTCGGGAACCCGTTGAGTTTTCCCTACGCGCACGAGGCGATGCCGATCGCCCGGCAGGTGCAGGGGCAGGGGCTCTTCGGCGTGCAGACGCCGCGGCTCGTCCCGCTCGCGAAACTCGCCTTCAGCCCCTGGCGGGGGCTCTTCTTCGGCTCGCCGTTCCTCCTCCTGGCCGCGCCCGGCCTGCGGGCCCTGTGGCGCGGGGAGGCGGGGGACGCGGCCGGCATCGGCGACAGACGGCTCGCCGCGATCTGCCTCTGCGCGTGCGGCGGCTACCTCCTCTTCAACTCCTCCTACGGGGCCTGGTCGGGGGGCGCCGGGTACGGCCCGCGGTTCCTCGTCCCCGCGATCCCGTTCCTGTGCATCCCCGTCGCCGCGTTCGCCGTTCGTGCCTCGAGGGGCGCCTGGATCCTGGCGGCGGCGCTCATCGCCTGCTCGGTCGCGTATCATCTCGTCGGGACCGCGGCGGGGCCGCTCGCGCACGAGTACCTGCGGAACCCGGTGCGGGAGTTTCTGCTGCCGTCCCTCCTCCGGGGCAACGTCAGGCCGAACTGGGGGGCGGAGGCGGGATGGCCGCCCGCGGCGGGGCTGGCGGCGCTCGTCGCGATCCTCTCCCTCTGCGGCGTCGTCGCCCGGTCGACCGCGAAAGGCGGAACGGGGGGGGAGGGGCGGAGGCGCCCCGATCCGGCCGGGCGGGCGCTGCTGTTCCTCTGCGCGGCCGCCGCGGGCGCGATGGCGCTGCTCTTCCTCCTGCACCGCACGGAGGAGACGGCCTACCGCTATGGGGTGCTCGGCCACGGCTACGAGGTCGCGGGGGACGCGGATGCGGCGATCGCCTGCTTCGAGAAGTCGCTGGAGATGGACCCGCGCGACGGCAGGGTGATCGACGACCTCACCAGGCTGCTGATCGAACGGGGCGACCACCGGCGGGCGCTCGAGGCGAACATCCGCGCGTTCTCCGTGGCGCCTCGCCCCCAGGCGGGCGAGCGCTGCGCCCTCCTCGCGCGCCTCGCGTCCCTCTCGGAGCGCATCGCCACGTCGCCGGGAGACGCCGCGCTGCGCGCCGAACACGCCCGTCTCCTTGAGGGGCTTGGGGTCCAAACCGCGGCTACGCCGGACGGGCGAAACGCCGCCGGCGAGACGATGGGGCGGTCACGGTGAAGGCGAGACCATCGGGAGAGGCGCGCGGCGGCGTCGCGGGGAGCGGCACCTGGTGGCCGGTTCCGTGGATCCTCCTCGCCGTGGCGGTTGTCTTCTGGGGGCCGGTCGCCTCCCAGATGGGGAACTGGGGCGAGGATATGTGGCACCGGGCGTTTACGCTCGCCGGCGCCGCGCGGAAGACGATCCTGGAGTACCGCCAATTCCCCTTCTGGAACCCGTACCTTTCGGGCGGGGCTCCGCTCCTCGCCAACCCCGCCTCCTCGTTCCTCTCGCCGTCGTTCGTCCTCGTGCTCGCGGCGGGTACGATCCCGGGCCTCAAGCTCAGGATCCTGCTGGCCCTCTGGATCGGCCTCTGCGGGGGCTGGTTCCTCGGGCGGCGGATCGCCCCGGGGCGGGTGTCGCCGTTGGCGTGCGCGTTCCTCTTCATGCTCGGGAGCTGGTACCCGCTCTACATGTCACGATGGCACGACGAGTTCATCCCGTTCGTATACGTCCCGTGGCTGCTCGCCTTCTTCATCCTCGCCGAGGAGGAGAGGAGATGGGCCGCGCCCGCGGGGGGCACGCTCGCACTGATGTTCATGGAGGGTGGGGTATACCCGGTCCCCTACGCGGTGCTGTTCGTCGCGGTGTTCGCCGCGTGCGAATCCCTCAGGCTCCGGCGGCCCGCGCCGCTCGCCGCCCTCGGCCTGCTCCTCCTCGTCGGCGCTCTCCTGGCCGGTTTGAAGCTCCTCCCCTCGATCGATCTCCACCTGCGCCATCCGAGGCCCACCTTCTGGAGGGAGCCGGCGCTGCCGTGGCGGGCGGTGCCCAGGATGCTGTGGGGGAGGGACCAGCTCTCCCCGAGCGGCTTCAGGGGGGCGTGGCTGGGGTGGTGGGAGTACGGGATGTACGTGGGGGTCGTCCCGCTGGCGCTGGCGCTCGTCGGCCTGCGCGTGCAGATGCGCCGCATCTGGCCGATCGCGGCGACGGGCCTTCTCTTCGGTGCGCTCGCGTTCGGGGACTACGGGCCCCTCTCCCCCTGGCGATGGGTCCACCGCCTCCCCGTCTTCTCCTCGATGCACGACCCGGTGCGTTTTCGTGTTCTTGTCGTGCTCTGCGTCGCGATGCTCGCCGCCAGGGGCCTCTGCTGCATCGAGACGGTTTGGACGGAGAGGAGGCGCGGATTCGGGCGCGCCTGCGCCGCCGCCGCCGCCGCGTGGATGCTCGTCGATCTCTGGAGCGTCTGCGGCGGCATCTACGGGACGGTCGCGCGCGTCCGGCCGGGTGCCCCCTCGCGGCGGGGGCCGTTCCGCCAGGCGAAGCTTCCGAAAGCGGAACAACAGGGGCCCCGCGCCTACCGCTGCTTCATCGAAAACGAAGGGCTTGTGAACAACTACGAGCCGCTCGATCTGCCCGACGCCGGGGTGCTGGCCTATGACGAGCCGGGCTATCGGGGGGAGGCGTGGCTCGATGGAGTGGGGGGACGGGTCGTTACGGAGCTCTGGACGCCCAACCTCCTTCGCTTCCGGATCGAGACCGCGCGGGAGGCGACGCTGGTGGTCAACCAGCGCTACGATTCCGGGTGGCGCGCGGGGGACGGCCCCGCGGCGCGCAGAGGCGGACTCCTCGCGGCGAGGCTCTCCCTCGGCGTGCAGGTCGTCACCCTGCGGTATGTCCCCCCGCTCTTCGGAGCCGGCTGCGCCCTCTCCGTGCTCGGGGCCGCCCTCGCGGTCGCCGTCTGGCGCGGGAAACGGGAGACCGCCGCCCCGCCACGTCAGCCGCTTCGGCCGGCCGGGGGGGCGGACGGCGCGACTCTGACGAACAACGCCTCCATCAAAACCGCTTGCGGGTCCGTGAATAGCGGCCTCGACGTCGACGGATCGAACAGGACCGCGGGCCGCGCGTCGGCCACGTAGCAGGGGACCGACAGCCGGCCAACGTACAGGAGCCGCGACAGCGCGCCCCCGGCCACGAGCGGGTCGATCAGGTTCGGGTCGTCGATGCGGCGCTCCCGGTAGCAGCGGGCGTAGAGCGCGAGGTACCGCCTGAGCACGAGCTGCGGCGTGGAGTCCGGCGGCCGCATCAGGCGCGGCGACAGGAACCATGCGGCATCGTCGGCCCGCCGGTCCGTCTCGCGCGCGAGCCGGTACAGCGCGCGGTGGTCGAAGTAGAAATAGTACTTGAGCTTCTCTGCCCACCACCGTTTCTCCTCGATGCGGCAGTCGATCCGATTGGCCGTGATGCCGAGGAGGAGGCGCGTGCTCGAGACGTTGGCCCACACGAGCGCTCCGTAGAGCGCGAGGACGGGGGCGGAGACGGCGAATCTCCGCACCCATGACCGCTTTTCCGCGAGCAGGCCGTCCCAGGCGATCCCGATCGTCAGGAATACCGGCAGCGTGCACGAATCCCACCGCTCGACCACCCACGAGTCGTACAGGAACGAATGCCCCGCGTCGAGGAGGAACCATGCCCAGAGGATCCGCACCGCCCGTCTCCGCCGCTCCCGGAACGCCGCGTACAGGTAGACGGCGAAGAAGATGACGATCAGGGCCGGCCCGAGACGGTCGCGGTCGTACAGGTTTGTGTGGATGTAGAGCTCCTGAAACCCGTACAGGCTGGAGCGTATCCCGGCCCAGACGAAGACGAGATGGTCGCGAAGCGGCGGGCGGGGCGGGGTGAGGGCGAAGCGCCCCGGAACGCGGTGGAAGACCCAGAAGTCCAGTTTCGACGCGGCGGGCTCGGCGTCGCTCTGCACCCAGTAGAGGAGGTAGAGGGAGCCGAAGACGGCGACGAACCCCAGCAGCGCCGCGCCGGCGATCCGGGCGCGCCCCGCGCGCGGCGGCGGCCGGACAACCGCCGGGGCGAGCAGGAGGGGCAGGGCGACGACGTTCTTCATGTGCGCCGCCAAGCTCAGGGCCGCGGCGGCCCCCGCGGCGAACGCCCAGGCGAGCGGATGCCGCTCCCTCCGTCCGGGATGAACCGCCCCGCTCGCGGCGAGGACGACCCAGACGAAGACGAGGGTGAACAGGTTGGCGAGCGGATTGTCGTCGGCGGTGGTGATGAGCCACGAGTAGCCGAGCGTGAAGAGGGGGGCGATGCTCGTCGCCAGCATGACCGGGAAGCGCCGCATCGTCCCCCTGCAGATCAGGAAGAGGGCGGGGACGGTGAGGACGGCGCAGACGAAGGTGCAGATCTTGAACCCCGCGAGGAAGTCCCAGCCGCCCCACGGCTCGTACGCCTTCGCGAACGCGTAGACCAGGGAGAACATCAGGAGATGGAACTTCGTGAACCAGCCCTTGACGGCGAGGCCTGAGAGGAGGGTCATCCGCCCCTCCATCGGCGCGAGGGAGACGGCCCAGTTGAGGGTGTCCCCGTCCACGCAGAGATTGGCGGAGAGGGTCCACCCGTAGATCCCCGCGACGAGCGCCATCGCCGCGAGGAGCGCAACAAGGCGTGCCGCGCTCGATCGACCGGGCATCATAGGGACACACTATACCGCCCCGCCGCGCCGTTGTGAAGCGAGAGGCGGGTCCGCCCCCGTGGCGCGCAACGGACGCGCCGCCGGGCGCGGCGGCTAGAGCCGGCGGCGCATCGATGAGGAGGGGATCTTCAGCTCCTTGCGGTACTTCGTGATGGTCCGCCGGGCGAGGGGGATGCCGTTTTCCTTCAGCTTCTCGATGATCTGCTGGTCGCTGAGCGGGTGCCGCGGATCCTCCTGAGAGCAGATCCGGTGGAGCATCGCCTTGATGTTCCTGACCGAGACGCTGTCGCCGTCCGATGAGCGCACGCCCGCGCTGAAGAAGTATTTGAGATCGTAGAGGCCGTGCGGCGTCTGGAGGTATTTGTTCGCGATCGCCCGGCTCACCGTGGACTCATGGATCCCGAGCGCGTCCGCCACCTCCTGCATCGTGAGCGGCTTCAGCGAGGGGACGCCGTCCTCGAAGAAGTCGCGCTGTTTCCGCACGATCTCCTCGGCGATGCTGGCAATCGTCTTCTGCCGCTGCTCGATGTTCCTGAGGAGCCACTGCCCCCCCTTGATCTTGTCCCTGATGTAGGATCTGGTGGCCTTCTCGGTGCCGGGGTCGCCGATCATCCGCCGGTAGAGGGACGAGATGCGGAGGTGCGGGACGCGGTCGTCGTTGAGGATGACCTTGAAGCCGTCCCCGTCCTTCTCCACGAACGCATCGGGGACGATGTACTGCTCGGGCTCGATCGAGAAGGCGCGCCCCGGCTTCGGGTCGAGCGTCGCCACGAGCTCCGCGGCCTTCTGCACCTGGAGCGGGGAGACCTTCATCAGGCGCGCGATCCGGCGGTAGCTCCGCGCGCCCAGGGCGTCCAGATGCCGCTCGACGATCCGGTAGGCGAGGCTCTCCTTCTTGCCGAGGCGCGCGAGCTGGATGAGAAGGCACTCCCGGAGGTTCCGCGCGCCCACCCCGACCGGGCTCAGGGACTGGACGAGCGCGAGCATCTCCTCGACGAGCCCCTCCGCGATCCCGAGTTTGCGGGCGATCTCGTCGACGCCGACCTGGAGGTAGCCGTTGTCGTCGATGTTGCCGATGATCGTCTCGCAGATCCGCTTCCTCTCCTCGTCGAGGAGGGCGATGCCGATCTGGTCGAGAAGGTTCTCCTGGAGCGTCTCGGGCTTCACCACCGACGCCTCGAGGAAACGCCGCTTCTCCTCGTCCTCCTCCGAGTAGGCGCGGTAGGAGCCGCTCTGCCGGAAGTACTCCTTCCACTCGTCGTCGATCCTGGCGAGCCGGTTGAACTCCTCCTCGAACGAGAGCTCGCCGCGGTCCTCATCCGGCTTCGTCTCGTCCTCCTCCCGCTCGCGTTCCTCCGCCGTCTCCTGGGACGCCTCCTGGACCTCCTCCTCGAGAAGCTCCTCCTCGAGCACCGGGTTCTGTATCATCTCCTGGCGGATGACCTGCTGGAGCTGCTGGAGGGGGAGCTGCAGCAGCTTGATGGCCTGCTGCATCTGCGGTGAGAGGATGAGCTTCTGCGTCTGACGCTGGACCTGCTCGAACCTGAGTGCCATGCCCCGATGCCTCCGCCGTGCGCGGTGAAGATACTACATGCGGCGTGGGGACGTCAAGATCCGATAGCCGCACGCCTCCGTCCCCCGCCCCAACGACACACGGCCCCGCCGAGATCGGGCGATAAACGCGCTTGCCGGGGGGGGCGGGGTGTGGTACGCTCCTCCGCGATACCGCAACGGGGTTGGAGGAGGCGGATCGACGGGCGGAATTGGAGCTGATGCGCGCGGGAATCACGCCGTTGCTGCGCGGCATCCTCGCCGCGGGGGTGCTGCTGGCTTCCCCTGCCTTTTTCGGGGGGGCCGAGGCCACCCCCCTCAAGAAGCACCACGCCTGGCGGCACATCGTCATCCACCACAGCGCCACCCGCAAGGGCAACGCCGCGATAATGGATCGTTACCATCGGAACCATAGGCGGATGCACAACGGGCTCGCCTACCATTTCGTCATCAACAACGGAACCTGCGGCACCCGCGACGGGGAGGTCGAGGAGGGGAAGCGCTGGAGCAGGCAGATCGCGGGCGGGCACGTGCGCCAGGACTGGCTCAACGGGAGCGGGATAGGGATCTGCCTCGTCGGCAACTTCAAGCGGCACCAGCCGACCAGGAAGCAGATGGAGTCGCTCGCGGCCCTGGTGGACAGGCTCAGGAAGGCCCACCGCATCCCGATCAGCTGCGTCAAAGGGCACGGGGAGTTCGGCGGCGAGCGCACGGAGTGCCCCGGCAAGTATTTCTCGATGGAGAAATTCAGACGGCGCCTGCGGGAGCACGACGCCCGTGCGGCGCGGAAGAAGAAGGCGCCGAAACGGGGCGCCGCCGGGGCGAGGGCCGGCCGCGCCGGGTGAATTCCGCTGGCCTTCCCGCCCCTCCTCGGGTATACTTTTTCCCATTCAGTCGGGTCCCTCGCACACAACGGTGCGGAAGTGGTGGAACTGGCAGACACGCAAGGTTGAGGGCCTTGTGACCCTAACGGGTCATGGGGGTTCAAATCCCCCCTTCCGCACCATCTGTTTCCCCGCGCGGCGACGATTCCTTTCGGAGGAGAAGATGAACGTGAGAGTGGGTATCAACGGCTTCGGGCGCATCGGGCGCCAGGTGTTCAGGATACTGCAGAAGGAGGGGATGGAGGGGATCGAGGTCGCCGCGGTCAACGACCTGACCGACGCCCCGACCCTCGCCCACCTGTTGAAATACGACTCCGTCCACGGCCGGTTCAACGGTTCGATCGCCGTGAAGGAGGGCGCCTTCTCGGTGAACGGGCGTGACGTCGCGGTGCTGTCGGAGAAGGACCCCGCCCTGCTCCCCTGGAAGAAGCTCGGCGTGGAGATCGTGCTCGAGGCGTCGGGCGTCTTCAGGAAAAAAGAGCAGCTGCAGAAGCATATCGACGCGGGGGCGCGCAAGGTGCTCCTGACCGTTCCGGCGAAGGGGGAGATCGACGCGACGGTGGTGATGGGCGTGAACGAGGGAGCCATCCGGCCCGCACACCGGTTCATCTCCAACGCCTCCTGCACCACCAACTGCCTCGCGCCGATGGCGAAGGTGCTTCACGAATCGTTCGGCATCGAGCACGGCTTGATGACGACCATCCACTCGTACACGAACGACCAGCGCATCCTCGATCTCCCGCACAAGGACCTGCGGCGCGCGCGCGCCGCCGCGATGAACATGATCCCGACCACCACCGGCGCCGCGACCGCCGTCGGCAAGGTCATCCCCGAACTGAAGGGGCGGCTGGACGGCATCTCGATCCGGGTGCCGACCCCCGACGTCTCGATCACCGACCTGACGGCGGCGGTGAAGCGGCCGGCGACGGCCGAATCCGTCAATGACGCGATGCGGGCCGCCGCGAACGGGCCGCTGCGCGGGGTGCTCGACTACTGCGACGAGCCGCTCGTGACCGCGGACTTCGTCGGGAATCCGGCCTCGTGCATCTTCGACTCCCTCTGTACGATGGTCGTGGACGGGCGCCTGGTGAAGATCGTCGGCTGGTACGACAACGAGTGGGGCTACTCGTGCAGGTGCGTCGATCTCCTGAAGCTGCTCGCGGGGATGCGGTAGGAGCGTACAGGCGATGGAGAAGCTGTTCATCGAGGATTTGGATCTCAAGGGGGCGCGCGTGCTGATGCGCGTCGACTTCAACGTGCCGCTCGACGCAGACGGGCGGGTGGCGGACGACAGCCGCATCCGCGCGGCCCTCCCGTCCATCGAGCACGTCCTCGGGCACGGCGGCAAGCTCGTGTTGATGTCGCACCTCGGGAGGCCGAAGGGGAGGCCTGTCCCGTCGATGAGCCTCGCCCCCGCCGCGGCGCGCCTGGGCGAGCTGATCGGGAAACCGGTGCGGCAGCTCGACGACTGCGTCGGCCCCGAGGTGGAGGCGGCGGTCGCGGCGATGGCGCCCGGCGACGCGGTGATGCTCGAGAATCTTCGGTTCCACCCCGAGGAGGAGAAGAACGATCCGGTCTTCAGCAAAGCCCTCGCCGCGCTCGGCGACCTGTACGTCAACGACGCCTTCGGCACCGCGCACCGCGCGCACGCATCCACCGTCGGGGTGACGAGATTCCTCCCCAGGGCCGCCGCGGGGTTCCTGATGCGCGACGAGCTCGAGTACCTCGGGAAACTGCTCTCCGACCCCGCCCGCCCCTTCGTCGCGATCCTGGGCGGCGCGAAGATCTCGACGAAGATCGCGGTCATCGAGAGTTTGCTGCGGAAGGCCGACCGGGTCCTCATCGGCGGCGCCATGAGCTACACGCTGCTCGAGGCGCAGGGGGTGCCCGTCGGCGCCTCGCTCGTGGAACCCCGGATGCGCGAGACCGCCCGCGGGATGCTGGAGGCGGCGTCGCGCGGGAGGGCGCCGCTCCTCCTTCCCGAGGACCACCGCATCGCGGAGAAGGTCGAGGAGGGGAGCCCGCTGCGCACCGTCGGACGGGACGGGATACCCGCCGGCTGGATCGGGGTGGACATCGGGCCGCGCACCGTCGCCTGCTACGGGGCGGAGATCGACGCCGCGCACACGATCTTCTGGAACGGGCCGATGGGCGTCTACGAGGTGCCGGCGTTCGCCGCCGGGACGCGCGAGATCGCGCGGCGGGTCGCGGCGTCGAGGGGGGTGAGCGTCATCGGCGGGGGGGACTCGGTGGCGGCGGTGAACGAGTTCGGGCTCGCCGACAGGATCACGCACATATCCACCGGGGGCGGCGCGTCCCTGGAGTTCCTCGAGGGGCGGGAACTGCCGGGCGTCGCGGCACTGACGGAGGCATACTCTTGACCAGGGGAGACACAATGCGCAGGCCGATGATCGCCGGCAACTGGAAGATGCACAAGAATCTGAGGGAGTCGATCGAGTTGGTGACCGCCCTGAAGCGGGAGCTGCACTCCGAGAACGACCGGGACGTGGCGGTCTGCCCGCCGTTCACCGCCCTCGCCACCGTCGGGGAGATCCTGCAGGGGAGCGGCATCCTGCTCGGCGCGCAGGACATCTCGTACGAGCCCGAGGGCGCCTTCACCGGGGAGGTGAGCGGCGTGATGCTCAAAGACGTCGGCTGCCGGCTCGTCATCATCGGGCACTCGGAGCGGCGGCGGCTCTTCGGCGACACGAACGAGGTCGTGAGGAGGAAGATCGGCGCCGCCCTGCTCGTGGGGCTCACCCCGATCGTCTGCGTGGGGGAGACGCTCGACAAGAGGGAGCAGGGCGTCACCGACGAGGTCCTCAGGAAGCAGTGCGACGGCTCGTTCGAGAAGCTCGGCGAACAGGAGTTCAGGCGGTGCATCATCGCCTACGAACCGGTCTGGGCCATCGGGACCGGACGGACCGCCACCCCCGCGCAGGCCTCGGCGGCGCACGCCACCATCCGTCTCTGGGCGCGGGAGCGCTACTCCGCGGCGACCGCGGAGGCGCAGCGGATACTCTACGGCGGCAGCGTCACGCCGGACAACATCGAGGCCCTGATGGCGACGGAGGAGATCGACGGCGCGCTCGTCGGCAACGCGAGCCTCAAGCCGGAGTCGTTCAGCCGCATCGCGCGGTTCCGCGTACAGTAGCCTCGCCGCGGATTCCGCGGCAAGGCGCGACACAAGGAGAGGGGTATGCTGTTCATCATCGTGGCGATCGTGCACGTGACGGCCTGCATCCTTTTGATCGTCGCCGTCCTGCTCCAGTCGGGGAAGGACGCGGGGCTCTCGGGGGCGTTCGGCCTCGGGGGCGGCGGGCAGACGATATTCGGCGCCCGGGCGGGGGACGTGCTCACGCGCGCGACCACCGTGCTCGCGGTGACGTTCGTGATCACCTGCCTCGCCTTCACTCGAATCCGCCCCCCCGGGGCGGGGTCGGTGGCGAGCAGCTCCGTCACCGCGAAGGTCCCGGCGCCGGCCGCGGAGCCCGTCTCCGCCCCCGTGCCGGCGGAGGCGGAAGGCGCGCCGGGGGAGGCGAGGTAGTTTCGCCCGCTGCGCGGCTGCACGGAACCGCCGGCCCTCGCGGCCGGCGGATTTTTCTTCCCGGGCCGCCGCCCCGGGCGCGCGGGTGCAACCGATGGGCGAGCTTCTCCTCGACCTCAGGGATCTCAGGACCCAGTACCGGACCGACGGCGGGGTCGTCAGGGCCGTGGACGGGGTTTCGCTCTCAATCTGCGCGGGCGAAACCGTCGGCCTCGTCGGCGAGAGCGCGTGCGGGAAAAGCGCCATGGCCCTCTCGATACTGGGACTCATCGAGCCCGGCGAGGGGTGCGTCGCGGGCGGGGAGGTGCGCTGGCGCGGAACCGATCTGCGCCGGCTCGGCCCCCGGGGGATGCGGCGCATCCGCGGCCGGGAGATCGCGATGATCTTCCAGGACCCGTTCGCCTCCCTGAACCCGGTCTTCACGGTCGGCGCGCAGATCGGCGAGGCCGTGCGGCTGCACCGCGGCGCCGGACGGCGCCGGGCGCGGGAGATCGCGCTCGAGGCCCTCGCGCGGGTCGGCATCCCCGACCCCGGCGCGCGCCTCGAAGAGTACCCGCACCGGCTCTCGGGGGGGATGCAGCAGCGGGTGATGATCGCGATGGCGCTCGCCTGCTCCCCGAGGATGCTGATCGCCGACGAGCCCACCACCGCCCTCGATGTCACCGTGCAGGCGCAGATCCTAGATCTCCTCTCCGAGGTGCAGAAATCGACCGGGATGGCGCTCCTGCTCATCACGCACGACCTCGGCGTGGTCTCGGAGATGGCGGACCGGGTCGCGGTGATGTACGCGGGAAGGATCGTCGAGGAGGGGCCCGCGGCGGCGCTGCTCTCCTCGCCGCGGCACCCGTACACCCGGGCGCTTCTGGATTCCATCCCGCGCCTCGGTGCGCGCCGTCGCCGTCTCAAGGTCATCGGCGGGAACGTGCCCGACCCGCTCGATTTCCCCCCCGGGTGCCGGTTCCATCCGCGCTGCGGGATGGCGGAGCGGATCTGCCGCGAGCGGGATCCGGCGCTGCGGGCGGTGGGGGAGGGACGGAGATCCGCCTGCCATTTCGCCGAGCGTATGGGTGGACGAGGCGGGCATTCCCCTTGACGAGGCGCACGGCGTGGTGCAAAATGACCGATTGTTCGATCGCGCCCGGGGCGTCGAGGCGCGGGACCGTGCGCGGGGAACGGAGTAAACGACGGCAAGAGAAGGAGCGGGGGATGAGCAGGCACTCGAGCTTCGGCGGCAGCGGCAAGATCAAGGTCAAGAGGAACGTCCTCAAACGATACGAGCGGATCGACCTCCTCAAGGCCAAGGGGAAATGGAAGGAGGGCGACAAGGCCCTCGGCCTCGCCAAGACAAAGGTCACGGGGTGATCTGAGGGGATGAAGCAGCGCCTGCAGAAACTGCTCGCCGACGCCGGTCTCGGGTCGCGCAGGGGGTGCGAGGCGCTCATCGTCGAGGGAAGGGTGAGCGTCAACCGCCGCGTGATCACGGAGCTCGGCGCCGCCGCGGACCCGGACCGGGACGTCGTCGCCCTGGACGGGGAGCGGATCCGTCCGGCGCCCAAGATGTACCTGATGCTCAACAAGCCGCCCGGCTTCCTCTGCACCAGCAGGGACGAGAAGGGGCGGCCCACGGTCCACCGGCTCCTGAAGGGGGTGCGCGGCAGGGTCTACACGGTGGGGCGCTTGGACGCGGACGCCGAGGGGCTCCTTCTCCTGACCAACGACGGAGACTTCGCGCAGCGGGTCGCGCACCCCGGCGGCACGGTCGGGAAGACCTACCAGGCGGAGATCCGGGGCGCGTTGGATTCGAAGGGGCGCACGGGCATCGAGCGGGGTATCGTGCTCGACGGCCGCAGGACGCTCCCCGCCGAGATTCTCCGGGAGGACCCGGTGGACGGAGGGACGAGGGTTTTGCTGCGCATCCGCGAGGGGAGAAACCGGCAGGTCAAGCGGATGTTCCTCTCGGTCGGGTGTCCGGTGCGCCGCCTGCGGAGGGTCGCGATCGGCGGGCTGGTGCTCGGCGACCTCCCGCGGGGGGCGTATCGGCGCCTCGAGCGGAAGGATATCCAGAAGCTGTTCGCCGGGGCCAAACCGCCGCGGGGAGGGGGGAGATGAACAACGCATTCTTGCGGCGCGGGGCGTGCGCCGGCCTTCTCGTCGCGGCCGTCTGGGGCGGGCCGTCGTCCGGCGCGCTGGGCCCTTTCCCCTGCGACGGCGAGATCAACACCGACAGCGCCAATCTGCGCGCGGGCCCGAGCCTCAACTACGAGGTGGCGCACCGTCTCGACCGCGGGGCGCCGGTGCTGGTCACCGGGCACAGGAGGGGGTGGTATCGCGTCGAGTCGCCGGAGGAGGCGATCTTCTACGTCTCCGCGCGCTACCTCTCCGACGGTGCGGTGGTCTGCGGCAGACTCAATGTCCGCGTCGAGCCGTCTCCCTCCGCGACCGTCGTCTGCCAGCTCGTGCGGGGAGAACAGGTCGAGGAGATCGAGCGGGACGGCGAGTGGGCGGCGATCAAGGCGCCCGACTGCGCGGAACTGTGGGTCAGCGCCGAACTGATCACCGTGTGCTCCGAAGAGGACGAGGAGGGGGAGGCGTCCGCCGCGCCGGCCGCGTCGCCGTCCGCACCCGCGGCCGCCCAGACGCCCGCGCCGGCCCCGTCGCCGGCCGCACCCGTGGCCGCCCAGACGCCCGCCCCGGCCCCGTCGCCGTCCGCACCCGCGGCCGCCCAGACGCCCGCGCCGCTCGCGTCGCCGCCCGCACCCGCGGCCGCCCAGACGCCCGCGCCGGCCGCACCCGCGGCCGCCCAGACACCCGCGCCGGCCGCATCGCCGTCCGAACTCGCGGTCGCCCGGACGCCCGCGCCGGCCGCGTCGCCGCCCGAACCCGCGGTCGCCCGGACGCCCGCGCCGGCCGCACCGCCGTCCGAACCCGCGGCCGTCCAGACGCCTGCGCCGGCCGCACCGCCGCCCGCACCCGTAGTCGCCCAGACACCCGCGCCGGCCGCGTCGCCGTCCGCACCCGTAGTCGCCCAGACACCCGCGCCGGCCGCACCGCCGCCCGAACCCGCGGCCGCCCGGACACCCGCGCCGGCCGCACCGCCGCCCGCACCCGCGAGCGAGGAGACGCCCGAGCCGGCCGCCGGGACGGCGAGCACTCGCGTCGCGGCCCGGCCCGAAAATGTTCCGTGCAGGAAGAGGGGAAAGCTTGTCCGGGCGGACGCGCGCGGGATGCGCGGTGCGCCGTACTGCCTTGTCGACGGTTTTTTCGTGCGGCGAGTCGTTGCGCTCGTCGATTCAAACACGGTCAATCTCGGACACTACGAAGGTGACCGGGTGAAGGTGTGGGGGTACGAGCGTTTCCGGGATCCGGCCGGCGTCCCTGTCGTGGATGTGCGCCGCCTCGAGGTGGAGTAAGCGCGGAGGCGGGGTTAAGGCGCACGGGGAACACGATTCGCCGCTCTCCATCACCGCGCCGCGAGCGGATCGCGTGAGCCGCTCGATCCCTCCATCGGCAATCAGGGCGGTTCCGGCGGGTTCCGGCAACGCGGGGAAAGGGGCGTCGGGGAGATGAAGGCGCGCACCTTTCGGGGGGGCGTGCACCCCTCGGGGCGCAAGGAGCTGACGGCGGGGCGCCCGATCAGGGTCGCCGCTGTTCCCGCATCAGTGAGGATCCCGCTCCACCAGAACGCCGGGCAGCCGCCGCGTCCGGTCGTGGAAGCCGGGCAGCGCGTCCGCACCGGCGAGCTGATCGCCGAGGCGTCGGGCCGCGTCTCCGCGTGCCTCCACGCGAGCATCTCGGGAACGGTCAAGTCGATCGGACCGGTCCCCGTCCCGTACGGGGGGACGGACACCGCGATCGAGATCCAGGGGGACGGGAACGACGAGCGGGGGTGGGGGCCGGGCGCGCCGGACCCGTTCGCCCTGACGGGGGAGGAGATCTCGGAGCGGATCCGCCTCGCCGGGATCGTCGGGCTCGGCGGCGCCGAGTTCCCGACGCATGTCAAGCTCCGGCCGCCGCCGGGGAAGAAGTTCGACTGCCTGATCATCAACGGGGCGGAGTGCGAGCCGTATCTGACCGCCGATCACCGCCTGATGGCGGAGCGTCCGGCCGACGTAATCGCGGGGACGCGCCTGCTGATGAAGGCCGCCGGCGTAGCCCGGGCCCGCATAGGCGTCGAGTCGAACAAGCCCGACGCCTTCTCGGCGATCGCCGCGGCGGCGGCGAGGGACAAAGGCATCGAGGTGATTTCGCTGAAGGTGAAGTACCCGCAGGGCGCGGAGAAGCAGCTGATCGCGGCGCTGCTCGGCCGGGAGGTCCCGCCCGGCGCCTTGCCCGCCGACGTCGGCACCGTGGTCCAGAACGCGGGGACCGCCGCGGCGGTCGCCGAGGCGGTGCGCGACGGCAAGCCGCTCTACGAGCGCGTGGTGACCGTCTCGGGGAGCGGGGTGCGGGAGCCGGGGAACTGGCTCGCGCGCGTCGGGACGCCGTTCTCGGATCTCGTCGCGCAGAGCGGAGGCCTCGTCCCCGGCGCCGCGATGGTCATCATGGGGGGGCCGATGATGGGGACGGCGCAGTGGACGCTCGATGTCCCCGTGGTCAAGGGGACCTCCGGGATCGTCGTCTTGACGGAGGACGAGACCGCCGCGGGGCACGACGCCCCCTGCATCCGCTGCGGCCGCTGCCTCGCGATATGCCCGATGGGGCTCTCGCCCGCCCTGCTGCGGCAGGCGGTGGAAAAGGAGCGCTGGGATCTGGCGGGGGAGCTCGGCGCGACGGAGTGCATCGAGTGCGGCGCCTGCGCGTTCGTCTGCGCCTCGGGACGCGACCAGGTGCAGGGGATCCGGAGGTCCAAGCTCGAGCTTTCGAAGAAGGGGGGGAAGGGTGGCTGACGCGTCCCGGCTTCTGATCCTCTCCTCCCCGCCGTTCGTGCGCGAGGGGGATTCGGTCGCGAGGGTGATGTGGCGCGTGAATCTGGCCCTGCTCCCCGCCCTGGCGTGGGGGGTCTGGTCGTTCGGGCCCGACGCCCTGCGCGTCACCGCGGCCTGCGCGGCGGCCTGCGTGCTCACCGAGGCGGCGATCCAGAGGCTGCGCGGGAAGCCGGTGACGGTGGCCGACGGAAGCGCTGTCGTGACCGGCATCCTGCTCGCCCTCAACCTCCCGCCCGGCATCCCGACCTGGATGACCGTCGTCGGGAGCGTCGTCGCCATCGCCGTCGCGAAGCAGGCGTTCGGGGGGCTCGGCTTCAATATCTTCAACCCGGCCCTGATCGGGCGGGCGTTTCTGATGGCCTCGTATCCGGCCCCGATGACCTCCTGGCGCCCCTACGGCGCGTGGGACGCCGTCACGACGGCGACCCCGCTCGGGATCGTCAAGGAGAAGCTCTCGGCCGCGCTCCCCTCGTACGCGGAGATGTTGTTCGGGAAAACCGGCGGCTGCATCGGCGAGACCTCGACGCTGCTGCTCCTCGCCGGGGCGCTGTACCTGCTCTGGAGAGGCGACATCACCTGGCATGTCCCGGCATCCTTCCTCGCGTCGCTCGCCCTCGTCAGCCGCCTGAGCGGCCGCGATCCGCTTTTCTCGCTGCTGGCGGGGGGGGCCGTGCTGGGCGCCTGCTTCATGGCCACCGACATGGTGACCGTGCCGCTCTCGGGGAAGGGGAGGCTGATCTTCGGCGCGGGGTGCGGCTGCATCGCCGGCATGATACGCGCCTGGGGCGGCTATCCGGAGGGGGTCTGCTACGCCATCCTCCTCATGAACGCGTTCACGCCGGTGATCGACCGGTACACGCAGCCCCGCCGTTTCGGCGGGAGGCGGAGGAGCGCGGGATGAGGGAGGCGGGTCGGCGCGGCTGTCGGGGAGTTGTCAGCCCCGCGCCAAGGACGCATCGGTGAACTGACATGGGCGACATCGCGAAGCTCTGCCTCATCCTGACCGTTGTCTGCGTCCTGAACGGACTGGCGCTCGGCTACGTCTACGACGCGACGAGGGCGGCGATCGATCGGAGCGCGGCCGGGCGGCTGGCCTCCTCCCTCGCGCTGGTCGTGCCCGGCGCAAAGAGTTTTTCGGAGAAGAAGCAGGCCTCCCTCGCGGGCGGTCGTTCGCTCGACTACTATGAGGGGTTCGACGCCGAGGGGAAGGCCGTCGGCTACGCCCTCTCCGCGGAGCGGCAGGGGTATCAGAGTCTTCTCAGAATGCTCGTGGGGATCGACGGGGCGGGGGTCATCCTGGGGATGCGGGTTCTCGAGCAGGCCGAGACCCCCGGGCTGGGGGCGCGCGTGGACGAGGTGGAAACGCGCGAGACGCTCTGGGGCCGTCTTGCGGCCCTCCTCGGCGCCGGGCGTGCGGCGGGGGGGGAGGCGCCCGGGGAGCCGTGGTTCCAGGCGCAGTACCGGGGGCTCGCGCCGAGCGAACTGAAGCTCCTCGCCTCCGCGGAGACGGGCGGCGGGATCCACGCCGTCACCGGCGCCACGGTCACGAGCCGCGCGATCACGGATGCGGTCCGGGAGTCGATCGAGCTCTTCCTCGCGGCGAAGAAGGACGGCGGCCGATGAACGCCACGAAAAGGAAACAGGACGGCTTGTGGAACGAGTTTGCGAAGGGGCTCTTCGCCCAGAACCCGATCTTCGTGATCGTCCTCGGCCTCTGCCCGACGCTCGCCGTATCGGTGAGCATCGAGAACGCGATCGGGATGGGGGCGGCCGCCAGCTTCGTGCTCCTGGCGTCGAACATCGTCATCGCGGCCCTGATGGCGCTTTTCGGCAAGATCCTCTCGCCGGGGATGCTCGCCCAGGTGAAGAAGATCAGGATACCGATCTACATCGTGATCATCGCCTCGTTCGTCACCATCGTGGATTTGCTGATGAACGGCTTCGCCCCGGCGCTCTACGCGAAGCTCGGCCTCTACGTCCCGCTGATCGTGGTCAACTGCATCATCCTGGGCCGGGCGGAGGCGTTCGCGGCGTCGAACGGCGTCGTCGCCTCGGCGCTCGACGCCCTCGGAATGGGGCTCGGCTTCACGCTGTCGATGCTCCTCCTCTCCACCGTGCGCGAGGTGATCGGGGCCGGGAAATTCTACGGGTACCCGGTCTTCGGCCCCGGCTACTCTCCGATGCTCATCCTCACGCTCGCCCCCGGGGCGCTCCTCACCTTCGGGCTGTTCATGGGGCTCTTCAGGCATCTGAAGAACATGCGAGGCGGCAATGGATCTCTTTGAACTCTTCTCCATATTCATCGGCGTCGCCCTGGTGCACAACTTCATCTTCTGCCAGTTCCTCGGCCTCTGTCCGTACATCGGCGTGACCGAGCGGACCTCCTCCGCGATGGGGATGGGGATGGCGGTCATCTTCGTGATGGTGATCTCCTCCGCGATCACCTGGGCGGTCTACCAGTGGCTGCTCGTGCCGCTCAAGATCACCTACCTGTACATCATCGCCTTCATCCTGGTGATCGCCGCGTTCGTCCAGCTCGTGGAGATGTTCCTCCAGAAATCGGTCCCCGCCTTGTACCGGGCGCTCGGCATCTACCTGCCGCTCATCACCACCAACTGCGCGGTGCTCGGCGTGGTGGTGCTCAACATGCGGCTCTTCGACTCGCCGAACAGCCTCGTGAAATGCGTCATCCAGGGGTTCGGGGGAGGGGCGGGTTTCATGCTCGCGATGCTCATCATGGCCGGGATACGGGAGCGGCTCGAGCTCGCGGACGTCCCCGCGGCGCTCAGGGGGATGCCGATCGCCCTCATCACCGCGGGGCTCACCGCGATCGCGTTCCTCGGTTTTGCGGGGTTGTCGATATAGCGGGAGAGGGGATGCCGTTTCGCCGTGCCGGTCGCGGTCGTTGAACGTCGAGGGGCGCTCGATATGTCTTCGGTGGTGCTCTACTCCACGGTCGTCCTCGGGGCGATGGGCCTCGCCCTCGGCTTCCTGCTCGCGGTCTTCAGCCGCATCTTCGCGGTGCGGCTCGACCCGAGGATCGAGGCGGTCTCCGACGCGTTGGCCGGGCTCAACTGCGGCGTCTGCGGCTACCCCGGCTGCGCCTCGTTCGCCGAGGCGATCGTGGCGGGGAAGGCGGCCGCGAACGGGTGCGCCCCGGGCGGGCGCCAGACGGTGCACAAGATCGCCGCGATCCTCGGCGGGGAGGCCGTCTTCGCCGAACCGATGGTCGCCGCGGTCCGGTGCAGGGGGGGGAGGAGCGCGGCGAAGGAACGGGCGGTCTACCGGGGCATCCGCGACTGCGTGTCGGCCGAACTGATCGGGGCGGGTCCCAAGGCGTGCGTCTACGGCTGCCTCGGGATGGGCTCCTGCGTCGACGCCTGCCCGTTCGGGGCGCTCCGGATGGGCGCCGAGAACCTTCCTGAACTGGTCGAGGAGAAGTGCACGGCGTGCGGGAAATGCGTCGCGGCCTGCCCGCGGCGGATCATCGCCCTGGTCCCCCGCCGGCAGAAGGTTTATCTGGGGTGCGTGTCGCGGGACAGGGGGAAACGGGTGAAGGAGGTCTGCGCCGCGGGGTGCACGGCGTGCGGTCTCTGCGCGAGCCCGAAGGTGACGCCGTCGGGGAAGGTGGTCTTGCGCGGCAACCTCCCCGATTTCCCGCCGGACTGGGAGGATTTCAAGGCCGCCGCGGAGAAGTGCCCGTCGCACTGCTTCGTCCTCCGCCCCTGACCTCCCGCGCGACGGTTCGACCGAGGGCGCGATCATGCTTTTGGACGGCACAAGGATAGGCGCGGAGATCCGGCGCGAGGTCGCCGGCGGCGTGGCGGCGCTCCGCCGGGAGCGGGGCGTCGTTCCCGGCATCGCCTTCGTCTCCGTCGGCGACGACCCCGCCTCCCGTTCCTACGTGGCGATGAAGGAGAAGGGCTGCGCCGAGGTCGGGATACGCTCCCGGCAATGCACCTTCCCCGCCGCCGTCGGGAAGGGCCCGCTCCTCGAGACGATCCGCCTCCTCAACCTCGATCCGGCGATCCACGGCATCCTCGTCCAGCTCCCCCTGCCGCCCGGCATCGACGCCCTCGAAATCCTCTCGGCGGTCTCGCCGGAGAAGGACGTGGACGGGTTCCACCCGCTCAACGCCGGGAGGACGCTGCTCGGCGCCGGGGGATTCCGCGCGTGCACGCCGGCGGGCATCGTCGAGCTCCTCCTGCGCTCGGGCGGTTCGTGGGAGGGGAAGGACGTGGTGGTGGTCGGGCGCAGCGCGATCGTGGGGAAGCCGCTCGCCGCGATGCTGATGCAGCGGGACAGGCGGGCGAACGCGACCGTGACGGTCTGCCACACCGGGACGCGCGATCTCGCCGCGCACACCCGGCGCGCCGACATCGTGGTCGCGGCGCTCGGGCAGCCGCGCTTCCTCAAGGCGGCGATGGTCCGCGAGGGCGTCACGGTCATCGACGTCGGCATCAACAGGATCGAGGACCCCGCCTCCCCGCGCGGCTACCGGATCGCGGGCGACGTGGATTTCGACGAGGTCGCCCCGAAGGCGGAGGCGATCTCCCCCGTCCCGGGAGGCGTCGGGCCGATGACCATCGCGATGCTCCTGTCCAACACGCTCCTGGCCGCGCGCCGGCTGGCCCGCTGAGGCGTCCCCGCGGCGTTCGCGCCCCCGTCCGTTCACGGCTCGCCGCTCCGGGCCTTGACTTTCCCTTGCGCGCGGGGTATCCGTGAAGGTGGAGGGAACGGGGTGCCCGGGGCAGGGTATCCGAGGCCTTCCGCGCGCCTGGACGCCCCGGGGGTCCTCGGATCGGCCCGCGGGCACCCTTCCCGTCTTCGCCTCCCGCGCCTCTTTGTAACCCCGCGGGGAATGTGCTATTTTCAACCGTATGCGTTCCGATCTCCGCGCACCCCCCGCCGACCTGGAGGCGGCGCGCCGCCTCCTCGCGGACTGCTGCCTGCGCGCCCCCTCCGCGGCGCGTCTGCTCGACCGCCTCGCCTCCGGCGAATCGCCCGGCGTCTCCGGCGTCTTCGGTTCCGCCTCCGCCGTGCTGCTCGCGGCGGCGCGGGAGCGGCTCCGGAAGCCGATCCTCCTCGTGACGCCGGGGCCGCGCGAGGCCGAGGAGGCCGCCGGGGACCTCGCCACGGTCGCGGGCGGATCGATCCTGCTCTTCCCGGCGTGGGAGACGCTGCCCGGGGAGGGGATCGAACCGCACCCGGATCTGGTAGGCGACCGGTTCCGCGCCCTCGCCGCCCTCGCCGCTGCGCGGCCCGCCGGCGCCCCCCCGATCGTCGTCGCCCCCGCGCGGGCGATCGCCCAGCGCGTCCCGCTCCCCGCGGCGTTCGCCGCGGAGATCCTCTGCATCCGCCGCGGGGGGAGCGTTTCGATCGAGGAGCTCGTCAGGCGGCTCGAGGGGGGCGGCTACCGCAGGGTGGAGATGGTCGAGTGGAAGGGGGAGTACTGTGTCCGGGGCGGCATCGTCGACGTCTTCCCCCCCGACGCGGAGGAGCCGGTGCGGCTGGAGCTCTGGGGCGACGAGGCGGCGACGATCAGGTCGTTCCACGCGGGGACGCAGCGCGCCTCCGGGGAACTGGACGCCGTCGCGCTCACCCCGGCGTCCGAGAAGGCCCTCCTCGAACGCCGGGCGGCGGCGCGGGGGACCATCCTCGACTACCTCCCGGCGAGCGCCCTCGTGGCGCTGCAGGAGCCCGCGGCGGTGGACAAGGCGTTCGACGGCCTCCAGGGGACCGCCGGGGCGTTCCTCTCCCCGGAAGAGACGAGAGCGGCCCTGGATGCGCGGCAGGCGCTGCGCCTCGCCCTGCTGCCGGCCGACGGCCTCGAGATGACGCTCTCTCCGGATTTCCGATCGCTCGAGCCGTACCGCGCCCTCGCCCTGGGGCCGGAGACGGGCGGGGGGTGGGGGGGGCGCATCTTCACGCAGCTGGCGGAGTGGGCCGCCGCGGGGGCGCGGATCTGCCTCTTCTGCAACGCCGCGGGGGAGCGGCAGCGTTTGGAGGAGCTGCTCCGCGAGCGCGGCATCGTCTTGCCGCCCGAGAGCGTTGTCGCGCTGGGTTCGTTGCGCGCGGGGTTCTTCTCGCCCGCGGGACGCCTCGCCGTCGTCACCGACGGGGAGCTGTTCGCGCGCTACCGCGTGCGGCGCTTCCGGAGAAGATTCAAGGGCACCGCCCAGATCACGGGGTTCGCGGCATTCAGGGCCGGCGACCGCGTGGTGCACGCGGGGCACGGGATCGGGATCTACCGCGGCGTGGCGAGGCTCCCGAAGGACGGCGTCGAGCGCGACTTCCTCGTCCTCGAGTACGCGGAGAAGGCCAAGCTCTACGTCCCGATTGACCAGGCGGGGCTCGTGGAGCGGTACGTGGGGGTCGGGAAGGGGGCGCCGCTCCTCGACCGGCTCGGCGGCTCCCGCTGGAAATCCGCGCGGGTGGCGGCGCAGCGGGCGATATTCGACTACGCGGCGGAGATCCTCCAGCTCCAGGCCGCGCGGCGGGCGCAGCCCGGCTTCGCCTTCCCGGCGGGCGGGGACTGGGAGCGGGAGTTCGAGGAGGCGTTCATCTACGAGGAGACGCCGGACCAGGCGGCGGCGATCGCGGAGATGAAACGCGACATGGAGAGCCCGCACCCGATGGACCGCCTCATCTGCGGGGACGTCGGCTACGGGAAGACCGAGGTGGCGATGCGGGCCGCATTCAAGGCGGTGACGGCGGGGAAGCAGGCTGCCGTGCTCGTCCCCACGACGGTCCTGGCGCAGCAGCACCTGCGCACCTTCTCGGACCGTTTCGCCGACTACCCGGTGCGGATCGAGATGCTGAGCCGATTCCGCACCGGCCGGGAACAGGCGGCGGTGCTCGAGGGGCTTGCAGACGGGACGGTCGACATCGTCATCGGGACGCACCGCCTCGTCCAGGGCGACGTGGCGTTCAAGGATCTCGGGCTCGTCATCATCGACGAGGAGCAGCGGTTCGGCGTCCGGCACAAGGAGCGGCTGAAGAAGCTCCGCCTCACGGTGGACGTGCTCACCCTCACGGCGACGCCGATCCCGCGCACCCTCTACCTGTCGCTGTCGGGGATACGGGACATGTCCACGATCGAAACCCCGCCGGAGGACCGGCTGTCGGTCGAGACGACGGTGCGGGGGTACGACAGGCGCCTCATCGCGGAGGCGATCCGGCGCGAGCTCGCCCGGGAGGGGCAGGTCTATCTCGTCCACAACCGCATCGAGACGATCGACCGGGCGAGGGAGGCGGTGGAGCGGCTCGTTTCCGAGGCGACGGTGGCCGTCGCGCACGGGCGGATGGGGGACGAGGAGCTCGAGGAGGTGATGCGCCGCTTCGTCGAGGGGGATGTCGACGTCCTCGTCTGCACGACCATCATCCAATCCGGCCTCGATATCCCCAACGCCAACACCATCCTCATCGACCGCGCGGACCGGTTCGGCCTCGCCGAGCTCTACCAACTGCGCGGGCGCGTCGGGCGCTACCGGCACCGGGCCTACGCCTATCTCCTCTACCCGCCGGGGGAGCGGCTCCTCGACGACGCGCAGCAGCGCCTGCAGGCGATCCTCGACCATCCGGGCCTCGGCGCCGGCTTCAGGATCGCCCTGCGCGACCTCGAGATCCGGGGCGCGGGGAACATCCTCGGGCACGAGCAGAGCGGCCACATCGCCGCCATCGGCTTCGATCTCTACTGCAAACTGTTGAAGCGGAGCGTCGACCGGATGCGGGGGAAGGAGATCACCGGCATCGAGGAGATCGGGGTGAACCTCCCGTACCGGGCGGAGATCGCCGCGGCGTACGTTCCGTCGGAGTCCCAGCGGATAGATCTGTACCGGAGGATGGGGGGGATCAGCGCGGAATCGGACGTGGAGGCGCTCGAGGGGGAGATGCGCGACCGGTTCGGGCCGCCTCCGCCCGAGACGAAGCTCCTCATCGAGATCTGCCGGCTGCGGCTCGCCGCGCGGGAGCGGGGGATCAGGTCGGTGTCGCTGAAGGAGGACCGGATCGTCGCCGTGCGCCACGGCGAGGAGCTCCGGCCCGGCGGCCGCTATCCGCGCCTCGTCGCCCGGGATCCTCTCGCCGCCGTGCGGGAGATCCGAAACACGCTGGCGCGCCTCTGATCCGCGCCCCGGTTTTTCCGGGCGGTCGCGCCCGGGCCCGGATCGAATCCCGTGTCGAATCCCGTTGCCGCGGCGGCGGAGGAGACGCTATACTGGCCTGACTGGACCGGCCGTCCGGCGGTGTCGTCCGCGGGGCGCCGGCGCGCCGGAGACGGCGCCCGGAAAGGAGGGGGGGATGGAGGAGAAGGGGCTGTGCGGACTGCTGTTCGATCTCTCGTTTTCCGAGTTCGTCACCACGCGCGTCATCAAGGTGCTCTTCGTCGTGGGCATCGTCTTCTCCGCGCTCGGGGCGCTGGCGATGATCGGCGCGGGATTCGCCGCGGGCGCGGGCAGGGGGATCCTGATGCTCGTGCTCTCCCCGCTCGTCTTTCTCCTGTACGCGCTCGTCGTCAGGGTCTGGTGCGAACTGATCATCGTGGTCTTCCGCATCGCGGAGAACACGAGCCGGCTCGCGGGTCAGAACAAGGGGTGAGTTCGCCCGCGTCCGCCGGGCGCCGCGCCGGCGCATCCCCCCGCCGCGCGCGTTTTCCGTCGAACCAAGGAGGGCGTCATGCAGATCGCCGCCGTGCTGTTTTTCGCCGCGCTCCTCATCGCGCTCGTTATGATCAAGAAGTCGCAGGGGAAGAGGTAGCGCCCCGCGGCGCCTGATTCCCGATGCCCACGTTCACCGTTCCATGCCGAAGCGGGCGGTCGCTCCACGCTCCAGACGCGGCCCCGGCGCCCCGCCGCGGGCCGTTCCTGCGCGCCGCGGGCGCGGCGGCCGCCGCATTCCTGTTGTGCGCCGCCGCCCCCCCTCGCGCGCAGGCCGAGATCAAGGAGCAGATCGTCGCCGTCGTGAACGACGAGATCATCACCTACTCGGAGCTGGAGAAGATCCTCGCCCCCGTCTTCGAGCAGTACGAGCAGAGCTACTCCGGCGCGGAGCTGTTCACGATGCTCCAGCAGGCGCGCCGCGACGTCCTCTCCCACCTTGTGGAGGAGCGGCTCATCCTCCAGGAGGCGAAGCGGCTGAAGATCCAGGAGCAGCTCGGGGACGAATTCGCGAAGGAGGTCGAGGGGGCGATCGCGGCGGTGAAGGCCAGATTCCCGTCCGCGGAGGAGTTCGAGAAGACTCTCGCGCGGCAGGGGTTCACGATGGAGTCGTACCGCGCGCAGGAGGAGCGGCGCGCCCTGGTGCGGGCGATGCTGATCAAGGAGGTCTCGTCGCGCTGCAGCGTGTCGCCGGCGGAGATCGTGGCGTACTACGAGGGGCACCCGGAGGAGTTCACGGAGGGCGAGAGGATCCACGTGAGCCAGATATGGATCAAGGAGACGCCCGAGAAGCCGGCTGAAGCGGAGCGGCTCGCGCGCGAAATCCTCGCGCGCCTCGAGGCGGGCGAACCGTTCGCGGAGCTCGCGAAGAAGCACTCGGACTGCCCCTACGCGCGGAAGGGGGGCGACTGGGGGTTCATCGGGCGGGGGCACTGGAACCGCGAACTCGAGGACGCCGCCTTCGCCCTCGCCCCCGGATCCCGCAGCGGCATCGTGAGATCCCCGCTCGGGTACCATCTCATCGCCGTGCACGAGAAACAACCCGCCTCCGTGAAGTCCCTCTCGGACGTCTACCGGGATGTCGAGGAGAAACTCTTCCGGGAGAAGGTGGGGGTGAAGCGCGGCGAATGGATCGCCCGCCTCAGGAAGAAGGCGTACCTATCGATGGTGGACTGAGATGACGGAGAAACGAAACGCGCCGGCGGCGACGCCGGCGCTCGCCGTGACGATGGGGGACCCCGGCGGCATCGGGCCGGAGGTGGTCTTGAAGGCGCTCCTGCGGAAGCCGGTGCGCCGCGCCTGCCGCCCCGTCGTCGTCGGCGACCTCGCCGTGCTGCGCCGGTGCGCCCGCCTCCTCGGGCTTCCCGCCCGGCTTGTCTCCGTACGGGGGATCCGGGAGATCCCGCGCGGGGCGGGCGCGATCCCCGTCATCGAACCGTGCGCCTCGATCCGCCGCCACCGCTGGAGCGCGGTGCGCCGTGACCACGGCGCCGCCTCGATGGAGTACGTGCGGCACGCGGTCGCCCTGGCGCTCGCGGGCGAGGCCGACGGCGTCGTCACCGCTCCGATCTGCAAGGAGGCGATCCACCGGGCGGGGTACCGCTTCCAGGGGCACACCGATTTTCTGGCGCACCTCACCGGGGCGCGGCGGCACGCCATGATGCTCACCGGCGGCGGGCTCAGCGTCGTCCTCGTGACGATCCACGTCGCCCTCTCCGCCGTGAGCCGCCTCGTCACGCGCCCGGCGGTCCTCGAAGCCGTCCGCCTCGCGCACGAAGCCGCCTTGCGGATGGGGAGGCGAAGGCCCCGCGTGGCCGTCTGCGGCCTGAACCCGCACGCGGGCGAGGCGGGGGCGTTCGGGGACGAGGAGCGCCGCGCGATCGCCCCGGCGATACGGGCGGCGCGCCGCGAGGGGATCGACGCCCGCGGGCCGTTCCCCCCGGACACGCTCTTCGTCGCCCGGTCGCGGGAAGGGTACGACATCGTCGTCGCGATGTACCATGACCAGGGGCTGATACCGCTCAAGATGCTCGCCTTCGAGCGCGGCGTGAACGTGACGCTCGGCCTCCCGATCGTGCGGACCTCCCCCGACCACGGGACGGCGTTCGATATCGCCGGCCGGGGCGTCGCCGATCCCGGGAGCATGGTCGAGGCGCTGCTGCTCGCCGCGCGGCTCTGCGGGCGGGGAAGGCGCCGCCGCCTAACCGGAACGGACCGGGCATGCCGGGCGGGCGCGAAGATCGCGGCGCGATGAACATTCCCCGCCCCGCGGAGACGCTCGCGTCCCTGGGCGTCAGGCCGAGCGCGCGGCGCGGACAGGCGTTTCTCGTGCGCCGGGAGACGGGGAGCAGAATCGCCGGCGTCGCCTCGCTCGACGCGGGGGACGCGGTGCTCGAGATCGGCCCGGGCCTCGGCGCCCTCACCGACGCCCTCCTCGGCGCCGCGGGGCGCGTGGTCGCCGTGGAGAGCGACCGCCGGCTCGCGGCGTGGCTGCGCGAACGCTTCCGCGGCCGCGCCGATTTCGAGCTGATCGAGGGCGACGCGCTCAAGATCGATCTCTCGGCGCTCCTGCGGCGGATGGCCTCGGGCGGGAAACGCGTCAAGGTAGTGGCCAATATCCCGTACTCCATCAGCGGGCCGCTGATCGCGCGGCTCGTGCGGCTGTCCGGCTGCTGGGCGATGATGGCGCTCACCGTCCAGCGCGAACTCGCCCTGAGGATCGCCGCCGAGCCCGGGGGGAAGGCGTACGGCGCCTTCACCGTGCTCTGCCGCTGCCGCGCGACGGCGCGCGAGGCGTTGACGATCGCGCCGGGGGCGTTCTACCCGAGACCGGAGGTGGTCTCGTCGGTGGTCGTCTTCGCGCCGCTGGCCGTGCCCGTATTCCCGCCCGCCGAGGAGGAGCGGCTCCTCGCCATGGTGCGGCTGCTCTTTTCGCAGCGCCGGAAATCGATCGGCACGGTCCTCAGGAGGTCCGCGCGGGGGTTTCCGTGGGCAGGCAGGATCGAGGAGGCGTTCGCCGCGTGCGGGATCGACCCCGCGGCGCGGCCCGAGCGTCTCTCCCCGGAGGAGTTCAATCGCCTCGGGGAGGCGCTCCGCCGGGCGGGGTGGGGGAGGTGGCGTACATGAAGAAGATGCTGATCGCCGCGGCCGTCTCCGCGGCCGCCGTCACCGGCTGCGCAGAGGAGCCGGCGGAGGAGGCGCGGCGTCCGAAAATCCCGTCCCTGCAGGGACGGCTCGTCTACCAGCGCGGCGAGGGGAACAGGAGCGAGCTGTGGCTGATGGACCTCTCCACGCGCAGGAGCGTCCGACTCACGGACAACGACGTCCTCGACGAGTACCCGCGCTGGTCGCCCGACGGGAAGGAGATCGCCTTCTACTCCGACCGCGACGGGACCCGCCGGCTATACCTGATGGACGCCGCGGGGGGCAACGTCCGCCGCCTGACCGGCGCGCTGCCGGTACAGGAGGATCCGACATGGTCGCCCGACGGGCGGCGGCTCTGCTTCTGGGGGCGGCACGACGCGAAGGGGCCCGAGAATCTCTACCTGATACGCCGCGACGGGACCGAAATGACGAACCTCACCCGCTCCCGCAAAGGGACGCGCCGCGTGCCCGCCTGGTCGCCGGACGGCTCCCGGATCGCCTTCACCTCCAACCGCTACCTCAACCACCAGGTCTACCTGATCGGGGCGGACGGCGCGGGGGAGCGGCGCCTGACGGGAAACCCGCGCGGGGCGTGCCGCCCGCGATGGTCCCCGGACGGGAAGAGGATCGCCTACTCGGACGGCGGCTACGGGGTGCGCAAGAACGTCGACATCTGGGAAATGGACCCGGACGGCGAACGGAAGATCCGGCTCTCGAAGGGGGAGGGGAACGACTACGACCCCGCCTACGCGCCGGACGGAAGATGGATCATCTTCGCCTCCGACCGGACCGGGTGCTACGAACTGTACCTGATGCGGCGCGACGGGAGCGACGAAACGCGCCTGACGGAGTTCGGGGGCTACACCCGGTACCCGGATTGGACGCGGTGACCGGCGGGGATCCCCGCGGCGTCACCGGTCAGTCCATCGGGGGAGGGTCCCCCTCGGGCGGCGGCTCCTCGTCGGGCGGCGGCGCCTCCGGGGGAGGCTCCGCGTCGGGCGGCTGGTCGGGCGGCGCGTCGGGGGGGGGCGGCTGGTTCTCCGGCTGCGCGGCGGGCGCCTCCGCGTCCTGTGCGGGGCGGCGCGGCGGCCTGCGCCGTCTCCGCCTGCGGCGCTGCAACGCCTCCTCCCGCGCCCGCGTCTCCTCCTGGCGCTCCTGCCCGACCGACGGATCTCCGCCGGAAACCGGGGGCGGCGCGCTCCCGGTCCCCTCGTCCATCACGGTCACCTCGCTCACCACCATCTGCCCGTCGATCTTGCGCGACTTCGCCATATAGCTGCCGAGGAGCCGGCTCAAAAACTCCTCGTAGGCCGCGTCTCGCAGGTCGAGTGTCGCGGTGGCGCTCTTGCCCGCGAACTTGTTGAAGGTGACGCCGCTTTTTCGCGAGAATTCGGAGAGGAGTTGCTCCACCGGCGCCTCGTTGGAGGTCACGGTGATCCGCCCGTTCTCGCAGCGCATCTCGAACCCCCCTGTGGGGACGGGGGTCGCCGAGGACCGGGGCGGGAGGGCGGCCGCAAGGCACAGCAGCGCGGACAGCAGGGACAACGGCGTAGGTCTCATCGCGGCGCAGTTCCAGTGCGGGCAGTCTAGCACCCGAGGCGGGCCAGGGCAAGCCGTTTCTGCGCGTAGCGCAGCGCCCCGATGAGCCCGTTGCCGAGCAGAAGGGCGAAGGCGGCGTTCCCCGCCGCGTGAACGGCGTCGAACGGGAACGAGGCCGCGTTCACCGCGAGCCACGACCGGAGTGAGAGGGGGTGCACGAACGAGTACCAGTACCAGAAGTTCATTATCCAGCCGAAGAGGAAGCCCCACGCGGCGGTGAACAGGGCGAGCGCGCCCCGACCCGCCCGCGGCGCCGAGACGCCCAGCGCCCCCGCCGTGAGGCCGCACGCCCCCCACGCGACCATCTGCCAGACGGTCCAGGGGCCGTGCCCGAGGAAGATGTTGGAGACGAGGGCGGCGACCGCGCCGACGAGGAAACCGGCCGCGGGGCCGAAGACGAAGCCGGAGGCGGCGACGACGAACGTCGCCGGCTGGAGTCCCGGCACGGCGGCGAACGGGAGCCGGCCGAGGGCCGCGAGCGCCGCCAAAACGGCGATGAGCGGGATCTCGCGCGAGGAGAGCCGGCCGCGCTCGAAGCGGAGGAACGCCGCCCAGAGGGCCGCAACGGCGACGAGCATGCTGAGGAGGGCGCGGGTCATGGGACCGGCGCCTCCGCCGCGGCGCGTTCCGCGAAGCGCCGGAAGAGGCGGCCGGCCAGGGGCGGATCGAACGGGGCCCCGGCGAGGACCGTGCCGGCCGGCCCCTCCGCGGCGACGACGCCGTCGGAGAGCAGGACGACGCGTCCGGCGCACCCCGCGGCGAAGCCGAGATCCTGTGTCACGAGCAGGACCGCCGCGCCGCGCGCCGCCGCGGCTTCGAGCATCGAGGCGAGGCGGCGCTTCAGGAGCGGGTCCTGCCCGCGGGTCGGCTCGTCGAGGAGGAGCAGGGGCGGACAGGCGGCCATCGCCGCTCCGAGCGCCACGCACTGCCGCTCCCCCGCGGAGAGTTCGCGCGGGTTCCTCCCCGCGAGGCGGGCGAGCCCCCAGGCGTCGAGCAGGCGCGCCGCGTCGCCGTCTTCGGCGCGGCCGAGGAGGCGCGAGGTGTAGCCGATCTCCTCCTCCACGGTGTCGTGGAAGAGGAAGTCGCCGGGGTTCTGCGTGAGGTAGCCGCAGGCGGCGGCGCGCTCCCGGTTCCGCATCAGGGCCGGGTCCACGCCGTCGAGCAGGACCGCGCCGCCCGAGGGGCGGAGGAGGCCGCAGGCGAGCTTGAGGAGCGTGCTCTTCCCCGCCCCGTTGGGGCCGAGCAGGGCGGTGATCTCCCCGGCGCGCAGCTCAAGACTCACCCGGTCGAGGACGGGCGGGCCGTCGCGGTAGGCGAACGCGACGCGGTCCAGGCGGAGGATCGGGCGGGGCGGGGGGGCGTCCCCGGGACGACGCGGCGCGCCCCGCGCGCGCTCGGCGCGCCGGCCCCGGAGCCGGGCAGATAGTCCGGCGCCGCCTCCGCCGCCCACCGGCGGAACTCCGGCGGCGCGCCGTCGAAACGGGGACGGCCACGGTCGAAATAGATGACGCGTTCGGCGGCCTCGAGACAGCGCTCGACGCGCTGTTCGACCAGCACGATCGTGCAGCCGAGGTCGCGGCGGAGACGGGAGAGGAGCGAGAGGAGGTCCTCCGCCGCCGCGGGGTCGAGCTGCGAGGTCGGCTCGTCGAGCACGAGCGTCCGCGCCCCCGCCGCCATCGCCGCCCCGAGGCAGACCCGCTGCCGCATCCCGCCGGAGAGTTCGTCGACCCGCGCCCCCAGAAGATCCTGGATGCCGAGGCGCTCGGCGATCTCCTCCACGCGCCGGCGCGCCGCCGCGGGGGGGATCCCGAGGTTCTCCGGCCCGAACGAGAGCTCCCGCTCCACGCGTCTCATCAGCGCCTGCCGCTCGGGATCCTGGAGCACGACGCCGATCTCCGCGTGGAGGATGCGCCGGTCGATCCGCTCGATCGGCTCGCCGCGGAACAGGAGGCGCCCACCGACCGTTCCGCCGAAGAAGCTCGGCACGAGGCCGGCGAGGGCGAGGGCGAGCGTCGACTTGCCCCCTCCCGACGGGCCGGTCACGAGCGCGAACCCCCCCTCCTCCAGCGACAGGGAGACCCGGTCCAGCGCGGGGCGGGGCGCGCCGGGATAGAGGTAGGTGAACCGCTCTGCCAGAAAATGGCTCACCGGGCCGCCCTCCGGGCGAGGGCCACGGCCGCCGCGAGCGGCGCCGCGGCCGCGAAAAGCCACGGCAGGTCCGCCGCGATGCAGAGCCGGCCGAGGCGCGGGTAGAAGACGAAGGCACCCTTGCCGAGAACGAGGCCGGCGCCGGTCGCGGCGAGCGAGAGGGCCGCGCCGAAGGCGAGGACCCGGTCGGCCCGTCTCCAGGGCGGCGCGGGGGCGGCGCTGCGCGCGCCGCAGCCGAAGCCGCGGGTCTGGAGCGCGACGGCGGTGTCCCACGCCCCCTCGAGGGAGGAGACGAGGAGGGCGTGGAGGATCGGGCGGGAGGCGTTGATCCGGGAGAGAAGGTTCCGGTCGTCCAACGCGGCGCCGCGGACCGCCATCACGCTGCGGATCCTGCCGAGGTCGCGTCGCATCCGGGGGATCGCGAGAAGGGCGAGGGAAACCGCGAGCGCCGTCTTCGGCGCGAAGCGGGAACAGAGGGCGAACGCCCCGTCGGCGTCGGCGAGCGTTTCCGCGAGGGAGAAGGCGGCTATCGCGAGGGCGATCCTGAGGCCCGAGGAGAGGCCGAAGACGAGCGGCTCGAGGCGGAGCGTGAACGGGAGAAACAAGACGCGCGGCGGGACCAGCACCGTCTCCCCGGACCGCGTCAGGAGGACGTTGACGAGGGCGAAGAGGACGGCGGAGGGGACGGCGATTGAGAGCGTCTTCCCGCACGCCCGCGGACCGGCGGCCGCGGCGAGGGCGGCGAGGGCGGCGGCGAGGAGGACCCCGAGCCAGAGGGGGTTGCCCCACGCCGCCGCGGGAAGGAAGACGGCGGCGGCGGCGAGGAGGGCGGCGAGCGGGTGGAAGCCCGCCGCCGTCCGGCTGCGCACTGCCGGCGGCGCTCCGACCGCGGTCATTCGATCACCGGCGCAGGGAGGACGTCGTCCCCCGCGACCACCGCGGAGGCCATCCCCCGGATCCTTTCCGGGCGTGAGATCAGCACGTCGGCGGCGGCGCAGGCGCGCGCCGTGTCCGTGCCGGTGACGAGCCAGAGCGGCGCGGGGCGCGTCGCGCCGCCCACGACCGCGACGAGCGCGCCGGCGCCGGGATGGGAGGAGCGCGGCGTCCCGGCGAGGTCGAGGCGGCGCATCCCGGCGGCGCCGCCATCCACGAACAAGCCCGTGCGGGCGCCGTCGGAGATCGAGCGTTTCACGAGCGGGACGCGCGCGATCCCGTCCCAGGGGCCGATGACAAGCGACGGGGCGTCGGACGGCGGCTCGGATTCCGCCAGCGGCGCAACGCGCACCCCGGCTGCGCCGCGTCGCGCCAGCGCGGAGACGAGCCCCCTCGCCGCCGCCTCGGCGCCGGGGCTGAAGAGGACGCGCGGGGGCAGGGAGCCGTCCCGCGCCGCCTGGACGAACGGATGCGGGTAGCCGCCGATGATCGCCCGGACCTGCCGCACCCCGTCCCACAGGTGGAGATCCCACTGGAGCATGTCGCCCGGTTCGGGGATGCAGGACGCCGCCCCCCGCTCCGCCAGAATCCCGTTCAGGTAGTAGAACCACGCCTGCCCGGCGTCCCGCGCCCCCTTGGCCGGCAGGCCGTTGATCCGCGACACGAAGGCGCCGCCGAACGCGGTCTCCACCTGCGCGCACTCCTCGAGGAGGCGGAGGGCCGAACGCCCGCGCGCGGGAACGGACCGCTCGGCGAGGGGCGGCGAGGAGAAGTTGCGGCAGACGAGGACGGCGACCTCGGCCCCGCCTGCGGGGGGCGGAGCGGAGGCGGCGAGGGCCGCCGCGGCAACCATCCCGAGTATCGGATGCATCCGGTCCCCCCGCGCCGCATCGGTCCCTAGTAGTGCACGGCGCACACCGCGTCCAGGTCGAATCCCGACGACCCGGCGCCGGAGCACGACCCCAGATCGGTCACGTGCCGCACGCGATCGCCGTTCCGGTCGACGAGCCAGCCGTCGCCCGTGGCGGTGATGCGGACGAAGCGCACCCAGTCGAGGTTGAGCGCGTCGAGGTCGAAGGCGTCTCCGCCGGCCGCGGGCGTGCGCGGGTCGGGGGAGCCGCCGCTGCTGTACGTCGGGGAGACGCCCGCGAAGCCGCGCGACGAGCCGTCGGCGTCGAGGTAGCAGTACGGATTGTAGAGGTTGAGTTCCCCGGTGTCCGTGTAGTGCGGGACGAAGTCGAAGGGGAAGGTGTGAAACAGCGCCCCGTCTTTGCTCACGGAGACCACCGCGGGCTCGATCCAGCGCCGCCGGGGGTCGCCCCCGGCGAAGAAGGCGTTCTCGAAGACGATGAAATCGGGGCCGGGGCCGTTCACGACGAGGTTGTCGGTGAACTCGAGCGTGATGCTGCCCCCGTACGGCGCCGACGCCCCGTTGTCGGTGTTGGCCCTGGCGTGCAGGGAGACGACGTGGGTCGACCCCATCGCCGCCCCCGCCCCGCGCGGGGCGCCGAGCGCCCACGAGAGGGACGACGAACCGTAGCCGCCCGGCGAGAGCGGATTGAACGAGACGACCCTGTCGGCGAACGGGTCGGCGGGGCCCGCGAGCGTCACCTCGCGCGGGACCGCGACCGCCCTCGCCTCGTCGGGGATGACGCCCGCGACGCCCGAGGCGGTGTAGGGGAGGGCGGCGTAGTGGCAGGCGGCGTCGTTGACGAGGCCGGTGTCGAGGAACTCCGTCCCGGCGCCGCGGTAGACGATGACGCCGTCCTCGGGGCTGGACGGGGGGGAGGCGGGGGAGCGGAGGATGACGGTGAACGAGAAGTCGGGGTGCGCGGGATTGGTCCAGGCGAGGGCGACCTTCCGGTCGCTGGGCGCGGCGGAGAGGCCGGAGACGGAGAGGAGGGCGGGTTCGGAGACACGGATCGCCAGGTTCCTCTCCGCCTGCTCCGCCGCGGCGTCGGCGACGGCCGCCGTGAACGGGTAGTCGCCCGCGGTCGCCGCGACGGTGCCGCGGATGCGGCCCGAGGCGGCGTCGAGCGAGAGGCCCGAGGGGAGCCCGCCGCGCGGGAGCGACCATCGGTACGGCGGGGTCCCCCCTTCCGCATCGAGAGACGCCTCGTACGCCGCGTCGCGGGTCGCGTCCGGGAGATTGGAGGTGACGACGGTGAGCGCGTCGGCGTAGACGAGGAGTTCGAGCTCCGCGGCCGCCTCCTGCCCCTGCGCGTCGGTTACGCGCGCCGTGACGAGCAGATCGGCGGGCTCCCCGGGCGTGCCGCCGATGACGCCGCGCGCGGGGTCGATCCTGAGGCCGGCCGGGAGGGCGCCCGGATGGATCCGCCATTCGTAGGGGGGGGTCCCGCCGGAGGCCTCCAGCGTCTGCTCGTACGGCGCGCCGACGAGCCCCTCCGCCAGCGTTTCGGTCAGGATGAGGAGCTCCACCCCGCGGACGGTGAGGGCGTACTCGGCGACGTCGGCGTTCGAGCCGGCGTCCGAGACCATCGCCCTGAACACCCACCGGCCCCCGGCGGACGGGACCCCGCCGACGAGGCCGCTCGCCGGCTCCAGCGAGAGCGCGTCGGGAAGGGCGCCGGCGACGATCGACCAGGCGTAGGGCGGGGTCCCGCCGGTCGCCTCCAGTTTCGCCGCGTACCCCTCCTTCGCGACCGCCTCGGGGAGCGCCCCGGTCGTGATGTAGAGCGGCTCGGTGATCTTGCCCTGCGGGCGCTCGTACGCGATCCCCCCGCCGTCCGTGACGGCGAGGACGTAGACCGACTCCGCCCGCCTCCCCGCCGCGTCGACGACAGCGAGACCGACCTGGGCGGTCTCCGCGGTCCGCGCCGTCCCGCGCAGCATCCCGTGCGTCCCGTCGAGCTCGATCCCGGCGGGCAGGGCCCCCGAGGAGAGGCGCCAGGCGTACGGGAGCGTGCCCCCCTCCGCGAAGAGCGGAACGTAGTACGCGGTCCCGGTCACCGCGGGCGGCAGCGCCGCGGTCGTGATCCGCAAGGCCGCTTCGGGCTCCGGCGCCGCCCCGGCCTCCGCGGAGGGGCGCGCCGCAGCAGCCGGTGAGGCGGCGGGCGCCTCTTCGCCCTCCCCGCCGCCGTCGCGCGCGCGCGCGGAGGGGGGGACGGGAGTCGATTCACGAGAAGGCGCGGGGGAGGGCTCCGGCTCGGAGGCCTCGGGCGTGGAGTCACCGGCGCCGAAAAAGCGGGTGACGACGGTTGCGGGGTACAGGAGGCGCCTGAACGGGCGCGGCGCCCCGGCGCCGTTCCGTGCCGCCGGGGGGGCGGAGGCGCGGCGGTCGAGCGCCCGGGAGGCGGCGAACAGGGCCGCCCATACGAACAGTACAGCCGAGGCGAGGAGCGCGATCCTTGACGGTTTCATTCAATGCATCAATGCGGTGCGCGTATCCTCCCCGGGAGGCGGGCGAAAAAAAAAGCCCTCCGCGTGAGCGAAGGGCTGCAGAATCGGCCGATCAGCTTCTCTCACCCCGGAGAATACAGCGACGCGAGGTTTCCTGGCTCGCGGCAATGCGTCCCTTTCCGGCCTTCCCGGCACGGCGGCCTCGGCGGCCGCTTGCACCAGTGACCGGAGGGCGTGTCCCTTCGCCGCTTACAGTTGCGGGGGCAGCAGCGGATTCTCACCGCTTTCCCTCTCCGTGCCAAAGAACCGGTGCAATGGTACGCCAGGAGCGTGCGGGGGTCAACAGGGGATTTCGCCGGATTTGTCGGGCCTGCCCTGCGTGCCGGGCGTGTCGCACGGCATTTTTTACATTCCGGTTGCATTGTGGTGACAACCTCCCGCCGCCGCTGTGCGATCCTTCGGGCGTGATACGGGGAACGTGCCCCGCGCAGGGCGCCTGATGGAAGGAGGAGGCGATGCAACTCTTCATCCGAGGTGCGATGATCGCGGCGGTATGGGCGGCGGGGACGTCCTGTTTTGCGCAAGTGGACCCGTGGCCGATGTTCCGCTGCAATCCCGCGCGCACCGGCGCGAGCCAACTGCACGGATGCGCGACGGTGGCGCTCTCCTGGTCGTACGCCACGGGGCACACCATCGAGTCGTCCCCGGTCGTCGGCTCGGACGGGACCGCCTATTACGGCTCCTATGACAATCGGATCTACGCGATGTCGTCTTCCGGGACCCTGGCCTGGAGCTACGACGCGGGGAACTTCGTCTCCACCTCCCCGGCCTTCGACGGAGACGCCGGGCGCGTCTACGTCGCCTCGTATGTCGGTCGCCTGTTCGCCTGCACCCTCGGCGGGGCGCTGGAGTGGAGCTACGAGACCGGGGGCCTCATCGCGCGATCGTCGCCCGCCGTCGATTCCGGCGGATGCATCTATCTGGGTTCGGCGGACAACCGCCTCCACGTGCTCTCGCCCGCGGGGGTGCTCGCCTGGAGTTATGAAACCGCCGGCGACGTCCATTCGTCGCCCTCCATGGAGGGGGAGCGCGTATTCGTAGGATCCAAGGACGGGAGGCTCTACGCCCTCGGCGCGGACGGCGCGTTCGCCTGGAGTTACGATACTGGGAAAACCATCGGCGAGTCGTCCCCGGCGGTGGGGACGGACGGGACGGTCTACGTGGGGGAGATAGACCCTGGAAAAACCCCGGTCCCGTGCAATCTCTACGCATTCAACTCGTCGGGCGGTCTCGCCTGGAGTTACGCGACGGGGGACGACGTCAGTTCCTCGCCCGCGATCGGGGCGGAGGGGATCGTCGCGGCGTCGGGAGACGGCAACGTCTATCTGTTCAACACGGACGGGACATTCAGGTGGAGCTACGTCACGGGCGGGTACGTGCATTCGTCGCCGGCCGTCGACGAGGACGGGATGATCTTCGTCGGATCCTTCGATGGGGGGGTGTACGCGCTGGACAGCATCGGAACGCTCGCCTGGAGCTATCGCACGGCGGGGCCCGTACTATCGTCCCCCTCCATCGGCCTAGGCGGAACAGTCCAGATCGGCTCGTTCGACAGCGTGTGCTACTGCTTCGGCGCGGCGTCCGCATCGACCCCGACCCCGACGCCCGAGCTCACACCGACGCCGGAACCGACAGAGACGCAGCCACCGCTCGACCTGAAGGTGAACAGCACGAGTCCCTCCGCGGGCGACGAATTCACGGCGGAGGTGTCGGTACAGCCCCTGGAAGAGACGTTCGACGCGTACGGGGTGGTGCTCGGTGCGGGAGGGGCGTGGTCGTTCGACCTCGCGAACCCGGGGGCGCTCGTTTCGGGCGTGCGGCCCCTTGTCCGGTCGGTCCCCGGCCTGACCGAGGTCTGGGGGGGGACGCTTTTCCATATGGATTCGATACCGGACTATCTGCGGGGAGCCGGGTTTACGTTCATCGCCGGGCTCGTCCCCGCGGGGGCGCCGCCGGCGGTGGAATACGCGATCCCGGGCTTCGTGGATCAGGAACAGGTGGAGATCAGGTAGGGAAAGGGGCGGGAGACGCGCAGAAAAAAAGGCTCCCCTTCGCGGGGAGCCTTTCGCTTCGTATGGGAAACGAGATCAGGCCTTCTTCGGCTTCGCGGCGTGCTTCTTCCACGCCTCGGGATCCTGCTCCTTGACGAACTGCTTCCACGTCTCCGGTTCGCCCTTCTTCTGGAACGAAACCATGCTCCTGCCGCAGCAGACGAGATCGCACTCCATCTCGTCGCAGACCTCAATCACGACGACCTTGAGGCCGCAACCGCCCTCGGGCCCGCACACCAGCACATCACCCTGATTCAGCTTCATCGAGCACTACCTCCTGACTTTGTAACTATCTTACAAAAATCGTGGGCGGATTTCAACGGAAAAGCGCCGGAAAAGGTGTCGCGGAGAATAACGAAAGGAGGCCGGGTAAGGGGTAATCCCCAACCTATTCCGCCGCAATCTGTAGCGGATTATTCCCCCGCCCGGAGCGACGAGATCAGAAAATCGAGCGCGAAGCGCCCGCATCCAGGCGGCCCCGCGATGAAGCGGCCTGCCGCCCGGCGGGCCGCGGGGCGCGACCGGAGTGCGCACACGAAGCGCTCGACGCCGGTTTCGGTGAAGAACAGGCGGCGCGCGAGGAGGGTCTGGCCGTGCCAGCCGAGCAGGAGGAGGCGGAGAAGCGCCGGGTAGGCGGCGGGCCGGGAGCGGACGATGCAGCGCGCGAGGAGGGCTGCGGATCGCATCGAGTAGTAGATCCCCTCGCGCGTCGCGGGGTCGGCCAAACCCGCCGCGTCGCCTGCGAGCGCCCACCCGCCGCCGCCGACCCGCCCCGCGCGCAGGCCGGGGGTCGGCACGAGGGCCGCATACGGCCTCGACCAGTCGAAGCGGACGCCGGGGTGCGAGGCCTCAAGCCACGCGCGCAGGCGCCTCCGCAGGCGCTCGCCGCGCGATCCGGCCAGCGGCGCAACGATCCCTGCGGAAGCGGCGGACGGCCCAGGGAAGAGCCACGCGTACGACGCCGCCCCTCCCACGAAGCCGATCGAGATGCGGCCGGGCTCGGGAGGGGCGAGGTAGTAGCCCGCGCAGAGCGAGAGCGCCTCGGCGGAAAACGGCGTCGAGAGGAGGCGCCGGACGATGCCGGTGGCCCCGTCGGCGCCCGCGAGAAAACCGGCGCGCCAGGCCTTTCCGCCGGCTTCGATCGCCCAGGAGGAACCGCGCCGTTCGATGCGGCGCACGCCCTCGGCCACGAGGCGGGCGCCCGCGGCTTCGGCCTCGCCGCGGAGCGCCCGGTCGAAGGCGGCGCGGTCGAAGACCGAGATCGGGCGGGGCAGCTCGATCGAAGGCGCCGCCCCGGCGCCGGGAGCGAAGAACGAGATGCGGCATGCGTCGGCGCGGGGCGCGGCGAGCCGGCGCAGCAGGGGCATCCGGTCGAAGGCGCGCGGCGGGATGCCGCCGCCGCAGTGCTTGGGGCCGCGGGCGGCGTGGAAGATGACCGTGTCGATCCCCGCCCCGGCGAGCAGGGCCGCGAGCGTCGAGCCGGCGGGGCCGGCGCCGACGACCGCCACTGATGCGGTCATACGGTCGGGCATCGGACAAACGGGGGCCGAACAGCCGCGCGCGTTTTGCCGCCTCCCCGCCGATAGTGTATCATAGGGCGTGTCGTCGGGAGGAGAACCGGATGAGAACCTCTGTGCGCCTCGTCGCCGCGCTGTGGCTCCTGTGCGCCGCCGGCTGCGCCGCCGTCCCCTCCCGCGCCGCCCCGCCCGATCTCGCGAAGCACCTGGGGAAGAGATGGTACGGCATCTACTTCCTCGGCGGGAAGATCGGGTGGGCGGAGTCGGAGATCAGCGAGGCGACGCGCCGCGGGAAACCGGCGGTCGTCGTGCGCCTTGCGCTCACCGCGCGCGTGGAGATGCACGATGTCCCCCAGGAGATGTCGATCACCGAGGAGCGGGTGTACGTCCTGGAGGAGGGGCTCGAATCGTTTGCGGACGAATCGAACACGGGCGGGGCGATGACGAGGATCGCCGGCACACGGGAGGGGGACAGGATGCGCGTCACCTCGATCGTCGGCGGCGAGAAACGGGAGGAGCTGATCGGCCTCCCCCCCGAGCGGTTCGAGGATTACCTCGCCGAGGAGCGGCTCGTCGGCGAGGGGGCCGGGGTGGGGGACGAGATCTCCTTCTCGCAGTACCAGCCGCGAATGGGGAGGAGCGTGACGGCGGTCAGCCGGGTCGCGGCGGTCTCCCGCCGGCCGCTCGGGGGCGTTTCCACGGAGGTCTACACGGTCGAGACCACGCTGAAGGAGATGGGGATCTCGTCGCGGTCGCTCCTCACCGCCTCCGGGGAGGTGCTCGAGACGCAGGTGGGCGGGGTGTTCACGATGCGGCTCGAGGACGAGAAGAGCGCCAAAAGCCTCGACTACCGGAGCGACGTCGTCCTGTCGAGCGCGATACGCACCGGGGTGAGGATCGTCGACCCGGCGCGGGTCCGGGTGCTGCGGGCGGCCCTGCGGGGAGTGCACGACCGCGCCCTCCTCGTCGAATCGGAACGCCAGTCGTACGCGGAGGGGCCCGGCGGGGAGCTGCTGCTCACCGTGAAGGTCGAGGATCTGTCGAAGGCCGTTTCGCCGCGCCTCCCGCTCCCCAGGAGCGAATTCCCGCGCGAGCTCGCCCCCGGACTCTTCATCCAGAGCGAGAGCCCCGCGATCGTGGAGAAGGCGCGTCAGATCGTCGGGGCGGAGCGCGACGCGCGGGCGGCGAGCGATCTCCTCGTGCGCTGGGTGCACGGGAACCTCGCCAAGCGGTTCAGCGCGTCGTTCTCGAACGCCCTCGACGTGCTGCAGGCGGGAGGAGGGGACTGCACCGAGCACTCGGTTCTCTACGTGGCGCTCGCGCGCGCCGCGGGGCTTCCCGCCCGCGAGGTCTCGGGGATCGTCTACTGCGACGACGGCTTCTACTACCACCAGTGGGCGGAGGCGTTCGTGGGGAAATGGATCGCCGTGGACCCGACGTTCGGGCAGACGCAGGCCGACGCCACGCACATTCGGTTCGTCGAGGGGGATCTCCTCTCCCAGGCCCGGCTGTTGAACCTCATCGGCGCGCTCTCGATCGAGGTGCGGGGGTACTCGCATGAAGAGGACGGCTGACCTCGTCCGATCGGCGCTCCTCCTCCTCATCCCGGCGGCGGCGCTCGCCGCGTCGCCCGGGGAGGAGGGGCTCCGCCTGAACAACGAGGGGGTCGCGGCGTTGCGGCACGGGGACCTCAAGAAGGCCGTCTCGCGGCTCGCGGCGGCCCGGCGCCTCCTGCCCGGAAACGAAACGGTGGCCAAGAATTTCGCCGCCGCCTGTCTCGAGGAGGCGCAGGGCTGCACCGCGCGCGGCGACCTCGAAGCCGCCGTGAGCTGGCTCGATCAGGCCGCGGCGGCGAACTCCGCGGACGCGACGGTCAGGAACAACCTCGCGGCCGGCTACAGCGACGCCGCCTCCGCCTTGACGCAGGCGCGGAGATACGGGGACGCCGCCGGGCTGCTCAGGACCGCCGTCGCCCTCGAACCCGAGAGCACGGTGCTCAGGGGGGGGCTCGGCGCCGCCCTCTACCGTGACAACCGGCGCGAGGAGGCGCTCGAGGAGTACCGGGCCGTCCTCGACCGCGACCCGCGCGACGCCGCCGCGCGGCGGATGTGCGGCCGCATCCTCTACTGGAAGGGGCGGATGGAGGAGGCGCTCGAGGAGTTGCGGGAGGCGGTCCGGATCGATCCGTCGGATTCGGAGTCGGCGGCCCTGGCGGAGAGGATCGAGCGCGAGTATGAGGTGGAGAAAGGGTTCTCCGTGGACCGGCACGCCCATTTCACGGTGAGCTTCGACGGGGCGAAGGATTATCGGATCGGCAGAGCGGTGGTGGACGCCCTCGATGAGGCGCGTATCGCCGTCGGGTCGGCCCTGGCGTTCTACCCGACGGAGAGGATCGCGGTCGTCATCTACACGGCGCGGCAGTTCCGCGAGCTGCTCGACGTCTCCGTGGGCGTCGGCGGGCTCTACGACGGGAAGATCCGCGTGCCGGCGGGGGGGCTCGACAGCGAGCGGGACCGCGAGAAGCTCCGGCGGGTCATCGTCCACGAGTACGCGCACGCCGCCGTGCACTTCCTGACGCACGACCGCTGCCCCCTCTGGCTGAACGAGGGGATCGCCGAGTTTCTGTCGGCCGGGTGGGACGGGAGCAAGGACCCGATGCTGAAGGGGGCGATGGAACGCGGCACGCTCATCCCCCTCTCGCGGCTCTCGGGGGCGCTGAAAGGGTCCTCCGGCCCGCGCGCGGGGCTCGCCTACGCCCAGGCCCTCTCGGTAACGGCGACGGTCGTGGACCGCTCGGGGATGTACACGCTGCGCAGGATACTGGACTGTCTCGACGGGGGCGACAGCCTCGATACCGCCCTCCGGAAGTCGATCGCCGAGGACCTCGAGGGGCTCGAGGCGGCGTGGATGGAAACGCTCAGGGACCGCTTCGGCATACGCGGGTGAGCCGGTTCCCGCGGGCGCGGGCCCCGGAAGGGCGAACGGCTACGCCTCGGCGGCGGGGGGAGGGGCGGCCCCGGACGCCAGCGACTCCAGCATCGCGAGGTAGCGGCGCGCCGCCTCGTCCCAGCTGAAGCGCTCGCGGTTGAATCTCCGCGCCGCCTCCCCCGCCGCCGCCCTCCGCCCCGCGTCGGCGAGGAGCGCCGCGACGGTCGAGACGAACCCCTCCGTGTCGTCCCAGCGGATGAGCGCGCCGTTCATCCCGGGGACGATCGCGTCGCGGATCCCCTCCAGGTCGGACGCCGCCACCGGGAGCCCCGCGCACCCCGCCTCGAGCGCGACGAGGCCGAACCCCTCCGCGTCGCCCTCCACCGGGATGTTGGGCATCACGAAGACCGACGCGACGCCTGCGAGCCCGCGCAGGAGCTCCGGCGGGAGCGCGCCGGCCAGCAGCGCGTGCCGTTCCATCTCGCGTTCGGCGATCCGCCTCTCGATCGACGCGCGTTCCCTCCCCTCGCCGACGACAATCAGCAGAACGTCCGGGTGCAGGCGGGCGAGCGCGGGGAGCGCCTCCCCGACGAAGCGCGCGACCCCTTTTCGTTTCACCAGCCGCCCGACGGTGAGGAGCATGGGGCGGGACCGGTCGATCCCGCGCCCCGCGAGCCAGCGCAGCGCCGCCTCCCGGTCGGCGGGGCCTGCCCGGTGCGCGTCGGGATCGACGCCGTTGGGGATGATGCGGCGGCGTTCGGCGGGGACGCCCGTCGCGGCGCAGAGGCCGTCCGTGTGCCGGCTCACGGACGCGACGCGGTCGAGCCGGCGCAGGGCCGATCCCACGACCGTCCGGTAGAGGGGGAACCGGAAGGTGATGTCGCGCCCGTGCGCGGTGACCGCGACGGGGCGCCGGAGGAGCCGTTTCAGGAGGAGGCCGAACGGAGCCAGGAGCGCGTCCCCGAGGTAGACGGCGTCGGGCCTGCGACGGGGGGGGAGCAGGGCCAGGGAACGGAGGAGCGCCCAGGCGAGGAAGAAGGGGAGGAACCACTGCGACCCGCCCCACGCGACGACCGTGGCGTCGGTGTCGCGTGCGAGGCGGGAGATGAGCGCCTGGTTCATCGCCTGCATCCCGCCCACCGAAGGCGGATGCTTCCGGGAGATGCAGAGCAGTTTCACGGGGCCAAGTGTAGCATCTTCGGGGGGGATATTCCCGGCCGCGTGCGCCGCGGAGACGATGCGGGGAACGGTTCCAGCCGGTCGATCTTGAGGACGACCGCGCCGCCGTCGTCCGAGGCGAGGCCGCGCACCGCGAACGGGCCGGGCGATCGCAGCAGGTGCCCGAAACGCCGGTAGGCGTCGGGGAAGAGGACCGCCTCGAACAGGGCGGTCGCGTCCTCGAACGTCAGGAAGCGCATCTGCCCCCCCCTCGAGGTCCGCACCCGTTTCGTGCAGACGAGCCAGCCGACGAGCGCGACCCGTCTTCCCGCCTGCCGGTCGAGCGCCACCGCCCTGATGAACCCCGGGGGGGTCTCCGCCGCTCCGACCGCCTCGAGGGGATGGGCGGTTACGTGCGCGCCGAGGATCCCCCGCTCCAGCGCGTGCGCGGTCGGGGCGTCGTACTCCGAAACGCGGGGGGCCGGGGAGGGGGGGTGCGGGCCTGCGGACGCCGCCGTCCCGGCGCCCCGGCATGCCGATGCGGCGGCGGCCGCGGGGGCGTCCCCGAACAGGGGGAGCTCGACCGGGCGGCGCCGTCGGCCGCCGCACAGGTACAGTGCGCGGAGCATCTCCGGCCGGGAGCGGCCGAGGCCGGCGCAGGCGCCGCACAGGATGAGGCGCTCCGCCTCCCTCCTGTCGGGCCCGGCGCGGCGCACAAGGTCTTCGATCGAGACGAACGGCCCCCCGGTCGTTCGCGCCGCCGTGATGCGGCGGATGGTCTCGCCGCGGAGGCCTTTCACCCGCCCGAGGCCGGCGCGTATCCAGCCCGGTCCCGCATCGAACGCCGCCCCGCTCCTGTTCACGTGCGGCGGGAGCACCGCGAGCCCGAGGCGGCGCGCCTCGTCGAGGTACGCCTGGGCGGGATAGAAGCCGCCGCCGTTGGAGAGGACCGCGGCGATGAACTCCGCCGGCCAGTGCGCCTTCAGGAAGGCGACCTGCCATGAGAGGAGGGCGAACGAGGCGCTGTGCGCCTTGCAGAACGCGTAGCCGGCGAAGCTCTCGATCTGCCGCCAGATCTCCGCGGCGGCGGCGGGGGGATGCCGCGCCCGGCGGCGGAGGCCGCGAACCGCTCCTTCGTCTGTCGCATCGCCTCCCGCGACCGCATCCTGCCGCTCATCGCCCGCCGCAACAGGTCGGCCTCTTCCATCGTCATCCCGGCGACGAGGTGCGCGACGCGCATCACGTCCTCCTGGTAGATCATCACGCCGTGCGTTTCGGCGAGGATCGACTCCATCCCCGGGTGGAGGAAGACCGCCTTCTCCCGCCCCCGGTGGCGGTCCACGTACTGCCGCAGCATCCCGCTCTCCGCCACGCCGGGCCTGATGACGGAACTCGCGGCGACGAGGTCCCCGTAGGTCGCGACGTCGAGTTTTTTAAGGAGCTGCCGCATCCCCGGGCTCTCGATGTAGAAGCAGCCCATCGTGCGCCCCTCCCGTATGAGCGACGCCGCCCCGGCGTCGCCGAAGAGCGTCTCCGCGTCGCGGACGTCCGGGCGCGTTCCGCGGTTCGCCTCGATCAGGTCGAGCGCGTCCCCGAGGACCGCCAGCGACCGCTGCCCCAGGAGGTCGATCTTCACCAGCCCGAACGCCTCCGCGGCGCGCATCTCGCACTGGGTCACCAAGACCCCCTTCGCGGCGGGCTCCAGCGGGACGACCCGCTCGATCGGGAACGGCGCGACCACGATCCCCCCCGCGTGCACGCCGAGATGGCGAGGGAAGCCTTCGATCGCCGCGGCGAGACGGATGACGGTGCGGAGCGGCTCGCGGTCGACCGGCAGCCCGCGGCACTCGGGGAGGGTTTGCGCCGCGGCCGGGATCGAGGCGGCGGGGGCGTGCGGGAGATGTCTGGTCCAGCGGTCGATCTCGGCGATGGGGACGCCGAGGGCCTTCCCGATCTCGCGCACGGCCAGGCGCGCCGTGAAGGTGACGTGCGTCGAGAGCATCGCCGCGCGGTCGGTCCCGTGGCGCGCGAAGACGTACGCGAGCATCTCGTCCCGCCGGTTCCAGGCGAGGTCGAGGTCGATGTCCGGCGGCGTCCGCCGGGCCGGATTGAGAAAGCGCTCGAAGTAGAGGTCGTGGGCGAGCGGGTCGACATGCGTGATCCCGAGGCAGTAGGAGACGAGCGACCCCGCCGCCGACCCGCGGCCGATGACGGGGATGCCGCGGCGCCCCGCCTCTTGGACGATGTCGTGCGCCACGAGGAAGTAGGCGTCGAAGCCGAGGCGTCCGATCGCTTCGAGCTCGCGCCGCAGGCGCGCGCGCGCCGCGGCCGACGGGGGGCGAAGGCGCCGCGCGAGCCCCTCGCGGCAGAGCCGGCGGAGACGCTCCGCCGCCGATTCCCCGCCGGCGGGGACGAGGAGGGGAGGGTGGAAACGCCCGAGGGGGAGCTCGAGGCGGCACGCGTCGGCGATGCGGCGGGCGTTCTCGACCGCCGCGGGGAGGGCGGAGAAGATGCGCCGCATCTCCTCCCCGCTCCGCAGCCACGCCCCGGGGGGGGCGAGCGCGCCGGGCGGGAGCGTCCCGACGGTCGCGCGCGTCCGCACGGCCGCGAGGACGCGGTGCAGCGCGTGGCGCTCCGGACGGGCGAAGACGACCGGTCCCGTCGCGACCGGTGGGAGCCGGAGGCGCGCGGCGAGCCGGGCGAGCCGCGCGATCCTCGGCGCCCCCGCGGCGGCGGGCGTCTCGAGGAAGAGCCCCGGCGGGGGGGCGCCGCGCGGGAGGAGCCGGAGCAGGCGGCAGGCGGGGATCAGGGCGAACAGGTCGGGGTCGCCGTCCGCCAGGAGGGCGCGGAGGCGCGCGGGGAACCCCGCGCCTCCCCCCGGCGCGGCGAGGAGGCGTTTCCCGGAGCGGTGGAAGGCGGTGATCAGCGCGCACAGCTTCCGGTACCCGTCGGGGGTGCGGGCGAGGAGGACGAGGCGCGCCGTCGCGTCGCGCAACTCCGCGCCGACGATCGGCCGCACCCCCGCCGCCCTCGCGGCGAGGCAGAACGGGACGGCGCCATAGAGGCCGTTCGTGTCGGTGAGGGCGAGCGCCTCCATCCCGAGGGCGGCCGCGCGCGCGACGAGATCGCCGATGCCGCTCGCCCCGTCGAGAAAGGAGTGGGCGCCGTGGCAGTGGAGGTGCGTGAAGCCGGTCATGGCCCGATAGGCTGAAGCCGCCCCCCGGTTCGCCGCAGCAGCGCCGCCCCGCCCGCGATCGCCCCGTCGCCGTGCCGCGCGCGCACCCGGTCCATCGCGGCGTAGAGGCGCCGCAACCTCTCCCGGTCGGGGCCTCCCATCGGCAGGAAGGACTGCCGGCCGCCCCCCTCGATGCCCGAGAGGCGGACGCCGACGAGGCGCACCTTCAGCCTGCGCGTCCAGGCCTTCCCGAGAAGCCCGGCGGCGGCGGCGAAGACCTCCGCGTCCAGATCGGTCGGCTCGGGGAGGGGGGCCGAGCGGGTGACGGTCGTGAAATCCGCGTGGCGGAGCTTGAGCGTCACCGTCCGAGACCGCCGCCCCGCCTCCCGCAGCGCCCGGCAGGCCTCCGCCGCGAGAGCGGAGAGCTCGGCCAGTATCCTCTCCCGGTCGAGCGTGTCCGCGGGAAAGGTGGTCTCCCGCCCGATCGATTTCGCCTCCCCGCGGGGCGCCACCGGGCCGCCGTCCTCCCCGCGCGCCGCTTCCGCCAGCCGGCTCCCCGCCGGGCCGAGCGCGGCGGCGAGTATCCTCCCGTCGAGCCGGCGGAGTTCTCCGACCGTCGCGGCGCCGAGGAGCCGGAGCCGCTCCTCCGCCCGCGGCCCCACGCCGGGGAGCACTCGAACGGGGAGGGGGGCGAGGAACGCCTCCTCGGCGCCGGGGAGCACGCGGCAGATCCCGTTGGGTTTGGCCAGGGCGGAGGCGACCCGCGCGACGAGCTTGTTCGACGCGACGCCGATCGTCGCGTCGAGGCCCAGGCCGCCTTTCACCTCCATGCGTATCCGCTCCGCGGCCGCGAGCGGCCGGCCGAGAAGGCGGCGGCAGCCGGTCAGGTCCAGGAACGCCTCCTCCATCGAGAGCGGCTCCATGTCGGGCGTGAAGCGGCCGAGCGTCCGGAAGAGCCCCTCCGACGCCGCCGCGTAGTCGTCGAAACGGGCGGGGAGGAAGACACAGTCGGGGCAGAGGCGCTTCGCCAGGGCGAGCGGCATCGCGGCGCGGACGCCGCGCTCCCGCGCCTCGTAGGAGGCCGACGCCACCACGCCGCGCCGCGCCGGGTCGCCCCCGACGGCGACCGGGCGCCCCCTGAGCCACGGCCTCGCGCGCCGCTCGACCGAGACGAAGAATGCGTCGATGTCGAGGTGCAGTATCACGCGTTCCACGCAGCACCCGTTGCTCTCTCGCCGCGGCGGGGGCGTTCAGCGGTACTTCCTGAAGACCGCGACCACCACCCCCTGGATCGCCACCTCGTCCGCCCGGACGGTGATCGGTTCGACGGCGGGATTCGCGGGGACGAGCGTGACCAGCGTCCCCTCCTGCCGGAACATCTTCAGCGTCGCCTCCTCGCCGCGGATCAGGGCGACCACCGTTTCGCCGTTGCGCGCGACGGCGCGCCGTTCGACCACGACGTAGTCGCCGTCGCGGATCCCCTCCTCGATCATCGAGTCGCCCCTGACCCTGAGGGCGAAGGCGTTTTCCCCCCCCGCGAACTCCTTCGGCACGGCCATCGTCTCCGGGACGGCGAGCGCCTCGATCGGTTCGCCGGCGGCGATCAGGCCGAGGAGGGGGAGCTCGACCGCGTCGAGCCGGATCCGTTCCGCCGGCAGGAGCTCGATCGAGCGGCTCCGGCGCGGCCTGCGGCTGATGGCCCCCTTCCGCTCCAGGTTCCGCAGGTGCGCGTGGACGGTGGCGACCGAGGAGAGGCCGAACCGCTTCCCGATCTCCGCGATGCTCGGGGCGTAGCCGCGCCGCGAGATGAACCCCCCGATGAAATCCGCGATCTGGCGCTGACGCTTCGTGAGGTACATGGGCGCCTCCGTTTCGCCTTGTCCGTTTCCCGCCATCGGGGGCCCGGGCCGGCTCTCCCCCCGCGGCGATGCATCCGGTACAAGGGTACGCGAAAGAAAAGCGAAAATCAAGAGGAACGATCTCCCCCGATAGCGTCTCCGGAATCGCCGCGGCGGGGGCTTTCGCGTCTCCCGCGGCGACGCGTCGAGGGTCAGAGCTTCAGCATCCTCGCCACGGGGCCCGCTCCGAACCCGCGCCTGAGGCGGATCGCGCGGGAGGGGCAGACCTCGCTGCAGCAGTAGCAGCGGATGCAGCGCCGGTCGTCGACCCCGACCCTACCCCCCGCGAGGGAGAGGGCCTTCGGGCGCGGAGGGCAGACGGCGACACAGGCGCCGCATCGGGTGCAGGCGCGGTGCAGGATGCGGGGCCTGCGGGCGAACCAGCGCTTGACGGCGCGCTCGGCGAAGGCGGGGAGACGGTGCGCCCCCGCTCCGCCCCCCGGCTGCCCGGCGCGGAATCCGCCGACGCGCACGGTCTCGATTGTTTCGCCCAGGAGCTCGATCTCCTCCTCGCGCGCGTTCCCGAGGCCGCGCTCCGCGGCGATCCGCAGGAGGGGGATCCGTTGCGGGTCGATCCCCGCGGCGCGGCACGCGGTCGAGTCCACGGCGACAGGGTCTTCCCCGACGATGAGAAGGCCGAGCGGGAACGGGTCTCCCGCGGCGGGGCCGTTTCCGTCCATCGCGACGACCGCGTCGAGGAGGTGGAGCCGCGCGGACACCGCGAAGGCGAGGTCGACGAGCATCCGGGCGAACAGTTCCGGGTCGGGGAAGCGGCAGTGCAGCTCCGCCTTCCTCAGCCCGGGGATGCAGCCGAAGAGGTTCTTCACCGCGGCGCTGATGCCGGTGAGGCCGTGCGTCTTGAACTTCGGGACGGAGAGCATCGCAGGCGCCCGCCTGACCGCCCCCGCCACGACGAACCGCTTGACCGTGCACCCCTCCGGCGTTTCGATCTCCGCCCCGTCGTCGAACGAGACGAGGGGGGCGCCGGCGGCCGCGGCCGCCGCGGCGATCCCCGACGCGGCCGCGGCTTTCCTGAGGGGGTGGAAGCCGGGGCTGTCGCCGACCTGCGGCGCCGCGCCGGCCTCCCGCGCGAGGCGGATCACCGCCTCGACGACCGCGGGGTGCGTGGTGACGGCCTTCTCCGGCGGATGCGGCGCGAGGATGTTCGGCTTGAGGAGGACGGCGCGCCCCGGAACGACGAAACGGCCCATCCCGCCGAGCAGCGCCACGGCCCGCCCGAGCGCAAGGCGGACCGCGTCGCCGTCGTAGCTTCGGCAGCGCGCCACCGCGACCCTCGAGCGTTGTCTCATCGCCGTCTCCGTGCTCCGATCCGCACCATTGTACGGCGCCGGCGGCGGCGGGGAAACGGCTTTTCGCCGCCTCTCTCCGCTTCGGCCCGGAAGGATCTTGCGCGGTGCGGCACCCCGCAGTAGAATAGGGCTGGCTGACGCGCCGGTTTCGAGGCGGGGGACTCTCCAGGGAGGGACGATGAAGACGATGCTGATCTGCGCTGTTCTCGCGTCGGCGCTCGCCGCCGCCGGGTGCATCACCAAGGGGCCGTACTACGTCTACGGGGACTACATCGAGCGATTCGGGGACGTGGGGTTCGATGAGATCGGCGAGTACCCGCCCGAGGAGACCGCCCCGGGGGAGGAGGCGCCCGCCGTTCCTTCTCCGGAGGAACTTGACGCGGAGGAGACGATCTGAACCGCCGCATGGACGCGGCGGCGGGGAGAAGAGGGGGGCGGGAGATGAGTGACGCGCGGTGTGCACCCGTTGACGCGGTGGTGGAGATACCGAAGGGGAGCCGGAACAAGTACGAGTACGATTTCTCGACCGGGGCGATACGGCTCGATCGGGTTCTCTTCTCGTCGGTGCACTACCCGACCGACTACGGCTTCATCCCGTGGACCCGGGCGGCGGACGGCGACACGCTCGACGTGCTGATCATCGTCGAGGAGCCGACGTTCCCCGGCTGCCGCGTGAAGGTGCGGCCGATCGGCGTGCTCCAGATGCGCGACGAGCACGGCGTCGACGAGAAGATACTGGCGGTCCCGGTCGCCGACCCGCGCTTCGACGGGATCAACGATATCTCGGACCTTCAAAAGCACTGGCTCTCCGAGATCGAGAACTTCTTCAGCACCTACAAGCTGCTCGAGCACGACAAGGAGGCCCGCGTCGAGGGGTGGCAGGGCGCCGGCGCCGCCCTGGCGGTGCTCGAGAAGTACGCGGTCGAGCCGCCCCCGCGGTGACCCATCCCGCGGGCAAGGCCACGGAGCGCGCAATGCCACGGCTCTTCATCAGGGACGGCACCGCGCAGGGCTTGCTCCGGGAGCTCGATCCCGGCACCACGACGATCGGCCGGGGGCGGGATTGCGCCATCACCCTGGAGAGTCTCGGCGTCTCCCGCCGCCACGCCGCCGTCCATCTCGGCCCGGGCGGGGAGGCCGTGATCGAGGATCTGGGCAGCAAGAACGGGACGCTCGTGAACGGGACGCGGATCCGACGGGCGGTCTTGGGGGACGGGGACGAGATCGCGATCGGGCGCGCCACGTTTGTCTACCGGGCGGCCGCGCAGGACGAACCGGCGGCGGACGAGGTCGCCGAGCCGCTGGTGCACACCGTGCTGGAGGTCGATCCGATGCGCGGGGTCGGTCTGGACGACGAGGCGGCCGACCCCGCGCTGCTCCGCACCGCGCATCGCCATCTCGCCGTTCTGTACCGGGTCGGCAGGACCGTGTCCGCCACGCTCAACATCCACGAGCTCCTCAAGACGCTGATGGGGATCGTCTTCGAGGTGCTGCGCCCCGACGAGGCGTTCATCATGCTGCGCGACGAGGCGACCGGGGCGATGAAGCTCCGCATCTTCCGGTCGAAGGCGTCCACGGCGACGCCGGAGGCGGTCGCCGTGAGCCGCACGATCCTCGACAAGGTGATCCGGGAACGGGTCGCCGTGCTGAGCTCGAACGCCTCCGCGGACAGCCGGTTCAGCGGTTCCAGGAGCGTGGCCCGTTTCCGGATGATGTCCACGATGTGCGTGCCGCTCGTGCGCGAGGAGAAGGTGCTCGGCGTCATCCACGCAGCCAACCGTGTCTCGTCGGGCGAGTTTCGCGAGGAGGACCTCCAGCTCTTCTCGGGGATCGCCGCGCAGGCCGCGCTCGCCGTCGAGAACGCCGTGCTCTACCGGAGGATCCAACAGGAGGTCCGCCGGCGCAGCAACCTCCAGCGCTATCTCCCCCCGGGGGCCGTCGACCAGATCCTCGACGGCACGCGCGAGCTCAATCTCGGCGGGGAGATCAGGGGGGTGACGGTGCTCTTCTCCGACATCCGCGGCTTCACCCGCCTCTCCGAGGAGCTCCCGCCGAACGAGGTGGTGGGGATGCTCAACGACTACTTCGCCGAGATGACCCAGATCGTCTTTCGCCACGAGGGGACGGTGGACAAGTTCATCGGAGACGCCCTGATCGCCGTCTTCGGGGCCGCGGTGCCGCACCCGGACGATCCGCTGCGCGCCGCCCGCGCGGCGGCCGAGATGCAGGCGGCGATGGATATGCTCAACGCACGCTGGGAGGCGCAGGGGAGGAAGACGTTCCGCATCGGCATCGGCATCACCGCCGGCGAGGTGCTCTACGGCAACATCGGCTCCGAGCAGCGGATGGAGCTCACGGTCATCGGCGACGCGGTGAACCTCGCCGCCCGGCTGGGCGCCGCGGCCCGCGGGGGGGAGGTGCTCCTGAGCGCCCCGGCGCGCGAGGCGATGGGCGGCGCGCTGCGGGCCGAGCGGATGCCGCCGGTCGAGGTGCAGGGCAAGGCGGCGGCGGTCGAGGTGTACCGGATGCTGCCGGGGTAGGGGAACGCCGCGGACGGGAGGGGGCGCGGGGGGACGGCGATGCAGAAGCCACGAATCGAGCGGCTCGGACACTACGAGATCGTCGAGGAGATCGGCCGCGGCGGGATGGCGGTGGTCTACAGGGGGATCCAGTCCTCCCTCAACCGCACGGTGGCCATCAAGGTGCTGCCGCCCGGCTTCGCGCGCGACAAGGAGTTCATCGCGCGCTTCGACCGGGAGGCGGAGACGATCGCGCGCCTCAGCCACCCGAACATCATCCAGATCATCGACCGGGGGAGCGAGCAGGGCACCTGCTACTTCGTGATGGAGTACGTCGACGGACTGAGCCTCGACGCGTTCCTGAAGGGCCAGGCGCTCACCTTCCGGCAGCTCATCGAGATTGCGACGCAGGTCTGCCGCGCGCTCGCCTACGCCCACGCGAAGGGGATCGTGCACCGCGATCTGAAGCCGTCGAACATCCTCATCGCCAAAGACTCCCTCGCGGTGAAGGTCGCGGACTTCGGGCTCGTCCAGCTCGCCCAGTCCGCCGGGGAGCTTTCCACGCTCACCCAGTCGAACATCGCGATGGGAACGATCGAGTACATGGCCCCCGAACAGCGCCGCGACGCGCGCAACGTGGACTGCCGCGCCGACATCTTCGCCCTCGGGATCATCCTCTACGAGATGTTCACCGGGCAGATCCCGGTGGGGCACTTCAAGCGCCCGAGCGAGCTCAACCCGGAGATCCCGCGCGCCCTCGACCAGATCATCCTCACCTGCCTCGAGCCCGATCCCGCCGAGAGGTTCCAGAGCGCGGGGGAACTCGCCCGCCTCCTCCAGACGGCGCTCGGCGAGGAGCCGGGCGTGATGGACAGGATCGTCCACACGGTGAAGTCCGCCGGGGAGCGGGCGACGACCGCGATGCGCGGCAAAACCCGCCGCGTCGCGGCGGCGGGCGTCCTGCTGGCCGCCGCCGTGATCGCCATCCCCGCCGCGCGCGGCTGCAGGGCGCCCCGCGGCGCCGCCGGCACCCCTCCCCGGGCCACCCCCGAAGAGGTCCCCGCGGTCGAAGAAAAGACCGCGCCTTCAATTCCGCCCGTCGCCGCGGCGCCGACCGCGACGCAGCCCCCCGTCTCCGCGTCGGCGCCGGTCCGCGACACGGCGACCCCTTCTGTCGCACAGGCGCGTGAAGCCGCCCCGCCCCGCGCATCCGCGCCCCCCGGAACCCCGGCGCCGCCCGTCGGGGCGGAGGCGGATTTTGCGAAGGCGGAGAGCTACGCCGCGGCGGACATGACGAAGGAGGACCTCAGGCGCTACGCCGTCACGTCGATGCGCGCCGTACTGGAGAACTTCAAGACGGTGGAGCCGCGCTGGGCGGAGAAGGCCCAGATGCGGATCGGCCAGATCTACGAGCAGGCCGGGGAGACGACGCTCGCCCTCGCCGAGTACAGGCGCCTCCTCGATCTTTTTCCACAGGGCTCCCTGCGGGCCGACGCGCAGTACCGGATCGCGGAGTGCTTGAAGCCGTCGGGGTTTTTCGGCATGCTGGACCTCGGCCGGAAGGAGAAGCGTCTGAAGGCGATCGACGCGTACGACAGGGTCCACCGAAACCACCCCGCGAGCCCGTACGCCTCCAAGGCGCTGTACCAGATGGGGCTCCTCCAGGAGGAGGGGGGCGCGGCGGCGGACTACGAGGCCGCGATCGGCTCGTACGAGCGTATCGCCCGCGACTACCCCGCATCCGACGAGGCCCCGCACGCGCTGCGGAGGGTCGCTGAGCTCTGCAGAAACAGGAAGGTCAAGCAGTACGAGAAGGCGGTCCGGACGTACGAGGATATCCTCGCGCGCTATCCCGACCGCGAGGAGGGGTTCCATCTTCTCCTCAACATCGCCCTGGTGAAGGAGACGCTCCTGAACGACCCGCAGGAGGCGCTCGAGGGGTACCGGCGCGTAATCCGGGAGAAGCCGGGGACGAAGGATGCGCTCGAGGCGAACCGGAGGTACGAGGCGCTCCTGCAGGCGGCCACGCCGCCTCGATAAGGGGCCCCCGAAGGAAAGGGGCGGACGATGAGAGGATTCAAGCCGGCGGCGTGTGTCGCGGCGGCGTTCCTGTGCGGGTGCGCGGGCGTTGACACCGGCAGACTCCGCGACGGGATGACCCGGGCGCAGGTGCGCGCCGCCGCCGGGAGCCCGGCGGAGGTGTTCGTCGCGAAGGGGCCGGGGAGCGGCGTCGAGGTCTGGGTCTACCGCGCGCGCTATTTTCCGGGGATCCCCAACCCGCTGAACGACTACGACTACCTGGTCCCGCCTCTGGTCGGGGCGGAGACGCGCGTGCGCTTCGTGCACGGCCGTCTCCGGCTTCGCGAGCCCCTCGCGCGGGACCGCGCGCGCCCCTCGCCGCCGGTCTCGCAGACAGCCGGGGTCCCCCTGATCGACGAAAACGGGGAGTTCCGGTTTTACGGGATCGCCTTCGGCATGACGAAAGACGAGATCCAGGAGGCGGTCTCGCGGATCTCACCCGCCAAGATGCGCAGGTCGCGGGGCGGGGAGTGGGGTGAGTACCAGGTGCTGAACCTGTCGGGGAAGATGCTGGGGCTGTACTTCAGCTTCGACGACCGGGGGCGGCTCTGGTGGATGAAGGCGGAGTACCCGTACTCGCGCACGGACTCCGGGAAGACCGCCGCGCTGCTGCAAGCCTTGAAGGAGCGGTGCCAGGCGCCCGTGGCGCGGAGCCACCCGGATGTGGAACTCGTGCTCGACGAGGCCCGGATGCGGATGACGATGGTGTCGAAACCGCTCCGGGACGAATACCGCGCGCGGGTCCCCGAGGAGCAGAGGAGGTGAACGCGATGAGAAGAGCGGTGGGCCTTGCGGGGCTCCTGGCGTTTCTCCCCGCCCCCGGCGCGCGGGCGCATGACGGGTTCGGCTACCCGGACTGGATCCGGTTGAAGGATTGCACCGCCGTGCGCTGTCGGATCCTCGGAGAAACCAAGGACGGGGTCGAGGTGATCATGTCCGGCGGGCAGGGGGATGGGGCCGTCACGATCGACAGGGAGCAGATCGAGTGGATTCGAAGGAGAGATTCCCAGGCGGAGGCGGAGACAGGCGGCCGAGCGCCTTCTCCGCCGCCCGCCCCCTGAACGGTTCAATCGGGTTGCGGGCGGAGGGGTTCGGTGCTATAGTGAAGACCGGTGGGTGAGGGGGACCGGCGGGACGATGCCCGGTGTGCGGTGTGGTTCGATGACGGAGGTGCCCAGATGCGCCGACAGTTCCTTATTGCCGCGTTGATTTTCGCCGGCGCGCGTTGCGCCTGGTCCGCGGAAACGGTGCGCCCGGTGACCCTGCCCGATCTCAGCATTTTTCCCCAGCTCTTCGTCGGGGTCCCGCTGGTGCTGGAGCAGGTCGAACTCGAGTGGAGGATCGTCAAGGAGTTCGACTACTACTGCCTGGGAATCTCCGTGAAGGAGGGGGAGAGGAGCCGCAGGGCGATGGAGCGCGGGGAGTACGTCCCCCCCCATCTGAACAGGCAGCGGGTCACCGTCGTTGCCGGGGAGCAGCTCGCCCAGGAGCTGCTCGACAGGATGGAGCTCGACACGGTCTACCCGGTGAAGATCTGGTGCACGGTGGGGCCGGCGGATGATCTGGAGCGGGAACTGGGGAACCTCTACTGGGTGGCCCGCGTGGACCGCGTGGACTGTTACGGCGCCGACCGCACCGTGGCATGGACCCTCCCGGCCCCCTCACCGCCGCCCGCGGCGGCCCCGGTAGCGGAGGCCGCCCCGACGCTGACGGCGACGGCGGGGGAGGTTCCGGTTCCCGCGGAGCCGTCCGCCGCCGAGCTCGCGCAACCCGCGGCCACGGAGCCGGTGGAGTAGGGCGCCCCGCGCGGTTCCCGCCCGTCCGGGGGCGGCGCGGCGGATGAACCCGTTGTGCCGCGCGGAAGCCGTCGGCGTCCCGCCGTCTTTCCCCCGTCGCGGATCGAGGAAGGCGCGTCGCCGAATGAAAAGAATCCTCCTGCTCGCGACGGGTGCGGCGCTCCTCCTCGCCGCCGGTTGCGCAGAGCTCGCGCAGACGGCGAGGATCATGAACGTGGCGTTCATCGAGCTGTTCCGCCTTCCCATCTACGTCCTCCGGCTTCCGTTCCAGATCCTCCAGAACATGGGGCCCATCATCCAGTCGGCCGTCCGCAGCGCGGCGAACGTGGCGCCGCTCCTCCTCTTCATCGAGAACACGGCGCCGCCCAGGCGCCATGCCCCCTATCCGGCCGGCCCCGGCGAACTCGAGGAGGCCGTCCGGTTCGCGCTCGCCTCGCCGCACAGCCGGCCGCTCCTCGACCTGCTCGACCGCGAGACGGGGGGCGCCGGGGCCGCGCGCCGCTTCGTCCTGCTGGATGCGCGCCTCGCCGTCGACCCGGGCGCGCGGGCCGCCGTCCTCGCCTCGCTCGGCGCCGGCGCCGCGGCGATCTCCGTCGCCCGCGTCGACGCCGGCGGGATCTTCGATGAGCCGGAACGGTTCCTCGCCCTCTCCCGGCGGATGCGTTCGCGCGGGGACATGCTCGTCGCCGCCACCGCGTTCAACGACGCCCTCGCGGCGCTCGCGGAGCTCCCTCCAGACGCCCTCCCCGGGGATCCCGGCGGGAGGGCGTTCGTGCTGCGCCTCGACCGGGCCCTGCGGGGGATCGAATCGTTTGCGCATCCGGAGGGATGAGGCGGGCCCCCCGGCGGCACGCCGCGCCCGCATTCCGATGAATACCGGATCCCTGATGCTGCTCTGCAGCGCGCTGCTGGCGATCCCCGCGGGGCCGGCGTCCCTCCCCGGGGCGGTGCGGCAGCGCTGCCTCGCCAACGGGCTCGACGTCATCCTCCTCAGGGTCGAGGGGGCCCCGCTCGTCTCCGTCTGGTCCGGCGTCCGCGCCGGCTCCGCGGACGAGCGCCCGGGGATCACGGGAGCGGCGCACTGGTGCGCGCGCATGGCGTTCAAGGGGACGGAGCGCTACGAGCCCGGGCGCATGCACGAGCTCCTCGAACGCGCCGGCGCCGCCTGGAACGCCTGCACCTGGCTCGACCAGACCTGTTTCTTCGGAACGCTCCCGAAGGGGGCGCTGGACCTCGTCCTCGATATCGAGGCGCAGCGCATGGCGGCGGCCCTCTTTCTCCCCGAAACGGTCGAGACGGAGCGCGCGGCGATCATCTCGGAGCTCCAGACGCTCGAGAACGACCCGGAGAAGCTGCTCGATATCGAGACCACCGCCGCGGCCTTCGCCGCGCACCCGTACCGATGGCCGGCGATCGGCCGGCGACGCGACGTGGAGAAGACGACCCGCGAAGAGCTGTACCGGTTCTATCGCCGCGCCTATTGCCCCTCGAACGCGACGCTTGTCGTGGCGGGCGACTTCGACGAGGAGCAGACGCTCCGGTCGATCCGCAGGGCGTTCGGCGCCCTCCCGCCGGGCGAGCCGCTCGAGCCGTCGCGGACAGAGGAGCTCGCGCAGCGCGGCGAGCGCCGCGTGCAGATCGAGCGGGGCGGGGAAACCGCCTGTCTCCAGCTGCTCTACCGGACCCCCGCTGTCGGGGACCGCGACGTCGTCCCGCTCCTCGTCCTGAACGCGGCGCTCGGGGGGGCCGACACCCTCACGGCGCACGGTGCGGAGTGGCGGGGGCCTGCGGCGCGATCCTCCCGCCTCCACCGCGGGCTCGTGGAGACGGGCCTCGCGTCGAAGGCGGGATCGCTTTTCATCCCGACGAAGCAGCCGTTCGTCTTCTGCGTCTACGCGACCGCGGCCCGGGGCGTCGACCCGGCGCGCCTGGAGGAGGCGGCGGTGCGCGTGATGGAGGAGGCCGCCGCGGCGCGGCTCGGCGAGGCGGAGTTCCGGAAGGCGGTGAACGGTCTCCGGGCGCGTTTCATCTACGACTGCGAGGGGGCGGGGGGGTGGGCGCAGATGCTGGGGTACTATGCCACGATCGGCGACGCGTCGTTCCCGTGGGCGTTTCTCAAGGAGCTCGACCGGGTCAGCGCGGAGGATGTCAGGGCCGCGGCGGAGCGGAACCTGACGAAACAGACCAGGACCGTCGGCTGGAATCTGCCCTCCGGCGAAGCGGGCGGCGGCAGGCGTCCGGTCGAAACGGGGAGGGGCCCGGCCGACTATCGCGACGACGCCTCCGCGCCTGCGTTCGCCGCATTCCCGCGCCGGCGTTCGGGCGTCCGCCTCTGGCCGTGGGGGGACAACGGGGCGGGGGGGGCCGAGGCGCCCCCCGCCGCCGCGGCCGCGGCGCCCGGTCCCGCGCTGGGCGCGGTGCGCACCGTGTTGCCGAACGGGCTCGTTCTCGTCGTGCGCGAGAACCGCTCCTCCCCCACGATCGCCGCGCGCGTGGATATCGCCGCGGGAAGCTCCTTCGACCCGGCGGGGAAGGCGGGGCTGGCGCAGTTCACGGCGCGGATGCTCGACCGGGGCAGCCGCGCGATGAGCGCGGCGCTTCTCGCCGAGGTGATGGACTCCACCGGCACGGAGCTCGGAATCTCGTGCGAACGCGACCGGGCGTCGCTGTCGGTGCGGATGCTGCGCGGGAAGCTTCCGCTGGTGGCGGAACTGCTCTCCCAGATGCTCCGCGAGCCGGTCTTCCCCGCCGCGGAGGTCGAGATGCTCAGGGGCGCCCTCCTCGCCGAGATACAGGAGGACGCGCGGGACGCCGCCGCGGCCGCCGTGGACAGGGCGTACGAGCTCATCTACCCGCACGGGCACCCGTACCGGCACCGGGTCGCAGGGGACGCCAGGAGCGTGGGCGCGCTGCGGCGGGAGGATCTTGCGCGCTTCTTCGAGGCGCGTTACTCCCCCCGGACGACGACGATCGTGATCTCAGGGGACGTCGCCCCGGAGGAGGCGGCCGCGGCGATCGAGGCGCATTTCGGGTCGTGGGAAACCCGCGGCGTGGCGGGAGCGGCGAATCTCATGGCGCCGCCGCTTCCGGTGGAGACGAAATGGGAGATGCTGCGGTTCCCCGGCGGGAGCGAGGCGGAGATCGTCGTCGGCAGCCGCGGCGTCGCCTGGAACAACCCGGACCGCTGCGCCCTGCAGCTCATGAACCATCTGCTCGGCGGCTTCGGGACGGGGGGGCGGCTCACGCGCCTCCTCCGGGAGGGGCGGGACGGCGCGCGCCATCTCTCCAGTGCGTTCATCCCGTATCGCGGCGCGGGGGTCTTCCTCGTCCGTGCCGGCGTGAACCCGGAGAAGGCGGCCGAGGCGGTTCGCGAGATCAGGAACGAGCTCCTCGGGATGAAGGGCGACGGGGCCGCGGAGGCGGAGCTCCTGCGGAGCCGGGAGGCTCTCGTCAACGCCGTCCCGCGGGTGCGGGAGACCAACGCGGGGGTCGCCGACGCGCTCGCGGAGATGGAGTTCTTCCGGCTCGGCCTGGATTACCTGGAGCGCTGCCCGGGGCTTTTCGCCGCCGTGACGGAAAAGGAGGTCCGCCGCGTGGCGCACGAGTACCTCCACCCCGACAACCTCGTCATCGTCGTCGCCGGCCCCGTGGAGTAACCCTGGGGTCAGGTCCTTATTTCTTATTGTAAGAGAACCCGCTGCCGCCCGCCAATGCTGCTCTGCCAGATGAGGATTCGACCCCCCCGGGATCATTCGAACAGCGGCAGGTAGATATCCCGCATCAGCACGTCCCACGCGTAGCGGCGCTCCGCCGCGTCCCGGCCCGCCTGCCCCATCCGAACCCGAAGCGAGGGATCAGCGAGCAGGCGCGAGATCCCCGCGGCGAGCGCGGCGGGTTCGCCCGGATCGACGAGGATGCCCGTGACCCCGTCCTCGACGATGTCGGCCAGCCCCCCCGCGCGCGAGGCGACGACCGGCTTCCCCGCCGCCATCGCCTCAACCGCCGCGATGCCGAACGGTTCCCGCCATACCGACGGCACCACGCAGATGTCCGCCCCCGCGTAGAGGCGCGGCAGCTCCTCCTGGGAGCGCCACGAAACGAACCGCAGCGAATCGTCTCCGGCGTGCCCCGTGCTGTAGGTGGGGATCACGATCTCGAACCTTTCCCCGCGGCCCCGCAGGATGCGGGCGGCTTCGCGGAGGACGCGGAACCCCTTGCTCGGGTCGCCGCTCCGGCTCGTCATCAGCACCACGCAGTTCTCCCGCGCGGGAGCCGGCTCCGCCGACGGGGCGAATGCGGCCACGTCCACCCCGGACGGCGCGACGATCACCGAGGCGGCGTGCGGGGCGAGGAGGCCGCGCAGGAACCGGTTGTAGACGATCACCCGGGAGGCGCCGCGGAGGGCGGCCTTCACCCAGTGCCGGTACAGGGGCGTGAAGGCGAGCGCGCCGAGGAACTCGTGCGAAAACGCGTCGAGCGGCCTGAACCGGTGGTGCCGCACGGCGCAGCGCGTGCAGGCGAGGGTGTCGCGGAGGTACTGTTTTGGGCAGATCGCCCCATCGAGGAACTGCGTGCCGTAGTCCTTGATGCAGACCCCCTCGTAGGCGTAGAACCTCAGTATCGGCCTGAACCGCCTGAGGGCGGCCGCGAGAGGGAACTTCAAATACCAGCCGTCGCCGATGAAGAGGCGGTCGGGGCGGAGCCGCGCGACCCTTTCCGCGAACGCGCGGGGCAGATGCCGCGCGTTGAACGTCGTGCGGGTGAACGAAATCTTCTCGATCCTGAACGGAAGCTCCCCGGCGATCCGCCCGCGCGGGAACAGGTCCGGAAAGTCGGGGACGAGGAGGGTGACCTCGTGGCGCGCGGAGAGCCGCGTCATCAGCTCCTTGAGGTCGACGCGCGCGCCGCCGTCGGGCGGCCAGTTGAACAACAGGTCTATGAAAACGATTCTGGCCATACGGCTCTCCCCGCCGCGGCTCGACGCCGATCTTCGCACACACCGGATCAGTGCGCCGATCCGCTGCGCTCCGCGGCGACAACGAGGCCGGGCCTCCGCGCCCCCTGCGGCAACGTCACTCCTTCACGGCGAGGAAGACGTTCCCCGCGGGATAGAGTGCGAATTTCCAATAGGTCACCGCCCGCCGCACGGCGAAGCCGTTCCTCGAGAGGAGGCGCCGGATCGTCCGGGGTGAGCGGGGGGTGAACGGGCCGGGGATGCGGACGGGCCTCGGCACGAAGCGGGGCAGGCGGCAGCGGACCCAGGTGAGGGGGTCGAAGAGGAGGGTCTGGGCCAAAAAGACGCCGCCGGGCCTGAGCGTCGCGCGGGCCTGCGCGAAGAGCGAGTCGATCTGCGCACGGGAGAGGTAGCTCAACACGCCGATGCACAGCATCGCATCGCACGAGGAGGCGCGGAACGGGAGCGCCCGCACATCGCCGCGCAGGAGGCGCGCCCCGGGGAGATTTTGGCGGCAGACCGCGAGCATCGGTCCGGAGAGGTCGAGGCCGATCCAGCGGGCCCCCTCGCCGACGAGCCGCCTGCCGTAGAAGCCGGGGCCGCAGCCGAGCTCGATGACGTCCCTGTCGCGCACCGGGGGGAGGAGGGAGAGGCAGAGCTCCATCCGGGCGACGGCGCGCGCCCGCACGTTCCCCTGGAAGATCCCCCAGCGTCCGGCGCCGCCGTCACGGTACAGGCTCTCCCAGTTCCGGGCCTCGTCGTCGAACAGCGCCTTTCTCCCGCCGCCCATATCCCCCGCCCGCTTCATGCCCCGGCCGCGATCAGCCCGCCAGTCTGTACAGCGCCTTGACCCGGTCGATCTCATCCCGCCGACGCCGGACGTCCCAGCCGAGCTCCCGCCCCATAAGGTCCGCGCACGCCGTGAGGCAGTCGTCGCCGGGGCATCCGGCGGTCCCGAGCTCCGTGCGCCGGAAGACCGCGTCGGCGAGCGAGACCGCCATCTCCTCCCGCACGGCGCGGACGATCTCGGCCCCGAGCACGGCGGGCCGGCAGGGGAGGGGGCGGGAGAGGGGGCGCTCCCGCTCGGCGAGGGCGATGACCTCGGCGTGCAGCGAGCCGTACTGGCACACGAGCCGACGCGCGACCTCCTCTCCGAGCCAGGCGGGCCTCGCCCGAACGGCCGCGGCGAGGAACTCGTCGAAGCGCCCGACGTCGCCCCCGGGGACGGGGGTGGTGGCGCTCGCGCTCGGACGCCGGGGGAGGCCGAGCTTCCGGAGGACGAGGTGCACCGCCTTTTCGGCCACATCGCGCGCGGTGGTGTACTTGACGCCGACCATCGTCGCGATCCCGTCCCACCCGTGCCGCCGCCGGTGGTCGGTGAGGCGGTAGTGCTTCATCAGGACCGCCTCGCCGGTCCTGCGGTTGACGCGTTGCATCGGGAGGATGCCGCGGTAGACGCAGCGGACGTCGCCGCGGGAGAGGCGTGCGCCGGGGTAGGCGGCGTTGATCGCATCGAGGAGCGCCGCGACCTCCCGCTCGGTCACGCGGTCTTCGTCCGGGCGGCCGGAGAACGGGGCGTGGACCGTGCCGACCAGCGATGCGTCCCGCCACGGGGTGACGAACCAGAGGCGCTTCCCCTTGAAGGCGGCGGAGGCGGCCGTCGCCGACGAGAGGCCCGCGCCGCAGCCGCGGATGAACGGGCGCGTCACGATGAGGAGCGCCGTGGAGAGGGGGATCGGCGGGGTGGCCAGGCGCGGGTCGAGGCGCGCGAGGAGCTCGTCGGTCCACGGGCCCGCCGCGTTCAGCACGAGCCGCGCCTGGATGTCGAATCGTTTCCCGGTCGTTCGGTCGAGCGCCGAGACGCCCACGACCCTCCGTTTGTCGGCGAGGAACCCGACCGCCTCCACGTAGTTGGCGGCCGCCGCCCCCTTCTCGCACGCCCCGAGCACAAACGAGAGGAGGAGCCGCTCGGTGTTGTGCGCCTGGCAGTCGTGCCATACCGCCCCCCCCGTGAGCCCCTTCGTCGGGATGCCGGGGAGGAGTTCGAGCACCCTCCGGCGCGAGACGGTCCTGCCGCGCGGGATCCTCTTGGCGGGGTCGTCGATTCGGTTCCGGTCGAGTCCGACGAGATCGTTCGCGAGCATCGCGACCGCCAGCGCCTCGCGGCCTCGGGTGAGATGTCCGTAGGTCGGCATGACGCAGGGGAACGGGCTGACGAACTGCGGCGCGATCCGCATCAGGGTTCGGCGTTCGCGTATCGATTCGCGCATCCGTTTCAGATCCGCCTGCTGCAGGTAGCGGAGGCCGCCGTGGATGGTCTTCTGGCTGTGCTGGGAGGTCGCGCCGCCGAAGTCGCCCCGGTCGATGAGGGCGACGCGAAGGCCCCTGAGAGAGGCGTCCCAGGCCGCGCAGGCCCCGTAGATGCCCGCCCCCACGATGAGCAGATCGAACTCCTCCGAGGCGAGCCGGTCGATTCCCCTTCTCATCGGCCGGATCCTTGCGCCCCGCCTCCGCCCGCCTCCGACGGATGCCGCCGGTCCCCGACCTGTTTCGCGGGGACGCCGTAGGCGATCGCGTAGGCGGGGATCTCCTTGTTCACCAGCGCGCATGCCCCCACGATCGCGTGGGCGCCTATCTTCACGCCGTCGAGGATCGTGGCGCGCGACCCGATCCAGACGTCGTCGCCGATGGAGACCCCCCCCTTGGAGATCATCCCCTGCGCGACGATGGGGACGTCCGCCCGGGCGAAGGCGTGCTGGCCCCCGGCGATGATGCAGGACGCCGGGGCGAGGAGGAGATGCTCCCCCGCCACGAGACTGCTGGTGGAGGCGAGGATGCTGTGCGAACCGATGCCGGCGCCGGCGCCGATCTCGATCGTCCCCTCCTTGGTGCGGAGGATGGAGAAGCGGGAGACGATGGTGCGGTCCCCGAGCGTGATGCCGCCGCAGTTCTCCCCGCGCGCGTCGAGCGTGCAGTAGTCGTCGATGGCGACGTGGTTTCCCAGCGAGATCCGCCCCGGGTGGCGGAGCGTAACGCCCGTGCCGATGATGACGCCGCGGCCCATCCTCTTGAACAGGGGACGGTAGAAGATCCGGCGAAGCAGGATCCCGAGCGCGCCGGGGATGTTCGAGAAGAGCAGGAGCAGGAGCTCGTAGCGGAGGAGGCCGAGGATCCCCCCCTCCCCGAAGACGAGTCTGCGGTACTTAGCGAGCGCCCCCTCTCGCGGGTCGCTGAGGGCCTCGCCCAGAAAGCTGCGTCCGGAGAGCGGCGTTTCCTTGGGCATCTCCATCCTCCTGGCCACACTATACCACAACGTCGCGGCGGCGGGCGAGGGGATCCTCCCCGGCGACCGACCGGGTGTCTCCCCGATTCTCCGGTCCGTCGGTTTCGTGTGCACCCGGCGGTTCAAGATTCCAAGGAGTTGCGTGGCGTCCGTTTGGGAGCCGGCAGATGGCGTGCAGGCGGTTTTGACGGCCCTGCCTTCATCCATGACTCCGTGGGGGCGTGCGCTGCCAACGGACGGCACACGGGCATCTCCCGGGCGCCCGAGCGGCGGCTGAAACACCCTGCGGGGGCGGAACCGTGTCTCCCTCGGCATGGCGCGCATAGGGCAGGCCGTTGATCGGATTCCGGAGGGTGGCGTTGCGGATGGATCCGGGCCGAGGGGGAAGATCCTTCCCGCGGTTCTCGTCGGCGCGTATCTCATCCGATCGCGGGGGGGAGGACACGGTATCGGGTGACGGTATCCCCCGCACGGGCGACGCCCCCCCCTCGTGCGGTGCGGCACGGATGGCCTGCGTTGAATCGAACGCCCACGACTCCGGGAGCTGTCGGTCGGGGGGGGCGTGCGTACGGGGCGGAACAGCAGTCCGTTGCGCGGGGCGAGGGGGCCTGCCATTCGGGCAGAGCGGCTCATCTCCGATATCCCTTCCTTCACTGCCACCCCCTCCTCGGAGGGGCATTCTAGGGGAGACTTCCAATGAGTCCATAGGGGGACAGTATCATCGAGGTATAACAAGGTCCCGAAAGATCGTTGACATCGCCTGATGGACGTGGCACTATCCCGTTCCTGCGCTTGGGCTGAATGTGTTGCCCGGCGGCCCGCCTCCTCGGGAGAGGGGCGGCGCGAGGAGTGCAACGGAGATGAAGATCGATACGCACCTGGATGCGTCCCTGCTCGACAAGGGCAGGGAGGAGCGCGAGAAAAAGGAGCGGGCGCGCGAGGAGCTGCGCCGGCTCTACGACGAGACGATCAAGCCGATCCATGCCGGCAAGATCGTGGAGGGGACGATCCTCGAGGTCGGCAAGGACTCCGTCCTCGTGGACATCGGCTACAAGTCCGAGGGCGCCATCGCCATCGAGGAGTTCAGGGACCGGGACGCCCTCAAGGTCGGCGACAAGGTGCAGGTGCTCCTCGAGTCGAAGGAGGACCAGGACGGCGTCGTGGTCCTCTCGAAGGTCAAGGCCGACAAGCTGAGCCACTGGGAGGAGACGGTCGCCCTCTGCAAGGAGGGGAAGCTCGTCAAGGGGCGCGTCATCCGGAAGGTCAAGGGCGGCCTGATGGTCGACATCGGCCTCGAGGCGTTCCTCCCGGCGTCGCATATCGGCCTCCGCCACGTGAAGAACATGGAGAGCTTCATCGGGAAGGACCTCGAGTTCAAGGTCATCAAGATCAACCCGGAGCGCCGGAACGTCGTCCTCTCGCGCCGCGTCCTCCTCGAGGAGGAGCGGAAACGGCAGCGCGAGCTTGTATTCGCGACGGTGAAGGTCGGCGACATCATCGAGGGCGTCGTCAAGAACATCACCGACTTCGGCGCCTTCATCGACCTGAAAGGCATCGACGGGCTCCTGCACATCACCGACATGAGCTGGGGGCGCGTCAGCCACCCGTCCGAGGTCCTCGCGGTCGGCACCTCGGTCAAGGTCAAGGTCCTCGACTTCGACAAGCAGCGCGAGCGGATCTCGCTCGGCCTCAAGCAGCTCCTCCCGAACCCGTGGGACACGATCGGCGACCGGTACCCGATCGGCTCGAAGGTGAAGGGGCGCGTGACCAACATCGTGGCCTACGGCGCCTTCGTCGAGCTGGAGAAAGGGATCGAGGGGCTCGTCCACATCTCCGAGATGTCGTGGACCCGCAAGATCAGCCACCCGTCGGAGATCCTCGGCATCGGGGACACGGTGGAGGCGATGGTCCTGAACACCGACCGGGACGCGCAGAAGATCTCGCTCGGGCTGCGCCAGACCGAGCTGAACCCGTGGACAGTCGTGGAGGACAAGTACCCGGTGGGCACGGTGATCAAGGGCAAGATCCGCAATATCGTCCCGTACGGCGCCTTCATCGAGCTCGAGGAGGGGCTCGAGGGACTCATCCACATCTCGGACATCTCCTGGACGCGGAAACTGAACCACCCCTCGGAGATGCTCAAGCGCGGAGAGATCGTCGAGGCCAAGATCCTCTCCGTCGACCAGGAGAACAAGAAGATCTCCCTCGGCATCAAGCAGCTCAAGGGCAATCCCTGGGACGGCATCGAGCGCCGTTTCAACGTCGGGGACGCCGTGACCGGGACCATCAGCAACATCACCGGTTTCGGCCTCTTCGTGGAGCTCGGCGACGGCATCGAGGGGCTCGTCCACATCTCGCAGATCGACAAGCGGCAGGACGAGGACATCAAGACGACGCACAAGGTCGGCGACCAGGTCACCGCGCGCATCCTGCGCATCGACCCGGTCGAGCGGAAGATAGGCCTCAGCATCAAGGAGTACCTCGAGATGCCCGACCGCGGCCGCGGGGGCGGGAAGGAAGGCGCGCCGCGTCCCGAACCGACCGTGCACAACCCGGTGCTCTCGGAGGATATCTCCTTCACCGCCCTGGGCGGCGAGGAGAGCGACCGGGGCGACTCCTGACGCCGCGGCGCGTGTGCACCAGGCAGCGACGGACGGCCGCGGCGACGCGGCCGTCCCTGTTTCGGGGGTGAAGGCGATGCCCACGTCGGATTCCGTGCGGGCGCAGATTGCGCGCATCCGAAGGGGTTCGGTGACGCTCGAGACGGAAGCCGAGCTCGCCGGGCGCCTGAAGGAGGGGAGGCCGCTCCGGATCAAGTTCGGCGCGGACCCGAGCGCCCCCGATATCCATCTCGGCCACGCGGTCGTGCTCTCCAAGCTGCGCCTCTTCCAGGATCTCGGCCACCGGGTCATCTTCATCATCGGCGACTTCACGGCGTGTATCGGCGATCCGAGCGGGCGGTCGAAGACGCGCCCGCAGCTTTCCCGCGAGGAGGTCGCCCGAAACGCGGAAACCTACACCGCCCAGGTCTTCAAGATCCTCGACCCCGACAGCACGGAGGTGGTCTTCAACAGCCGGTGGCTGGACCGTCTCACCTTCGCTGACGTGGTGCGGCTCTCGTCAAAGACGACGGTCGCCCAGATGCTCCAGCGCGAGGACTACGCCACGCGCCACGCCTCCGGCGTGCCGATCTCGCTGCACGAGTTTTTGTACCCGCTCGCGCAGGGGTACGATTCGGTCGAGGTGAAGGCCGATCTGGAGATCGGCGGCACCGACCAGACATTCAACCTGCTCCTCGGCCGGGAGCTCCAGCGCGCCTACGGCGTCCCGCCGCAGGTCGTTCTCACGATGCCGCTGCTCGAGGGTCTCGACGGCGTCGAGAAGATGAGCAAGTCGCTCGGCAACTGCATCGGGATCACGGAGCCGCCGTTCGAGATCTACGGGAAGCTGATGAGCATCCCCGATTCGCTGATGCCGCGGTATTTCGACCTGCTGACCGGCCTCGATTTCGCGGCGCTGCAGCGGGAGACGCCGCATCCGCGCGATCTCAAGATGCGCCTCGCGCGCGAGATCGTCGGCAGGTTTCACGGCGTCGAGGCCGCCGCGCGGGCCCAGGAGAACTTTACGGTCGCCTTCGGCTCCAGGGGCGTCCCGGCGGACGACGCCTGGGTGAAGGTGGTGGCGCTTCCCCCCGGGGAGTACCCGCTCCCGCATCTGCTTCGCGAGGCCGCCCTTGCCGCAACCGGTTCCGAGGCAAGGCGTAAGATTCGAGAGGGGGCGGTGCGCCTGGACGGGGTCAGGGTGGTCGACGAGAACGCGCGGATCGCGGTGCGGCCCGGCGACGCGGCGCGCATCCTGCAGCTCGGGAGGCGCAGGTTCGCCCGGCTGGTGCCCGCCGAGGGGCGGAAAACGGGCTGAAAAGATTCCGCGTTTATTTGCGTTTTTCCTGTTGACAGCGTGTGTGCGCCGCGGTAGAATGTGCGCAGCTAAAGTGGGTATGCGTCCGCGAGCAGCAATGCGAGGGACAAATGCCGGATAGCTCCTGAAGAGATTTTAGGGAGTTCTTTGAGTCAACGACGAGGACATCGTTCGGTGTCCTTTTTTTTCGTCCCGCACGGCGGGACGGATGGCTCTTTGAAAACTGGATAGTGCGATGCGCCAGAAGTCGAGCCAACGTCAAGTAGATCCCGGCACGGACGGAGCGATCCGGACGGACCGGGATGTCACGAGCTCTCTACGGAGAGTTTGATCCTGGCTCAGAACGAACGCTGGCGGCGTGGATTAGGCATGCAAGTCGAACGATCCCGCAAGGGATAGTGGCGAAAGGGTGCGTAACACGTGGGCAATCTGCCCCCGAAACGGGAATAACTTCGGGAAACCGAAGCTAATACCTGATGACACCGAGCTGCCGCATGGTGGCACGGTGAAAGGCGTCCGCAAGGGTGCCGATCGGGGATGAGCCCGCGGCCTATCAGCTAGTTGGTGAGGTAACGGCCCACCAAGGCGATGACGGGTAGCCGGCCTGAGAGGGTGGTCGGCCACATTGGGACTGAGACACTGCCCAGACTCCTACGGGAGGCTGCAGTCGAGGATCTTCCGCAATGGGGGAAACCCTGACGGAGCGACGCCGCGTGGAGGATGAAGGCCTTCGGGTCGTAAACTCCTGTCAGTCTGGAAGAAAATCTGCAGCAATGTGGATTGACCGTACAGGCAGAGGAAGCTCCGGCTAACTCCGTGCCAGCAGCCGCGGTAATACGGAGGGAGCGAGCGTTGTTCGGAATCATTGGGCGTAAAGGGCATGTAGGCGGCTCTGTAAGTCGGGTGTGAAATCCCATCTCTCAAGGGTGGAACGGCATTCGAAACTGCAGGGCTTGAGTTCGGGGGAAGAGAGCGGAATTCTCGGTGTAGCGGTGATATGCGTAGATATCGAGAAGAACACCAGCGGCGTAAGCGGCTCTCTATCCTGAAACTGACGCTGAGGTGCGAAAGCCAGGGGAGCGAACGGGATTAGATACCCCGGTAGTCCTGGCCATAAACGATGTGCACTTGGTGTTGGGCCGCGAGGCTCAGTGCCGAAGCTAACGCATTAAGTGCACCGCCTGGGGAGTACGACCGCAAGGTTGAAACTCAAAGGAATTGACGGGGGCCCGCACAAGCGGTGGAGCATGTGGCTTAATTCGACGCAACGCGAAGAACCTTACCGGGGTTTGACATGCAGCTGCTCATCCTGCGAAAGCAGGACTCCTTCGAGGGTGCTGCACAGGTGCTGCATGGCTGTCGTCAGCTCGTGCCGTGAGGTGTTGGGTTAAGTCCCGCAACGAGCGCAACCCTTGTCCTTAGTTGCTAACACGAAAGGTGAGCACTCTAAGGAGACTGCCCCAGTCAATGGGGAGGAAGGTGGGGATGACGTCAAGTCATCATGGCCCTTATATCCCGGGCTACACACGTGCTACAATGGCCGGTACAATGGGTAGCGACACCGCGAGGTGGAGCCAATCTCAAAAACCGGTCTCAGTTCGGATTGAAGTCTGCAACTCGACTTCATGAAGCTGGAATCGCTAGTAATGGCGGATCAGCTACGCCGCCGTGAATACGTTCCCGGGCCTTGTACACACCGCCCGTCACATCACGAAAGCTGGCTGTACCCGAAGTCGCTGTACCGACCCCGCAAGGGGAGGAAGGTGCCGAAGGTATGGTCAGTGATTGGGATGAAGTCGTAACAAGGTAGCCGTATCGGAAGGTGCGGCTGGATCACCTCCTTTCTAAGGACGACAAGACGGTGGTAAGACTTTTGAACGCATCGCACTATTCGGTTTTCAACGAGTCTGCTCTTTGAATGCGCGGATCTGAACTACAGTTGATGGTTTCTGCTGGATCGTTTCCAGGGTCGGGGAACGGATCACTAGAATCGAGAAACTGGAAACTGTGGTCCGGGCCTGTAGCTCAGATGGCTAGAGCGCACCCCTGATAAGGGTGAGGTCGGTAGTTCGATTCTACCCAGGCCCACCAGGTCAAGCTCTAAGCCGTAAGCGAAAAGCCGTACGCTCAGCTGTGCGCGTATAGCTTACGGCTTACAGCTTACAGCTCAAAGGGGCTGTAGCTCAGATGGGAGAGCGCCAGCTTTGCAAGCTGGATGTCAGGGGTTCGATTCCCCTCAGCTCCACCAACCTGTATGCCGCGCGCGCAGTTCCGTTCTGAATGCGATCCGGCGCCTCGCGCCGGATACAGATAGATCGGTTCTTTGACAACTGGATAGAGAACTTCAATTTGCCGAGAAGAACTTTTGGTTAAGCTACTAAGAGCTTACGGTGGATGCCTTGGCAGCAATAGGCGACGAAGGACGCGGCAAGCTGCGATAAGCCTCGGGGAGCCGCAAGCAGGCTTTGATCCGGGGATTTCCGAATGGGGAAACCCTCCCGGAGTAATGTCCGGGAATCCCGCCTTGGCGGGAAGCGACACTGGGAGAAGTGAAACATCTCAGTAACCCATGGAAGAGAAACCGAAATGGTATTCCCTGAGTAGTGGCGAACGAAACGGGAACAGCCTAAACCTCCTGTGGAGTATAGCCTGCACGCGTTTTCACGGGGGGGGTTGAGGGAGTTGGTCGCCCTGTGGTGCAGACCAGAGGGCCTGTTACAAACCGAACCTGTAGCCGAATCCCCTGGAAAGGGGAATCATAGAAGGTGATAATCCTGTAGGCGAAACGGGCGAGGCAGGCTGGACCAGCCACCCAAGTAACACGGGACACGTGAAATTCCGTGTGAATCCGGGCCGACCACGGCCTAAGGCTAAATACTCATTGCTGACCGATAGTGAACCAGTACCGTGAGGGAAAGGTGAAAAGTACCCCGGTGAGGGGAGTGAAATAGTACCTGAAACCGTGAGCTTACAAGCAGTCGGAGCACTATAGTCCGGCGCGCAAGCGACGGACGATGTGTGACGGCGTGCCTTTTGCTTAATGAGCCGGCGAGTTGCTATGCGCGGCAAGACTAACCCGTAAGGGGCAGTCGCAGCGAAAGCGAGTCCGAATAGGGCGGCCAAAGTCGCGCGGAGCAGACCCGAAGCCGGGTGATCTACCCATGGCCAGGGCGAAACTTCGGTAACACGAAGGGGAGGCCCGAACCTTTGCACGTTGAAAAGTGTCTGGATGAGCTGTGGGTCGGAGTGAAAAGCTAATCGAACTCGGTGATAGCTGGTTCTCCCCGAAATAGCTTGAGGGCTAGCCTCGCAAAATGGACAGCGGAGGTAGAGCACTGAATGGTCTAGGGGTCTTACCGGACTACCAAACCCAATCAAACTCCGAATTCCGCTGCACCTTATTGCGGGAGTCAGACAGCGGGGGATAAGCTTCGTTGTCGAGAGGGAAACAGCCCAGATCGTCAGCTAAGGCCCCAAAATGCGGGTTAAGTGCGTAAGGATGTGGAATTGCTAAGACAGCTAGTATGTTGGCTTAGAGGCAGCCATCATTTAAAGAGTGCGTAACAGCTCACTAGTCGAGTAATTCCGCGCCGATAATGCTCGGGACTCAAGCCCGCTGCCGAAGCTACGGATGTCGATGTCCTGCATCGACAATCTCAACCACCCCACGGACGCGCTCCTGGATGGAGCGGCGTCTCTTCCGGGGACAGGGATTTGGGATTTTCGATGCAGGGCGTCGGCGTGGTAGGGGAGCGTTCCGCACGCGTCGAAGCCGTACCGCAAGGAGCGGTGGAGCGTGCAGAAGTGCTTATGCCGGCATGAGTAGCGATAATCCCGTTGAGAAAACGGGACGCCGAAAACCCAAGGTTTCCTGGGGAAGGTTAATCCGCCCAGGGTTAGTCGATACCTAAGTCGAGGCCGAAAGGCGTAGATGATGGATGAGCCGTTAATATTCGGCTACTACCTTGACGGCGTTGTCGGGCGCAAGCCCGGCAGTGCTATGGAGTCGCGCAGGAGGCTAGGTCAGCCCCCGATCGGAAGTGGGGGTCCAAGCCTGTAGAGGGTCCCGGCAGGAAAATCCACCGGGACATCAACCTCAAGGGGTGACGGGACGCCGATCCCACGGGAGAGGCGGATTGATCGATGCCACGCTGCCAAGAAAAGGCTTCTATGCAGTCGTCAGGGTAATCGTACCGTAAACCGACACAGGTGGGAGGGGTGAATATCCTAAGGCGCTCGAGAGAACCCTCGTTAAGGAACTCGGCAATCTAGCCCCGTAACTTCGGAAGAAGGGGTGCCCTTTCCCGTGAGATCCTCGCGGATGGAGCGGGATGGGGCCGCAGTGAAAGGGTCCAGGCGACTGTTTACTAAAAACACAGGTCTCTGCTAAGTCGAAAGACGATGTATAGAGACTGACAAGTGACCAATGCCGAAAGGTTAAGGTGAGGGGTCAGCTCGCGATTATATCAAGGGCAAAGCTCTGAACCGAAGCCCCGGTGAATGTCGGCCGTAACTATAACGGTCCTAAGGTAGCGAAATTCCTTGTCGGGTAAGTTCCGACCTGCACGAATCTTGTAACGATCTGGACGCTGTCTCGACGAGGGGCTCGGCGAAATTGAGGTAGCGGTGAAGACTCCGCTTACCCGCGGAAAGACGGGAAGACCCCGTGAACCTTTACTGTAGCCTGATATTGGATTTCGGTTCGATCTGTGTAGGATAGGTGGGAGGCTTTGAGGCTCCGGCGCCAGCCGGAGCGGAGCCGTCCTTGAAATACCACTCTCTTCGCACTGGAATTCTAACCCCGTGTCGTGAAACCGGCCGGGGAACATTGTCAGGTGGGCAGTTTGACTGGGGCGGTTTCCTCCCAAAGTGTAACGGAGGGGCACAAAGGTTCCCTCAGCACGGTCGGCAATCGTGCATAGAGCGTAAAGGTATAAGGGAGCTTGACTGCGAGTCCTACCAGACGAGCAGGTGCGAAAGCAGGTCTTAGTGATCCGGCGGTTGAATGTGGAATTGCCGTCGCTCATCGGACAAAAGGTACTCCGGGGATAACAGGCTTATCGCTCCCAAGAGTTCATATCGACGGAGCGGTTTGGCACCTCGATGTCGGCTCATCATATCCTGGGGCTGGAGAAGGTCCCAAGGGTTCGTCTGTTCGCCGATTAAAATGGTACGTGAGCTGGGTTTAGAACGTCGTGAGACAGTTCGGTCCCTATCTTCCGTGGGCGCAGGATATTTGAGGAGGTCGGTCCCTAGTACGAGAGGACCGGGATTGACGGACCTCTGGTGTTCCAGTTGTCGTGCCAACGGCATTGCTGGGTAGCTATGTCCGGAAAGGATAAGCGCTGAAAGCATCTAAGCGCCAAGCCCTCTCCAAGATCAGATATCCCTATGAGACCCCTCGTAGATCACGAGGTTGATAGGCCGGGGGTGTAAGGCCCGCAAGGGCTTCAGCCTACCGGTACTAATCGGTCCATCGTCTTAACCATTTGTCTTCTCGGCATAATTGAAGTTCTCTATCCATTGTCCGGATACTGTCCGGTCGCTTCGTTTCCCCTGGAAACCGGAAACGAGCAACCGGCAACCGTATTCCCGGTGACCATGGCGGAGGGGCCACACCTCTTCCCATTCCGAACAGAGCCGTTAAGCCCTCCAGCGCCGATGGTACTACCTCCAAAGGGTGGGAGAGCAGGTCGTCGCCGGGACTTTTCTTCGCGCGGGCGTGATTCGTTCACGCCCGCGTTTTTTTTTATGCGAATGTCCATCACGCGTGTGCCTCCTCCGATCGTGATACCGTACGCTGTGGTAGTGTCCGGTAGTGTCCACTCTTTTTCGCACTATCACCTGAGCATGTACTTGAGCTAGTCAATGTTGTATCCCTCTCATCCCCCCTGGGGTCCCCCAGGGGGCGCCACCCGCCCTGTTCCTCGCTTTCAATGAAAGACGGAAGGGGAGCTCATTTGCACGTCCCGGGGGCGCATGGTTGGTATATCATAGGGCCGGAAGGGAGCAGGCTATGCCGCACACGAAGATCATCTGCACCTTGGGGCCGGCGACCGCCTCGGCGAAAAGCATCGCGGGCATGGCGCGCGCGGGGATGGACGTGGTCCGCCTCAACTGCTCGCACGCCACGCACGCCGCGATACGCGAATCAGTCGCCCGCGTCCGCGCGTTCAACCGGAGGACGCGCAGGCGTATCCGCGTTCTCCTCGACCTCGAGGGGCCCCGCATACGGATCGGGGAGCTGAAGGGTCACCGGCCGATCCCGTTGAAGAGGTTGCAGGTGCTGTGGCTGAAGGCGGGCGATTTCAAGGGGGAGGGGAACGTCGTCCCGCTCGACTACGCGGGCCCCCTGAGCGACCTCCGCGGCGCCGAGCAGATCTACATCGACGACGGGAACATCTGCCTGAAGGTGGAGTCGGTCCGCGGCGACGCCGTCAGGACGCGGGTCGTGGCGGGCGGCATCCTGAAGGAGCACAAGGGCGTGAACGCGCCCGGGGCGCGCCTCTCGATCCCGGACGTGTCGGAGTCGGACCTTGAGAACATCCGGCTCGGCGTGCGCGAAGGCGTCGATATGATCGCGCAGTCGTTCGTCCGCTCCCCGCGCGCGATGAAGAGTATCCGCCGGGAGGTCGCCGGGCGCTTGCCGGGCTGCCTCCTCGTCGCCAAGATCGAGAACGAGGAGGGGATCCGCGCGCTCGACGGCATCGTCGAGGCCTCGGACGGCGTGATGGTCGCCCGCGGCGACCTCGGCGTGTCGGTCCCGGTCTGGAAGGTCCCGGTGCTCCAGAAGGAGATCATCGCGTCCTGCCGGGCGGCGGGGAAGTTCTCCATCACGGCCACGCAGATGCTCGAGTCGATGACGGAGAACCCGCGCCCGACGCGCGCGGAGGTCTCCGACATCGCCAACGCCATCCTCGACGGGAGCGACTACGTGATGCTCTCCGCCGAGACCGCCGCGGGGAGGCACCCGGTGGAGGCGGTGCGGATGATGGACCAGGTCATCCGCTTCACGGAGGCGTCCCGGTACTACGGGCCCGCGAGGAGAAGGGGGAGGGGATGCGGCGCGCGGCCCCGGCACCGATAGGCCTGACGAGCACGGTCCCCGTCGAGATCATCTACGCGGCGGGGCGGCGCCCCGTGGATCTCAACAACGTCCTCGTGACCTCCGCGGACCCGTCCGGGCACCTCGACGCCGCGGAGCGGGCCGGGATGCCGCGGACCACCTGCGCATGGACGAAGGGGATCTACGCGGTCGCCCGCGCGATGCGGCTGCGGGCGGTCGTCGGCGTCCTCGAGGGGGACTGCTCGAACACGCGCGCCATCGTCGAGCGGTGGCGGGAGGACGGGATCGAGGTGGTCCCGTTCGCCTACCCGCACGACAGGAGCGCGAAGAGACTTCGCGAGGAGCTCGCGCGCTTCGCCGCCGCCCTCGGCACGACGCCGGCGCGGGCCGAGGAACTGAAGCGGCGTCTCGACCGGATACGGGCGAAGGTGCGGCGCCTCGACGAACTGACCTGGCGCGATGGGACGGTGACGGGGGAGGAGAACCACGCCTGGCAGGTGTCGTGCAGCGATTTCGGCGGGGACCCGGACCGGTTCGAGCGGGCGATCGACAGGTTCCTGGCGGCGGCCGGGACAAGGAAGGCGGGGAGGCACGGCATCCGCGTCGGATACGTCGGCGTGCCCCCCATCGTCGATGGCCTCTACGGCGAACTGGAGCGGATCGGCTTCGAGGTGGTCTTCAACGAGGTGCAGCGGCAGTTCGCGATGCCGTACGCGACCCGCGACCTTCCCTCCCAGTACCTCGCGTACACCTACCCGTACGACATTCAGGCGCGCCTCCGGGACATAACGGCCGAGGTGCGGACGCGGCGCATTTCGGGTATCATCCACTATGTCCAGACCTTCTGCCATCGCGCGATCGAGGATCTTCTGATCCAGCGCGCGGTCGGCGTACCGGTCCTCGCGCTCGAGTGCGACCGCCCGGGCCGCCTGGACGAGCGGAACCGCATCCGCCTCGAGGCGTTCGGGGAGATGCTTTGCAGACGTTGTATGTAACATGTGCGGAGTAAGGGAGATATAGCGTTAGTCGCCCCGGGGGGAAATCGTATGAGAGAGCTGAAAGTCGCCGAGATCACGCGGGCGGTGAGGGGGCTCTGCATCGAGGCGAACATCGTCGCCGACGAGGACGTGCTCGCGGCGTTCAGGGAGCGCCTGAAGACGGAAACCTCCCCCGTAGGGAAGGAGGTGCTGAAGACCCTCCTCGAGAACGCGCGGATCGCCAAGGAGGAGCGCCTCCCGATCTGCCAGGACACGGGGATGGCGATCGTCTTCCTCGAAGTCGGACAGGAGGTCCGCCTCGTCGGCGGGGACCTCGAGATGGCGGTGCACGAGGGGGTGCGGCAGGGGTACAAGGACGGCTACCTCAGGAAGTCCGTCGTGAAGGACCCGGTCGAGCGGGGCAACACCGGCGACAACACGCCGGCGGTCATCCACACGCGCATCGTCCCCGGGGACAAGGTCAGGATCACCGTCGCGCCGAAGGGCTTCGGCAGCGAGAACATGAGCTTCGTGAAGATGTGCACCCCCACCGCCGGCTACGAGGGGATCAGGCAGTTCGTCGTGGAGTGCGTGAAGAAGGCCGGCGGGAACCCGTGCCCGCCGGTCGTCGTCGGCGTCGGCGTCGGCGGGACATTCGAGAAGGCGGCCCTGATGGCGAAGCAGGCGCTCACGAGGAAGCTCGGCGAAAAGAGCCCGAGGCCGGAGATCGCGAAGCTCGAGGGCGAGCTCCTCGAGGAGATCAACAGGACGGGGGTCGGCCCGCAGGGCCTCGGCGGCTCCACCACCGCCCTCGCCGTCCACGTCGACACCTACCCGACGCACATCGCCGGGATGCCGGTCGCGGTGAACATCTGCTGCCACGCCTACCGGCACGGGGTCGTGGAGCTGTGAGGGCGTATGGGAGTGACGGCGCGCGGGCGAAGAGGCAATCGATGCCGACACGAATATGGGGAGGATCATCATGGCGACAATCGAGATCACCACGCCGCTGACGGACGAGGTCGTGAAGGGGCTCAAGGCGGGGGACAGCGTGCTCATCACCGGGACGATCTACACGGCCCGCGACGCGGCGCACAAGCGCCTCACCGAGGCGGTCGCCAAGGGGGAGAAGCCCCCCGTCGAGCTGAAGGGGCAAATCTTCTACTACGCCGGCCCGTCGCCCGCCCCTCCGGGGAAGCCGATCGGGTCCGTCGGCCCCACGACGAGCTACCGGATGGACGCGTTTGCGCCGAAGACGATGGAGTTGGGCCTCAAGGGGATGATCGGGAAGGGGCCCCGCGCGAAGGAGGTCATCGACGCGATGAAGAAACACGGGGCAGTGTACTTCGCCGCCGTGGGCGGGGCGGGCGCCCTGCTGGCCAAGTGCGTCAAGGCGGCGAAGCCGGTCGCCTATCCGGACCTCGGCGCGGAGGCGATCACGGAGCTCACGGTGGAGCGGTTCCCCGCGATCGTGGCGACCGACTGCCGGGGGAACGATCTGTATAGCCGCACGGCTTAAAGGCGCGGCGGGAGCGGCGCATGGCGCCGATCATTCCGATCGCCTCTTTCTCATCACGACCATATCCTGGAAATTCAGGGCGCCGCGTTCTCTATAGTCGATGATCTCGAAATATCGGGAATACGCCTCACGCGTGTACCCCTGTTTCTGGAACACCCCCCGGTAGTATCCGGACGGCGCGACGCCGTCCAGACCGTGATCGACCATTCCGTCGTAGATCCCCCCCGCGAGCAACTCCTCCGCCTGACGCCCCGGAAGCGCGAATCCCGCCGCGAATTCACCGTGCACGGTGGCCAGCAATAACCCGCCGGGGGCAAGGATGCGCCGCAGCTCCTCCAGCCAGGCGTGCTGGACTTCCTTTGCCAGGTGCGTCAGCACCGAATAGGCAATGATAAGGTCGAAGGAGTCATCGGCGTACCCGGTGGGCGGATAGGGATCGACGGTCGAGAATATCCCCGGCGGGAGAAAATCCCGGCACCACGCAATGGAGTCGGAGTCGATGTCGCAGCCGTGTATGGAGGGGATCCCGGAGAAGCTCAAGAAGAACCTGGTGATCCGTCCGCACCCGCATCCCCACTCCAGCATCGTCCGTATGCCCCGGGCGTCAAGATGCGAGGAGGCGAGGTTCCAAAACTCCATGTAGGATTGCAAGCCGGAGATCATGAACATATCGCCCCAGATGCTTCCCTGGGACCTCTTGATGTTTTCGGCGGGCGGCAGCGGATAACAGGAATAGAGGCCCGGATAGTACCAGGCGACCATCTGGGCGGCTTCGTTCCCGCGGGACGAGCCCGTCACGCGGATCTCGGTGAATCCCCCCCCGTCCTGCTGGGGGAGGGGGACGGAGAAGTCGAACGCTGAACGGCGCGAGTGGGAGATGAACGGGAACGCGTCCTGGAGGCTCCCGCGTTCGGCCAGTTCCTCCTGCGCGACCTTCACCCGATTGATATACAGCGACGCCGTGTCAAGTTCCCTGTCGGGAAGGAGCATCCATCCGGAAGCCCTGAACAGATTCTTCTCGCAGGCGAGTTTTTCAAAATACCCCCGGGCTGTTTCGACCCTCCGCGGTAGTGCGCCCGACGCGTCGAGGGCGGCCTCGATCCTCTCGATCCTCCCCCGGAGCGCCATAGCGTCGGCGTCGGCGCGATGGCCCGCCGCGGCCAGGCTTGTCCGGAGCGCACTGAGCCGCTCGTCGACCGACGTATCCGTGGAGGAGATCCCGAGGACGTTCTTTATGAACGAGCGCACCCCTGCGGGGAGACATTTCGCGAGCACGGGGCGTGGGTTCATGCTACACTTTCTCCTCAGGAAAGGATACTGTATACGGTATCCGAACATCGGGCAACGATAATCTCCCGACCGGCGCAATAGGCCGGTTGCGGTGGGATGGCATTCACACCGCCCACCAGTTTCCTCCCTCTCGCGTGAGGAGGAAAACAGCGGCGCTGCCGTAGCATCACCGAGGCGTTGCCGGCCGGCAAGGATCCGGTCGGACAGATGAGGAGGTGCGCAATGTCGGTCGGATGGATCATCCTGCTGGTCGTTGCCGCGGTCGTGTTGTATGCGGTTCTCGGGTACAACCGTCTCGTACGCCTGCGGAACAGGATCGAGAACGCCTGGTCGCAGATCGACGTGCAGCTCAGGCGCCGCTACGACCTGATCCCCAACCTCGTCGAGACGGTGAAGGGGTACGCCAGCCACGAGAAGGAGGTCTTCCAGAAGGTGACCGAGGCCCGCGCGAAGGCGATCAACGCCTCCGGCGTGATGGCGCAGGGGCAGGCGGACAACGCCCTCACCGGCGCGCTGAAGTCCTTATTCGCCGTGGCGGAGAACTACCCCGATCTCAAGGCCAACCAAAACTTCCTAATGCTCCAGGAGGAGCTGTCGGGGACCGAGAGCAAGATCGCCTACTCCCGCCAGTTCTACAACGACACGGTGATGACCTACGACACCACGCGCGAGACGTTCCCCTCGAACATCATCGCGAACCTGTTCGGCTTCGGCGAGAGGGAGTATTTCCAGACGGGGGAGGAGGCGGCGCGGGAGCCGGTGAAGGTGAAGTTCTGAAGATAGCTTGCCGCATACTACAATAATGTACGAACAGATCGCCCGCAACAAGCGCAACTCGGTCGTCCTCTGCGTCCTCTTCGTCGCCTTCGTCGCCTTCCTCGGCTGGGTCTTCGGCCAGGTATCCGCGATGGGGAACGCGGGGGTCGTCATCGCCGTCGCCGTCGCGGTGGCGTGGACCTTCGGCTCCTACTACTGGAGCGACCGGATCGTCCTCGCGATGAGCGGCGCGAGGCCGCTTGTGAAAGAGGAGTTCCCGCACCTGTTCCACGCCGTCGAGGGGCTGGCGATCGCGGGGGGGCTCCCCGTCCCGCGGGTCTACGTGATCGAGGACAGCGCCCCGAACGCCTTCGCGACCGGGCGCGATCCGGCGCACGCGGTCGTCTGCGTGACCACGGGCCTCCTCCAGAAGATGAACCGGCTCGAGCTGGAAGGGGTCGTCGCCCACGAGCTCTCGCACATCAGGAACTACGACATCCTTCTCGGCTCCCTCGTGGTGGTGATGGTCGGGGTCGTCACGCTCCTGAGCGACTGGATATTCAGGAGTTTCTTCTGGGGCGGGCGCCGCCGCCGCGACAACCGCGGAGGGGGAGGGCAGGCGCAGGCGATCCTCTTGATCGTCGCGCTGCTCCTCGCGCTCCTCGCGCCGCTGGTCGCGCAGCTCGTCCGGCTGGCGATCTCGCGGCGGCGGGAGTTCCTCGCGGACGCGAGCGCGGCGATGCTCACGCGCTACCCGAAGGGGCTCGCCGACGCCCTCCGGAAGCTGGACGCGGACTCGGACCCGCTCGAGGCGGCGAACAAGGCCACCGCGCACATGTACATCGTCAATCCCCTGCGGGGGGACCGCGGGATGGTGAGCCGCCTCTTCTCGACGCACCCGCCCGTCGCGGAGAGGATACGGGCGCTGGAGGGGATATGAGCCGTACGCGGCGCGTCGGAACCGGAACACGATATGCTCCGCGTGGCGGGGCGGGGGGGATGCGATGCGGGGCGTGACGATCGAGCGGATACGGATGCACCGCGACGAGCGCGGCAAGGTGTTCGAGCCGCTCGGCCCGGAGACGCTCCAGTCGGGCCTGCTCCGCAACACGCACGTGGCGACGATGGCGCCCGGGGCCGTTCGCGGCTCCCATCGCCACCGGAGCGCGACCGAGACAGTCGTCTTCTCCGGCGAGATCCGGCTCGTCTTGCGGGACTTGGACGGCGCTTCCGAGGAGCATCTCTTCCACGACGGGGAGTGCATCCGGGTCACCATCCCCCCGGGCGTCGCGCACGCGTTCGTCAACGCGGGGACTACCGACGCCTTCATCGTCTGTTTCAGCGACCGGGTGGCGGGGACGGATCCGCAGGAGAAGGTGCAGCTCGTCTGAGCCAACAAGGGTCGAGGCGCGACCGGATGCGGTTCAGGCGTGCGTGCGGCCGCAACGACAGGCAGATTACCGTGAAGAATCCCCTGAGGATCGCGGAGCGGATGAAGATGATCGACGCCTCCGGCATCCGGAAGGCGTTCGATCTCGCCCACGCGATCGAGGACCCCGTCAACCTGAGCATCGGCCAGCCGGATTTCGACGTCCCCGAGGAGATCAGGGAGGCGGCCATCCGCGCCATCCGGGCGGGGCACAGCCGCTACACGCTCACGCAGGGGATCGACGCGCTCCGGCGCGAGATCCGCCGGCACCTCGAGGAGGAGAAGGGATACTCGCCCGAGGAGGTCATCGTCACCTCCGGCGCGGCGGGCGGCATTATGCTCTCCTTCCTCGCGCTTCTCAACCCGGGCGACCGGGTCGTCATCCCCGACCCGTACTTCGTCATCTACAAACACCTCTGCCGAGTCGTCGGGGCCGAGCCGGTCTACCTCGACACCTACCCGGACTTCGAAATCACCGGCGAGCGCCTCGAGCGCGCGATGGGGAAGGGGGCGGCGATGGTCATCATCAACAGCCCCTGCAACCCGACCGGCGCGGTCCCCCGCGGCGCGCGCCTGCGCGAGATCGCGGCGATCGCGGCACGGGCGGGGGCGTACATCCTCTCGGACGAGGTCTACGACTTCTTCTGCTACGACGGCCCGCACGAGAGCGTCGGCGCCTCCTCGAGGGACGCCCTGGTCGTCGGCGGCTACTCGAAGGCGTTCGGGATGCCGGGCTGGCGCCTAGGCTACGCGGCCGGGCCTAGGGAGATCCTGGCCGAGATGACCAAGCTGCAGCAGTACTCGTTCATCTGCGCCCCCGCGCCGCTGCAGCACGCCGTCCTCGACGCCTACCGGATCGATATGCGCCCGGTCCTCGACGCATACCGGCGGAAGCGCGATCTGCTCTGCGACGGGCTCGCGGAGAAGTTCCGCTTCGTCAGGCCCGAGGGCGCATTCTATCTCTTCCCCGAAGCGCCCGGGGGGAGCGGGGCCGAGTTCGTCAGGCGTGCGGTCGAAGAGAAGCTCATCCTCGTCCCCGGCTCCGTCTTCTCGGAGCGGGACACGCACTTCCGGATCTCCTTCGCCGCCCCCGACGACACCCTCCGACAGGGGGTGGAGATCCTCAACCGCCTCGCCTGAACGCGGTCCGCGGGGAGAGCCCCACACGAACGTCTCCGATCCGGGCCCGAAATCGCCCGAAACCGGCCTCCTGAACCGCGGGCCCGATACACCCCTCCGGCGCGCCCGCCGACCGGGCGAGGCGCTTTTGCGATTGACCGGCTCCGGCCCGTTGTGGTATCACTGTGACGGTTTCAGGCGAACGGTCCTCAGCGGCCGAGAGAGGAGTACCTATGGGAACCATCCTTTTCATCCTGGCGCGGTTGATAGGGAAGATCGACGCGCCGAACGATCTGCTGCTCCTCTGCTTCCTCATTTCGCTGGACAGCATCGCGCTTGCGAGCTTTCTGAAGAAGGAGTAGGTCCGCAGACGCATCGCCGTTGGAACATCGTGCACGCCATCGGCGTGACAAGGAGCGGCCGACCGCTCCCCTCCGCCGCGCAGTTCCCTTCTGAAACGCGCGCCGCGGCGAAAAGCGCCGCGGCGGACCTCGCGTATGTCGTCTGCGCCCGTAGCTCAATTGGATAGAGCGTTGGCCTCCGGAGCCAAAGGTTGGGCGTTCGAACCGCCCCGGGCGCGCCAGTACCACGGTGCAAGGTTGAAGGTGCAAGGTTGAAGGCAAAGGTATGTCCGTGAACCGGAAGGACGGGCGGAAAAACGACGAGCTTCGGCAGGTGCGGATCACGCCGGATTTCGTCAAGTACCCGCTCGGTTCGGTGCTGGTGGAGTTCGGGGACACGAAGATCCTCTGCGCCGCCTCGGCGGACAACGTGCAGCCCCGTTGGATGCGAGACCAGAAGAGGCCCGGCGGCTGGATCAGCTGCGAGTATTCGATGATGCCGTTCTCCTCCCCGGAGCGGATGGTGCGGGAGTCGACCCGCGGCAGGATCGGGGGGAGGACGCACGAGATCCAGCGGATGATCGGACGGGCGTTGCGGGCGGTGGTGGATTTGGAGAGCATCGGCCCCCGCACCATCTGGATCGACTGCGAGGTGCTCCAGGCGGACGGCGGGACGCGGACCGCCTCCGTGACCGGCAGCTTCGTCGCCCTCCGGCTGGCCCTGCGGAGGATGGCGGCGGAGGGGCTCCTGGAACGAAACCCGCTGCGCGAGGCGCTTGCTGCGGTGAGCGTCGGCAAGGTGGACGGGGAGATACTGCTCGACCTCGACTACGAGGAGGATTGCCGCGCCCAGGTCGACATGAACCTCGTCGTCACGGAGAGCGGGCGGTTCATCGAGATCCAGGGCACGGCGGAGACGGAGCCGTTCACGGCGGAGGAGATGGCGTCGTTGACGGCGATGGCGCGGTCCGGCATCGCCGCGCTCATCGAAACCCAGAAGCGCGCGCTCGAGGGGCGTTCGTGAACGAGATCGTGCTCGCGACGAACAACCGGGACAAGGTCCGCGAGTTCAAGGAGATGCTCCGGCGTTCCGGGCTCGGACTCGAGGCGCGCTGCCTCGCCGACTTCCCCGGCTCTGCAGCGGTCCCCGAGGACGGTGAGACGTTCGCCGAGAACGCCGCGAAGAAGGCCCTCGCCGCCGCGCAGGCGACGGGGAAACTCGCCCTCGGCGACGATTCCGGCATCGAGGTGGACGCGCTCGCGGGCCGTCCGGGGGTCCGCTCCGCCAGGTTCGCGGGGGAGAACGCCACCGACGAGGACAACAACGAGAAGCTCCTCGCCCTGCTGCGCGACGTCCCCGAGCGCAGGCGCCAGGCGCGTTTCGTCTGCTGCATCGCCATCGCCGATCCGGAGAAGGTGCTCGACGTCGCGGAGGGGAGCTGCGCGGGGAGCATCGTGATGAAGCGCCGGGGGAGCGGCGGATTCGGCTACGACCCGCTCTTCCAGCCGCTGGAGTACCACAAGACCTTCGCCGAGCTCCCTTCGGGCGTCAAGAACAGGATAAGCCACCGCGCCCGGGCGCTCGAGAAGGCGCTGATGATGCTCGAGAAGCATCTGTACAAGACGGAGCGCGATCGGGCGGGATCCGGCGGTTGAACCGTCCCTCTCCGCCCTCCCGTGCCCCGGACGCCTTTCCCGGGCGCGGGCCCGGTCGAAACGGGGCGGACCGGTCTTCGACGGAAGGAGCTCCGGTGCGAACCGACGACCTGACGTTGCTCGCCCTGCGGCTGCGGGAGCCGGTCGAGCAGGCGATGCGGATCCGCTCCGCGACCCTCAGCAGGCGCGGGATGGTGTTTCGCGGCGCGCTCCTCATGGCGCCGGGGGATGCCGTCGCCTTTCTCAGGGAGCGTCTCGGCGCGATCGGATTCGTCCCCCTGCTCTCGCGGCGCGGGGAGGAGTGCGAAATCCGCCTGGCCCGCGACGTTGCCCCGCCCCGCGCGAATCCGCTGGTCAATCTTCTGCTGTTCGCCCTCACCGTCTACTCGACGCTTCTCGTCGGCGCGGCGAACGCGGGCGTCGACATCGTTGCGCACCCCGGGCGCCTCGCGGCCGGGATCCCCTTCTCCGCGAGTTTGCTCGCCATCCTCATCGTGCACGAGTTCGGGCACTTTTTCATGGCCGCGTACCACGGCGTTCGCGCGACGCTCCCGTATTTCATCCCCGCCCCGACCGCGATCGGGACGCTCGGGGCGCTGATCAAGACGCAGTCGTTCATCCCCGGCAGGAAGGCCCTGCTCGACATCGGGGTCGCGGGGCCGATCTGCGGCTTCATCGTCGCCCTGGTCGCGCTCGGCGTCGGCCTGGCGCGCTCGGAGGTGGTCGAGATCGCCCCGCTCCTCAGGGCGGGGAGGGTGGACTACTTCGGCGACTCGCTGGCCGTCTGGGTGATGACCCTTCTCGTCAAGGGGGGGATCGCCGAAGGACGGGACGTGGTCCTGCATCCTGTCGCGTTCGCCGGGTGGGTGGGGCTGCTCGTGACCGCGTTCAACCTGATGCCGGTCGGGCAGCTCGACGGGGGGCATATCGCCTACGCGGTCGCGGGGCGCGGCCACTCGTTCATCGCCCGCGTCGCGCTCGCGGCCCTCCTCGCCCTCGGCTTCCTCTGGCGTCCCTGGTGGATATGGGTGCTCCTCATACTGGCCCTCGGCCCCGGCCACTCCCCGCCGCTGGACGACGTGACGCCGATCGGCCGCGGGAGGACCTGGATCGCCTTTGCGGCGGCCCTGATTCTCGTGCTATGCTTCGTGCCCGTGCCGATCTCGGCGCGCGGGTGAGATGCCGGATGCGCGAAACGAGGCGGCGGAAGGAAGAGAGACGGTGCCTGCGACACAATTGGACGGGAGCGACGAGCGCTTTCTCGACAAGCTGTGCGCCGGGATGAAACCGGCCGAGAGGGCGCGGTGGACGCGGCGCCTCGAAGCGGTCGTCGCGATGCCCAAGGCCGAGCTGCACTGCCACCTCGCCGGATCGATGCGCCCCGGCACGCTCAGGGACCTCGCCAGGACCGTTCCGGCCCTCGACTGGAGCTTCTGCGACTCAGGGTACGGCTACTCGGTGAGGAGGCGGATCGCGGAAGGGGACCCGGCGGAGGTCACGCGGCTGCTCGAGTACCGCAAGACCGGCGGCAGCCTCTCCGACTACATGCTCGCCTACTCGCTGCCCAAGACCGTGCTCGCCACCGAGGAGGCGCTCGAACGGGTGACCTGCGAGGTGTGCGAGGACGCCTTCCGCGAGCGGATACGCTACCTCGAGATCCGGTGCAACCCCCGGATGCTCACCGGGGCGATCAAGATCAAGCCGTATCTCAAGGCGCTCGGGCGCGGGCTCGACCGCGCCCGTGACCGCCATCCCGACCTCGAGGCCGTCCTCCTCATCTCCCTGGTGAAGGACTACAGCGCGGAGGTGGTGGAGGAGATCGTGTCGGAGATGCTCGACGCGGCCTCGAGCCCCTCCCTTCGGGGGAAGATCGGCGGGGTGGACAGCGCGGGAAACGAGATAGGCTTCTGCATCGCCCGGCACGCCAAGGCGTTTGCGATGGCGCACAGTGCGGGGCTGGCGGTCGTCTGCCATGCGGGGGAGGCGTTCGCCGCGCTCGAGGACGGGGTCGCGATGATCGAGGACGCCGTGGAGATCCTGAAGGCGAAGAGGATCGGGCACGGCCTCGCCGCGGGGCTGGATGCGCGCCGCCTGGGCGGTACGGTCGATCTCAACGGCCGGCGCTACACCGAGGCGCGCCTGGAGCGGCTGGCCGCCCGGCAGCGCGCCCTGCGCGCGAAACTGCGGAATGACGACGTCCTCGTGGAGGTGTGCCCCTCGAGCAATCTGCACACGGGCAACGTCGCCACCCTCGAAGAGCACCCGCTACGCCGTTTCCTCGCCGACGGCGTCCCCGTGGCCATCTGCACCGACAACCGCTGGATCTCCCACACGAAGCTGAGCTGGGAGATCGTCCGGATGGCGCGCGCCCTGGCGCTCGACGAGTCGGCGATCCGGCGGGTCGTCTCGTCCCCGTTCCGGTACCGCCTCCCCGATCTCGCCCGTCCATGACGCGAGGGTGGCGAAACGGAGGCGGCGCCCCCCCTCACCGGTAGAGATAGAGATCCTTCTCCTTGTACTCCCTGATCTTGAGCCGCGGGTACGCGTACACCCCGTCGTCGCCTATGGTGCCGCGCAGTTCGATCGGGATCTTGCCCCCGGCGTAGCCGCCCTTCTCCCGGAGGCCGCTGCGGTACTTCGCCTCCTCCGCGAACGCCATCAGCCGGCGGTAGGTGGCGTAGTCGAGGTCGATCGTCTCCTCGCGCTCCCCCTTCCCGTCGAGGTGGATGAGGGTGATCGTGCCGCGCTGCGTCGAGACGATCCCTTTCGGGGAGAGCTCGCCGTTGTCCGGGTCGCCGTCGAGCAGGTGCGGCCCCAGATGCAGCGCGGTCATCGAGAAGACGATCGGATCCTCGCTGAGGGTCTGTTTGTCGAGGGAGAAGACCGGCTCCCGGGACTTCTCGAGGACGGCGAGACGCTCGAGCGCCTTGGGCGCCGCCGCGGTCCCCGGATAGTCGTCGAGGACGGTCTCGTAGCAGCGGATCTTCTCCTCGGCGCTGTCCGTCGCCTCCGCGAACTCGAGGTACTGCGCGGCCGCCTTCTCCCGCAGCTTCACGAGCCGCCCCTCGGAGAGCTTGCCGCTTCTCTCGTAGTGGTATACGGCCTTGGCCAGGTTCTGCCGGCGTGCGTAGGCGCGGCCGAGCTTCAGATGGACGTCGGGGGCCTCCGGGGAGTCCGGATAGCGGCGCAGGAAGGCGACCCCGCGGTCGATGATCTCCCCCTCGGAGACAGGGGTGCGCAGGACCGAGCTCGCGCCGCGGATGCCGAGAGCGAGGAGGTTGAACGTCCCCATGCTCCCGAGCGCCTGGAGACCCTGGGTGATGAAGCGGGAGGTGCCGAGGATGACGTTCGACTTCACGAACCCGTCCCCCAGCGCGATGTATTTCGCGGTCTCCTTATGGTGCTGCATCCGCGAGCGCTCGAACGCCCGCTGCGGGTTGTACCCCTCGTCGGCGAGGAACGCCGCGGCGCGCCTTCCGATATGGGTCTGTTCGTCGCGTTCCGCGAGCTCCCGCATCAGGGAGATCGCCCTGTCGTGCGCCCCCTTCATGTCGTGGGCGACGGCGATCGCGTAGCGGGCGGAGGGGGCGTAGGGGCTCTGCGGGTGGCGCGCGAGGAACTCCTCCGCCTCGAAGATCAGCGTCTCCGGGACGCCGTCGGCGGCGGCGTAGAGGACGCGTGCGTAGGCGCGCTCGTCCTCCCCGGGCGGAAATGCGCCCGCCTTGTCGGCGGGCTCGAGGGTTCCGCGCTTGAGCGCGTTCAGTTCCGCCTCGAGTTCCCGGGCGCGGGCGAGCCCCTTCGCCGCCGCGTCGTCGCCGGGCGCGTAGGCGAGCGCGTTCTTGAAATGCTGCTGCGACTGCCAGTAGTTCCCTTTCGCCAGCTCCTCCTGGGCGAGGGCGAGCTCGCGGGAGCGGGCCGTCTCGAGGCGCTTGCGGTCGAGGCGGGTCACGCGCCGCCGCAGGAGTTCCGCCTTGTCGCTGTCGGGGTACTTGTCGAGAAACCGCCGGTAGAGGACGAGGGCCTTCTTCTCCTCGACGCTGAGTTCGGTGAGCTTCCCCGCGTTGAGGGCCGTCGCCATCCCGGCGTCGATCATCGCCGGGAAGTAGCCGACCGCGAGGAGGCTCAGGGGGCGCACGAAGGTGTTGAAGATGAAGGCGAACCGGTTGTACCGGTCGGCGCGCAGTAGGGCGTCCGCGCTGCGCGCCTCGTCGCCGAGGCGGTGCTCGATCCGCCCGCGGAGATCCGCGTCCGGCGTCTCCCCGAGGAGACTGCGCTGGGCCCTGACGAACTCGTCGGGATCGGCGATGGTGCTCATCGAGAGGTCCAGCACGTTGTCGCTCAGGCCCGTGGTGGGGGCGTTTCGCGCATCGAGGAAGTCGTCCATCCCCTTGAAGAAGAGGTACTCCTTCTCGAGCGCATCGGCGTCGCCGAGGTAGGCGAAGGCGATCGCGCGTTCGACGTGCCGCTCGATGCCGGAGGAGGAGTCGGTCCCCGCCGCGGCGGCGGGCTCCCCCTCCGCCCGAGCCGCGCCGGAGAGCGCCGAGAGGAGCGCAAGGACGCCGATCGCCCGTTTCATTCGCTCTCGCCCTGGATCCTCGCCACGTAGGCGTTGAACGACTGGAGCTTGCCGAGGGCCTGCACCTTCTCCTCGGCGCCGTCCTTCTGCGCCACGAGGCTGTAGAGGCGTATGGCCGCGTCGGCGGATTTGTTGAAGGCCGACATGTCGAAGTCGAGGCTGCGCGGGTCCTTCTCCTGCGCGTACCGTTTGGCGAGCAGGGCGCAGAAGTCGGCCCAGTTGAGGTAATGGATGTTGATATTCTTGCTCGCGGCGTGCTTCACGGTGAGCTGGCGGTGCAGGGTGAGCGCGCTCTCGGCCCCGTTGCGGACGATGAGGTAGTTCTGGGCGACGAACTCGGCGAGGTGCTGCTCGGCCTTCTCCTCCTCCTCGAGGGCGAGCCATTCGTACGGGGTGCCCCGGACCTCCTCGATGAGCCGCCGCCACCGGTCGAGCCTGAACTCCATCTCGGTCAAATAGTCGCCGACGTTGTTCTTCTCTATCCGGTAGCCGGCAAGATCGTTGAATTTGGCCAGGACCGGCAGCTTCGCCTGCGCGCGCTCCCTGAGCGGGGAGTCGCTTTCGGCGACCTGTCTGAACGCGCCGAGGGCGCCATCGTAGTCGTGGAGCCGTTCCATGCAGAGGCCCTTCAGGAACGCCACGGTGTCGGGCATCCGCCGGGGGTAGACCTTCTCGAAGTTCATCAAGCGGATGAGGCTCGCCTTGTGCAGGTTCTGTCCGCTCGGGTCGCGGGGCGCGGCGAAACGGTAGGTGTTGTCGTGCGCGTGCCGCTGGATGTCGCTCGCGATCTCGAGGAGGTTCTCGTACGGTTCGTAGCGGCCATCGGCGACCGGCCGGCGGTCGCGCGCGCATCCCGGCAGCGCCGCCGCCACGAGGGCGGCGAGGAGGCACGCGGCCGTCCCCCGCCGCGGATGCGGCGGGGATCGAAGGGGGACCGCGGGGGCGATGCGGGGAACGGCCATTTTCAGTGCACCCATTGTAGCGCATCGCCGGGGGGGGCGGCAAGGCCGCCTCGCGTCCGGCCGCGAACCTCTTTCCCTGGCGCCGTTTCCGCGGAATCGGCTATACTGAACGGACAGGCGCCCCGCGGCGGCCGCGGCCGACGACGGCGCGAAGGGGGCGGCGGGGGGGAGGAGGGGACGATGAAGACCGGCGAGGGGCGCGTGCTGGTCGTGGACGACGACAAGGCCCTGCGCGACATCCTGTCCCGCGCCCTCGCGAGCCACGGCCGGCGGGTGCGCTGCGCCGCGGGGGGGGAGGAAGCCCGCCGCGAGATGCGGGAACCGTTCGACGTCGTCCTTGTGGACCTGGTCCTCCCCGGCGAGAGCGGCATCGACCTCCTGCACTGGATCAGGAGGACGTCCCCGTCCACGGAGGTCATCGTCATCACGGGGCACGCGACGGTCGAGACGGCGATCCGGGCGATCGAGTACGGGGCGTTCGACTACATCCAGAAGCCGTTCGACCTCAGGGAGATATCCCATACCGTCTCGCGCGCCGCGGAGAAGAACAGGCTCCGGGCCGAGAACGAACGGCTCATCGCCGAGCTCAAGGAGTCAAGGGGGCGCCTCGAGGAGTCCGCCCGCGGGCTCGAGGAGACGGTGCGCCGGCGGACGGCCGATCTGGGGGCCGCGCGCGAGGAGACCGAGAAGAAGGCCCGGCAGCTCGCCATCATCAATGAGATCTCCAACGCCCTGACATCGAGCCTCGAACTGGAGGAGGTCCTCCGGATCGTGGTGCGCGAGATCAAGAAGCTGATCCAGTTCGACCGTTTGAGCATCGCGATGCTCAACGAAACCCGCACGCACAGCCGGGTATACTTCATGGAGCCGCCGATGGAGGGGATGCAGGGGGCCGTCTTCCCCCTGGACGGCACCGGGATCAGGTGGGTCGCGGGAGAGAAGCGGCCGCTCATCCGGGGGCGTCTCCAGGGGGAGGCATCCTTCGCCGAGGACGAGTTCATCCAAACGACCGGGATGCGGTCGGGGATCGTCGTGCCCCTTCTGTACCGGGGCGAGGTGACCGGGACGCTGAACCTGGGGAGCGCCGCGGAGGCCGCCTATGCGCGGGGCCACGAGGAGATACTGCAGCAGATCGGCGGGCAGATCGCCATCGCGCTCGAGAACGCCCGCCTCTACCGGGAGCTGAAGCGGTACAGCGACACGCTGGAGCAGAGGGTCGACGAGCGGACCGCGGCGCTCCGGAGGAACCTGAAGGAGCTCGAGGAGGCGCAGCGGAACCTCGTCCAGTCGGAGAAGCTCGCCGCCACCTCCAAGCTCGTCGCCGGGGTGGCGCACGAGATCAGGAATCCGCTCAACTCGATGTCGTTCGCCACGGCGAACATCCAGAGGGCCCTCACCCTCGGAGAGATCTCCCGCGTCCGCGAACTGTGCGGCGAGAGCATCGGCATCCTCAGGTCGGATATCGCCCGCCTGAAGGATATGGTCGACAAGTTCATGGCGTTCACCAAGCCGGCGGCCATTACCCTCGAGGAGACCGACCTGAACGAACTCGCCGCCAACGTGGTGCGCGGGGTGCGGGAGATGTTCGCGGAGGCGGGGATCGAGCTCCGGGAGGGGTACGGGGACGGCATGCCGCGGTTGAGGGTGGAGCGGGACGCGTTCCACCATACGATCCTCAATCTGCTTCTGAACGCCCGCGACGCGACGCCGCGGGGGGGGCACGTCGCCGTGCGGACCCGGTCTGACAAGGATCGCGTGGTCGTCGAGGTCGAGGACGACGGCTGCGGCATCCCCGCCGAGATCAGGGACAAGATCTTCGACATCTTTTTCACCACGAAGGCGGAGGGGGCGGGGCTGGGGCTCTCGCAGGTGTACCGCACCGTCGAGAGCCACAGGGGGACGATCGCGCTGGCAGGCGGGGCCGGGAGCGGGACCGTCTTCACGATCTCGCTCCCGCGGGACTAGAACCGATGGAACCGGTGCCGATACTGCTGCTCGACGACGACGCCAACACCCGCAAGGGGTTGTCCACCTTCCTCTCGATGCAGGGCCTTTCCGTGAGAGTCGCGACGCGCCCCTCGGAGGCGTTCGCCGCGCTCGAGGAGGGGGGGGCGGGCATCCTGCTCACGGATGTGCGGATGCCGGAGATGGACGGTATCTCCCTCGCGCGGGAGGTCAAGAAACGGTTCCCCGACGTGATGGTGCTGGTGATGACCGCCTACGGCAACGTCAAGGACGCCGTCGTGGCGATGCGGGAGGGGGCGTTCGACTATTTGACGAAGCCGCTGGACGAGGAGGAACTGCTCCTCTCCCTCCGCAAAGCCTCCGACTACGTCTCCCTGCGCAGCGAGGTCCGCACCCTCCGGAGGAGCCTCGGCGCGTCCTCCCCGTACGAGGGCCTCGTCGGCGGCAGCGAGGCGATGGGGGAGGTCTATCGCTTCATCGCGAACGCCGCGGCGGCGGAGTCGAGCGTGCTCATCAACGGGGAGACCGGGAGCGGGAAGGAGATCGTCGCCCGCGCCATCCACTTCAACAGTTCGAGGAAGGACCGGCCGCTGGTAGCCGTGAGCTGCGGGGCGCTTCCGGAGGCGCTGATCGAGAGCGAGCTCTTCGGCCACCTGAAGGGCGCGTTCACGGGGGCCGTCGCCGACAGGGCGGGCAAGATCCGATCCGCCGACGGCGGGACCCTGTTCCTCGACGAGATCGCGACGCTGAGTCTCTCCTCCCAGGTCAAGCTCCTCCGCGTCATCGAGGAGCGGAGCTTCGAGCCGCTGGGGAGCGACCGCGCCATCGAGGTGGATATCCGCCTCATCGCCGCCACAAACGAGGATCTGGCGCGGGCGGTGGAGGAGGGGCGGTTCAGGAAGGATCTGTTCTATCGGCTTAACGTGCTGCATATCGAGCTGCCGCCGCTGCGTACGCACAAGGAGGATATCCCGCCGCTGGTACGGCACCTCCTCGGCCGGCTCGGCAGGGGCGGGGCGCGCGTCTCCTCCGGGGCGATGAGCCTCCTCCTCCGACACGACTGGCCGGGCAACGTCCGGGAGCTTGAGAACGTGCTGGAGAGCGCCCTGGCGTCCGTGGAGGGCGATCTCCTCGCGGCGGAGCACCTTCCCCCCGTTCTGGGCGCCCCCGAGGAGCCGCGGCCGATGCGCCTGAGCGACAAGGTGGCGTACTTCGAGAAGCAGATCATGGTGGAGAAGCTCAAGGAACTGCACGGCAACGCGGCGCGGGCGGCGCGGGAACTGGGCTGCCCCCTGCGGACATTCAGAAGGAAGCTCGCGCACCATTCCCTCGAACCCTCCTCGTTCAAACTAAGCCGCCCCTCGCCGTAGCGCTTCCCCGCCGCATCCTCCAGGTATCCGCACACTCTATCGATCCTGTGCCACACGCACCCTCGGTGTTCCATTGTTCCCCCGAACAGTGCCAGACTGGCACTGTTCTTTTTCTCCAAGCAACCCGAAAGGGCCGAATATGGCACTGTTTTAAGGGGCGCAAATAATCCAAGTTATAACACTTTGCGATACAATGAATAGCAACTACGGTCTATGCGATGGAGTGGCATCGTTCTTGCTGAATCCAGTCACATGCGCGCCATATGCGAAATGAGTGACACTGCAGTGAGTTCGAACAAACAGAGGATTTTGGTGGTCGACGATTCCAGGAACATCCGGCGGTCTTTCTGCCGGATGCTCGAATTCTCGGGGTACGACGCCGTCGAGGCATCCAGCGGCATGGATGCGATCCGGTGCGTGGAGCGCGGCGGCGTGGCGCTCGTCCTCATGGACGTGGTGATGCCCGGAATGACCGGCATAGAGGCGGCGAGAACCATCTCGTCGAAGCCCATCGTGCCTCCGGTGATACTCATGAGCGGCTACCTCAACGCGCAACGGCGTGCGGAGATCCCGCGCGTGGCGCGTGCGGTGCTGGGCAAGCCGATAGACGAGGAAACGCTTCTCGACGCGGTGGGCAGGGAGCTTGCGCGCGGCCCGGCGAATTCAAACTGCGAGGCGGCGCGATGATGAAGCGGGCCCTCCGGATCGGATGCGGCGCCCTCGCCGCGGCGTGCGGACTGTTCGCGGCGGATGCCTCCGCGCAGTCCTACGAGCTTCGCCCGATCGCCGACGCCTTCAGCCAATGGACGCGCAGCACGGGCGCCCACAACTACGACTGCGTGGACGAGGAAGGCGCGCATGACGGCGAAGGAAGCTACGTCTTCGGCAAGACGCCATACATCACGGACTCCTACGAGCTCGAAAACCTCCCTGCGGGGGTGACCGGGATCGAGAAGGTCCGGCTCTACGTGGTGGCCAGGAAGACCCATCCCGCCCATACCCAGCTCGAGCTAGGCATACGATCAGGCAAAACGGAGAGCTGGAGATCCGGGCAGGTCCTCGCCACATCCTATGCGACATACGGAGGGGAGGGGGCGGAATGGACGGTTGACCCGGCCACACAGGCGCCCTGGACGGTCGAGGGGGTCAACGCGCTCAAGGCATCCATCAAGCACAGCAAATGGAACACCGGCCATAGGCAGATCAACGTCACGCAGGTCTATATCGTCGCGATCGGTGGATCGATCCAACCGACGGCAACGCCGACGGAAACACCCGAGCCCACGGCGACGCCGACGAAGACGCCGGAGCCCACGGCAACGCCGACGGATACGCCGGAGCCTACGGCGACGCCGACGGAGACGCCTGAACCCACGGCGACGCCAACAGATACGCCCGAGCCCACGGCAACGCCGACGGATACGCCGGAGCCCACGGCGACACCGACGGATACGCCCGAACCCACGGCGACGCCGACGAAGACGCCGGAACCCACGGCAACGCCGACGGATACGCCGGAGCCTACGGCGACGCCGACGGAGACGCCCGAGCCCACGGCGACGCCAACAGATACGCCCGAGCCCACGGCAACGCCGACGGATACGCCCGAGCCCACGGCAACGCCGACGGATACACCCGAGCCCACGGCGACACCGACGGAAACGCCTGAACCCACGGCGACGCCGACGGATACGCCGGTGCCCACTGCGACGCCGACGGAGACGCCTGAGCCTACGGCAACGCCGACGGATACGCCCGAGCCCACGGCAACGCCGACGGATACACCCGAGCCCACGGCGACACCGACGGAGACGCCTGAACCCACGGCGACGCCGACGGATACGCCGGTGCCCACGGCGACGCCGACGGAGACGCCTGAGCCCACGGCAACGCCGACGGATACGCCCGAGCCCACGGCAACGCCGACGGATACACCCGAGCCCACGGCGACACCGACGGAAACGCCTGAACCCACGGCGACGCCAACAGATACGCCCGAGCCCACGGCAACGCCGACGGATACACCCGAGCCCACGGCGACACCGACGGAGACGCCTGAGCCCACGGCAACGCCGACGGATACACCCGAGCCCACGGCGACACCGACGGATACGCCGGTGCCCACGGCAACGCCGACGGAGACGCCCGAGCCCACGGCAACGCCGACGGATACACCCGAGCCCACGGCGACACCGACGGATACGCCGGTGCCCACGGCGACGCCGACGGATACGCCTGAGCCCACGGCGACACCGACGGAGACACCCGAACCCACGGCGACGCCGACGGAGACGCCCGAGCCCACGGCGACGCCGACAGATACGCCGGTGCCCACCGCGACACCGACGGAGACACCCGAGCCCACGGCAACGCCGACGGATACGCCGGAGCCCACGGCGACGCCGACGGATACACCCGAACCCACGGCAACGCCGACGGATACACCCGAACCCACGGCAACGCCGACGGAGACGCCGGTGCCCACCGCGACACCAACGGAGACACCCGAACCCACGGCAACGCCGACGGAGACGCCTGAGCCCACGGCGACACCGACGGAGACACCCGAACCCACGGCGACACCGACGGAGACGCCTGAACCCACGGCAACGCCGACGGAAACGCCGGTGCCCACCGCGACACCGACGGAGACACCCGAACCCACGGCGACACCGACGGAGACGCCCGAACCCACGGCGACACCGCTTGTAGGCGATCTGTACGAGCTGCCTTTCGAGGTTGGATCGGACTTCAGCGGGGGCGGCACCACGTGCGGCTTCAACGACAACTATACACGGTACGGCGACAGCAAGATCGTCGAGTCCGGTCCCGATGTCGTCTATTCGTTCACCCGCCAGTCCGCCGGGCCGATGCACATCGCCCTTACGGGTCTTGCGACGGACCTCGATCTGTTCCTCTGCAACGGCCCCTCGGCGGCATACGCTGTCGCCGCCAGCGTCAATCCCGGATCGGCCGACGAATCGATCGACGTCGAGGCCGAAGCGGGGACCTACTACCTGGTGATAGACGGATACGACGGCGTTTGCGGAGGGTACCAACTGGCCATATCGAATCCCATTGTCAACGATACCTTCGAAATGCCGATGGCAATCGAGCCGAATTACGGCGGCAGCGGCACCACCTGCGGCCTGAACAACGACTACGAGTCGTATCCCTGCCTCCAGAAGGTGCTCGAAACCGGGACGGACGCCGTCTACATGTTCACCACGGCCTTCGCCGGGAGGATCACGGTGAGGATCTCCAACCTCTCCGCCGACCTCGACCTGTTCCTCTTCGACGGCCCGAGCCCCGACTCGTGCGTCGCGGCCGGCGCGTTCGGGGGAACACACGATGAGGAGATCGTGTACGACGGCCCGGCGGGAACCTACTACGTCGTGGTCGACGGCTTCGATGGCGCGTGCGGAACCTTCGATCTCTCCGTGATCTCGACGGAATCGCCGACGCCGACACCGACCTCCATGCCGACGGTTGTGCCTCCCACCGCGACGCCGACCGCGACGCCGACCATCACCCCGGTGCCGCCCACCGCGACGCCGACGCCGACGCTGCCCAACATCGGCTATTCCCTGAAGGTCAACTTCCAGCCGGAATGGCACCTGATTCCCGAGGGGTTCGTGGAAGACAACGGCTATACGTTCGACCTGCAGCCCGCTCCCCCTCCCTCGCTCGGCTACCTGGAGTACGGCTGGACGTACTGAACCCCGCCGGGGTGCAGCCGTCGCCCGGGCACCGCGTTCCACCGGCTGTCAACCCGCGGTGACACTGTTGCCTCCGGTTGACAGTCCGTGCGCCCGAATCCGTTATGTCCCGCCCCCCCAATTCGTAACATCTTCATCCTTAGAGCGTTGCGCAACCCGGGAAGTTAAGGTCCGTGCGCACCTCGGCATGCTCCTTGCAACCATCTGGGCCGGAGAGGCGCGATGCACAACCCGGCGTTTTGGCTTGCATGCGCGTTCGCGGGGGGGATCTTCGTGTGCGCCCAATTCCCGTTCCGCCCCGCGATCCCCGCCGCCGCATGCGCCTTCGCCGCAGCCGCGGCCGGTGTCCGGATCAGGAACGACAGGGCGGCGACGGCGGCGACGTTCGCCGCCGTCTTCTTCGCCGGGGTGTGCGCATACGCCCTGAAGGAACGGTGCCTGGACGCGTGCGACCTGAACGCGTTGTTGGGGGGAAGATCCGCATTCCTCTCGCTCCGCGGCACGGTGAGACGCGCGCCGGTGTGGGAAAGGAGGCCCGACGAGAGAGGGGAGGCGCACTGGAGGGGCACGGGAGAGGTGTGCGTCTCGGCCGTGGAGACGGCGCGCGGCTGGACCGGCCTGTCGGGGATCGTGCGCGCGGCGTGGAGGTCCGGCGAGCCGATCGCGCTCGGGTGCGGCGACCGGGTGACGCTGCACGGCGTCCTGCGCCCGATCGACGGGGCCTCGAATCCCGGGCAGTTCGACGCGCGGACGTTCTGGCGAAGAAGGGGGATCGGGTATATCCTCTCCGTCTCCCCCGGCGGCACGAGGATAACGGATCGGGCCGGCCGGCGCCGGATCGCGGGGCTGCTCGACGCGCTGAGAAGAGAGCTCAGCAGGAGACTCGCCGCGGGGATGCCTCCGGGGGCCCCCGCGCGCGTCGTCCAGGCGATGCTCCTGGGCGTCAGGGAGGGGCTCGGCGACGAGATCTCCAGGCCGTTCGGACGGACCAACACGATGCACATCCTCGCGATATCCGGCCTGCACGTCGGCTTCTTCTACCTTTCGGTGCGCGCGGCGCTGGACGTGTTGCGCGTGCCGCGGCATCTCTCGTCGGCTGTCGCGATACCGCTGATCGCGCTTTACGCGGTCGTCACGGGGGGCGCGGTCCCCGTGCTGCGCGCCTCGGTGATGTTCATCGCCCTGCTCATCGCCCCGTTTCTGCGGAGGCAGCGGGACCCGGTCAACGCCCTCGGCGTCGCGGGGATCGTCATCCTCGCCGCCAACCCGCTCCAGCTTTTCGACACCGGATTCCGGCTCTCCTTCGCCGCCGTCCTCTCCATCCTCGTCTTCTCCGGCCCCCTGGCTGCGTTCTTCCACCGCCTCTGGCCCTGTCGGCCGCTCCAGGGCCAGCTCCTGGTGAGCCGCGGGGAGCGGGTGCGATGGTGGACGGGGAGGCAGGCGATCTCGCTGCTGGCGGCGTCGCTGGCCACATGGATCGGCCTCGCCCCCCTTTTCGCGGCGTCGTTCCACATCGTGACCGCGCTCGGCCTTCTCGGCAATCTGCTCGTCATCCCCGCGGGGCTCGCGGTCGTCTGCCTGGGGTTCGCGGGGCTTCTCGCCACCTGCATCTCGACGGCGCTCGCCGGTCTCCTGCACCGGCTCGCCTGGTGCGTCGCGTGGGCGATGCTCGGCGGGGTGGACGCGATCTCGCGTCTGCCGTGGGCCTGGCGGCACGTGCGCTCGCCGGGACCGCTCCTCCTGTGCGCCTACTACGGGACGGCCGTCGCGGGCCTGCTCGTCTTGAAAGGATCCGCGCGCGGGAGGTGGAAGGCGCTCCTCCTCTCGGCGATGACGCTGTTCCCCCTCCTTCCCCCGGCGCTGGGGCGTGTCCCTCCCGAGCTCCGGATCACCTTTCTCGACGTGGGGCAGGGGGACGCGATCTGCATCGAGTTTCCGCGAGGGGAGACCCTTCTCGTGGACGCGGGACCCGGGGCGGGGGGGTCGGCGGGGAGAAGGGTCGTCGCGCCATTCCTGAAATCGCGGGGCCGGTCACGGGTCGATACGGCGCTTTTGACGCACGCCCATGACGACCATTTCGGGGGGTTCGCCGCCGTGTTCGACGAGTTTCCGACCGCACGGACGGTCGCGGGGAGGGGGACGGGCGGCCGCCCGCCGCCGCCTTTCGCGGTCGCCCCGGACGACGCGGGAGGCGAAGGGTTTTACGAGGTGAAACGCGGGGACCTCATCGCGCGCGGGGACGGAGCCTCCGTGACCGTGCTGCACCCCGGGGGCGCCCTGTGCCCGGAGACGCAGGCGGATCTGAACAACGGCTCCGTAGCGCTGATGGTGGCGTTCGGACGGACGCGCGCGCTGCTCTGCGGGGACCTGGAGCGGGAGGGGGAGGAGGAGTTGCGCCGCAGCGGCCTGTCACTGAAGGCCGACCTGCTCAAGGTCGGACACCACGGGGGCGCCTCCTCGTGCACGGAGGAGTTCCTTCGCGAGGTGGCCCCGACGTGGGCGGTCGTAAGCGCGGGAAGGCGGAACCGGTTCGGGCATCCCTCGCCGAAGACGCTGGCGCGCCTGCGGGAGGCGGGGATAATCGTCTACCGGACCGACCTGCACGGGGCGGTGACGTTCGTCTCGGACGGGGAGCGCTGGGCGGCGGATACGTTCCGATAGAACGCCGTCGCCTCGGGGCCGCCGGCGGGAGCCGGGCGTCGATCCGCCGCTGCGGCAGGATGCCGCGAACCCGCGGCGCGGTACGCGGCGGGCGACGGCATGCGCGCGGCGTCATCTCCCCCGCGAGCGTCACGCGGGCATGCGCCGCCTGCATTCGTCGTTACGCCTTCTTTCCCTTGTCCAGTTTTTTCGTCCGCTCGAGGAGCTGTTTCTGGAGATCGGAGATCTCGGCGCGCGCCTCCGCTTCGGCCTGCCGGTTGATCAAAAACTCCACGTCGAGGACGTTTCCCTCCTGGAGTTCTGGGGGCAGAAACTTCACCGGCCACTCCACCGTCCCCTCGCCGCCGACCTCGAGCACCGCGAGATCCTCCTCGATCCGGTCCACGACCACGCGCACCTTCATATCCCGCCTCCTCTGTTGCCGCAAGTATAGGAGGGAGCCGCGCGTCGCTCAAGCGCAAAGTGCGGCGTCCCCCTTGCGCGGAGGGCGCATTGCGTGTTGACATCTCCGTCTAAATGCCCTAGGATTTTTCATGCTGCCGGGCGCGCGTCTTTCCGTGGCCCGGCTCTCCTTTGTGCCCCGTCGGATGCCGCAGGCGCCGCCTCGCGGCCGCCCGGGGGCCGGTCGACGGAGCGCCATGATCCAGGACAACCGCAGGGTGGTCATCACCGGGATAGGGGTGATAAGCCCCCTGGGCCTCAGCCGGGACGAGTTCTGGACCAACCTCACGGCGCGGAGATCCGGCGTCTCCCGCATCACCCTCTTCGACACCCGGGGGTTCCCCACCAGGATCGCCGCGGAGGTGAAAGGATTCGACCCGCAGAGGTACATCGAGAAAAAGAAATCGCTCAAGGTGATGATCCGGGACATGCAGTTCGCCGTCGCCGCCGCGCGGGAGGCCGCCTCAGACGCGGGCCTCGGCGCCTCCGCCCCCGACCCCGAGCGCGTCGGCGTGGTCTTCGGGGCGAGCATGATCTCGACCGACCCGTGCGAGCTGGGCCCCGCCATCAAACAGTCCCTCGGGAAGGACGGCCAGTTCGACCTTGTGCGGTTCGGCGCCGAGGGGATCCAGAACCTCTTCCCCCTCTGGCTGTTGAAGCAGCTCCCCAACATGCTCGCCTCGCACGTCGCCATCATGTACGACGCGCAGGGCCCGAGCAACACCATCACCAGCGGCTGTTCCGCGAGCGCCCACGCGATCGGCGAGGCGTTCCGCATCATCTCCCGCGGCGCCGCGGACCTCGTCATCACCGGCGGGGCCAGCTCCTGCATCACCCCGCTCAAGCTCGCGCGCTACCACCGGCTCGGCGTCCTCTCCACGCGCAACGACGAGCCCGAGAAGGCGAGCCGTCCGTTCGACGCCGCGCGGGACGGGTTCGTCATCGGGGAAGGGGCCGGGATGCTGATCCTCGAGGAGCGGGAGCGCGCGCGGGCGCGGAACGCCCGGATCTACGCCGAGATCGCCGGCTACGGGAGCGCGGTGGATATGCAGAGCGGCCCCGGCGGAACGATCGAGCCGTCCAGCAAGGCGCGCGCAATGCGGATGGCGCTCCTTGAGGCCGAAACGGAACCCGGCGGCGTCGACTACATCGGCGCCCACGGGAACTCGATCCCGTTCACCGACCGCCTCGAGACGCTGGCGATCAAGGAGATCTGGGGGAAGCGGGCCCGCGCAACCCCGGTCAGCTCCATCAAGGGGCAGATCGGCGATCTGGGGCCCGCCTCGGGGGCGGTCGGGGTCATCGCAACCGCGTTGGCCATCGAACGCGGGATCATCCCGTGCACCCTCAACTGGGAGAACCGCGACGCGGACTGCGATCTGGACTACGTGCCGCACCCGCGCGAGGCGGCGCTGCGCTGCGCCGTCTGCAACTCGTTCGACTTCATGGGACAGAACGTGAGCCTGGTGCTGCGAAATCCGGGGTGCGCCTAGATGGACGACACACGGCGCGTGGTGATCACGGGGCTCGGACTGGTCACGCCGCTCGGCATCGGCATCGAGCGGAACTGGGACGCCCTCGTCGAGGGCCGCTCCGGCGTGGGCCGGCTCACGCACTTCAACGCATCCGGCTACGCGACGCGGATCGCGGGGCAGGTCCGGGAGTTCGACGCCAGCCGGCTCCTCGGGGACCGCGGGGACATCGACTACCTCGGCGCGCACAGCCGCTTCGCCATCGCCGCCGCGCGCCTCGCCTACGAGGACGCGGGCCTCGGCGGCTGCCCCCTCGACCCTGAGCGGGTCGGCGTCTACCTCGGCTGCGGGGAGGGGGACCCGAGCTTCCTCTGGCTCGCGCAGCGCATCGCGGAGTCGCTCGAGGAAGACGGCGAGGTCTCCATCCGGCGCTTCCTCTGCCGCAGCGCGGAGATGCTGAATCCGCGGCGGGACATCGAGTACGAGCCGAACAAGCCGGTCTACCATATCGCGAATCTGTTCAACGCGCGGGGGCCCAACTCCAACTGCCTCACCGCCTGCGCCGCGAGCGCCCAGGCGCTCGGCGAGGCGGCCTGCGCCATCGTGCGCGGCGACGCCGAGCTGATGTTCGCGGGGGGGGCGCACTCGATGATCCACCCGATGGGGGTCGCGGGGTTCAACCTCCTCAACGCCATCTCCACGCGCAACGACGACCCCGAGAAGGCGAGCCGCCCGTTCGACCGGGAGCGCGACGGCTTCGTGATCGCCGAGGGGTCGGGGGTGCTCATCCTCGAGGAGGCCGGCCACGCCGCGCGGCGCGGGGCGCGGATCTACGGGGAGCTCCTCGGCTACGGCTGCTCCTCGGACGCCTACCGGATCACCGACATCCACCCGGACGGCCGCGGCGCCGCCCAGGCGATGCGGAACGCCCTGAACGACGCGCGGATCGCCCCGGACGAGGTGGGGTACATCAACGCGCACGGGACCTCCACGCAGATCAACGACCGCGTGGAGACCCTCGCGATCAAGAAGGTCTTCGGGGAGCGCAGCCGCGCCGTGCCGGTCAGCTCGACCAAATCGATGATGGGGCACCTGATCGCCGCGGCGGGGGCGGTGGAGGCGGCCGTCTGCCTGCTCGCGATCGGGCGGGGGATCGTCCCCCCCACCATCAACCAGGAGTTCCCGGACCCGGAGTGCGATCTCGACTATGTCCCCAACAGGGCCCGCGAGGCGCGGGTGGAGATCGCCCTCTCGAACTCGTTCGGTTTCGGGGGGCAGAACATCTGCCTCGTCCTCTCGCGCTACAGGGGGTGAACCGCGATGCGATGGCTTGAGATCGACGGCGTCAGGTACGAGACCCTGCCGCTCTTCCAGCGGGCGTTCAACCGGGCGTTGCTGAACCCGCTCATCAACTACCTCATCCCGGCGCGGCTCCTCTCGGATTTCCTCAAGAAGAGCAAGAGCCCGCTCCTGCACGAGTCGATGCTGCGCCCGGGCGGCTGGCGGGCGATGAAGATCACCTACGATGACGGGGTGCCGGTGGACTTCGTCGACAAGCGGATGCTGAAGGACGCCGTGCTCACCCTCAGCGCCAGGAACCGGCGGCGGATGGCGGCGCGCTCGATCAGCGACCTGATCAAGAAATACCGCGTGAAGGGGGACGTCCACATCGTCGGCATCGGGACCGGCCCGGGGTTCAACGTCCTCGAGGCGATGGTGGACGCCAACACCGACAGGGTCTTCGCCTATTGCATCGACGAGGACGCGGAGGCGTTCGACTTCGGCCGCGCCCTGGCGTCCCGGATGGGGCTCGGGGAGCGGATCCGCTACATCGCCGGCAACGCGATCAACCTGGAGCGTCTCCTCGACGTGGTGCCGCACATCGTCAAGATGGTGGGGATCCTCGAATATCTGAACGACGCCCAGGTGCGCGACCTCCTCCGGGTCAGTTACCGGAAGCTCTCGCCGGGGGGCGCCGTGCTCGCCAACAGCATGGTCTCGAGCCACGGCGTGGACCGCTATATGCGCAGGATCTTCAACTGGCACCTGAACTACCGTTCCCCGGAAAGGATCGTGCGCCTCTTCGAGGAGTGCGGCTTCGGGGATTTCAGCCTCCGGTCGGACCCCCTGGGGGTCTACTCGATCATCGCCGGTTCGAAGCGCTGAGGCGCTCCCGGCCGTCTCCCGAAGGGACCTCTGCGGCAATGTACAGCAGTGTCTGCACCGCCGTCGCGTACGGGTGGGCGAGGTTGCACGGCGTCAGGGCGCAGCGGGCCTTCCTCCGGCGGGGGGGGCGCTGCGCCGAAACGCAGCGGCGCGTCCTCCGGCGGAAGCTCGCCTGGGCCGCCGGCACCGAGTACGGCCGCCGCCACGGATTCGCCCGCATCGCCACGCCGGACGACTACCGCCGCGCCGTCCCGCTCGTCGACTACCAGACGATCTCCCCGCTCGTGGCGCGCGTGGTCGCGGGGGAAGGCGACATCCTCTTCCCCTCCCGCGAGCGGCTGCTGATGTTCGCCATGACCAGCGGGACCACCGCGACGCCGAAGTACGTCCCGGTGACGGAGCGCTACCTCGCCGAGCTCGCGGAGGGGAACTTCGTCTGGGGGATGCGCCTCCTGCGGGACCACCCCGCCGCCATCGCGCACAAGATACTGCATATCGTCTCCCCGAGCAGGGAGTCCGCCACCCCCTCGGGGATCCCGTGCGGCGCGGCGACCGGGCTCGTCGCCGAATCGCAGCGGCGGATCGCCCACCTGAAGTACGCCCTCCCGACGGCGGTGTACGGCATCGGCGACTACGGGCTGAAGTACCTGTGCATCCTCCGGCTCGCCCTCCAGAAGAAGATCAGCCTCCTCATCGCGGCCAATCCGAGCACGCTGGTGGCGCTGGGGCGCCGGTTCGAGGAGCGCGCGCCGGCGCTCGTCCGGGACCTTCGCGACGGCGTCTTCCACGAGGCCGGCGCCCTCCCCCCCGCCGTGCGGGCAGTCGTCGCCCGGCAGCTCCGGAAGGACCCCGCGGGGGCGCGCCGGCTGGACCGGATCCTTGCGGCGAACGGGAAACTTCTCCCGCGCGACGCCTGGCCGGAACTCGAGGTGATCGGTTGCTGGACCGGCGGGACGCTCACGCCGTACCTCGACCTCGCGCGGGCGTACTGGGGCGACCGGCCGCTGCGCGACCCCGGGCTCATCGCCTCCGAGGGGCGGATGACCATCCCTTTGGAGGACGGGGACGGGGGCGGCGTGCTGGACGTGGGGAGCCACTTCTACGAGTTCATCCCGTACGGCGAGGAGGAGGCGGGGGCGACGCTTCTCGCCCACGAGCTGGAGGTGGGGAAAAGCTACTTCATTATCCTGACCACCTCCTCGGGCTTCTTCCGGTATAATATCTCCGACGTCGTGAAGGTGACCGGCCGGTTCGGCGACACCCCGGTGCTCAGATTCCTGCACAAGGGAAGCCGCATCAGCTCCCTGACCGGTGAGAAGATCACCGAGCACCAGGTGGTGGAGGCGTTCAGGGAGTGCGAGCGGTCGCTCGGCCTCGCGGTCCCGCAGTTCACCGTCTGCCCCGGATGGGGCGACCCTCCCCGCTACTTCATCCTGATCGAGGAGCAGGGCGGAGGCCCCGTTTCGGCGGGGGAGGGGGGCCGGCGCTGGGCGGAGGCGGGCGCCCTCTTCGACCTCGCCCTCGGGCGGGCGAATATCGAGTACCGGGGCAAGCGCGACTCGGGGCGCCTCGGGATGCCGGTCGTGCGCCTGGTCGAGCCCGGCTCGTTCGACCGGGACAAGTGCGCGCACGTCGGCAGGAGCGGGGGGAGGATGGAACAGTACAAGCACCCCTACCTGAGCCCGCAGATCGACCATTGCGCCCGGTTCCGCCTCTCGGAGCCGGAAGACGGACGCGGCTGAGCCGCGGAGGATTGCATGCGGACGACGATGACGGCTGCGCTGCTGCTGCTGATCCTCGCCCCCCTCTCGGCGTCGGAGGAGGGGGAGGCGCCCGATCTGATGCGGCTCCTGGCCGCGGCGCGCCTCCACTACGCCGGCGTCACCGACTACACGGCGGTGTTCCACAAGCAGCAGCGCGTGGGAGGGGTGCTGCAGCCCGAGGAGAAGACGCAGTTCAAGTTCATGAAGCCGTTCAGCGTCTACATGAAGTGGATCGGGGGTTCGCACACGGGGAGGGAGGCGCTCTTCGTGCGCGGGAAGTACCACGACCGTCTGCTCGTGCATCTGGGGGGGATGGCCAACTATTTCGCCCCGACCATGGCGCTCTATCCCAACGGGATGCTCGCGATGCGGAACAACCTGCGCCCGATCACCGAGTCGGGAATGGAGAGCACCATCAACCTCATCGCCAGGGTCTGCGAGGAGGCCCGAAGGAACGGCGACCTGACGGTGCGGTATCGGGGGGAGGGGAACGTCGCGGGCCGGCCGACGCACATCTTCGAGCGCCTCCTGCCGAAGGGGAAGGGGTACCCGGCGCACCTGAGCCTGCTGGAGCTCGACAAGGAAACAGGCTACCCGCTCTCGGTCCTCAGCTACGGGTGGGACGGGGAGCTGCTCGAGAAGTACCGGTACGAGCGGTTCCGCACGAATGTGGGCCTCACCGAACGCGATTTCGACAGGGGAAACCGCGCCTATGCGTTCGGCCGCTTCACCGCGCCCATTCCCTGAGGGAGGACGGCAGTGCGCGTGCGCAGCCTGGTCGTGTACCGTGTCCGGGTCCCGTTCAGAACCGTCTTCAGCCACGCCCGCGCCTCCCGCGCCGAGACCGACAACGTCGTTGTCGAGGCGGTCACCGACGCCGGGGTGCGCGGGTTCGGCGAGGGGGTGCCGAGGGAGTACGTGACCGGCGAGACCCCCGCGTCGGCGATCGACTATCTCCGGACGCTCGACCTCGCCTTCCTCTCCGCGGGCTGGGGTTCCGCGGGGGAGGCCGTTCGGGCGCTGCGCGCCTGGGAGAAGGGGGCGGAGGAGCGCGGCGGGATATTCCCGGGCGCGGCGCGGTGCGCCTTGTCGCTGGCGCTCCTCGACGCGGCGGGGAAGGCCTGGAAGGTCGGCGCGGAAGCCCTCTGCGCGGAGGCCGCCGGGGCGGGCGCGGCGGGGGGGGCGCCTGAACGGGTGCGCTACAGCGCCGTCTGCTCGGGCGGGGAGCCGCGCGCGGTCGCACTCTCCTGCCTGAAATTCAGGCTCTACGGCTTCGCGGCCGTGAAGCTCAAGGTCGGGTGGGGGGAGGAGCGCGACGTCGCCCTCGTGCGCCTCGCGAGGAGGCTGCTCGGGCGGCGGACCGATATCCGGGTGGACGCCAACGGCAGGTGGAATTTCGACACCGCGAGGCGTCTGATCCCCCGCCTCGGCGGGTTCGGCGTCTCGTCGGTGGAGGAGCCGCTCGCTCCGGAAGAGCGGGGCCGGCTCCCCGAGCTCAGGCGGGCAGCCGGGGTGCCGCTGATGCTCGACGAGTCCGTGCGCTCGAGCGCGGAGCTGCGCCGTCTCGCGGAGGCCGGCGCGTGCGACCTCGTGAATATCCGCCTCTCGAAGTGCGGCGGGATCTTCGCGTCGCTGGCGCTCGCGGCGCAGGCGCGGGCGTCGGGGCTCGGGTTTCAGATGGGGTGCCAGGTGGGCGAGAGCGGGCTCCTCTCCGCGGCGGGGCGCCTGTTCGCGTTCCTCGCCCCGGATGCGCGCCACCTCGAGGGCTCGTACGACAGGCACCTGCTGCGGGAGAATCTGGTCGCCGAGGACGTTACCTTCGGCCGCGGCGGGTGGGCGCGGCGGCTGCCGGGCGCGGGGCTCGGCGTGACAATCGACCCTCAGGCGCTGGACCGATGCGCGGCGGAGAGGCTGCAACTGACGTTGTGACGAGGGCGTGCGGCGGGCGGGCGCATCGTCCGACGAAACGGACGGAGGCACTGGGACGCGGATGAACGGGGAAGAGCGCGGCGAAGAACGGCTGCACGGCGGATCGGCGCCCCCGCCCGACGAAAGCCGGGCGGGGATGCGGACGGATGCGGGAGGGGCCGGCGGAGCGGACGGGCGGCGCGCCGGTCAATCCGGGACCGGGAACGTCCCGCCGCCCCGCGGGGAGGCCGACAGGGAGGCGCGCAGGCGCGGCGGAAGGAGGCGCAGGAGGCCGCGCGGTCCCGCCGGCCGCCGGGCGGGGGGAGACGGACACGAGGAGGGGCATCGCCGGGAGGAACGCCGGGACCGCCGCTTGGACGAGCAGGAACCTTGCGGCGGGGCCACGGGTGCGGATACGGACGGGACCGCGCCCGAGGTAAAGCGGATGGTCATGGACGACGGGATCGCGCTCCAGTACCGGGACTGGGCGCCGCGGCATCCGAAAGGGGCCGTGATCTGCGTGCACGGCATCCGGAGCCACGGCGCCTGGTACCTCGGCTCCTGCGCCCGGCTCGCCGAACGCGGGTATCGGGTGCTGTTCCCCGACCGCCGCGGCTCAGGCCTCAATCGGGACGCGGGAACGCCGGGCGCCGAGCGGGTCGCGCGGTGGGTGGGGGACCTGGTGCAATTCGCCGCGCGCGCGTCCGTGGAACTGCGGGGGAAACCGGTGCACCTGCTCGGCATCTCGTGGGGCGGGCGCATCGCCGCGGCGGCGGCCGCGGCGGGGCGCGTCCGGGTGCGCAGCGTCGTCCTCTCCGCCCCCGGCATCGTCGCCTTGCGGGACTGCAGCATCGGCACGAAGCTCTCCGTCGCCACCGCGCTCCTCCTGAACCCGCGCCGCGACTTTTCGATACCGCTGCAGGACCCGGCCCTCTTCACCGACGACCCCGACGAGCGCAACTACATCGAGCAGGACCAGTTCGGGGTCCGGCGCGCGAGCGCGCGGTTTCTTTTCGAGAGCAGGAAACTCGAGCGCCTCGGGCGCCGGTCGCTGCGGACGCTGCGGACCCCGCTCCTGCTGCTCCTCGCGGGGCGCGACCGGATCGTGGACAACGCGAAGACGCAACGCCTCTTCGAGAAGTGCCCGGCCGCGGACAAGGTCTTGAAGGTGTACCCCGAGGCCCGGCACACGCTCGACTTCGACGCGTGCCGCGACGAGTATTTCGACGACCTCGCGGCCTGGTTCGACGCGCACGGATAGGGCGCCTGTGCGCCGGGTGGGGGGCCCCCCCCCGGGCGGGGACGCGCCCGGGCGGAAGGGGCCGATGACAAGGAGAACGGAGATGCAGGCATTGGTGACGGGGGCGGCCGGGTGCGTGGGGAGCGCCCTGGCGGAGCTGTTGAAGGCCCGGGGGCACGAGGTGCGGGCGCTCGTGCGCGAGGGGAGCGACACCGCGTTCCTGAAAACGCTCGACGTGGAACTGACCCGCGGCGACCTCGGCGACCGCCCCTCCCTCGACGCGGCGGTGCGGGGCGTGGACGCGGTCTTCCACTGCGCGGCGCTGGTGGGCGACTGGGTGAGCCTCGATGAGATGCGGCGGGTGAACGTCGAGGGGCTGGGGCGGCTTCTCGAGGCCTCGGCGGCGGCGGGCGTGCGGCGCTTCATATATATGAGCTCGATGGTGGTCCTCGGGGCGGACAGGCAGGACAACCTCGACGAGACCGCCCCGTACGTCTTCACCGGCGACAACTACAACACCACGAAGATCGAGGCGGAGAAACTGCTGATGGAGTTCGCCGCCGCGCACAAGCTCGCCGTCACGGTGGTCAGGGCCCCGTACGTCTACGGTCCCCGGGACCGGCAGATGTTTCCCCGCATCCTTCAGTACCTCGCCCGGGGGAAGTACGCCTACATCGGCGGCGGCGACGTCCCGTTCACGCTCGTCTACTCCGGGAACCTCGCCGAGGGGCTCCTCAAGGCCGCTCGGAACCCCGCGGCGGCCGGGAAGGTCTACAACATCACCGACGGCGCCCCGGTGACCCGCCGGCAGCTGATCGAGCGGATGGCGGACGAGCTCGGCCTCCCGCGGCCGAAGAAAAATGTCCCGTACCCGGTCGCCGTCGCCGTCTGCGCCCTCTGCGAGGCGGCGGCGAAACTGTTCCGGCTGAAGACCCCGCCGATCCTCAACCGTTTCCGGCTGAAGTTCATGACGGCGCATCTCACCTTCGACATCTCCAAAGCCCGCCGCGAGCTCGGCTACGAGCCGCGGATCCCGTTCGACCGGGCGCTGAAGGAGACGGTGGCCTGGTTCAAGGCGAACGGAAAGACGAGGTGAGCCGATCATGATCCTTGTCACCGGGGCGAACGGCTACGTGGGCGCGCACCTCGTCGCGCGCCTCCGCGAGGAGGGGGCGGCGGTCCGCGCGCTCGTGCGGAGGGGCTGTTCCGGCGCCGAGGCGGAGTGTCTGCGGAAGACGGGCGCGGAGCTGGTCGAGGCCGACCTCGAGGAGGCCGGCCCCCTGGCCGCCGCGCTGGACCGGGCGGAGACGGTCGTGCACCTCCTCGGGAGCATCGAGCGTCCCCGGCGGGGCGGCTACCGGGGGATGCACACCGCCAAGACGGCGCTGCTCGCGCGAGCGTTCCGCGCGGAGGTCGACGCCCGGCGGCGGCGGGGCGGGTCCGGGCGCGGGCGGGTGGTGTACCTGAGCGCCCTCGGCGCCTCGCCAAACGCCGCGAACCTCTACGCCCGCACGAAGGGGGAGGCGGAGGAGGAGCTCAGGCGTTCGGGGCTCGACTGGGTGAGCGTGCGGTCGTCGCTCATCTTCGGGAGGGAGACGGGGAGGCGCGACAGCAAGATCGTGCGCAAGCTCGCCCGCCTCGCGGCCTCGGGGCGCGCGGTGCCGCTCGTCGGCGGGGGGAGGAACCGGATCCAGCCGATCTACATCGCCGACCTCGTCTCCTGTCTCCGGGCGGCGATCCTGGCCGACGGCCCGCTCCGCGAGATTTGGGAAGCGGGCGGGCCCGCGCAGCTCATGCTCCGCGACGTGGCCCTCACGCTGATGCGGCTCTTCGGTAATCCGAACGGGATCACCGCGGTCCCGTTCCCGGTGGCGTACCTGCTGGCCCTGTGCGCGCGCGCCGTGCGCGCGGAGAAGACGCTGAACCTCGAACAGGTGCGAATGTCCCGCCGCGACGCGGTCTGCGCCGCCAACCGCGCCCCCGCGGCCTGCGGCGGGCGCCTTGTCTCGTTCGAGGAGGGGATGGCGCGGACGATTTCGCGTTTCGGGCGCGAAGCGCTCCTGGGGGGGGAGGGGAGATGATCTGGGTCGGCCTCGTCGCGGTCCTGGCGCTGGCGGCCTACCTGTGTAGCCTCACGGTCCACTACGTCCGCCTGATCAGGAGCATCTTCCTCAACTCGACGATCTCGGCGCCGCCGCAGACGCGCTGGGAGATAGACGGCGAGGTGGTGAGGTTCCTCAGCCTCGACGGCGTCGAGCTCAAGGGCGTCTTCGTCCCGTGCGCCTCCGGCGCGGCGAACGGGACGATCGTCTTCGCGCACGAGGTGGGGGCGGGGCTCAACTCCTACGAGCGGTACTGCGCCTTCCTCCTCGACGAGGGGTACAACATCTTCTCCTTCGACTTCCGCGGCCAGCACGCCGAGGAGAACGAGCACTACAACCCGACCCAGTGGGCGAGCGAGAACGAGTACTACGACCTCCTGGGGGCCATCGCCTACGTGCAGGGGCGCGCCGACGTCGACCCCGAGCATATCGGCCTGTTCGGCGTCTCCCGCGGGGCCACCACCTGCCTCTGCGTGCTCGGGAGGAACCCGGGCGTCAAGGCCGTCGTCAGCGACGGGGCGTTCTCGACGATGGCGACGATGGGGAGCTATATCCGCCGATGGGCGCCGATCTACTTCCCCCGCTTCGTGGCGCCGCGACTTCCGAAATGGCTGATCGTCTATCTGAGTTTCCTCAGCCTGAAGTCGGCGCAGCGGCGGCTCGGTCTGCGGCTCCTCTCGCTCGAGTGGTCGCTCCGGAGGAACACCGACGTCCCCGTCTTCATCATCCACGGGAAGAAGGACCGCTACATCGAATCCCGCCTCGCCCCGTGGCTCTACGACCGGATCCGCGCCTCCAAGGAGCTCTGGATCGTCGAGGGGGCCCGGCACAACGAGGCGGTCCAGCTCGAGCCCGAGGAGTACCGGAAGCGGGTCACCGCCTTCATCCGCGAGTATCTCTGAGACGCCCCGCCCCCTCCCCGCGTCCGGCCCTTTGGCCTTGACGAGGGAGGGGGAACGCGGTACCATTCTCTCCTTGTTCTCACCACGTGCGGGGAGGCGACAATGTTTGCTATCATAGAGTCCGGATCGAAGCAGTACAAGGTGTCCGAAGGGGACAGGATCGAGATCTACGCCCTCGGCCTCGAACCCGGCAAGGAGATCGAGTTCAAGGAGGTGCTCCTCGTCGCCGACGGGAAGAAGGTGCTCGTCGGCCGCCCGGTCGTCGAGGGGGCGAAGGTCGTCGGGACCGCCGAGGGGGAGAAGAAAGGGCCGAAGCTCTTCCCCCTCCAGCGGAGGCGCCGGAAGAACTCGCAGCGCCGCATCGGCCACCGCCAGAAGATGAGCGTGGTCAGGATCAGCAGCATCGTCGTCGCATAGGAGGTTCGCCATGGCACATAAAAAAGGGATGGGGAGTTCCCGGAACGGCCGGGACAGCAATTCGCAGCGTCTCGGCGTGAAGCGTTTCGGCGGGCAGGACGTCACGAGCGGCAGCATCCTCGTGCGCCAGCGCGGGACGCGCATCCTCGCGGGCGCGAACGTCGGGAGGGGGAGAGACGACACCCTGTTCGCGCTGATCGACGGCGTCGTCGCCTTCACGGGCGCGAGGAAGAAGAAGGTGAGCGTGGTGCCGGCATCGTGAGCGGCGACCGGCCCCGGCTTCACGGCGCGACGTGTTCATAGACAAGATCAAGGTCCTGGTCAAGGCGGGCGACGGCGGGAACGGCTGCATGAGTTTCCGCCGGGAGAAATACGTCCCGCGGGGCGGTCCGAACGGCGGCGACGGCGGCGGGGGAGGGGATGTGATCCTCGTCGCGGACAAGAACCTCTCCACGCTCCTCGACTTCTACTACCGGCCGCGGCTCGTCGCAGGCCGGGGCGAGCACGGCAGGGGGAAGCTCCAGACCGGCGCGGACGGCGACGACCTCGAGGTGCGGGTGCCCCCGGGGACGATGGTGCGCCTGGCGCCCGACGGGGAGCTGCTCTGCGATCTCACGGAGCACGGGCAACGGTTCGTCGCGGCGAAGGGGGGGCGGGGAGGGCGCGGCAACGCGCACTTCAAGAGTGCCACGAACCGCGCGCCGAGGACCGTCACCAAGGGGCAGCCGGGTGAGGAGCGGACCCTCCAGCTCGAACTCAAGATGATCGCCGACGCGGGGCTCGTCGGCTTCCCGAACGCGGGCAAGTCCTCCCTCATCGCGAAGATCTCCGCCGCCCGGCCCAGGATCGCCCCGTATCCGTTCACCACCCGCCAACCGCAGCTGGGCCTCGTCCGACTGGGGGACGACCGGTCGTTCGTCGCGGCGGACATACCCGGGCTCATCGACGGGGCGCACCGGAACGTCGGGCTGGGGCACGAGTTCCTCCGGCACGTCGAACGGACGCGCGTGCTCCTGTTCGTCCTCGACATGGCGGCGGTGGACGGGCACGACCCGGCGGCGGCGCTGGAGACGCTCGAGCGCGAGCTCGCCCTGCACCAGCCCGCCCTGATGCAGAAGGAGCGGCTCGTCGCCGCGAACAAGATGGACCTCCCGGACGCGGCGGAGCGGCTGCGGGCGCTGCGGGCCAGGCGGCAAGACTACCGCGGAAGGATATACCCGATCTCGGCGCTCACCGGGAAGGGGGTGCGGGAGCTGGTCGAGGCCCTCGCGAAGGCGCTGTATTCAAAAGAATAACGACAGCCACAGAGGGCACAGAGCACACGGAAAGAGGCGGTTTTGTTTCGCCACGGATCGTCACGGATGTCCACGGATCGAACACTCGGGTATCCGTGAAGATCCGTGAGAATCCGTGGCAAAAGAAGGAATCTTTCCCTCTGTGGCCTCTGTGATCTCTGTGGCAACGATGAATATGAGAACGCAACTGATATCGAAGGCGCGCAGGGTCGTGGTCAAGGTCGGGAGCAACGTGCTCTCCGACAGGACCGGGCACCTGAGCGAGCGGGTCATCGGCGACCTGGCCCGCCAGGTCGCCGCGGCGCGAGGCGGCGGGCGCGAAACGGTCCTGGTCACCTCCGGGGCGATCTCCGCGGGCGTGGCCCAGCTGGGCCTCGCGTCGCGCCCCAAGCTGCTCCCCCAGCTCCAGGCCGCCGCCGCGGTGGGCCAGAGCCGCCTGATGCAGCTGTACGCCGCCGCCTTCCGCAGGGAGGGGCTGGAGGTCGGTCAGATCCTGCTCACCGCGGAGGATCTGAAGGCCCGCACCCGGCACCTGAACGCGCGCAACACGATCATCGCCCTGCTGGAGAAGGGGGTCGTCCCGATCATCAACGAGAACGACACCGTCTCGACCGACGAGATCAAGTTCGGCGACAACGACACCCTGTCCGCGCTCGTCGCGAATCTGGTCGCCGCCGACCTCCTGGTGATCCTCACCGACACGCGGGGCCTGATGACCGAGGACCCCCGGAAGGGGAAGGGGGAGCTCATCCGCGAGGTGGAGCGCATGACGCCCGGCATCGAAACCCTCGCCAGGGGCGCCGGGTCCGCCCGCGGCACGGGCGGGATGGCGTCCAAGCTCAGGGCGGTGAAGATGGTCGTCTCTTCGGGCGAAGCGGCGGTCATCGCCGACGGCCGGGAGCGGGAGATCCTGTGCCGCATACTGCGCGGGGAGGATGTCGGGACGTTCTTCCACCCCGCCGGGGCGAAAATGGACGGCCGGAAGCGCTGGATCGCCTGGTTCGTCAAGCCGAGGGGGACGCTGATCGTCGACGACGGCGCGGCGGCCGCCCTCCTGCGGAAGGGAACCAGCCTGCTCCCCTCCGGCATCCGGGATGTGCTCGGGGAGTTCAGGGACGGGGACACGGTGCGCGTCACCGCCGCGGACGGGCGGGAGATCGCGCGGGGGCTCTCGAACTACTCCGCCGCCGACCTCCGCGTCATCCGGGGGCGGAAGACCGGCGAGATCGCGGGCCTTCTCGGGCACAAGGACTACGACGAGGCGGTGCACCGGGACAACCTGGTGCTCATGGGGGGACGGGAGACCGGCGGGGGGTAAGGGGCCCGCTCCCGCCGCGCGGACACGCCCTTTGCCTTTCGGCGGGCGGAAAACGGACGGGGCGCACACGGCGCCGCGCCGGCGATCACAACCGAGGTGCGTATGCGCGCGATCAGGAACTATGTCGAGGATCTCGGGCGCAGGGCCCGCGCGGCGGCCGCGGCGCTCGCCCGCCTCTCCACGGAGGCCAAGAACGCCGCGCTCCTGGCGATGGCCGAAGCCGTCGTGCGCGAGGCGGCGTCGCTGGAAGCCGCCAACCGGCTCGACCTCGAGGCGGCGGAGCGGGCGGGGGTTTCGCCCGCCGTCCGCCAGCGCCTCCGGCTGGACGGCGCCGCGCTCGCCGGGATCCGGGACGGCCTGCGGCAGGTGGCCGCGCTTCCCGACCCGGTGGGGGAGCTGCTCGGGGAGTGGGAGCGGCCGAACGGCCTCCGGATCAGCAAGGTGCGGGTCCCGATCGGCGTGATCGCCATGATCTACGAGGCGCGCCCCAACGTGACGCCCGACGCGGCGGCGCTCTGCGTCAAGTCCGGCAACGCGGTGATCCTGCGCGGCGGCCGCGAGGCCCTGCGCTCCAACATCGCCCTCGCCCGGCTGCTCCGGGAAACCTCCGCGGCGAGTGGGCTCCCGGCGGACTCGATCCAGCTCGTCGAGAGGCCGGAGCACGAGGCGGTGGACGAGCTGCTCACGCTGAACGAATGGATCGATCTCGTGATACCGCGGGGCGGCGAGGCGTTGATACGGAAGGTCGTCGAGCGCTCGACCATCCCGGTCATCAAGCACTACCGCGGCGTCTGCCACGTCTACGTGGACCGAAGCGCCGAGCTCGAAATGGCCGAGCGGATCGTCGTCAACGCCAAGGCGCAGAAGCCCGCGGTCTGCAACGCCGCCGAGACGCTTCTCGTCCACGAAGAGATCGCCCCCGCGTTCCTCCCGCGCCTCGCCCCCCTCCTCGCCGCGCGCGGGGTGGAGCTGCGGGGGGACGCCGCGGCGCGGGCGATCGTCCCCGAAATGGCGGAGGCGACCGGCTCCGACTGGGGGCGGGAGTATCTCGACCTCATCCTGGCGGTCAGGGTGGTGAAAGACCTCGACGAGGCGGAGGCCCACATCGCCCGGTACGGCTCGCAGCACTCCGACGCCATCGTGGCGGAGGACCGCGAGGCCGCCGAGCGCTTCCTGCGCGAGGTGGACTCGTCCGCCGTCTTCTGGAACGCGTCGACGCGCTTCAACGACGGCGGCCAGTTCGGGATGGGCGCCGAGATCGGGATCAGCACCGACCGGATCCACGCCCGGGGGCCGATGGCCCTCCCCGAGCTGACCATCTACAAGTACGTGGTGCGCGGGGCGGGGCAGGTGAGGGACTGATCGTGCCGACCGTGCGGGGCGGGCGAAACGGGGCGGGGGAGCCGGCCAGGATCGGGATCATGGGCGGCTCGTTCGACCCGATCCATCTCGGGCACCTGATCGTCGCCGAGCGGGCGAGGGAGGCGCTCGGGGCGGACCGGGTGCTGTTCATCCCGTGCAACATCCCGCCGCACAAGGACGCCGCCGGGCTCACGAGCGGGCGGCACCGGCTGCGCATGATCGAGCTCGCGGCGGCGGGCAACCCGAGATTCCGCGCCTCCGACATCGAGCTGCGCCGCGGGGGGGTGTCGTACACGGTGGAGACGATCGAGGAGCTGCGGAACCTCCACGGCCGGGGGGCGAAACTCTGGTTCATCATCGGCGCCGACAGTTTGCGGGAACTGACCACCTGGCGCGACTACCGGCGCCTGCTCCGTCTCTGCACGGTGGTGACCGCGGGGCGGCCCGGCGTTGCGCTCGACCGGTGGCGCGGGGCGCGGGGCGCGTTCGGCGGCCGGGAGATCGCGCGGCTCAAGAAGCATTTCCTCGACGCGCCGCTGATCGGCATATCCTCCTCGGAGATACGCCGGCGGCGGCAGGCGGGGATGAGCATACGCTATCTCGTTCCCCCCGCGGTGGAGCGCTACATCGCCGCCCACGGCCTGTACGGGGGGGCTGCGGAGAGGGGGCGCGTCAGATGCCGCGCCGCGCGAACGCGCTGACGCGGCCGCAGGGAACGCGGCGCCGGGTGCCGCGGCGCGGATACGATGCGGGGATGCGTGCGCCGCGGAGACTCGCGGATCTTGTCGGATGATGCCGTCGCCGTGAAGGTCCGCGGCGAACGATGCGCCTCCTCCGACTTCTCCGCGGCGCCCTACAAAGGAGGCAGCGTGAGAACGCCACGAGCCGGGAAGACGCCGGCCGCGAAAAAGATCGCCCTCGCGTGCGCGAAGGCCGCCGGGGAGAAGCAGGCGCGCGACATCGTCGTCCTCGACATCCGGAAGGTCTCCTCGATCGCGGACTACTTCGTGATCTGCGGCGCCGCCTCCGACCGCCAGGTGAAGGCGGTCGCCGAGGGGGTCATCGACGCGATCGCGGCGCTCGGGACGCGCTGCTACCACAGCGACGGGTGGCGGGACTGCACCTGGATCGTCCTCGATTTCGTCGACGTGATCTTCCACGTGTTCCAGGACGAGGCGCGCGAGCGGTTCGGGATAGAGCGCCTCTGGGGCGACGCCGCGCGGGTGAAGACGAAGACAATTCCCGGTTGATCGTTTCCGGCATGGGGGGTACGGCTCCCCGGAAGGGCGGATATGGACGCACCAGGGCATCGCCGGGACCGCAGCATCCGGTCCCGCGTCGAGGAGGCGCTCGTCCGGGCCTGCCGCGCCTCCGCGCCTGGGCGCGTCCCCGCCGTCATCCTCGAGAAGCCCCGGCGGGAGGGGCACGGCGACCTGTCCACGAACCTCGCTCTCCTCGTCGCCCGGGAGACGGGGGAGAAGGGGCGCGACGTCGCGGAGAGGCTCGCCGCCGCGCTCCGGGCGGACGCCGGGCTCTGCCCCTCCGTCATCGCGAAGATCCAGATCGCGGGGGGCGGGTTCATCAACTTCTTCCTCGCCCCCGGGGCGTTCCACGCCGCCCTCGCCCTGCTCCTGAGCGATCCGGAGCGGTTCGGCGTCTCCGTCCCGTCGGACCCGAAGCGCATCCTCGTCGAGTTCGTGAGCGCGAACCCCACCGGCCCCCTCACGGTCGCGCACGGCAGGCAGGCGGCGGTAGGGGACAGCATCGCGCGCCTCCTCGGCGCGGCGGGACACCAAGTCGTGCGCGAGTACTACCTGAACGACCGCGGGAAGCAGATCCGCCTCCTCGGCCTCTCCGCGTGGCGGCGCTACCTGGAGCTGTTCGGCGACAAGGCGGAGATCCCCGAGGACGGCTACCGCGGCGACTACCTGCGCCTCGTCGCCGCGCGGGCGAGGGAGCGCGAGGGGGACCGGTGGCGCGGGGCGGCGGAGGAGGCGGCGGTCGCGTTCTTCTCCAGCTTCGCGGCGGGCGAGATCCTCGCGGAGATCCGGAACGACCTCGACCGGTTCCGCGTGCGCTTCGACCGGTGGACGAGCGAAACGGAGTTCGGCGCCACGGGGAAGATCGAGGAGTGCCTCGATCTCCTCCGCCGGAACGGGTTCGTCCGGGAGCGGGACGGGGCGGTCTGGTTCGAGAGCACGAGGCTGGGCGACGACAAGGACCGCGTGCTCGTCAAGGGCGACGGGTCGCGCACCTACTTCACCCCCGATATCGCCTACCACCGCGACAAGTTCGAGCGCGGTTTCGACCGCGTCATCGACCTTTGGGGTCCCGATCACCACGGCTACATCCCCCGGATGAAGGCCGCGGTCAGGGCGCTCGGCTACCCAGAGGACCGGTTCACCCCGCGCATCGTCCAGCTCACGACCCTTTTCCGCGGGAAGGAGAAGCTGTCGATGTCCACGCGCGCGGGCGAGTTCGTGACGCTGCGGGAGGTCGTCGACGAGGTGGGCGTGGACGCCGCCCGGTACTTCTTCGCCCGGATGCGCACCGAAAGCCACCTCAACTTCGACCTCGCCCTCGCCGCGGAGCGCTCCAACGACAACCCGGTCTACTACGTCCAGTACGTCCACGCGCGCATCTGCAGCATCTTCAAGCGGCTCCCGGAGAAGCTGCCGGGGTTCGTGGTGCCGCCGTGGGGCGAGGCGCCGCTCGACCGGCTCGTCCAGCGCGAGGAGCTCGACCTGATCGGCGCGCTCTCGGAGTTCCCGCACATGGTGCGGAAGGCCGCGGACTCCCTCGAGCCGAACCTGCTCTGCAACTACCTCGAGGCGCTCGCCGCCGGTTTCCACCGCTGCTACGCCGCGCACACGGTCATCTCGAACGACGCCGCCCTGACCGCCGCGCGGCTGGCCCTCGCCGAGGGGGTGCGCGCCGTCGTCCGGAGCGGCCTCGACCTCCTGGGGGTCTCGGCCCCGAGGGAGATGTAGGGGGGCGCGGCGCGCCTCTCCACCGCAACAGGGAGACGACCATGATCGGATGCACCATCGGGAGGCTGTTCCAGGTCACCGTCGCCGGGGGGTCGTACCAGGAGGGGCTCGCCGCCGTCGTGCAGGGCCTCCCCCCCGGGATGCCGCTGAGCGAGGAGGAGATCTACGCCGACCTGCTGCTGCGCAAGCCGGGCGCGGACGAGCTCTCCAGCCCGCGCAAGGAGCCGGACCTGCCCATCATCCTGACCGGCCTCAACGCCGCCGACACCGTGGAGGGGGCGGGGAACCGGAACCGAACGAACGGGACGCCGCTGACGATCCTCATCCCGAACCTGGACCGCCACTTCGTCCATATCAAGCAGTACCAGGACACCAACCGCACGCCGCGCCCCGGGCACGCCTCCTGGGCCTCGTTTCTCAAGTACGGTCCCGACGACGACGCCGTCGGCGCCGGCTTCTTCAGCGGGCGCCACACCGCCCCGGTCGTCGCCGCGGGGTCGGTCGCCAGGAAGGTCCTCGCCCGCTGCGGGATCCGCGTCTTCGCCTACGTCCGCGAGATGGCGGGGGTGCGCTGCGGCGACATGGACCACGAGAAGGCGTTCGCCTCCGTGGAGGCGTACAAGCGGATGCGGCGCGACACCGACCCGTTCCAGCGGGCGGTGTACGCGCGCGGGCGCGTCACGATGGAGATGCGCTTCCTCGAGAAGGCGCGCGTCTTCGCCGAGATCGAGAAGGAGATCGACAAAATACGGGCCGGCGCGCCCCGGCTCGCCCCCGGGGAGGTGCGGGAGCGGTACGGGGTGCACCACGTCGTGAACTGCCCGGACCCGGATGCCGCCGCCGGGATGCTCGAGGCCGCCACCCGGGTGTCGGCCGCCGGCGACTCCTCGGGCGGCGTGGTGGAGCTCGTCGCGCTCGGCGTCCCCGCGGGGCTCGGCGAACCGGTCTTCTGCAAGCTCGACGCGGCGCTCGGCGGGATGCTCGGCATCGGGGCGGTCAAGGGGGTGGAGGTCGGCGCGGGCTTCGCCGTGAAGGATATGACCGGCTCGGTGTGCAACGACCAGATGCGGGCGGAGAACGGGCGCGTGATCTTCCTCTCCAACAACGCCGGCGGGATCACCGGCGGTCTGGCGACCGGCCAGCCGGTCGTCGCGCGCATCGCCGTCAAGCCCACGCCCACCATCGACCGGCCGCAGAAGACGATCGACAAATACACGAAGAGGAATACCGAGCTGGCGGCCATCACGCGGCGCGACCCGACGATCGTGGCGCGCATCTGGCCGGTCGCGGAGTCGTACGCCGCCCTGGCGCTGCTCGACCAGCTGATGATCCATTTCGGCTACCAGACGCTCAGGGAGCGCGCGGCGGGAACAAACCCTTGAAAATCCGGCGCAAGGTGCTATAGTTGCACCGGTTCCATCGCGTGAGGACAGGAGGAGAGAGATGGCTCACAAGATCATCGAGGTGTGCGTGTCCTGCGGCGCATGCGAGGCCGAGTGCCCCGTACAGGCGATCAGCCAGGGCGAGACGACCTACCTGATCGATCCCGCCAAGTGCACCGACTGCGGGGCGTGCGTCGAGGTCTGCCCCGTGCAGGCCATCGTGAAACCCGAGTGACGGCCGCCGCCTCGCCGTCGTCTCGGTGCCCCAGATGCCCCCGCACACCGTGCGCCCGCATTCGGCCCGCCTGCTCGCCGCGGCGGCGCTGATCGCCTGCGCGGCGCCCCTCCGGGGAGAGGCCGTCCCCGGGCCGGACGACGCGGGGGCGCGCTGCGCCTCCGCCCTGAAGCTCCTGGAGGCCGGCAGGCGGCGCGAAGCCGCAGCCGAGATGGCCGCTGCGCTCGACGCCTGCGCCGGCACGGCCGCCGCCGCGGCGCCCTCCTCCGCCTCCGAGAAGCGTTACCGCGCCGGGCTGGAGCAGTTGGGCGTCCGGTACGATTCGCTCGCGGAGAAGGAGTTCAGGGAGGCGCTGTCGCTCGATCCCGGCCACGCCGCCGCGCGCTACCAGCTCGCCTTCCTGCTCGGCAACAGGGGCGACTACGCGGGGATGTTCCGCGAGATCTGGCAGGCGGTCCGGACCCGGCCGCTGGAGACCGAGAAGCTCCGGGCGATCGGCGGGCTCTCCCTGATGGCCGGCGACGTGCCCCGGGCGATACGGGCCTACGAGCGGGCGCTGGAGCTCTCCCCCTCCTCCCCGGAGGTCCGAAGGATGCTCGGCCTGGTGCTGGTCGAGAACGGCAGGAGGGACGAGGGGTTCGCGATGCTCCGGCAGGCGCTCGACGCGCAGCCGGGCGACTATTCGACCCTCTCCTCCCTCGGCCTCGCCCACGCCCTGGCCGGCGACTACCCGAAGGCGGAGGAGACGCTCAAGAAGGCGATCGAGATCAACCGCGGGCACCCGGAGGCGCTGTCGCGCCTCGGGATGGTCCTCCTCGTCCAGGACCGCGCCGGAGAGAGCGTCCGGCTGCTCGACGCGGCGGTGAAGACCGCGCCCGATTCCGCCGATCTCCACGCCAACCTGGCGAAGGCGTACAGGGCCGAGGGAAAACTCGACGAGGCCGAGCGCCACTACACGCTCGCCCTGAAGGCGGACCCGGGGAACTACGACGCCTGGTTCGAGCTGGGCGCCATCCAGAGCGCGGCGGGGCGCTTCGAGAGGGCGCTGGAGGCGTACCGGAAGGCGGCGGAGCTCGACCCCGGCCTCGCCCGCGCCCACCACAGGATCGGCCTGCTTTTGGCGAAGAAGAAGCAGTACGCCGACGCGGAGAAGAGCTTCAAGAAGGCGCTCGACGCGAACTGCGACTTCGCGGACGCCTACTTCGCGCTCGCCCTGATCGCGCGCGAGCACCGGAAGGACCCGCGCGCCGCCGCGCACTACTGCCGGATGTACCTGCTCTACGACTCGAGGAGCCCCCGCGCGGCGCAGGCGGCGCGCTGGATAGAGGACGCGGAAGGCGGGGGGAAAGGCGGGGGCTAGACGCGCCGCTCGGAGGCGGGCCGGTATGCCGTTCCTGGACAAGGTGCTGCCGCGGATCGACCGGGTCGACCGGGACCGGCTCGGCGGCATGCTCACGACGCTCGCGCGCGAGCGCGACCTGTTCCGGCAGGTGTTCAACCTGCTCGGCGAGGGGATCGTCGTCACCGACCGGGAGGGGAAAGTCACCTTCGCCAACCGGTCCGCGGACTCGATGCTGACGGCGGGCAGGGAGACGCTGGAGGGGATGCGCCTGGCCGACGTCCTCCCCGACGCCCGGCTCCGCCGCTTCATCGCGGAGGCGCTCAGGGGGCGCGTGGGGATACTCGCCCGCGAGATGACCGTGGAGCGCCCGGCGCCCGAGCACCTCACGGTCACCGTGATGCCGATCGACGAGCAGGGGGGCGCCTTCGACGGGGCGGTCTTCATCTTCAGGGTCACCACCGCGGAGATGCGCAGGCAGGCGCGGCACGCCCAGATGAAGCGGATGCAGGCGTTCGGGATGATGGCGGCGGGGATCGCCCACGAGATCGGGAACCCGTTGAACAGCCTCGATATCCACCTTCAGCTCATCGGGCGCAAGATCAGGCTCTTGCAAGGGGCGGGGAAGGCCGAGCTCGCGGAACTCCTCGGCGTCGCCCAGGAGGAGGTCAAGCGCCTCGAGCGGATCGTCGGCGGGTTCCTGAAGGCGGCGCGCCCGGAGCCCCCCGCGTTCACGGAGGCGGAGGTGACCGATATCCTCGACCGGACGATCGCCCTGATGGAGCCCGAGATGCGGCAGGCGGGGATCGCGGTCGAGCGGCGCTACGAGCCGTTCGTCCCCCCGGTGCTGTGCAGCCCCGACCATCTGCGGCAGGTCTTCATCAACCTGCTCAAGAACGCGGTCCATGCGATGCGCGGGGGGGGGACGATCCGCATCGGGGCGGGGGTCGAGCGCGGGCAGGTGGCGGTGACGGTCGCCGACAGCGGCTGCGGCATCCCCGGGGACCAGCTCGGCAGGATCTTCGAGCCGTACTTCACCACGAAGGAGGAGGGGAGCGGTCTCGGCCTCGTGATCGTGGAGCGGCTCGTGAACTCGCACGGGGGGGACCTTGCGGTGTCGAGCGCGCCGGGGAAGGGGACGACGATCACGGTGCGCATCCCGGTGCCGGCGAAGTACGGCAAGCTCCTCACCGGGGGCAGCGATGTCAACGGGGAGCGCGCGTGAGGCGATGAAACCGGTTATTCTGATCGTCGACGACGAGAAGAACACCCGCGAGGGGCTCCGGAGGGGGCTGGAGTCGCCCGCGCACGAGCTGCTGCTCGCCGCCGACGCGGCCGAGGCGCTCGGGGTGCTCACGACGCGGAAGGTGGACCTCGTCCTCACCGACCTCAGGATGCCGGGGGAGAGCGGCCTCGACCTGATGCGCCGCGCCCGGGCGGCAAAATCCGACGCGATCTTCATCCTCCTCACCGCCTACGGGACCGTCGAGACCGCGGTCCAGGCGATGAAGGAGGGGGCGTACGACTACCTGACCAAGCCGGTGAACCTCGACGAGCTCGGGATGATGGTGCACCGCGCGATCGCCTCCCGGCGGCCTAGCGACGAGGAGGCGGCGGGGAGGGGATTCGACGCGCTCATCGGCGACAGCCTGGCGATGGCGCGGATCAAGGGCCTCGTCAGGCAGGTCGCGCCGACGCGGGCGACCGTCCTCATCGAGGGGGAGAGCGGCACGGGGAAGGAGCTCATCGCCCGCGCGATCCATTCCCTGAGCGACCGGAGCGCCCGCCCGTTCGTCGCGGTGCACTGCGCCGCCCTGGCGGAGGGGGTGCTCGAGAGCGAGCTCTTCGGCCACGAACGGGGCGCCTTCACCGGCGCCGTCCGTCGCCATCTCGGCCGCTTCGAGATGGCCGACCGGGGCACGCTCTTCCTCGACGAGGTGGGCGACACGGCCCCGGGGACGCAGGTGAAGCTGCTCCGCGTCCTCCAGGAGCAAACGTTCGAGCGCGTCGGCGGGACGGAGACGGTCAACGTCGATGTCCGCCTCATCACCGCGACGAACGCCTCGCTCGAGAAACTGATGCGCGAGGGCCGGTTCCGCGAGGATCTGTTCTACCGTTTGAACGTCATCCGGCTCGAGGTGCCCCCCCTGCGCGACCGGAAGGAGGATATCCCCCTGCTCGCGGCGGCGTTCCTCAACGAGTTCAACGCGCTCAACGGAACGCGGATCTCCGGCTTCGCCCCCGACGCCCTCGCCGCGCTTGCCGCCTACGGCTGGCCGGGGAACGTCAGGGAGCTGCGCAACTGCGTCGAGGGGCTCGTCGTGCTCTGCCGCGGGACGGAGATCGCCCTCTCCGACCTGCCGGGCAAGATCCGCGAAGGGGCGCAGGAGGCCGGCGACACGCCGCGGGCGCCGGGCGGCGCAACGATCCGGGACGCGGAACGGAAGATGATCGAGGATGCGCTGGCGAAGGCCGGCGGCTCGCGGACCGAGGCGGCCCGCGCCCTCGGCATCAGCCGCCGCACGCTGCACCGCAAGATCAACCGGTACGGCCTGTGAACCGCCTGGGGCACGGGCGCGCGCGCGGGCGCGCGAATGCCGCACACATCCGTGCGGCGGCATCCGCCGAGGCGCGGTCGAGGCGTGGAATCGCGGCGCGCGGCTGCGAGGCGCCGAGCCCGCAGGGTGGGGATGGGGCCGCCGTGCATAGGGCCGCGTGCACGCGCTTGCCGGACCAGTCCGGCAGGTCCGACGTCCCGGGCGCATGCCGCGAAGGCGGGGGAAAGCGGGGATGAACGGATACAGACCGGGCATGATCGCGTGCGTCGCGCTCGCGTTCGGGGCGCCGCTGGTGTGCGCGTGCGCCGCGCACGCCGCCAAGGATTTTTCCGTGGCGGAATCGCGCATCGGCATCACGCCGCCCGACGCGGCCGGGATCGTGACCCTCTCGGGCCCCCCGGGGACCGTCTTCTTCGGCCGGAATCCCGCCGCCACCTTCACGATAGAGAACAAGAGCGCCAGGCCCAAGCGCCCCCCCGGCCAGGGGATCGTGGGGCCCGACGGGGGGTTCAGCGCCCGTATCGCCGGCGCCACCGGCGACAAGATCAAGCTGAAGATCAGCCTGATCACCGGCAAGAACAAGAGCGTGACGCTGAAGGTCCCCCCCGGAATGGCGCCATCGGCCTCCTCGCCTGTCGTGGCGCCCAGGACGGACGTGATCTCCCAATCCCCGTACCGGCCGTGGGTACGCCCGGCTGAGCCGACGCCGGAGATCACCATCAACTACCGGGACGCCCCTTCGCGGCCGTCCCCGGCGCCCGTCGATCCCGACGCCGAAATCCGCACGAGTGGCGTCCTGCCGCCGGAGTGAATAAGACAAGTGATAATGGGTCAGTTCGGGGGGGTAGTCTTTTGGATCTCATCCCCGCGGAAGCAGGGATCCAGCATTGGATCGCATAGTGCTGGATTCCTGCTTCCCGCCTGCCGGATGGCGGGCAGGTCGTCGGAAGGACAAACTACTCGGAAGGACAAACTACTATGGAGTTCCCCCTATAACTGCCCCTTGCTGACAAGTGGCAATCGGATATTGACAAGGTAAACCACTGTGATATTATATGGGCAGAAGTTGATCCCCGTCCGACACGCCGAAAGGCCTCGGACGGGGTTATTTTTTCCCGAGGCCCACCATGCCCGTTGAACCCGCCCAAAAGCGCGCCATTACCTTTGTTGACGGCCAGAATCTGTTCTTCGCCGTGAAGGATGTCTTCGGCTATGCATATCCGAATTATGATGTTATGGCTCTCTCAAAGGCAGTCTGTCGCTTGCAGAATTGGCACCTTCGGCAGGCGCGCTTTTACACGGGAGTGCCCGATCAGACCGATAATGCATTCTGGCATCATTTCTGGAATCATAAGCTGGCGATAATGGGACGGCATGGCGTGCATGTATTTTCGCGCTCCCTCCGCTACCGCAATCGGCGAGTCCGGCTGCCCGATAGCACGCAGCACACATTCACTTCCGGAGAGGAAAAGGGTATTGATGTTCGAATCGCCATCGATGTGATCCGCCTTGCGCACAGTCGGGAGTACGACGTCGCCGTCATCTTCAGCCAGGATCAGGATCTGTCGGAGGTTGCCGATGAGGTGCGCGTCATCGCGAAAGAGCAGAACCGCTGGATCAAGGTTGCCTCCGCCTTCCCGGTGAGCCCTGTGGTGACGAGGGCGCGCGGCATAAACAAGACTGACTGGATCCGTATCGACCGCACCACATATGACACCTGTATCGATTCCAGGGATTATCGCTCCATTGGGACATAGCCGGACCAAAACGGCCCAATTGGATAGTGGTCATTCGTTTGTCATTTGAGCTTCAGCATTCTCCGTGCCCTCCGTGTCTCTGTGGTGAAAATTGCTTTATGGATGAGTACGTGCGGTGCCCGCACTGCGGCGGCGACACGCCGGACGAGAACCTCAACTGCATCTACTGCGGGGAGGCGTTCCCCGCCGCGCTCGGCGTCTTCGGCGCCCTGCGCTACGGCTGGAGGGGCGTCTTCTGCGCCGCTGTCGCCCTCGTTTTGATCCTCTCCATCCTCGCCTGGCTCGTCGTGTAACCGTCCGCACCCTGCGCCTCGACGCGCATATTCCCGCTCCCGCATCCCGGCCTGCCCTCGCGTCATGGGAGGGAGGATGCCGCGCGGATCGTCCGCCCTGCGCGCCGCGCCCCGCCCGTAGCGCGCGTCCCTCTTCCGAAGAGGCCCGCGGGGGGTTATACTGGTGACATGGCCTCTATCGCGTTCTTCGGGATCTTCGGCGTAGCGACGGCCCTCTGCGCGGTTTCCGCCCCCGCGCAGGATACCGCCCTGCATGCGCAGGTCGAGCGCCGCATCGTTGAGATCACGGACGCCGCCCTCGTCCGGCACGGCATCCCCGGGGCGGTCGTGGGCGTCCGGATCGGCGGCGCGGGGACGTGGCTCGTGGCGCGCGGGAAGGCCGACCTCGACGCGGGCAGGGACGCGGAGGCCACCGACCCCATCCGCATCGGAAGCGTCACGAAGTCGTTTACGGCGGTCGCGGCGCTCCAGCTCGCCGACCGCGGCCTGCTCGATCTCGACGACGCGCTCGACCGGTTTGACGCCGGGGCGAAGGTGCCCCACGCCGCCGAGATCACCGTCCGGATGCTCCTCAATCACACGAGCGGCATCTTCGACTATGCGAACGACGAGGTCTTCGAGGAGGATTTCGCCACGAAGCCCGACAAGACCTGGACACCGGAGGAGCTGGTGGATATCGCCGTATCGCACGGCCCCGACTTCCCGCCGGGCGCGCGCTGGGCGTACTCCAACACGAACTACATCCTCCTCGGGATGATCGCCGAGGAGGTCTCCGGCGAGTTTATCGGCGACCTCATCCGCGAGAACATCGTCGAGCCGCTCGGGCTCGCCTGCACCGTGTGGCCCGACGGCCCCACGATGGAGGACCCCTGCCTGCATGGCTACTGGGACCCGGGATGCACGGGCGTTCTCAAGGATTGCAGCAGGTACGAGCCGACCGCCGAGTTCGGCGCGGGTGCGATGATCTCCTGCGTCGAGGACCTCCTCGTGTGGGCGAAGGCGTTCGCGGAGGGGGCGCTGCTCGGCGAATCCGTCCGCCGGGAGCAGCGGACCCTGGTCGACGCCGGCGGGGGGGGGAGATGGGGCCTCGGCGTCTCATTCGTGCACGGATTCTACGGGCACGGCGGGAACATCCGGGGGTACGACATTTCGATGTACCATCTCCCGTCGCGGGACGCGTCGTTCGCGATCCTGCTCAACAGGCAGGTCGGCTGGGAAGAGTGCAGCGCGCCTGTCGTGGTTTCGGCGTCCATCTTCAAGGAGATCGCGGCGGAACTCGTCAAGGCATCCTCCCTCCTCCAGCTCGACCTGAACGGGCGGGAGGCGGCGGTGGGCGACACCGTGAGCGTCCTCGCGACCGCGGCGCACCTCGTGCCCCCCTTCGACGCCTACTGCGTCGTCGAGGATCCCGCGGGGACGCTCTTCTCCCTCGGTCCCGGCGGCGCGGTCATGCCGGGCGTCTCGCCGTTCGCCCGCGGCGTCCCCTTCGTCTCGGATCCCGTGACCGTCGAGCTGTTCCGGGATCCGATCCCCCCGGGCCTGCGGCTCGGCCGCTACCGGGTCACGCTCGGCATCTGCGACCCGGGCGCCCGGCCCTCCCTCGACTCCGCCCGGGAATACCGGCAGGACCTGATCGCCATCCGCTGACTGGGCCATCCCCCCGTCATCGACCGCGCGCCATGTTCAATGCCAACGCCGGCGGGACGTGGCGGCGCAGACTCGGCGGCGCGCTCCCGGCCGGCAGAGGCGTATCCTGCAAGAGCACGGTTGTTGCGCGCGAAATCGCCCCCGCGGCCGGCGACTTTCAGGTCAGGTTCATGCTACACACTGCGATGCGCGAAATAAGCTGATTGAAAAGGAGTATTGGATTAAGATGGATGCGAGAGACCATTCGAGATGGGAGATGGAGTAGAAGGAGCGGCGGAGGCGGCGGTATGATCGCGATACGGAAGAGCCCCGACACCGCGGAGAAGCTCGCGACCCTGTCGCGCGACTCGCGCTACGACCTGGCGTGCGCCTGCGCGACGCGCGCGGACGAGCACCGCCGGCGATCCCCCGATGACACGTGGATCTACCCGGTGATCCATCCCGACGGGCGCGCGACCTTCCTGTTCAAGGTCCTGCTCTCCAACGAGTGCGTCAACCGCTGCGCCTACTGCCCCCTCCGGGCCGGGGCGGATATCGCCCGCTGCACCCTCGCCCCCGAGGAGCTGGCGCGGGCGTTCCTCTCCTACTACAGGGCGGGGCGGGTGAGCGGCCTGTTCCTGAGCAGCGCGGTGCGCGGGAGCCCCGACGACACGATGGAGCGGATCAACCGCGTCGCAGTCTCCCTGCGCAGGGCGCGGTTCAGGGGCTACATCCACCTCAAGATCATCCCCGGGGCCTCGGACGCCGCGATCGAGCAGGCGCTGGGCCTCGCCACGGCGGTGTCCCTGAACATCGAGACCGCCGGGGAGGCCAATTTCAGGCGCCTGGACACCGGGAAGGAGTACCTCCGCGACATCGTCAGGCCGATGCGTCTCATTGGCGCGCTCACCGCGAAGGGACGCCGCTACGCGGGGGTGAAACAGACGACGCAGTTCGTCGTGGGGGCCGCGCAGGAGACGGATGCGGAGCTCATCCGCTACACCTGGAGACTGTACAAGGGGCTGGGGCTGGCCCGGGTCTACTTCAGCGCCTACCAGCGCGCGGCGGGCTCCGCCGCGCTCTCCCCGGTCCGGGGCAACCGCGACCTCCTTATGCGCGAGCACCGGCTCTACCAGGCCGACTGGCTCATCAGAAAGTACGGTTTTGCCGCCGACGAGATACCGCTGGGGCCGGACGGGAACCTGTCGCTCGAGGCCGACCCGAAGGAGATCTGGGCGCGGGCGCACCCGGAGTTTTTCCCCGTCGCGGTCAACAGGGACGACGCCGCCCGGCTCCTCCGTGTGCCGGGGATAGGGCAGGTGGCGGCGAAGCGGATCCTGGCGCTGCGGCGGGACGGAACGAGCTTCCGCTCGCCGGAGGATCTCGCGCGGGCCGTCGTCCTGCGCGGGAAGGCCGTACCCTATCTGTCGTTCTGACCGTTCCTTCCGGGCCTTCCCCGCCCGCGGCTTCCTGTGACATTCTGTCCCACCTGCGACGGGACGGCCTGTCGACTCTGGGGCGGGATGTCACAACCGTTGCCTCGCCGCTCCGGCACTTCAATTCCGCAACACCTCGCGCCGCAGTATATTGCGTTTGCTTGAACGATTCGATCTCTCTTGGAACGCCGCGTGCTTACTAATGAGCGGGATTCCATCCGGGGATCCCCATAAGGAGGATGCAAATGTCCAAGGTTATCGGTATAGATCTCGGTACCACCAACTCATGCGCGGCGGTGATGCAGGGCGGTGAGCCGGTGGTCATCCCCAACGCCGAGGGGAACCGCGTGACGCCGTCAACCGTGGCGATCACCAAGTCCGGCGAGCGGCTCGTGGGGCAGACGGCCAAGCGGCAGGCGGTGACGAACTACAGCAACACCATCTTCTCCATCAAGCGCTTCATGGGGCGCAAGTACGAGGAGGTGGGGAGCGAGATCAAGCTCGTCCCCTACAAGGTCGTGCGCGCCTCCAACGGCGACGTCAACGTCGCCGCCGGCGGCAAGACGATGTCTCCGCCGGAGGTCTCCTCGATCATCCTCCAGAAGATGAAGAGCGACGCCGAGGCGTACCTGGGCGAGAAGGTCACCCAGGCCGTCATCACGGTCCCGGCCTACTTCAACGACAGCCAGCGCCAGGCCACCAAGGACGCGGGCCGCATCGCGGGCCTCGAGGTGCTCCGCATCATCAACGAACCCACCGCCGCCTCGCTCGCCTACGGCCTCGACAAGAAGAAGGACGAGAAGATCGCCGTCTACGACCTCGGCGGAGGCACCTTCGACATCTCCATCCTCGAGATCGGCGACGGCGTCTTCGAGGTCAAATCCACCAACGGCGACACGCACCTCGGCGGGGACGACTTTGACCAGCGGATCGTGGACTGGATCGCCGACGAGTTCAAGCGCGAGCAGGGGATCGACATCCGCCAGGACAAGATGGCCCTGCAGCGCCTGAAGGAGGCGTCGGAGAAGGCCAAGTGCGAACTCTCCTCCGCGACCGAGACCGAGATCAACCTCCCGTTCATCACCGCGGACGCCTCCGGGCCCAAGCACCTCGTCCTCAAGCTCTCCCGCTCGAAGCTCGAGCAGCTGGTGGGCGACCTGATCGAGCGCACCATCGGCCCCTGCAAGCGGGCGATCGAGGACTCCGGCATCGCGCTCGACAAGATCGACGAGGTGATCCTCGTCGGCGGGCAGACCCGGATGCCCAAGGTGCAGGAGGCGGTCAAGAAGCTGTTCGGGAAGGAGCCGCACAAGGGCGTGAACCCCGACGAGGTGGTCGCGGTCGGCGCCGCCATCCAGGCCGGCGTCCTCAAGGGGGAGGTGAAGGACGTCCTGCTCCTCGACGTGACCCCGCTCTCCCTCGGCATCGAGACCCTCGGCGGCGTGACGACCCGCCTCATCGAGCGCAACACCACCATCCCCACCAAGAAGAACGAGATCTTCTCCACCGCCTCCGACAGCCAGACGAGCGTGGACATCCGCGTCCTGCAGGGCGAGCGCGAGATGGCGGCCGACAACAAGCTGATCGGCAACTTCCAGCTCGTGGGCATCCCGCCCGCGCCGCGCGGCATCCCGCAGATCGAGGTGACGTTCGACATCGACGTCAACGGCATCCTCCACGTCTCCGCGAAGGACCTCGGGACCGGCAAGGAGCAGTCGATCAAGATCACCGCCTCGAGCGGCCTGGACGAAGGCGAGATCAAGCGGATGGTCAAGGACGCCGAGCTCCACGCCAACGAGGACAAGACGCGCCGGGAGCGGATCGAGACGAAGAACCGCTCCGAGGCCGCGGTCTACGAGGCCGAGAAGCTCCTGAAGGAGCACGGAGGGAAGATCTCCGCGGAGCAGCAGGAGAAGCTCAAGGCCGCGATGGAGCGCGTCCGGGAGGCGGTGAAGAAGGACGACCACGACGAGATGAAGTCCGCCTCGGAGGCGCTGACGCAGGCCTGGCACGCGGTCTCCTCCGAGCTGTACGCCCAGGCGGGGCCGAAGGGGCGGCCGGAGGGGGCGCAGGGCGGCCCGCAGGGAGGCCCCGGCGCGGGGCAGCCCGGCGAGGAGGGGCCGCAGCAGAAGAAGGGCGGCGACGACGTGATCGACGCCGATTACGAGGTCGTGGACGACGACAAGAAGTAGGGCGCCGGCGCGCAGGGCGGCCCGCACGGACGGCGACAAGGAGGTGATGCGAGGCGGTGACGCGATAGGGCTTGCGATTCGGGCAAAAACGACTATACTATTTACCCCATTCACGAAAGGAGACGCACGATGAAGGTAAAACCCCTGGGCGACAGGATCCTGGTGGTGAGGATCGAGGATGCCGAGGTGAAGAAGGGCGGCATCATCATACCCGACACCGCGAAGGAGAAGCCGATGCAGGCCAAGGTGATCGAGGTCGGCTTGGGCAAGAGGAACGAGGACGGGAAGCTGATCCCGTTCGAGGTGAAGAAGGGCGACACGGTCCTGATCGGGAAATACGCGGGCACCGAGGTGACGATCGCCGACAAGGAGCACCTGATCCTCCGCGAAGAGGATGTCCTCGCGGTCATCTCGTAACGGCGTGGTAACCAGGTCAAGGAAAGGAGCAGCACCATGGCAGCGAAGCAACTCATATTCGGGGCCGACGCCCGGCAGCATATCCTGAACGGCGTCGCCAAGCTCAGCAAGGCGGTCAAGGTCACGCTCGGCCCCGCGGGCCGGAACGTCGTCCTGGACAAGAAGTTCGGCTCCCCGACCATCACCAAGGACGGGGTGACCGTGGCCAAGGAGATCGAGCTCGAGGATTCGTACGAGAATATGGGCGCCCAGATGGTCCGCGAGGTGGCGTCGAAGACCTCCGAGGACGCCGGCGACGGCACCACCACGGCGACCGTGCTCGCGGAGGCGATCTACCGCGAGGGGCTCAAGAACGTCACCGCGGGGATCAACCCGATGGAGCTCAAGCGCGGCATCGACAAGGCCGTCGAGAGCGTGAAGAAGGATCTCGTGAAGCTCTCCAAGTCGGTCAAGGACCGCAAGGAGATCTCCCAGGTGGCCACCATCTCGGCCAACAGCGACTCCACGATCGGCGAGATCATCGCCGACGCGATGGAGAAGGTCGGCAAGGACGGCACGATCACGGTCGAGGAGGCCAAGGGGATCGAGACGACCCTGAAGGTCGTCGAGGGGATGCAGTTCGACAAGGGCTACCTGTCCCCGTATTTCATGACCGACGCCGAGACGATGGAGGCGGTCCTTGAGGACTGCTACATCCTCATCCACGAGAAGAAGATCTCCAACCTCAAGGACATGCTCCCGCTGCTGGAGAAGGTCGCCAAGAGCGGCAAGCCGCTGCTCGTGATCGCCGAGGACGTCGAGGGAGAGGCTCTGGCGACCCTGGTGGTCAACAAGATCCGCGGCACGCTCGCCTGCTGCGCCGTCAAGGCCCCGGGCTTCGGGGACCGGCGGAAGGCGATGCTTGAGGATATCGCGATCCTCACCGGCGGCAAGTGCATCAGCGAGGACCTCGGGATCAAGCTCGAGTCCCTCCAGCTCTCCGACCTCGGCCGCGCCAAGCGCGTGACCATCGACAAGGAAGACACCACGATCGTCGAGGGCGAGGGGAAATCCTCCGACATCCAGGGGCGCGTCAGCCAGATCCGCCTCCAGATCGACGAGACGACCTCGGACTACGACCGCGAGAAGCTCCAGGAGCGGCTCGCCAAGCTCGCGGGCGGCGTGGCGGTGATCAACGTCGGCGCCTCGACCGAGACCGAGATGAAGGAGCGCAAGGCGCGCGTCGAGGATGCGCTGCACGCGACGCGGGCGGCGGTCGAGGAGGGGATCGTCCCCGGCGGCGGCGTGGCCCTGCTGCGCTGCGCCCCGGCCCTCGATCGGCTGAAGCTGGACGAGGAGCAGATGATCGGCGTCCAGATCGTGAAGCGGGCGCTCGAGGAGCCGCTGCGGCAGCTCGCCTGCAACGCCGGCGAGGAAGGGTCGGTCGTGGTGCAGGAGGTGAAGAAGCGCGAGGGGGCCCAGGGCTACAACGTGGCCGACAACGAGTACGAGGACCTCTTCAAGGCGGGCATCATCGACCCGACCAAGGTGGCGCGGACCGCGTTGCAGAACGCGGCGAGCATCGCCGGGCTGATGCTGACCACCGAGGCGCTCATCACCGACGCGCCGGAGAAGGAGAAGCCGGCGCCGGCGATGCCCCCGGGCGGCATGGGCGGCATGGGCGGCGGGATGTACTGATCCGGCACGCCTGAGTTCGAACCCCGGGGAGGGCGCATGCGCCCTCCCCGGGTTCGCCGCGCCCGCGGCGGGCGCCTCGGGAAGGAGGCCCGTCGCGGGCGGAGGCGAATCGTTTCAACATTTTTTCCGTCCCCGGCGTCAAAGGGGTGTGCGGCGCATTCGGGAACGCTACGTTCACCCGGAGGGAGGCAGCGTGGAGGAACAGAAAAGGATTCTCGCGGAGGCGGTTCTCAAGACCGGGAGCGCTCCGCTCCTCGTCAACATCGTCGCCAACCGCATCAAGCAGCTCGACCGCGGGGGGGTGCCGCTATGCGACGCTCCGCAGGGGCTCAACACCGCCGAGATAGCGCTGCGGGAGTTCAACGAGGGGAAGATCGGCTACCGGTCGAGGATCCTTCCCGCGTGAGCCGTGATGGCGCGCCCCGCCGGGGCGCGCCGCGGCCTCTTCGCCGTCCTTCCCTGTTCCGGGACCGCTCGTCGCCAAGGGAGGATTCGAGCGTTATGATCGACGCACGCAACCTCAGCAAGAGCTACGCCGACACGCGCGCGGTGGACGAGATCACCTTCCGCGTCCGCAAAGGCGAGATCCTCGGTCTCCTCGGCCCCAACGGCGCCGGGAAGACCACCACGATGCGGATGCTCACCTGTTTCATGCCGCCCACCTCGGGCACCGCCACGGTCGGCGGCTACGACATCTTCCGCGAATCGCTCGAGGTGCGCAGGATCATCGGCTATCTCCCGGAGAATGTCCCCCTCTACCCGGAGATGCGCGTCGAGGAGTACCTCGACTACCGGGCCCGACTCAAGGGGGTGCCCCGCAGGGCCCGCCGCGCGCGTCTGGCCGACGTGATGGAGAAGACGCTGGTTTCCGACGTCCGCCGCCGGATCATCGGCCATCTCTCGAAAGGCTACCGCCAGCGCGTCGGCCTCGCCGAGGCGCTCGTCCACGACCCGAAGGTCCTCATCCTCGACGAGCCGACCATCGGCCTGGACCCCAACCAGGTCCGCCAGGTGCGCTCGCTGATCAAGCGGCTCGGCGGGGAGTACACCATCCTCCTCTCCACGCACATCCTCCCGGAGGTGGAGGCGATCTGCGGGCGCGTCATCATCATCAACCGCGGCAGGATCGTCGCGATGGACTCCCCCGAGAACCTGGTCCGCGATATCCGCGGCGGCACGCGGCTTTCCGTCGAGGTGCGCGGCCCCGGGGAGGAGGTGCGCCAGGCCCTCTCGAGGGTCGCGGGCGTGGAGAAGGTCGAGCCCCGCGGCGAAGGCGGCGGCGTCGGCCTCTTTTCCGTCGCGCTCCGGCAGGGGGCGGACGCGCGCGAGGAGATCGCGCGGCTGATCGCGGAGCGGCGGTGGGGACTGCGGGAGATGAAACGGGAGACCGTCACGCTCGAGGAGATCTTCGTCCATATCACGATGCGCGAGCAGGAGAACGGATAGCACGGGCGGGCGGCCGGGAGGGACCGGTACCGGCGCGACGGAACAAGGAGACGACGCATGGTCAAGATAGCCCCGCTGTTCGCCAAGGAGCTCAAGGCGTACTTCTACTCGCCGATCGCCTATGTCGTGCTGGTGGTCTTTCTGGCGTTCAACTCGTTCATCTTCTCCGTGCTGATGATCGTCCTCAACGACCCGCGGATGACGATCGACGGCTCCGCGATGCAGCTCTACTTCGGCAGGACGATCTTCCTCTACCTCGTCCTCTCCATCGTGCCGGCGGTCATCACGATGCGGCTCATCGCCGAGGAGCGCAGGGCGGGGACGCTCGAGGTGCTGATGACCGCCCCGGTCACCGACTGGGAACTCGTCCTCTCGAAGTTCCTCGGCGCCTGGGCGTTCTTCGCCTTCCTCTGGCTGCCGACCCTGCTCTACGTGGCGGTGCTGCGCTGGTACTCGCCGCTCGACCTCGGGCCGGTCGCCTCGGGCTACCTGGGGACGCTGCTGATCGGCGCGATGTTCATCGCGATCGGGCTCCTCTGCTCGGCGCTCACTCGCAACCAGATCATCGCGGCCGTCGTAAGCTATCTCCTCGTCACCGTCATCTGGATCGTGGGCGTCTTCGAGAGCCTCGTCTCGGGCCCGCTCGCCAAGGGGATCTTCTCCTACCTGAGCGTCTTCCAGCACTTCGACGGGTTCAGCAAGGGGATCGTGGATTCGCGGCCGCTCGTCTACTACCTGAGCTCCGCCGCACTCTGCCTCTTCCTGACCGTGCGGGTCGTCGAGTCGCAGAAGTGGCGGTGACGCGGCAACGGAACCGCGAGGCGCATAGACACCGGGGGATCGGGAATGGCTAACGGGCGGACTGTAAAGATACGAAGGGCGGCGATCGGCGTCAACGTGACGGCCTCGTGCCTCATCGCGGGCGCCATCTTCCTGATGGTCAACTACCTCGGCTATCGGCACTACCGGAGGTTCGACTGGACCGCGAGCAGCTACTTCTCGCTCTCCGACAAGACGATCGGCGTCCTGAAGGGCCTCGAGAAGCCGGTGGCGGCCTACGTCTTCTACCCCCCGTACAATCCCACGCACGACGACATACGCGAGCTCCTCGCGCGCTACGCGGCGGTGACGAAGAACCTGACGGTGGAGCACGTGGACCCGGAGAAGGACCCCGCCCGCGTGCGTTTCCTCCTGGGCAAATTCAAGATCCCGCCGACCGACCGGGCCCCGAGCATCGTCGTCTTCGAGGAGGGGGAGAAGACCAAGTACGTCTACGACAAGGACATCGTCGAGATGGACTACAGCGGCGCCCGGCGCGGGCAGGCCCCCACGATCAAGGCGTTCAAGGGGGAACAGGCGTTCACCTCGGCGATCCTCAACCTGACCCAGGGGACGCAGCCGGTCGTCTACGCGGTCACGAAGCACGGCGAGGCCGACCTCGACGACGCGGGGCCGCGGGGGCTCGAGGTCTGCAAGACCCTCCTGGAGCGCGAGAACCTGAAGGTCGAGAAGCTCTCCCTCCACGAGAAACGCGGGATCCCCGACGACTGCGGCCTCCTCCTCATCGCCGGCCCCGTCGAGCCGTACATGGACGAGGAGAAGAAGACCCTCGCCGGCTACCTCGAGCGGGGCGGGCGGCTCTTCGTCGCGCTCGACCCCCGGACGAACTCCGGCCTCGAGCCGCTCCTGAAGGCGTGGGGCGCGGAGGCGGGGGACAACATCGTCGTGGACCCGGAGTCCGCCCAGCGCCTCATCTTCCTCAGCCCGCTGAACCTCCTCGCCGACAACTACGGGTTCCACGAGATCACCGACCAGATGAAGGGGCGGGCGACCTTCTTCGCCGAGGCCCGTTCCGTCTCCCCGGAGGCGTCGAATCGGGGGCTCTCCGCCCGGACCCTGCTGCAGACCTCTCCGTCGGGATGGGGGGAGACCGACTTCACGGATGAGACGTTCCGCTTCGACGAGGGGAAGGACGCGAAGGGTCCGGTCTCCTTCGGCGTCGCGGTCGAGACGAACCCGGAGAAGGCCGGCGGCGCCCGGGACAACGGGTTCCGGCTGGTGGTGGTCGGCGACTCGGATTTCATCACGAACGAGAAGATCGCCACGATGGGCAACGCCACCCTGCTCCTCAACATCGTCAACTGGCTCACCAGCAGGGAGAATCTGATCGCCATCGGCCCCAAGATGCCGGAGCAGACGCGCGTCCGGCTCAACGCCGCGCAGATGCGCAGCATCTTCTGGCTGTTCGGGGCGCTGCCCGTCTTCGGCCTCCTGCTCGGCGTCGTCGTCTGGTGGCGGCGGCGGAAGTAGCGGTCGGCCGATCGAGCCGCCGGCGGATGCCGCGCCTCCCCGGAGACCCGCGGCGACGCCCGCGAAGGGGGGCGGTGTCCGTCTTCCCGGGACACGGATAAGGGGAGTAGAGGATGAAATTCCGATCCACGATTCTGCTGCTGGCCGTGGCGCTCGGCATCGGCGCCTACATCTGGTTCGTCGAGAAGTCGCAGCTCTCGACCGACGAGCGGGAGGAGAAGGAGAAGCTCGTCTTCTCCGTCAAGGCCGACGAGATCGACCGGGTCGAACTCGTCCGCGAAAGGGACCCGGTCGTTCTCTCGAAGGCTGCGGACGGCGCCTGGAACCTCGAGAAGCCGCTGCAGTACCGCGCTGACAAGGGCCAGGTCCTCGCCATCCTGCGCCGCATCGAGGGGTTGAGAAGCGAACGGGTCATCCCCGCGGCCGAGACCGACGAGAAGAAGATCGAGGAGTTCGGCCTGCACGCCCCCCGCATCACCGCCCGCTTCTGGGCCTCGGGCAGGGAGACGGGCATCGCCCTCGGCGCGGACACCCCGCTCGGCGATACCGCCTACGTGCGCGTCGAGGGGGCCGCGGATGTGCATGTCGTGCCCAAGGGGCTCCATGCCGCCCTCGACAAGCAGCTCGGGGACCTGCGTGACCGGACGGTGATCGAGTTCGACCAGGCGGATCTGACGAAGCTGGTCGTCACGCGCGGCGGGAAGCAGGTCGAGCTCGCCCGGGACGGGGAGGGGTGGAGGATCGTCTCCCCGCTCTCCGGGGCGGCGGACCCGGACAAGGTGAACGCGCTCCTCCGCAAGATCCGCACACTCCGCGCGCGCGATTTCGCGGACGACGATCCGAAGGATCTCGGGAGATACGGCCTCGCCGCCCCCGAGGCGGACATCGCCCTCACGGGGAAGGACGGGGTCCCTGCGGGGACGATCATCTTCGGCGCGGAGGGGGAGAAGGGCGTGCGCTACGTCCGCACGGTCGGGCGCGACGCGATCCTCACCGTGGGCGGCGAGGTGCTGAAGGACGTCGTCTCGGACGCCGATGCGCTGCGGGACCGGAAGGTGACGCGCATCCCCGAGGCGCAGCTGCGCGAGGTGCGGGTGGAACACGGCGGCGCGACGCTCGCCCTGGCCAGGGAAGGGGCGCGCTGGGAGATCCGCGAGCCCGAAAAGAACGACGCGGACGCGGCCTCGTGCGCCGCCCTCGTCAAGGCGATCGCGGACCTGACGGTCCTCGATTTCGTCGCCGAGCCGGCGGAGGACCCGGCGAGGTACGGCCTCGGCGGGGAGGCCCTCTCGGTGACGCTCAAGACGGCCGCCGGGGACGAAGAGAAGATCCTCGTCGGCGCGAGGTACGCGCGCGGCAAGAAGGTCTACGTCACGCGCGGGAAGGGAGACGAGATCCTCGGCGTGAGCGCGGAGTTCCTCGACTGGTGCGCGACCGACCCGCTCAGGTACATGGACAGGCGGGTCATCGACTTCAGCGCCCCCGCCGCGCGCAAGGTCGCCATCTCGGGGCGCGGGATCGCGAACACGGTCTGCGAGAAGGAGGGCCCCCTCTGGCTTCTCCGCGAGCCGGAGAAGGGGACCGCCGACGCCGCCGCGGTGACGGGCATCACGACCGCCCTCTCGGGTCTCAACGCGCTCGAACTCGTCGCCCGCTCGCCCAAGGACCTGAAGCGCTACGGCCTCGACGCCCCCTCGCTGGAGGTGTCGGTCGAGTGCGACAAGGCCGGCTCGCGCGAGACCACGACGCTCAAGGTCGGCAGGAAGACGAAGGACGGCGCCTTCTACGCGATGTGCGAGGGCGGCGATCTCGTCTTCACCATCCCGTCCTCGCTGGAGGAGTCGCTGCGCGCCGACCTGGCGCTGAAACCCCCCGCCGCCGCGCCCGTCGCGGAACCGGAAGCCGTCGAGGGCGGGGAGTAGGAATCCGCGTCTCATCCTTCCACCCCCCGCGGGGGGAGGCGAGGCGCGCGTCTTCCCGTCGCGATGGAAGGAGGAGTCCCCGACGACCTCCCGTCTCCTGAGCGCCCTCTGCGTCTCGCTCGCCCTGTCTCCGGCGGTCGCCGTTTCGGCTGAAGACGGGGCCGTCCACGCGCCCGGACCGCCGCGGGCCGCAACCGTGACGCCGTCCCCGGCCCCCGGCGCCCCCGCCGCCTCCGCGTCTCCCGGCGCGCCCGCCGACTCCGTCTCAAAAGACGCCGCCGCGCCGGCCCCCCTTCGGATCCACTTCATCGACGTGGGGCACGGCGACGCCTGCCTGATCCAGACCCCGCGCGGCAACCAGATCCTCATCGACGGCGGTTCCGCCGAGATCGCCGACGCGCTCGTGCGGTATCTGCGGGAAGCGGGCGTGAAGCGCCTCGCCTTGCTCGTCGCCACGCACCCGCACTCCGACCATATCGGGGGCCTCCCCGCGGTGCTGCGCGCATTCGATGTGGAGACGGTTTTCGACTCCGGCAAGCGGCACCCCACGGCCGCCTACCGGGACTACCTCGAGGCGGTGCAATCGAGGCCGAAGGCCCGGTTCACGCTCGCGCGCGCGGGCCAGAGCTACCGGGTGGACGACGTCCGCATCGACGTGTTGAATCCCGGAGAACCGCTCCCCTCGGACGTGAACGACTGCTCCGTCGTCTGCCGGCTCTCCTACGGCGACTTCAGCATCATGCTCGCCGGGGACGTGGGAGTGGAGGAGGAACGGAGGATCCTGCGGCAGCGGCGCGTGCCCCTCGGCAGCACCGTGCTCAAGGTCGCCCACCACGGCAGCACGACCTCGACCTCCGCGCCGTTTCTGCGCGCGGTGGCCCCCAAAGTCGCCCTGATCAGCTGCAAGGAGCGCGATTCCCAGCAGTGGGCGCCGAAGGTGGTCCAGCCCCTCAAAGCCCGTGGGGTGAGGATCTACCGCACCGACCACGACGGCACAATCATCATCGAGAGCGACGGCAACGGGTACACGGTCAAGACGCTCGGCGAGGGGCTCGACGAGGCGCCGATGCGGCGGTAGTTTCCCCCGAGAGACGCGGGACGGCCCGCGGCGGTCGGGGGACGGCGCGATGCGACGGGTGCCTGCACACCGGATCGGAGGAGGCCTATGGATGCGCGCGTGCTGAACGGGTTGAGAATCGTCGCCGATCTTATGGCCGTGTCCGCGTGCACGGCCCCCAAGGCCGGCGGGATGGACTGGGTCCGGTCGAGAACGGCCACGGATGAAGAGAAGCGGGCCGTCTGCCGGGTCATGCGGGAAACGGGGGCGTCGAAGGGGGCGGCTCTTTCGGCGTCGCGCGGTCGGATCGGCGAGGCGATCCAAATGGATTGGGCCAGCGATGCGGACGCCGTCGAGGCATCGGCCCTGCTCTTCCTCGTCGGCGTCCAGGGCCGCAAGGCGGTCGGCATCAACTGCGGGGGATGCGGCTTCGCGACCTGCGCCGAGATGCTCGGGCGAGGCCCCCTCCCGAAGGACGGAAGCGACTTCCCCGGCCCGTTCTGCATCTTCAGGATCATGGACCTGAGCATCGCCGCGGGCTCCGCCGCCAAAACCGCCATGGAGCACAACGTCGACAACCGGATGATGCAGAAGGTCGGCGCGGCGGCCCTGAAGCTGGGCCTGCTCGCCCCGTGCGATCTCATCCTGGGCCTCCCGCTCTCGGCGACCGGCAAGAACATCTACTTCGACCGTTTGGACAAGCTGGAAGCCCGGAAGACCCTCGGATTGATACGGGAATGACGAACCGGCGGCCCCGCGTTCTCGGAGTCAAACCTCTGCTATCCACTGCGGGGGGATGGCTGATTGAGGATGACACCGCGGGCGAGCTGGATTTGCATTACGCATGGTAGTGTAGAGTAAAGACCTATTACTCGGAGCATCAATATCCTTACACTATAAAGTGGTTGTCATTCCCGCGGAAGCGGGAATCCAGCGTCAGATGATTCAATGCTGGGCCCCCGCTTTCGCGGGGGTGACAGACAGTGCAAAGCACTTTGTGCTCTCCGCAGTAACCCCAATATCTACCCGAACTTCCCCCCTTGTCTTGCACCGTCACGTCCACTTATGCAACCGGTCGCCGGCATCCATGATAACGAAGTTCCCGTGTTATACCCCAATCACCATAACCAAGGAAATGCCAGTGGTATGGTAGTCACCTGACCGCCTCCCATCAAGAATCCTCGGGCGCGGCCGCTTTGCGGTACCCGTTCCGCCCGTTTCGTTCTACAATGGATCGACCGGCCGGCATGCGAAGGGAGGGTGCGATGAACGACTGCCTGTTCTGCGCCATCGCGCGAAAGGAGCTGGCGTGCGATATCGTCCACGAGGACGACGAGTTCCTCGTCTTCAAGGACATCCAGCCCCAGGCGCCGATCCATCTCCTCATTATCCCGAAGAAGCATATCCCCGGCGCGGCGGAGATCGCGGCCGAGGACGCGCCCCTCGTCGGCCGGATCGTCGCCTTCTCGAAGCAGCTCGCGGAGCGGTGTGCGATCTCGCGGCGCGGCTTTCGCCTCGTCGTGAACTCGGGCTCCGACGCGGGCCAGGCGGTCGACCACCTCCACGTCCATTTCCTCGGCGGGAGAAGGCTCGGCTGGCCGCCGGGCTGAACACCGTCCGCGAGGATCGAGGGCAACTGAAACGGCCCCCGCGGGCGCCCGCAGGCGGACCGATACCGGTCCGGGGGGGGGCGGGGCGGCGCGCGCCCGGACGGCCTCGGGAAGAGGGGCAGGAATGGACGGAGGAAGAGGGCGGCTCGCGGGGGGCGCGGGCGCCCGGCCGGGGGAGAGATGTCAGAGCGCATCGAGACGCGCGTCGGCCGCCTGCTTCGCGACAGGGGCCTCACGCTGGCTGTCGCGGAGTCCTGCACCGGGGGGCTGATCTGTCATCGGCTCACGCAGGTGCCGGGATGCTCCGCCTATTTCCTCGGCGGAGCGGTCGCCTACCACAACGCCGTCAAGATCGCCCTCCTCGGCGTCGCCGCGACGACGCTGGCGCGTGACGGCGCGGTGAGCGCCGAGACCGCCGCGGAGATGGCGCGGGGTGCGCGGCGGGTCTTCGGCGCGGACGCGGCCGTCGCGGCCACGGGGATCGCCGGGCCGGCGGGAGGGAGCGAGACGAAACCGGTCGGCCTCGTCTACCTCGCCGTGGCGCACGGCGGCGGCGTGACCGTGCGCAGGCGTCTCTTCAACGGATCCCGCTCCGCGATCAAGTCCCGCGCGGCGGAGGCGGCCCTCGGCCTGCTGAGGGAGTGCCTGCGGGCGACCAGAAAAGCCGGCGTCCGCCACGCGAAGGCGGGCGGCCGGACGCCCGCCGGCGGGAGGCGGAAGGCCCCTCCGGGGCGGAGGCGCGCGGGATGACGCAGCGCCTGTTTGTCGCCATCGAGATCGGAGACGTGGGGAAGAGGGCGCTGGGGCGCATCCAATCCCGCCTGCGGCGTCTCCTCCCCTCCGTGCGCTGGGTCAAGCCCGACACCGTCCACCTCACGTTGAGGTTCATCGGCGACACGGACGAGAGCCGGGTGGGGGATGCCGCGGATGCGCTCGCCCGCGCCGCGGCAGGATGCGCCCCGTTCGACTTCACCCTGCGCGGGGTGGGCGCCTTCCCCGACGCGAGGCGGCCCCGCGTGCTCTGGATCGGCGTGGAGGAGCCGGGCGGCTCCCTCGCCGCGCTCGCCGATCGTCTGAACGCCCGCCTCTCCGCGGCGGGATTCCCCCCCGAGGAGCGCCCGTTCAGCCCCCACATCACCATCGGGCGCATAAGGGATCGGGCGGGGGGCGACTGCGTTTCCGCGCTCTCCCCCCTGCACGACGAGCCGGCGGCCAGGGCGCGCGCCTCCGAGGCATGCCTCTTCAGGAGCGCGCTCACCCCCGCCGGGCCGATCCACACCGTTCTGTGCCGGGTCCCGTTCAACGGCTGACCGTGCATCCGTCCCGCCGGATCCCGTCCTCCGGTCCGTCTCCGCGTTCACCAGGAACGGCGGCTCCCGGATCAGGTCCGCGTCGACCGGGAGCGGCGAAGAAAGTCGAAATATCCTGTAATCTTTTCCGGATTTTCGCGACTAGTATGGCGGGAGAGGACAAGATTCCTTACGGGCATCGGGGCCTTTTGTTATAATGCGCCGGTTTCGAGGTGCTGCGAGACCGGCGGACGCGGCGGACTGCGAGGGGAGGAGGGAGCGATGGCGCAGAAAGGCGAGATCAGGGAAGCGAGGGCGGACGAGGGAAGGGGCAAGTCGCTCGAGGTGGCCCTGTCGCAGATCGAGAAGCAGTTCGGCCAGGGCGCCATCATGAAGCTCGGCAGCGCGGCGGCCAAGGTGAGCGTCCCGTCGATCTCCACGGGGGCGCTCTCGGTGGACATCGCCCTGGGGATCGGCGGGGTGCCGCGCGGGAGGATCATCGAGATCTTCGGTCCCGAGTCGTCCGGCAAGACCACCCTCGCCATGACCATCGCGGCCAACGCCCAGCGGGCGGGGGGGACCGCCGCCTTCATCGACGCCGAGCACGCGTTCGACGCCTCGTACGCGCAGAAACTCGGGCTCAACCTCGACAACCTCCTCATCTCGCAACCCGGCTGCGGCGAGGAGGCGCTGAACATCGCGGAGATGCTCGTCCGGAGCAACGCCGTCGACATCGTCGTGGTGGACACGGTCGCGGCGCTCGTCCCCAAGGCCGAGATCGAGGGCGAGATGGGCGACTCGCACGTCGGGCTCCAGGCGCGGCTGATGTCCCAGGCGCTCAGGAAGCTGACCGCGATCATCAACCAGTCCAAGACCTGCTGCATCTTCATCAACCAGCTCCGGGAGAAGATCGGCGTGATGTTCGGCACCCCCGAGACCACCCCCGGCGGCCGGGCGCTGAAGTTCTACTCGTCCGTGCGCCTCGACGTCCGCAGGATCGAGAGCTACAAGAACAGCCAGGGGCAGATCTACGGCAACCGCGTCAGGGTGAAGGTGGTGAAGAACAAGATGGCGCCGCCGTTCCGCACCGGCGAGTTCGACATCCTGTTCAACGAGGGGATCTCGCGCGAGGGGTCGATCCTGGACGTTGGCGTCGAGCAGGGGGTCCTGGAGAAGAAGGGGGCCTGGTTCCTCTACGGGAACGAGAAGCTGGGGCAGGGCCGGGACGCGGCGCGCACCACCCTGAAGGAGAACCACAAGCTGGCGAAGGAGATCACGGACGCGATCAAGAAGAAACTCGATCTGAGATGAAGCGGTACGTGCTGACGCTCGCCCTGATGGTGCTCTGCGCCGCGGCGCTCGTGGTGGCGGTGGCGTTCTACCAGCCGGCGGGCGGGGCGGGCGGCCGGGCGAAAACCGGCGCCCCGCCGGCGCGCGCGGCGCACGCGCAGCCGCTCCCCGAGAAGCCGATCGAGGAGATCGTGGAGTCGGTGGGGCCGGCGGTGGTGGCGCTCAACACGACCGAGAGGAGGCTGATCAGGGCGCGGTTCCGGGACCCGCTCTTCCAGTTTTTCTGGGGAGGGGAGGATTTCATCGCCGAGCGCGAGGGGATCGGGTCGGCGGTCATCTTCGACGCCGAGGGCTACGCGCTGACGAACGAGCACGTGGTGGGCGGCGCGCAGGAGATCGAGGCGATCCTCTCCGACGGCAGGCAGGTCCGGGCGGAGATCTGCGCCGTCGACCGCGCGCACGACCTCGCCCTTATCCGGCTGGAGGCGCGGGGGCTGCCCGTCGCGGAGCTGGGCGGTTCCGGCGACCTGCAGGTCGGGCAGGCGGTGCTGGCGTTCGGCAATCCGTTCGGGACCGCCTCCAGGAGCGCGCAGCCGTCGGTCACGTTCGGGGTGATCAGCGGGCTCCAGCGCAACATCAGGGTCGAGCGCGGGCGCTTCTACCGGGACCTCATCCAGACCGACGCGGCGATCAACCTCGGCAACAACGGGGGACCGCTGGTGGACATGACGGGGAGGGTGATCGGGTTGAACACGTTGATCGTCACCTCCTCGGGCGCCTCCACCGGGGTGGGGTTCGCCATCCCGACGGATCTTGTCCGGGAGCGCCTCGACGATCTGCGGGGGGAGTGCGGCCGCGTCGGGAGGACGAAGCGCCGGCGATGAGGAGAAGGGCGGCGGTGCCGGCGGGCGACGGGGTCGTCGACTACCGGAAGGCGATGGACATCGCCCTGCGCCTCCTCGGCTTTCGAAGCAGGACGGTGCGGGAGCTCGGGAAGCGCCTGGCGGAGAAGGGCGTCGGGGAGGAGGTCGCCGGGCGCGTCCTGGCGCGCCTTGCGGAGCTCGGCTACCTGGACGACCGCAGATTCGCGCTCGACTGGATCAAGGCGCGGTCCGGGGCCAAGTGCCGCAGCGCCTGGGTGCTGAAACGGGAGCTGCGCGAGAAGGGGATCGACCCCGCCCTCGCCGAGGAGACGGTCGAGGAGGCGCTGGATCCGGATGCGGCGTTCCCGGCCGCGTGCGCGATCGCGCGCCAGAAGCTCTCCCGCGGCGGGGAAGCCGACCTGGCGAAATGGAGGGCGCGGGTGCAGGGCGCCCTCCTGCGGCGGGGATTCGACTACGACTTCATCCGCAGGGTGATCGCGGAGACGGCGCCGCGCGAGGCGGACGGGGACGGGTAGGGAAAGGGGCCGCGGATGGTCGCGGCCGCGGGACGACGGATGAACGCCAACGAGATACGCCTGCAATTCGTGGACTATTTCAAGGCCCTCGGGCACCGCCACGTGCCGAGCGCGCCGCTCGTGCCCGCCGACGACCCGACGCTGCTCTTCACGAACGCGGGGATGAACCAGTTCAAGGACGTCTTCCTCGGCGTCGGGACGCGGGACTACACGCGCGCGGTCAACTCGCAGAAGTGCATGCGCGTCTCCGGGAAGCACAACGACCTCGAGGACGTCGGCGTCGACACCTACCACCACACCTTCTTCGAGATGCTGGGGAACTGGTCGTTCGGCGACTACTACAAGCGCGAGGCGATCGGGTGGGCGTGGCGGCTCCTCACCCGCGACTGGAAAATCGCCCCGGAGCGGCTCTGGGCGACCGTCTACGAGAAGGACGAGGAGGCGGCGCGGATCTGGGCCGCGGAGACCGAAATCGGGGAGGGGCGCATCCTGCCGTTCGGCGAGAAGGACAACTTCTGGGAGATGGCGGAGACGGGTCCCTGCGGTCCCTGCTCCGAGATCCACATCGACATGGGGCCGCGGCACTGCCGGCGGGGCGGCGAGCCGGGGCACCGCTGCGCGGTGAACGGCGGCTGCGGCCGTTTCATCGAGATCTGGAACCTGGTCTTCATCCAGTACAACCGCGACGGGACCGGGGCGCTGCACGAGCTGCCCCAGCGGCACGTCGACACCGGGATGGGCTTCGAGCGCCTGGTGGCGGTGCTGCAGGGGGCGGACTCGAACTACGCGACCGACCTGTTCGTCCCCGTCATCAAGGCGGTCGAGGAGGCGTCGGGTCGGCGGTACGGTTCCGACGATTCCTCGGGGACGGCGTTCAGGGCGATCGCCGACCACGCGCGCGCCCTCAGCTTCGCCATCGCCGACGGGGCGCTGCCGTCCAACGAAGGGCGCGGCTACGTGCTGCGGATGATCCTCAGGCGCGCCGTCCGCTACGGGCGCACGCTCGGCCTCGAGGAGCCGTTTTTGCACGCGCTGGTTCCGGTCGTCGCGGAGACGATGGGCGGGGCGTACCCCGAACTCCGGCAGCATCTCGAGCACGTGCGCCGGGTCATCCTCTCCGAGGAGGAGCGGTTCCGCACCACGCTCACCTACGGCCTCGAGCTGCTCACCGAGATCGTCCGGCGCGTCGCGGAGCGCGGCGAGAAACGGATACGGGGCGAGGAGGTCTTCAAGCTGTACGACACCTACGGCTTCCCGGCCGATCTGACGGCGCTGATCGCGCGCGAGCAGGGGCTCTCGATCGACACCGAGTCGTTCGAAACGCTGATGGAGGAGCAGAAGGAGCGCGCGCGGGCGTCGTGGAAGGCGGCGCCCGCCGCGGGCGTGCCGCCGGTCTACCGGGAGATCGCGCGGCGTCTCGCGGCGACACGCTTCTGCGGCTACCGCCTCACCGCCGCGGACGCGACGGTCGCGGCGATCGTCCGGGACGGGGCCGAGGTCGAGGGGCTCGCCGAGGGGGAGGAGGGGGAGCTCGTCCTCGACGAGACGCCGTTCTACGCCGAATCGGGGGGGCAGGTCGGCGACCGCGGCAAGATCGGCGGCGGGGAGGGGGCTGCGCTCGTCTCGGAGACGCGCGCCCCGCTCCCGGGCCTCGTCGTCCACCGGGCGAAGATCGTCGCCGGGACGATGCGGCGCGGGGCGAAGGTCAGGGCCGAGGTGGACGCCGGGAGGCGCGGGGAGACCGCCCGCTGCCACACCGCCACGCACCTGCTCCAGAACGCCCTGCGGCAGGTCCTCGGGGAGCACGTGAAGCAGGCCGGCTCCCTGGTCGAGGCGGGGAGGCTGCGGTTCGATTTCACGCACTTCACCGCAATGACCCCGCGCGAGGTCGAGCGGGTCGAGGAGCTCGTCAACGCGCGGATCCGGGAGAACGCGCCGGTGGAGACGTACGAGCTCCCGTTCGAGGAGGCGCGCTCCAGGGGGATCATCGCCATCTTCGGGGAGCGGTACGGCGACACGGTCCGGGTGATCGACGTGGGCGGCTACAGCAGGGAACTCTGCGGGGGGACGCACGTGCGGGCCGCCGGCGACATCGGCCTCTTCACGATCCTCGGCGAGTCGTCGGTGGCGGCGGGGGTGCGGCGGATCGAGGCGCTCTGCGGGGAGGCGGCGTGGCGGCTGGCGCGCCGGAGGGCCGCCCAGGTGCGCGAGATCGCCGCCTTGTTCAGGACGGACGCCGAGAGCGTGGTGGAACGGGTCGAGACGCTCCGGAGGGAGCACGCGCAGCTCAAGAAGGCCGCCTCCCGGGAGGGGCCCGCGAAGGGGGCCTTCGACGCGGCGGCGCTCGCCGGGAGGGCGCGCGACGCGGGCGGCGCGCCGCTCGTTGCGGCGGCGCTCGACGGGTTCGGGGCGGACGCCCTCAGGGGCGCGGCGGACCGCCTGCTCCAGGCGCTCAAGAGCGGCGTCGTCGTCTTGGGCGCCGTCCAGGACGGCAAGGCGCAGCTCGTCTGCATGGCGACCGACGACGTCGTGGCGCGCGGCCTGAACGCGGGCGCGGTCGTGAAGGAGCTCGCCGGAATCGTCGGGGGCCGCGGGGGGGGGCGCCCGCGGATGGCGCAGGCGGGCGGCCCGCGGCCGGAGAAGCTGGGCGAGGCGCTCGCGAAGGCCCCGGCCCTCGTCGAACGGATGCTGCGGGAGGCGCACAGATGAAACGGGACGACCGGGCAGACGCCGTCGAATCGGCGGTGGCGGGGATCATCGCCCAGGTGCGGCGGGGCGGGGACCGGGCGCTCGTCCGCCTGGCGCGCCGGTACGACCGCGCCCGCATCGGCCCGGGCTCCATCGTCGTGAAGCGGAAGGAGATCGCCGCGGCGCGGCGCCGGACGGGGCCGGGGTTCGCCCGCCTCGTGCAGCGCGTCGCCCGCAACATCGCCGCCTACCACCGGCGGCAGATGCCGCGCCCGGAGATGTTCCGCAACATCCACGGGGCCCAGGTCGGCTGGATCTACGCGCCGGTCGATCGGGTCGGCGTCTACATCCCCGCGGGCAGCGCGCCGCTGGTCTCCACGGGGCTGATGACCATCGTTCCCGCCCGTGTCGCCGGGGTGCGGGAGATCGTCGTGGCCACGCCGCCGCGGCGCGACGGCTCCGTCGATCCGCACCTTCTCGCCGCCTGCCGCGAGCTGGGGGCGGACCTCGTCGTGCGCGCGGGCGGCGCGCAGGCGATCGCCGCGCTCGCCTTCGGCACCCGGAGCGTCCCGCGAGTGGACCTGATCGTGGGGCCCGGCAACGTCTACGTGACCGAGGCCAAGCGCCAGCTCTACGGCAAGGTCGGGATCGACATGACGGCGGGGCCGAGCGAGGTCGCCGTCATCGCCGACGGCCGCGCGGATGCGAAATTCATCGCGGCGGACCTGCTCTCGCAGGCCGAGCACGACCCGCTGAGCACGGCGGTCCTCCTGACCCCCTCGGCCCGCCTCGCGGCGCAGGTCCGGAAGCAACTCCGCGTCCAGGCCAGGGCGCTCCCGAGGATCGCGTCGCTCCCCGGGGGGCGCGCGACGGGGATCCGGATCAAGAAATGCCGCAGCATCGCCGACGCCGTCGCCCGGTCGAACCTGATGGCGCCCGAGCATCTGGAGATCGTCACCGCCGATCCGCGGAAGGTGCTGCAGAAGGTGCGGCACGCGGGGGCGGTCTTCCTCGGGCCCCATACCCCGACCGCCCTGGGGGACTACGTCGCGGGACCGAGCCACGTGCTCCCGACGGGGAGGACGGCGCGATTCGCGCAGGTCCTGTCGGTGGACACGTTCCTGCGCCGGATAAGCTGCGTGCGCTACGACCGGAGATCGGTGCGGCGGGCGGTGGCCGCGGCGGAGCGGCTGGCGGAGATCGAGGGGCTGGAGGCGCATCGGCGGGCGGTCCGCATGCGCTGGGGCGACGACGCGGAGTGACGGCGTGGCGATGAAACTGATGCGGAACGCGGTCGTCGGGATGCGGGGCTACGCGCCGGGCGAGCAGCCGACCGAGGGCGTGTACCTCAAGCTCAACACCAACGAGAACCCGTACCCGCCCTCCCCGCGGGTGGTCGAGGCGCTCGCCGCCGAGGCCGGGCGGCTGCGGCTCTATCCCGACCCGACGGCGAGCCGGCTCCGGGCGCGGATCGCCTCCTACTGCGGCGTGGCGCCGGAGGAGGTGCTCGTGGGAAACGGCTCCGACGAGCTCTTGACGATCGCCGTCCGCACCTTCGCGGACGCCGGCGCCCTCGTCGCGACCCCCGACCCGACCTACACGCTCTACCGGACGCTCTGCGAGATCCAGGGGGCCCGCCACGTTGCCGTCCCGTACCGCGACGACTACTCCCTCAACCCCGATCTCGTCCCGGCGAAGGCGCGCCTCGTCTTCATCGCCAACCCGAACTCCCCCTCGGGGACGCTCCTGCCGGAGGAGACACTCGCGGCGGTGGCGAGGTCGATCTCGGGCGTTCTCGTCGTGGACGAGGCGTACGCGGACTTCGCGAGAACAAACGCCGCGGGGCTCCTCAAGAGCCGCAGGAACGTCGTCATCCTTCGCACGCTCTCCAAGTCGTTCTCGCTGGCCGGGCTGCGCGTCGGCTACGCGCTGGCGGACCGGGAGATCATCGCGGGGTTCGACAAGGTCAAGGACTCCTACAACGTGGGGCGGCTAGCGATCGCGGGCGGCCTCGCCGCGATCGAGGACGCCGCCTGGATGCGCGAAAACGTCCGCCGGATCGTCGCGACGCGGAAGCGGCTCGCGGCGCGGCTCGCGGCGCTCGGCTTCACCGTCTTCCCGTCGGAGGCGAACTTCGTCCTCGCGCGGATCTCCTCCTACCCCGCGCGGCAGATCTACGAGCATCTGAAGAAGCGGCGGATACTGGTGCGCTACTACGACACCCCGCGCCTGGCGGACTGTGTGAGGATCAGCGTCGGCACCGACGAGGAGATCGAGCGGCTCCTCGAACAGATCGCGGAGATCATCGGCTGGAGGGCGGGCGAGGGCGGCGGGCGGGGAGGGGGACGATGAGATCGAGGAAGGCGGCGGTCGAGCGGAAGACGCGGGAGACGGAGATACGGCTGCGCCTCGACCTGGACGGCGCGGGCAGGGGGCGGGTGCGCACGGGGATCGGGTTCCTCGACCATATGCTGGAGCTGCTGACCGCGCACGCGGGGATGGACCTCGACCTCTCGGCCAGGGGCGACCTGTGCGTCGATGCGCACCACACCGTCGAGGACGTCGGCATCTGCCTCGGCGAGGGGATCAGGAAGGCGCTCGGGCGCAAGGAGGGGATCGCGCGCTACGGCTCCTGCCTCCTCCCGATGGACGAGGCGCTGGTCTCCGCGGCGCTCGACGTCAGCGGCCGGCCGCACCTCTCGTACCGGGTGAAGGTCGGGAGGAGGAAGATCGACTCGTTCGACACGGAACTCGTCGAGGAGTTTTTCCAGGCGCTGGTGAACCATGCGGGACTGACGCTGCACGTCGATCTCGTGCGCGGCAGGAACGCGCACCATATCGTCGAGGCGGTGTTCAAAGGCGTGGCGCGGGCGCTCAAGGCGGCCGCGGCGCGGCCGGGCGGGGCGAACGGCGTCCCGTCCACGAAGGGGACGCTGTAGGCGTCCGCAACGCCGGGCGCCCGGAGCGGCATGCCGTGTGGATCCGATGGATACCGGATCGAGGATCGCGATCGTCGACTACGGGATGGGGAACCTCCACAGCGTCCGGAAGGCGTTCGAGGCGTGCGGGGGGGAGGCCGCTCTCGCCCGCGATCCGGCGGAGGTCGCCCGGGCCGACGCGCTCGTGGTCCCCGGCGTGGGCTCGTTCGGCGACTGCGTCGAGAACCTCGCCCGCGCCGGTCTGAAAGACGCGATCGCGGCGTGCATCGGCTCCGGCAGGCCCTACCTCGGCATCTGCCTCGGCCTCCAGATCCTCTTCTCCTCGAGCGAGGAGGCGCCCGGGACGCCGGGCCTCGGGATCATCCCGGGGAAAGTCCGCAAATTCGCCGGATCCCTCAAGGTCCCGCACATGGGCTGGAACACGATACGCCTCGCCGGGCGGGGGGGAGGGGAGACCGCCGGGGCGGGGTGCTGTCCGCTCTTCCGCGGGATCGAAGACGGGGCGTACGTCTACTTCGTCCACTCGTTCTACCCGGAGCCGGAGGATGAAGCGGTGACGGCGGCGGTGACGGAGTACGGGGTGCCGTTCGCGTCGGCGATATGGAACGGCAATCTCATGGCGACGCAGTTCCACCCGGAGAAGAGCCAGCGCGTCGGGCTCGCCATGATCCGGAACTTCGTCGCGTTCGCCTCGGCGCGCGCGGCGGCGGGGCGCGAAGCGCCGGGAGGGGCGCGATGATCGTCATCCCCGCGATCGACATCCGAAACGGCAGGTGCGTGCGCCTCTTCCAGGGGCGCGAGGACCGGGAGACGGTGTACGGAGACGACCCGGCGGCGATGGCGTTGCGCTGGAAGGCGGAAGGGGCGCGCGTGGTGCACGTGGTCGACCTGGACGGGGCGTTTGCGGGGGAGCCGCGGAATCTTCGCGCGGTGCGGGAGATCGTCGAGAAAGCCGCCCTGCCGGTGGAGTTCGGCGGGGGGCTGCGCTCGATCGACTCCGTCCGGAAGGTGTTCAGGCTGGGGGTCGCCCGCGCCATCCTCGGCACCGCGGCGATCCGCGATCGGGGCCTCCTCCGGGCCGCCGCCGCCGAGTTTCCGGGCAAGATCTTCGTGGGGCTCGACGCGAGGAACGGCGTCGTGACGGTGGAGGGGTGGAAGACCGATTCGGGCGTGCGGGCGCTGGACCTGCTCGCGGAGGTGGAGAAGGACGGGGCGGCCGGGGCGATCTACACCGACGTCGCCACGGACGGCGCCTTGTCCGGGCCCGATTTCGCGGCCGTTGAGAGGATATACGCCGCGGCCCGCGTCCCCGTGATCGCCTCGGGAGGCGTGGGAACCGCCGAGCACGTGCGGCGCCTCGCCGCGATCGGCCGCGGGGGGCTGTACGGCGCGATCGTCGGCACGGCGCTGTACGACGGCGTCCTGACGCTCGCCGACGCGATCGCCGCGGCATCGGAGGGCGGACGGGGCGCGAGAGGCGGCGCCTGATGCTCGCGCGCAGGATCATCCCCTGCCTGGACGTGAAGGAGGGGCGGGTGGTGAAGGGGGTGCGGTTCGTGAAGCTCCGCGACGCGGGCGATCCGGCGGAGGCCGCGCAGGCGTACGACGAGGCCGGGGCGGACGAGATCGTCTTCCTCGACATCACCGCCTCGCACGAGGGGAGGCCGACGATCGTGGACGCGGTGCGCCGCGCCGCGGACCGGGTCTTCATGCCGCTCACCGTCGGGGGCGGCGTGCGGACGCTGGAGGATATCCGCCTCCTCCTCCGCGCCGGGGCCGACAAGGTGTCGCTCAACACCGCGGCGGTCGCCGACCCGTCGTTCATCGACCGGGCCGCGCGGGCGTTCGGGTCGCAGTGCATCGTGCTCGCCGTCGACGCGCGGCGCGCGGAGGGCGGCTGGGAGGTGTACACGCACGGCGGGAGGACCCCGGCGGGGAAGGACGCGGTCCGGTGGGCGGTCGAGGGGGCGGCGCGGGGCGCGGGCGAGATCCTCCTGACCGGCATGGACGCCGACGGCACCGAGGACGGGTACGACCTCGCCCTGACGAGGAGCGTCTCGGGGGCGGTGGGCGTGCCGGTGATCGCCTCGGGCGGCGCGGGGACGCTCGAGCACCTCCGCGAGGCGCTCACGGAGGGGCGGGCGGACGCCGCGCTCGCGGCCTCGATATTCCATTTCGGGACGTACACGGTCGGGGAGGCGAAACGGTACCTGAAACAGCGGGGGGTGGAGGTGAGGGTATGAGGATGCCGCAGGGGCTCAAGTTCGACGAGAAGGGGCTGGTGACCGCGGTGATGCAGGACGCCGGCACCGGCGAGGTGCTGATGGTCGCCTTCATGAACGCGGAGGCGCTCGCCAAAACGCTCGAAACGGGTCTGGCGCATTTCTGGAGCCGCTCGCGCGGGAAGCTCTGGCTCAAGGGGGAATCCTCCGGCCACGTGCAGAAGGTGAAGGAGGTGCGCGTGGACTGCGACGCGGATGCCGTGCTCCTGAAGATCGAGCAGAAGGGGGGGGCATGCCACGCCGGCTACCGCTCCTGCTTCTACCGGAGGCTGAAGGAGGACGGGGGGTACGAGACGGCGGGGGAGAAGGTCTTCGACCCCGGCACGGTGTACAAGTGAAGCGCCCCCCCCGTGCCGCGGGGGGCGCGGGGAAGGAGAAGATTCTTCGCCGCGGCGGGAGGGCAGCGAGGCCGACATGTTCACGCCTGACCTGAAGGAGTTCGTCAAGAAATCGCGCGAGGGGAACCTCATACCGGTCTACAAGGAGATCATGGCCGATATGGAGACGCCGCTCTCCGCCTTCCTGAAGCTCGAGCGGGGGAGGTACGCGTTCCTGCTCGAGAGCGTGGAGGGGGGGGAGCGGATCGGCCGCTACTCGTTCCTCGGGTGCAACCCGGGGAAGGTGTTCACGGCGAAGGGGAGGACGGTCACCGTGGAGGACGAGGCGGGACGGCGCTCCTTCGAGAGCGCGACCGACCCGCTCGACGATCTCGCCGCGCTGCTCGGGGCGTACCGGCCCGTCGCCGTCCCCGGCCTCCCCCGCTTCAGCGGCGGGGCGGTGGGGTACGCCGCGTACGACGCCGTGCGCTACTTCGAGAAGCTCCCCGACACGAACCCGGACGACCTCGGTTTGCCGGACCTGCTCTTCATGTTCACCGACACGATCCTGATCTTCGACCATGTGCGGCACACGATCAAGATCGTCTCCAACGCCCGCGTGGACTCCGACCCGGCGCGGGCGTACGACACCGCGGTGCGCACGATCCGGCGCATCGAGGAGCGCATGCGCAATCCGCTCCCCGCGAGGCCGATCGAGATCGCCCCCGTACAAGGCGAGGCGTCGTTCCGCTCCAACGTCACGCGGGAGGAGTACGAGGCGATCGTCGCCCGGGCGCAGGAGTACATCAGGGCCGGCGACGTGATACAGGTCGTCCCCTCCCAGCGCCTCGAGACCGAGGTGCACGCCCCCCCGTTCAACGTCTATCGCGCCCTCCGCTCGATCAACCCGTCGCCGTACATGTACTACCTCCAGCTCGGGGACGTCTGCGTGGTCGGCTCCTCCCCCGAGGTGCACGTGCGCTGCGAGGACGGGCTCGTGGAGGTCCGCCCGATCGCGGGGACCCGGCCGCGCGGGAGGGACGAGGGGGAGGACCTCGCGCTCGAACGGGAGCTTCTCGCCGATCCGAAGGAGCGCGCCGAGCATATCATGCTCGTGGACCTCGGGCGCAACGACATCGGGCGGGTGTGCCGCTACGGGACGGTGAAGCCGCAGGAGCTGATGGTCGTCGAGCGGTACTCGCACGTGATGCACATCGTCTCCGACATCCGGGGGCGCCTCCGCGAGGGCGCGACCGCATTCGACGTCCTGCGCGCCTCGTTCCCCGCGGGGACCGTCTCGGGGGCCCCGAAGATACGGGCCATGGAGATCATCGACGAGCTCGAGAACCGGCGGCGCGGGCCGTACGCGGGGGCGGTGGGGTACTTCAGCTTCACCGGGAACCTCGACTGCTGCATCACCATCCGTACGATCCTGATCAAGGGGACGCGGGCGTTCGTGCAGGCGGGCGGGGGCGTCGTCGCGGACTCGGTGCCCGCGCGGGAGTACGAGGAGACGCTGAACAAGGCCCGCGCGATGCTGCGCGCGATCGCCATGGCGGAGGGATTGCGGTGAGGCGGCCATGCTCCTGATGATCGACAACTACGATTCGTTCGTCTACAACCTCGTCCAGTATTTCGGCGAACTGGGGGAGGAGCCGCGGGTCTATCGGAACGACCGGATCAGCGTCGCGGAGGCCGAGGCGCTGAAGCCGGACCGGATCGTGATCTCGCCCGGCCCCTGCACGCCCCGCGAGGCGGGGGTCTCGAAGGAGATCGTCGCGGCGTTCGCGGGCAGGGTCCCCCTCCTCGGCGTCTGCCTCGGCCACCAGTGCATCGCGGAGGCGTTCGGCGGCGAGGTCGTGCGGGCGGAGCGGCTGATGCACGGCAAGACCTCGATGATCCGGCACGACGGAAAGGGGCTCTTCGAGGGGCTCCCCAACCCGTTCGAGGCGACGCGCTACCACTCGCTCATCGTCAGGCGCGCTACGCTTCCCGGCTGCCTCGAGGTCACCGCGGAGACCGCCGAGGGGGAGATCATGGGGCTCAGGCACCGCCTGCACGCGGTCTGGGGCGTCCAGTTCCACCCCGAATCCATTCTCACCGCGGAGGGGATGCGCCTGCTCGCGAACTTCCTCCGCGCGAGGTAGGCGCCCGCCTCGCCGGGCGGGACGCCGGAGGGGGACGATGCACGGCGGGAGGATCGGATGGCGGCGGCGCGACTCCGGCGAGCGTTCGTTCGCCGCGACGGCGCGCCCCGCGGTCGTCAACGCGGCCCGCGCGCGGTACCTGTTCGCGCGCCCCTTCTGCGCGGGCGGGGACCTGCTTGACATCGGCTGCGGGCCGGGGGACGGCCTCGCCCTCGTCTCCGGCGCGGCGCGGCGCGCCGTGGGCCTGGACTACTCCGCCGATACGCTCGTCGCCTGCGCGCCGGCCCTCGAGGCGGCGGGGATCCGCCCCGTCGCGGGCGACGCGCTCGCCCTCCCGTTCCTCGACCACAGCTTCGACGCGGTCACCGCCTTCGAGGTGATCGAGCACCTCCCGGACCCGGCCCGTTTCCTCTCGGAGACGTTCCGGGTCCTCGCCCCCGGGGGCGTCGCCGTCATCTCGACGCCGAACAGGCCCGTCTACAGCCCGCGGGGGACCTGGCTCGACTACCATCTGCGGGAGTACGACGCCGGGGAGCTGCGGGCGCTCCTGGAACCGTTCTTCCCCGAGATCTCGCTCTTCGGCCAGGAGCACCGAACCCGCGACGCGCAACTCGACTGCTCTCCCCTCAACAGATACCTCTACCCGCTCAAGCGTCGCCTCGACCCGCGCGGGGTGCTCCTGAACCGCCTCCGGGCGGCCTACGTCTATCTCCGGTGGGGGGAGAGGCCGGGGGACTGCACGCCGGGCGATTTCCCGGTCCTGGAAGGCGGCGTCGACCGCCGGCCGATCCTCGTCGCGGTGTGCGTCGCGGAACGAAACGACCGGCCGCGGGAAGGGGGCGGCGATGCGCGCCGTTAGCGCGGAAAGGCGGGCGCGGGCGGCGGGGGAGGCGGCGGATCGCGCCGCGTCCCCTCCCGAGAAGTACCTTCGCTGCCTCTGGTACGACGGGCGCCGCTTCCTCAAGCGCGGCATCCGCACGCGGGACGGCGCGAGGATCGAGATCGTCTCGCCGGGGGCCTGGAACACGGGGCGCGGGCCGGATTTCCTCGGCGGGGTCTTCAGACTGGACGGCCGTGCGACGGTCTGCGGAGACGTCGAGGTGCACCGGCGCAGGCGCGACTGGGCCGCGCACGCCCACCGGCGCGATCCCGCCTTCGGCGGGGTGCGTCTCCACGTCTTTCTCCTCGACGACGGGCGGCGCGACTGCTGCCGGAACCACCTGGGCGACCCGGTGACGGAGCTGTGCCTTCGGGGCCAGACACGCCGTCCCGCCGAGGAGGCCGCGCGCCTGATCGATCCGCGCGACTACCCGTACCGGGCCGGAGGGGCGCGGGGGAGGTGCGGGGCGGTCGCGGGCGCCGGGGGAGGGGAGCGGCTGGCCGTCTTACTCCGCCTCGCCGGGAAGGAGCGTCTGCGCGTGAAGATCGCCCGCGCGCGGCGCCTCGCGCGGCGGCACGGGCGCGAACAGGCGCTCTACCTGCTCATCCTCGAAACGCTCGGCTACTCCGCGCACAAGGGTGCGTTCAGGCGCCTCTCGCGGCTCCTCCCCTGGAGGACCCTGCGCCGCATCGCCGCACACGCGGGGCCGCGCGACGCACACGCGGCGGTCGAGACGGCGCTCCTGGGCGCCGCGGGCCTCATCCCCCCCTCCGCCGCGCCGGCATGGGACCGCGAGACGCAACGCGCCTGGCGGGCGGCGAAACGCGGATGGCGCCTGATCGAAACCTCCCGCGGCGTCGGGGGGATGGACCCGGCGGTGTGGCGCGGCGGCGCCCAGCGTCCCGCGAGCGCGCCCCCGCGCCGGCTCGCGGCCGCGGGCGTCCTCTTCGCCCGGTGCGCGAAGAAGGGCCTCGTCCGCACCCTCCTGCCGCGGGGACGCGGAGCCGTTCCCGGCGCCCTGGAGCGGCGGCTGGCGCGGCTTCTCGACGGCGCCCCCCGTTCCTACTGGGACCTGCGTTGCGCCTGGGGCGGCAGACGGCTTCGCCGGCCGTGCGCCCCCATCGGGCCGGAGCACCGCGTGAAGATCGTCGCCAACGTGCTGCTCCCGTTTCTGCATCTCGAAGGCCAGCGCGCGGCCGCCCGGGCCGTCTTCGAATCCCTCCCCGCGGTCGAGCCGGACTCGTGCGTGAAGGCGATGATGGCGCGTCTCGTCGGAGGCGGAACGCCGTTCCCGCGCCGGTGGGGCTTCGCCGCCCAGCAGGGGCTGCTGTGCCTGCACCGGCGTCTCTGCGTAAAGGACAGGTCCGGCTGCCGCCGCTGCCGCCTGCCGGGCCTGCTGAGGGGTGGCGCAGGCGAAGCGCGCCGCATGACGGGGCTCACTTGAGCTCGGGCGCCGGACGGCGAGATCGGTGGGACCGGCGGTACGCGGCAGGGCATCCGTCCTGGGAGACGGGGAGGCCGTCCACGGAGCTGGCCACACTGCTCCGGTCCGGGAAGGTCCCCGTCGGAAGCGCCCTCGAGCTGGGCTGCGGGCGGGGCGCGAACGCCTGCTACCTCGCGGCGCAGGGGTTTGCGGTGACCGCGGCGGATATCTCCGCAACCGCCGTCGAGGCGGCGCGGCGCGCGGCGGCCGGGCGAGGGCTGACCGTGGATTTCCGCATCGCGGATTTGGCGGCCGATCCCGACCTCGGCGGGACGTACGACTTTCTCTTCGACCGGGGAGCGTACCACGCCGTCCGGCTGGCGGATGCACACGCATTCCTGCGCCTGCTCGCGAAGGTCAGCCGAACGGGCACGCGGTATCTGTGCCTCTGCGGAAACAGCAGGGAGCGCTGCGTCTCGGGCCCGCCGGTCGTCACCGAGGAGGAACTGACCGCGGAACTCGGCTCGCTCTTCGAGATAGTCGATCTCCACGAATTCCGCTTCGACGAATCCCCGGGGAGGGAGGGCCGCCCGCTCGGCTGGTCGGTTTTCATGCGTCGGCGCGGCGGGTGAAGCGCGCCTGCGGGGGGCGATGGGGCGGCGCGGCGGGCGCATCCCCCCCCAGAAGTCGCCGCGCCCGGGCGACTGCGGCCCCCCCCCCGCCGATCATGCAACAAAAAGTGTGGGCTTTCCGCCGAAGGGCTTAGTCAAATAGCCGGGCACAAGCTCTCCGGATTTATACACGACATACGTAAACAGCGCCAAATTGAGGTTTGCTCGTCCCTGG